>PVMS01144976.1_pt1 | contig 21224 bp, 14 predicted proteins | sample 1853461 | NCBI WGS metagenome assembly PVMS01 (sample SAMN08582032, study PRJNA380276) | Marine sediment metagenome, whole genome shotgun sequencing project. | isolation source: ocean sediment barecode stripped | collected 2017 | reverse complement strand
ATTGGAAAAAGACATAAAAAATACACTTCAAAACAGGAACCATGAGATGTCCTCTCCCCTTCCTTCTCGTTTTGAAGAACCCATTCGTGGTCTCAGATCCGAGCTTCATTTTTTGAGTAAGGAAAACCTTTCTTCCTTCTTGATCACAAGCAGTTCTCCGAAAGAGGGCAAAAGTACCCTTGTTGCCAGCCTGGCCATGTCCCTTGTCACAATGGGCAAGAAGGTGGTGTTGGTAGACGCCGATTTGAGAAGGCCAAGCCAGCATAAAATATTTGGTTTGCCCAATGAAACGGGCCTGTCAAATATTCTGACTGAAGACACTCCTCGATGTTTAAAATGGACCAAATCGGGCCTGTGTGTTTTGACCAGCGGTCCATCCGCAAAAGATCCGTCGGCCCTCTTAGTATCCGGCAGGATGGCGCAGCTCTTAACGTCTCTACAGAGAGATTTTGATTTTGTCCTCATTGATTCCCCATCTGTTTTGGGCGGTTCTGAAGCGGCTTTGCTGGCTTCATTTTCAGACGGTACGATTCTCGTGGTCAACACAGGAACTACCGAAGTGGAGGATGGCCGAAGAACCAAACAAATTCTGGAAAGGGCGCAAGCAAACCTTCTCGGCATTGTTATGAATAACCATGATCAGTACCGAGAAAGTTACTATACATGGAGTTAAGCCTATGCTAAAAAGCTCATCTCAAAATCGTGGCGATCGGACCTCTCAACGTTCTTTGATGAAAACCGTTACAGGTTCCAGAAGGACAAAAAGGTTCGCGAACATCCTGTTTTCCATACTGGCTGGCATGGCAATAGGGACTCTCGCCACATTTATTTTGAAGTTTATGGGCGGAGGAATCAAGTTCTGAGGCTCATGATAAGGAGTGCTGGGGAGACCTTCGACCTAGGTCCCGGGAATGTAGAAACTTTGTTGCTATCATGTACGTTTTTTCTGCAGTGTTTGCAACATCCGGACGGGCAAATCCGTTACGACTCACTCTCATGAGTGTCGATCTTGCCGACCGGAAATATTGAAACAGCCTTAGTGCTTACCTTTATTGATCCTTTTTCTTGAAGTTCAAAGATTGCTCCTATTCCCGCATCCCTGTTCATCCGACAACCCCTATAGCCCGAGTCAGAACCAAAACCCTCGCAGAGACAGCTTGGGCAGCTTATTCACCAAGACGGGTGGAGGAGCCATGTTATTACCTCTGGAAGAGAGTAACAATAAACTGGGACGGCTCGGTTTTTCCCTGTTGTTGGGTTTATGACAGTCAATACAAATTCCGGAATACAATGGAACAGGATTTCGAGATTCTCTGGAATAACGAATTCTGCCAGAGTCCAAGAAATTATTTTCTGGGGGAAGGGGGCCATTTCTTAAATCGAGGGGAAAACATCCGGAGACTACCTGTTCTCAATGTATGAGATTCAAACACCTCCTTAACGCTCAATGATAAACCGTGTTATCGGTCTGATTTCGTACCAGGTTTTTTTCGCATCTTATCCCATTCTTGATCTGTCAAAAAACGAGTTCTATTAAGAAACAACATGAAACGATCCATTAGCAATATATTATTGTTCAATCACCCAAGGCATGAAAAACTGTGGCTGCTAGCAGCTATTTCTGTAATTGGACTAGTCTATTTTTCAACATTGTCTGTAAATCACAACGAGGCAGAAGATAGTCTGTTTTATTTAATGGACATTTCGCGTGGATCACTTGGTGACCAGGTACACCCAAACCATCTTCTCTATAATTTTATCAATTATCTATTCTTGCACACTTGGCAATTATTTGGCTATGAGGGCAGCGTTGAATTACCCGTAAAACTTATTAACATTATAGGCAGTTTGTGCTCCTTGGTGTTATTATATATCCTTACTGCCCAATTGAAATTTCACTTTATATTAAAATGTTTTTGTATTTTCGCTGTGGCCTTTTCCTACGGATTTTGGTGGTATAGCGTGGAATGCGAGACATATATACTGCCAATTGTTTTTGTTTTGCTTTCTTTCAGGCAGTTTATGCTTATCCAGACAGATTTCTCAGCGCCGGCAAATCACCTGCTTTTAGGTATGTTCAGTGCAATGGCAATACTGCTGCATCAGCAGCATAGTCTTTTAGGCATAGTTATACTGATCGGCTATTTACTGATTTACTATATCGACAGGCAGAAAATTACATGGAGGGATTTTCTCTTTCGAGTCTCTCTTTACAGTCTCGTTTGTTTCTTCGTGGTTCTGAGTGCTTACATTGCAGCCGCTGTACTTGCAAAAGACCTGACTACATATGAGCAGATTGAAACTTTTGCAATGGGCAGATACGGTAAAATGCCAACCAAACTCGGTTACTGGTCAGTTGCTTCTGTAATTCTTGGAATTATCGGGTTTGGCAGAACAGTCATAGGAGGGCATTATCTCTTCTCATTTGACGCTTTTACAGGTTTCCTGCAAAAAATGATGCCGGGTTTTATGTTGAAAGAAGAAATATTCTTAGTAAGAGATTTCAGCATGTTTAAAAGCGTGACTCTGTCTCTCTTAACCGCTGTAATTATATTTCTGCTCCTGTTATTCATTTTTCAAATTGTTAAACCGGGATCTCTCAGGCTGATTAGATCGCATGAAAATTATTCAAAACGGTCAAGATTTTTTTTAATTTTAACAGCCTACCTGGTTATATATTCACTGTTCAACATATGGTGGGAACCGCAAAATTCAGAATACTGGATAGCGGTAATACCTGTTTTCTTCCTTATGGTTGCATCTTGTATAGACCCTTTAATTTATAAGCCGTGGATAAGAACGGGTACGGTTACGATTATGATCTGCTTATTTGCTGTAAATTTTTTCGGAAGTATTTTGCCTCAGACAAAGCATGAGAATGACTACTGGTATGTATTTAATTCCTGGTTGATAAAAAACACTAACGCTGAGGATATTGTTGTCACCGGTTCTGCAATGGTTTCTGATGCATATGTGAGGTATTATTCCGGGGCCGAAGTCCTTTCTATTTTCCCGGTCCCGGACAACAGGCCTATTGAGAACAAGTTTCAGGAAGTGGTTGATGCAAACAGGACCGGACGAATTTTGTTTTCTTCTACGATACATTCACCGCCGGAGGAATATCTTAATAAGTTGAACCTGGATGATTCAGATGCAAAAATGTTTTTTGAAAAATCAAGGAAATACTTGACATTGCTGCATTCTGATTCATGGCAGGAAATTTACTTGTACAATAAGGATCATAAATGACATATGAATAGACGTCATATCTGAAATACTTGGGAAAAAGCTTGATGTTAGATTTGAGGAAGATCGTTTTGGAGATTTGCGATATTTTGTTTGTAATACGAATAAAGCTGAAAGAGAGTTAAAATGGACTCCTGAAGTTGCTCCAAAACAGGGATTAAAAGAACTCATTAAGTGGATTAAAGAAGAAGAGGAGCTTTTTAAAACGTAACGATTAGGGGAAGAGGAGAGAGAGAATGAGGAATCTTATGAAGAGATATCAGATAAAATTACTGTATGTATTATTAACAATGATAGTAATCAATACAAATTGTTATTCATGGGCTGACAAGAGTTCAGATAGTCCCGGAGAGGCAAGTGCAGAAGCGGTAAAGAATAATGTTATCGAAAATGGCGGATTTGAACAAGAAGGTGACAAGAACCTTCCGTCGGGATGGCAAATTATTCCTTCTTCTGCAGGAAAAGGGAAGTCATTTATGGACTCTGATACTGTCCATACCGGCAGATACAGTCTCAGGATTAAGCCGAATAGAAAGAACACCCGTGAAGGTTACGGCGTATTAACGAGCATTGACCCATCTTTGATACAGGGTAAAGAGATTACAATCAGCGGTTATGCAAAGATCGAAAATATAAAAAAGAATACTGCTGCTATTCTCTTTAATACAGACAGGAAGACCTGGATAGTTATCCCCAAAGTTAATGAAGATGAATTTGTTTATTTCAGCAAGTCAATGAAAATAGCAGAGTCAATACCAGAAGCATTATTGTTTATCTTTGTAGCCGGACAAACGGGGGGCATCTGGATAGATGATCTTGCTCTGGAAGTTAGATCCGGAAGCACCGCTGTAACGATTACACCCGACACGGGTGAGTTCGCGGCCAGAATAAACTCACTTGGCTGGCTGGACTCGGCATTCATCTCTCCCGACGGCAGGGATCTCTATTTTGCATATATGACGTATGCACAGAAGGATTTTGAGGACATATTACTCGGAAGAAAATCCGAAAAAGATATCAAAAAGAGAGGACCGATAAGACCGGGCAGTCACGGATCGCTGTATATGGAGACCTATAAAGCTGTCAGGAACGAGGACGGCACCTGGGGTGAACCTGTTAATCTCAATATCAACGGCCCATATTCAATCTTTGCGGCAAAAACTTCATTTGAAGGCTCTGAACTGTATTATGCCACGTCGGACCTTCCCGGCAACCTGGGCGAAAGTGACATTTACTTTTCCAAAAAGATGCCGGATGGAAATTGGAGCCCCCCGGAGACCCTGGGTCCAAATATAAACACGCAATATAATGATGATCATCCATGCCTTAGCACCGACGGCCATACACTATATTTTGCACGCAACAAAATGGGCGATGCCTACGGCTGGGAGATTATGGTTTCAAAAAAAGTTAACGGGAAGTGGACGGAGGCCGAGAAACTGGGGCCCCCGATCAATGAACGCAATTGGAAAAAATCAGCAAACTACCAGCCATTTATTACTGCCGATGGAAAGGAACTTTACTTTACAAGAATCCAGCAAACCCATAAATCAGTGAGGCAGCCCGACGGGAAATGGGGAAAACCTGTCAGGATCTTCAAGCGGGTAAGCGGGCATCCCTCTGTGACAGCTGACGGAAGGTATCTTTATTTCATTTCTTTCAAAGACAGAGAAAGCCAGAAACGCAACAATCTTACGGCCTGGTTTTCTGAAAAACAGAAAGACGGAAGCTGGGGCACGCCAAAGCCGGTTGACTAGTCCGGTAACAAGATAAAAAAGTCATAAACATTTCTTCTTAATTTTAATTAATCCTGGAATTTAGAACTATGAAGGCGTTAAAAGCAAACAACCTTCTGGACATTCGCTGGGTAATGCCTGTATCGGGAGGGATCGTCATCGCTCTTGCTACAGCTTTTATCCTTCGCATGTCTATTGTCTGGGCCGGACTTATTACGGTGGGGCTGATCATCTTTGTTTCAAGTCTGGCTGTCAGGGATTTTAAATCCTACTGGCTTGGTGTATTTGCCTTTACACTGCCTTTTCAGATTACAAAAGTACTCGGTAACTCTGATCATATAAGGGAAATAGTCGGCTTATACGGCATACCCACCGGGGAACTTCCGGGACCTGTAATTTATCTTTCAGATCTGCCGTTTACTGTCCTCATGATATGCTGGATATTTGAGATAGCGTACAAAAGACAAAAAGTTTTCTTCCCGAGATCTAACCTTATGGCGCTGTTTTTTATAGGGTGGGCGGGACTTTCCATGATAAAGGCCCCTCTTTTTTCCTATGCCTTGTTTGATTTTATAAAGATAGTAAAACTCTACTTTGTCTATCTTTATATAGCGAATAATATTCCTTCAGAATCAAGGCTTAAGGTATTGATTAATTGCTTTTTAATAGGTGTGGCAATCCAGGGGCTTATATGCCTTTCTCAGTATGTCTTCCAGGATGTAAGCCATATTTTTGGTAACTTATTCGGGCAGAAGGAATATTCCAAATATGTGTTCTCAGCGTATTCATCCGGAAATTATCTTAAACGTGCGGGGGGAACCGTAGGGCCAATTAATGCGGAGGCCCAGTACTTTGAGTTTCTGCTGCCAATGGCCCTTATATTATGGCTGTCGGCCAAGAGGTTCTGGAGCAGGTATTTTAATCTCACTATTTTTACTCTTGGCTGTCTCGGTCTCATAGTAACCTTCTCCCGCGGAGGATTGATAGGGCTCATATCGGGAATTACAGCTGTTCTTGTTATTGGAAAATTGTATAAGCTGATTTCAAACAGACAGTTCTTAACGATTATAATTGTCTGTCTGATTACCGGCCTGCTCATGCTGCCCAAGTTTTATAATTATAATATGAGCAGACCGGAGGGTATCACTGCACGTATTCATTTACTTAAAGTAGCGATTAATATGATAATGGATATGCCGGTCATGGGGACAGGTTTAAATAATCACCTTATGGTTGCGTCAAAATATGACCCTAAAACCAATTTCTTCCCCATGCCCACGCATAACCACTACTTTCTTGTTGCCACGGAAATTGGCATCCCGGGGCTTGTATTTTTTTTGGGGTTTTTGATCACGACCTGCAGAACGGCTTTAAAAACAAGCCGCTCGGCCAACATATACATTGCAGCTGTATCACTTGGACTTCTAGGGGCATATGCAGCACTTTCGGTTCATCTTCTTGTTGACTGGCTGGGCACGTATACGAACCAGACCTTATTATGGCTTTATGCCGGATTGACCGCGGCTTTAAGCAGGTTGGACGTAATGGACCCTGAGTCTTCAGACGGGATTGCCCCGTTAATGTAAACAGGTCTCTTGCCGGAGAAATTTATAATGGATAAAATTGTACTGATATATCCTTCATTCATGCGCGACAATAAGTTAAGCATCATTCCTCCGGTTTCACTTATTTATATAGGTACCCCGCTTAAAGAGGATTTTGAAATCAAAATAATTGACCAGCGTATTGACAGTGAGTGGCGCAGTACTCTGCAGAGGGAACTATCATCGGACAATGTGATCTGCGCGGGAATTTCAACAATGTCAGGGCCCCAGATATTGGGGGCAATGGAAGTTGCTTCCATTGTCAGGAATATCGCCCCCTCAGTGCCTATTGTATGGGGAGGAGTCCACCCCAGTCTCACACATGAGGAAACAATAAAAAATGAACTTGTAGATATTGTAGTGGTCGGCGACGGAGAAGACACATTCAGGGAGCTTGTTGAAGCCATACAAAAAGGGAAGGATAAAAGATCGGTTGATGGAATAGTATATAAAGACGGAGAATCAATTATCAGAACACAGCCCCGGAAAGAGTTTTCAATCCGTTATATGGCAAAACCTGCCTACGACCTCCTTGATATGGAAAGCTATAACTTCATTCCTCCGTGGGCCGAGACCAAGACCCTTCCCGTTCAGACCAGCAGGGGGTGTCCCATGAGATGTTCCTACTGTTACAATACTGAGTTTTCACAAAAAAAATGGAGATCACTGTCACCCGAACAGACAGTTTCCTTGTTTAATGATCTTGTAACAAATTTCAATATAAGAAGTTTTTCCCTGATCGATGATAATTTCTTTGTAAACCTGAAGAGGGTCCGAAGGATATGTGAATTGATAATTGAAAACAACCTCAAGATAGATATTCATAACGCCAACTGCAGGGTGGATACAATAGCTGAAATGGATGACGACTTCCTGCTCCTTATGAAGAAGGCCGGGATTAAGGAGCTTTTTGTTGGCGTGGAATCAGGCTCAAACAGGGTACTGTCTTTTATCAAAAAAGATATTACTATTGATCAAGTTTTAACTGCGAGTACAAAGATGAAAAATGCCGGCATAAAGCCATACTACAGTTTTATGACGGGTTTCCCGACTGAATCGATTGATGATATCAAAAAGACGTTACTTCTGATGAATCGTCTGTTGAAGGATAACCCGTCGACTTATATGAATAAACTGCAGTTATTTACTCCGTTTCCGGGGACCGAGCTTTTTCATCATGCTGAGGACCTTGGAATGAAACTGCCAAAATCTCTGGCAGAGTGGTCAACATATCACTATGACAGCATTAACTTCAAAGGTTTCAATAACAGTCATGAAAAGTTCCTGAAAAACGTCGCCGATTACACACTCTTTCTGGACGACAAACTGCTTGCAGGCAGCGGCAGGTATTTTCAGATGATTGCAAGGTTTTATTCGAAAATACTGAAATCCAGGATCGATCATGATTTTTATTATTTCATGTATGAGCTTTATCCTTTGAAAGGAATCAATAATATGAGAAAGAAACTATCTAGCAGGAATAATAGATGACTGAGACTGATCTCAAGGTAAAACCAAAACCCCCAATGCTCTATGGACTGATCGGGCTGATTCTAGCACGCCTGAGTTCACCCGTAACCTCATTCATCATTATCATTATGATTGCCAGAATGTGGGGAAAGGTCCAGTTAGGTCAATATGCAACCATTTGGGCATGGCTTACTCTTTTCCTTTTTATAGCGCTCTTTGGATTAGGCGAATATATATCAAAAGAGGTCGGTGCCAGACCGGAAAAAGGGTCCATCTTTCTGAGCCACGGCCTTCTCTTTGTCCTTGTAACGTCATTGATTTGTGCAGCCTCAATGGCCGGGGGAGCAGTCCTATTGGGGTATTCTGATGAAGTGAAACTGGGGATCATCATTACAGCTCTGGCCTTACCTTTTTCCGGCTGTATTATTGTGTGCCAGGCTGTCTTCATCGCTTTACAGAAAATCAAATATATCGCACTGGCATCTCTAATAGAAAATATTCTATATCTGCTGGCCGGGACGCTAATCATCTTTAATGATTATGGACTGATTCCGTTAATCTGGTGTCTTTTAGGCGTGAGGGCACTTGCAGCCTCATTAAATATAATGATTGCTCATAACTATGTCACTCCTCTGCAATTCAGAATAGATACGGATTTCTTGAAGAGGATTCTGGCCCCTGTCGCTACTTACGGAATTATCGGAATTGCGGGCCAGATATACCTGCGCATAGATGTCATTATGCTTTCAAAGATGACGGACATGGTTTCGGTAAGTCTCTACAGTTCGGCCAGCAAACTGACCGAAATCTGCATTATTCTTCCGATCACTTTTTATGTAATGAATCTGCCAGTTGCGGCGAGCGGTTACAGAAATTCCCGGGAAACAGTACATGGAGAAATAGAGGCCCGTGCAGGACAGCTTTTTGTACTTGCCACACTTTTATTCGGGTTTGTATATTTCTTTGCTGAAGAAATTCTTGTCCTGATATACGGCCAAACCTTTGTAGAGGCCGGATGGATGCTCAAAATCTTAATGTTGGCCTTCTTTGTAGGGAGCGCTGAGATTATATTGGCAATGTCCTCCCAGGCTGCAGGATATCACAAGGCTTCAATGTATATTTCTGTGAGCCGAGCGATCGCTAACATCGCTCTCAATTTTATTCTTATCCCTCTCTACGGAGGAATAGGCGCTGCTCTTGCAACGCTCTTCTCAATCATATTCTCATTTGTTCTTTATCACTATTTTCTGAAGCAGTCGATTGGAACTTTTCACTGGATAGGCATAGTCAAACAACCCCTTCTGGTCTGTCTTGCTGTAATGACCTTATTATATCCTCTAGTTGGAAGGCTGAACATGTTTTTTCTGGGACTTATGTTTTTCGCAGGATATGGACTGATCCTTTTGGCACTCAATAAATTTTCAATTGGCCGCGTATTGGGCTTACAGACTTGAAGACATTTACTCCTACAGCAATGATAAAGACATGAAGATATTATTTATCTCGCTTTTACTTCCCCATCCGCATGCCGATCATGCCATGGCATTTACGATATTTCATGTTATCAAGCACCTTTCTCAAAAACACGAAATATCCCTGGTCGCCTATGTCCGGTCTGAGAGAGAGAGAGAGCAAACCAGATATCTTATGGACTACTGCAGTGAAGTTGAGACCGTCATGTTGCCGATAAGTCTTTTTAGCAAGATATGGACAAGGTCAAAATTGCTGGCTTTGATACCGCGTGCATTTTCCAGCAGTTATTGCGGGGAGATGCGAAATAAGATTCGATCCATGACAAGAAGAGAAAACTTCGACATCGTTCAGATGGATTACACCATGGGTCAGTATATATCTGAGGTATCCAATGCAGTGACCATTATCTATCTTCTGGATCTTTTCTATGTCAAGGCAAGAAGAATGGCAGAGAATATGCCTGTGACAATCAAGAAGCTTGAATGGCTGGTTGACAGCTTTCTGTGCAGTTCATATGAAAAAAAGCTGTATACAAGATTTGACCGTGTACTGACCATATCGCCATGGATCAGGGAATATCTGCTTGCGAGTAATCCCTCTCTTAATATCGATGTGCTGCCCCCGGGCGTTAATATCCCGAAAACCCGGAAAATCCATTCTCCGGGAATGGGGAAGGACCTTGTTTTTATGGGAGCTATGTGGCGTCAGGAGAACATTGATGCGGTAATGTTTTTTTACAGGTCGGTATTCGGGCTTGTCCGGGACGTAATACCGGACGTAAGATTGCATATCGTAGGAGGTTCACCATCTGAAGAGATCAGGAACCTTGCTTCGGATCCAGGTGTTCGGGTTGCCGGATATGTAAATGACCTGCCGTCCTATTACGCCAATTGTGATATTTCCATTGCACCCATGCGAATGAGCGGCGGGGTGCACTGCAAGATACTGGATGCCATGGCCGCAGGGCTTCCTGTTATTACTACGTCTGACGGGCACGAAGGCATAGGTGCAAAACATGACGATGAGATAATAGTGGCTGACGGACCCGAGAAATTTGCACAGCGGGCTGTAGAGCTTCTTCAGGACGGTCAGAAGAGAAAAAACATCGGAATGAAAGGACTGGATTTTGTCCGGAGGAACCATTGCTGGGAGGAAATCATAGGAAAACTTGAAAACATTTTTCAAGAAAGTCTGTCTTTAACCTGAAAAAAAAAGAGAGAAAATCATGAAAGTCACCTTTATTTTTCCTGACATATATCCTGAATATCCCGACTGGCCGGGGGGGTTTTATATTGCCATCGGCTCGCTTTCTTCTGCCCTGAAGCAGGCGGGTCATGAATCGTCACTTATTCATGTTAAAAGGGAAATCACCAAAGATGAGCTGCTCAGAAGGGTTGAGACAGAAGCTCCTGACCTGATCGGATTTTCATCTACTTCACATCATGCATCATATATAAAGCAATGGGCTGCATGGCTTGCTGAATCTGAAAAGAGAGTCCCTGCAATATACGGAGGAATACATCCGACAATCCTGCCGGATGAGTGTATTGCTATGCAGGGGATAGATATAATCTGCCGCGGCGAGGGTGAGGCCCCACTGTCCGAACTCTGTCATAAAATGAAGAACGGGGAGGATATTAGTGGGATTGCAAATCTCTGGGTCAAACACAACGGAACGATAACAAAGAATGAACTCAGGAATTTGACGGAAGACCTGGATACTCTCCCGTTTCCGGACAGGCATATATTTGATTACATGACTCTCATGGATGAGAGAGAGGGTGTGGCGGTTCTTCTGGCAAGCCGGGGCTGCCCGTTCAGCTGTACTTACTGCTGCAATCATGCGCTCAGAAAAATTTACGGCAAGGGAAGTAAAACTGTAAGATTCAGAAGCGTTGACAGTATTATTGCGGAGATCAAGCAGGTTTTAAGTGATTACCCCCTTATAAAAATGATCATTTTCCATGATGACATACTTTTTCTCAAAAAATCATGGGCCGAGGAATTTGCAGAAAAATACAGCAGGGAGATAAAACTCCCCTTTATCTGCAATGCCAGGGCTGATGTTACCACTGAAGAAACCGTCAACCTCCTGAAAAAGGCCGGTTGTTATCTCGTGAAGTTCGGACTTGAAAGCGGAAATGAGGAGATCCGTTTCGAAGTTCTCAAACGGAAGATGACAAATGAACAGCTAACGAAAGCCTTCGCGTTGTGCAAGAAAGCGGGATTGCTGACATTGTCATGTAATATAGTCGGGCTTCCGTATGAGACTCCGGTTACAATTCTCGATACAATCAAACTGAACGCGTCTATAGGAGTAGACTTTATGCACGCAAGCATTTTTCAACCGTATAAGGGGACAGAACTGGCCGAACTATGCCGTGAGAAAAATTTCATAAGAACTGATCAACTCGCCCCTTCCTTCTACTCTGCTACTGTGCTCCAGATGGACACGGTATCACCTTCCCAGATACTTATGTTTAAAGAATATTTTTCCGTTCTGAAGCGTTACTATCAGAGACTGTATAATCTTCCGCTCCCCGTATCAGATTTATTAATAGGAATCTCGGACAGGATCCTCTCCTTTGATTATACGTCTAAAGTCCTAAACCTGTTATTCGGTCCGTTGAAATACGTGCATTCGTCCTTCAATAAGAGGGAAGTTGAACGCCGCAGAGTGAAGGCTTCATGAAAAAACTATCAATAATTATTGTTAATTATAATACGAAAAATTTGCTTCATCAGTGTCTATCGTCGCTTTATGACAATTCAGGCTTTCCCCCATATGAGACAATCGTAGTAGACAATAATTCGCATGACGGAAGCGTAGAAATGGTAGAGGAAGAATTCCCGCAAATACATCTTATCGTAAGCAGAGAAAATAAGGGTTTTGCCAGGGCAAATAACATCGGGCTCAGGGCGGCAACGGGTGAGTATGTCCTTCTTCTGAACAGCGATACCAGGGTCCTGGGGGACGCTCTTGAAATACTGATAGATTTTCTGGATAATCACGGGGAAGCCGCAGTGGTAAGCGCCCGTGTCGTCTATCCTGATATGTCCGATCAGGGGGTGGCCCGAACATTTCCGACACCGCTTAATGCGTTCTTTGGCCGAAGGTCCATTCTTACGAGGCTGTTTCCCAACAACGGGTATGCAAAAAAATACATGATAAGCCGTTCGCATATGTTAAAGGAGCCATTTGAGGTTGACTGGGTTTCCGGTGCATGCCTTATGGTCAGGAGGAGCGTTATTGAAGAAGTAGGCTTTCTTGACGAACAGTTTTTTATGTACTGGGAAGATGCGGACCTGTGCTACCGGATCAAGCAGAAAGGCTGGAAGGTGGTATGCGTCCCGGACGCCGTGGTCATTCATTATGAAGGCAAGAGCGCTCAAAGAAAACAAAGTAACGGGCTTATCATGGAGTTTAACAAGAGCGCCTATCGTTATTATCGAAAGCACCACGTTAAATCCTTTTTTGAATTCATGAACATCATGGCGATATGCGGTCTCACGCTGAGGACGATCGTACTGCTTGCCTCAAGTAAATTGAAAAGAAAGGCTAGCCCTGGTTATGACGAGAACGAACAGAAGGGGGAGATCCTTTGAGCTTCCACCAAAGGGAATTCATCCCTCTGTCTTTTCTGATATCTAACCGGCATAAGTCAAAGCCGATATAAAATAGCATTCCAGCACCAATCATACAATAAAAGGTGAAGACTGTTGTTTTCTGTTTTATCAGCGGAATGATATGAAGATATTATTTATTTATCCAGACATTCTTTTGCATCGTCCTGACTGGACAGGATATTACTATACCGGAGTCGCATTGCTTTCCGCAGTTTTAAAGAAGCATGACTATGAGACCTCTCTCTTTCATATTATCCAGCCTGTCAGGAAGGTTGATTTTATGAATCGGGTTGAGAAGGAAGGTCCTGACATCATTGCTTTCTCATCCACCTCTCCCATGTTTCCTCTGGTTCGAGAATATGCTTCGTGGCTGGCAGAGGCGAACGTAAAGGTACCGACTCTATGCGGGGGCATTCATCCCACCATCGCTCCGGAAGAAACCATTGAAACTGTCGGTATAGATATTATCTGCCGTGGAGAGGGGGAAGCCGCCCTTGAAGAGCTTTGCACGAAAATCGGAAAAAAGGAAGATGTAAGCAGTATAGCAAATCTCTGGATCAAAAAAGATGGAGAGATTATTAAAAATCCTCTCAGGCCGATTATCGAAGATCTTGACATACTCCCCTTTCCGGACCACAGCATCTTTTCATATCCAACTCTTTTCCATGCCAGAGAAGGCGGTGGAATGTTTATGGCAAGCCGGGGCTGTCCCTATAACTGCACCTATTGCTGCAATCACCTTTTGAGAAAGATTTATGCAAGCCACAACAGTTCGGTGCGATTCAGAAGTGTCGATAGCCTTATCAAAGAAATCAAGCAGGTCATTGAGCACTATCCTTTTATCAAGAAACTGTATTTTGACGATGATATCCTTTTCCTCAATAGGCAATGGTCGGAAGAATTTGCAGAAAAGTACAGCAGAGAAATACACCTTCCTTTTGTCTGTAACGCCAGGGTGAATGTGACTGATGAAGCAGTGGTCAAACTCCTGAAGAAGGCCGGTTGTGCTCACGTCAAGTTTGGAATCGAAAGCGGCAACGAAGAGATCAGCAACAAGGTGCTGAATCGCAATCTTACCAATGAAGGCATCAAAAGGGCATTTTCACTCTGCAAGAATGCGGGGCTGATCACAGAATCATTCAATATGGTCGGCATTCCTTATGACACACCGCTCACCATTCTGGATACCATTAAACTGAATGCTACGATCGGAGTGAACAAAATGCAGGTTTCCATCTATCAACCGTATCTGGGAACGAGACTTGCTGACCTTTGCAGGGAGAAGAAATATATGAAGTTCAAGGATCTCAAGTCGGATTGGTGTTCGCCCATTCTGAAGCTGGACAGTATATCCAGTTCACACGTGCTGATGTTCAGAGATTACTTCAAGGTTTTGGTGCGTTATTATCAGTTATTGCAGAGTCTGCCCCCCCGTATCTCGAAATGGTTCATAAAACTATCGGACCTGATTCTCTCGTCTCCTCGTGTTGCAAAGGTGCTAAATCTTTCTTATGTTCCTCTGAATTATCTTTATAGACAACTTTATACATTGAGAATAAAGGTAAAGACAGCTGGGAGAAACTCGGGGAAGTATAATTTAAAAAACTCTTAGTCACCTGGATAATATAAATATGGAAAAGCCCGGACATGCACCATCACAAATAGACTCGAAAGCTTGCTGGCCCTCATTTGGCTGGATCGCAGTCACAAGCCGATGCAACCTAAACTGTACCCACTGCCAGAGAGGTATGTTGAAAGAACGGGGTTTATTGACACCCTCCGAAATGTCTCTGAAGGTTTTTAACAGGTTAGAGTCAGAGGTTTTCCCTCATCTTAAGAAATTACAGTTTGGAGGAAATAATTTCGGGGAACAGCTTTCCGCATCTAACTGGGACACGTTCTTTGAAAGAGTGAGTAAACGTAATATTGATATTTCTATTGTCTCTAACAGTATGTTGCTCAATACTGCCAGGATAAAGGCAATGGTTGAAGCCGGTGTAGAATTCAATTTTTCACTGGAAGGAGTCAGTAGAGAATCCTATGAAGCGGTGAGGGGGCACGGCTACGACAAGTTTTTTGATATTATCAGCGAAACGTGTCGGATAAAGAACACGAGACAGGAGAATGGCTCACTGGTTAGCCTGGGGTATACGGTCTTTCGCGATAATATTATGGAGACCCCGGAGTTAATAAAAAAAGCGGCACAGATCGGCGTGGACAGGGTCATCGTGACTCATTTCAGCCCTTGGGAGGAGAACCAGCGTAAGCAGTGTTTAGTCTATCATAAAGAGCTGTCTAACCAAGTGCTTGATAAGGCAAGAATTCTGGCCGGGGAGTTGGGAATCATAGTTTACTTTCCCAAACCTTTTCATACAAGCGACAGGAGTGATACTCCGCCCTCACAGGCGGGCCTGCACCAAAAGCAGTGCCTCCACCCTTGGAAGTCTTTTTCCATAAACGAGAAGGGAGATGTAATGCCGTGCTGTGCCACCAGCGTTGTCATGGGCAATTTGGAGACGACCAGCTTCTATGACATCTGGAATGGGAGAAAATACAAGAAACTGCGAAGAACAGTTAACTCGTCACGTCCTCTCGTTTTTTGTCGAGATTGTGCCTTTCGAGAAATTGAGGCAGGAAGTGCTGAACCGATTTCTTTCTGGAGTGATGAGCAGTTCCTCCTCGCAGCGATCGGAACGGAGAAACCCAAAGACTCCTCTTCCCTGACGCTTCACAAGATTAAAACACAACTGAGAAACTCACGGTGGGGTAATAGGGCACTGCCCTATTTGATGGAGTTTTACCGCAGGAATGGGGCATTCTACGTTACGGACATTCATGACAACTTGCTAACTCCTCTGGGCAGGATGTTCACGAGAAAGAGATAGCGTTTTGAAAGAAGCCGTTTGACCCTTGTTCGGTGGGACCATTTACGCGTTATCCTTCCAAACTCCTGATGGCCCAGAACAAATCGTTGATGAAAGATCAGCGAGAGTCTGAACCGTCACAGAAGAAGACTATGAATGCTCAATGGAGACGAAATGATACCGTTAACTATCTCAATAGTCACGGCGAATAACAAGAACCTGATCATCGATTGTCTACGCTCAATTTACAAAACAGGCGATGATCTCAGTTTCGAGACTTACGTGGTCATCAACGACTCTTCCGATGACAGCGAGGAGGCCATACGGGAGGGGTTCCCTATGGTGAAGCTCATCATCAACGAAAAGAAGCTCGCATTCACTTATAATCACAATATGGTCATGAAAAAAGGGAAGGGGAAATATTATCTCATTCTCAACGATGACACTGTTATTCTTGACAATGCGTTGAAAAAGATGGTCGATTTTATGAAGGAATCTGCTGATGTGGGAATCCTCGGCTGTAAGATATTGAATCCGGACGGGTCACGGCAGTGGTCCTGCGGAAAAAGCTTTAGTCACAAGTTTGAACATTTCAAGACAGGGGTTTTGCAGGCGATTCTGCCTCTGCTTCGCGATAAGAATTTCGATAAGACTCAAGAAGTATGCTGGACAACAGGTGCCTGCCTGATGGTGAGATCCGAAGCCCTTTCAGATGTTGGGCTTTTTGACGAGAATCTTATTATCTATTATGAAGATGCGGATTGGTGCTGGCGAATGGTTAAGGCAGGTTGGAAGGTCATATTCTTCCCTCATGCTGAGATCATCCACTATCTTGGAAAGACCCGAGAGAAGCATCTTTTTAGAGACCTGAATATAATCTATCAAAGCCGGTTTTACTTTTTCCGTAAACATTACGGCCACCCTATTCGCATCCTGGTAAAGTGTCTCACAATCATTGAGTTGATTCTTCGGTACTTCCGATGCATGGTGGTCTATGTCTTCAAAAGAGAGCAGCGCCCTAAGATGGAAGAAAGTCTAAAGAGTTATTGGGTTATATTTTGGCGGACCCTGGGGATACGACTAGAGGCTACGCAATGAAAATTGGAATCGACGGCCGATTCATCCGACAAAGCCAGACGGGAAACGGAATGTTCAGTCAGCAACTCCTGGAGGGGCTGTCACGCCTGGACGATACAAACGAGTATGTTGTCTATCTGCTGGAAGACAAATCTTTTGTCAGAAAAAAGAACTTCCAATTAAAACGTATGCCCTTTTTACATGCCAGTTCTCATTTTCGCTTTCTCTTGACTTTTCCGCTGGAATTCCGCCGTAACCCGGTCGATATATTTCACGCAATCTATACCGTACCTCTTATGACGCCTCGCCGAGTGATACTGTCCATGATTGAGTTTTGCTGGTTTACAAATCCCAATGAGTTTCCTGCTTCCAAGCTCTTCTTGAGTCAGATGCGGCTCATGACAAAACAGTCTATTCGTCGGGCTGATCGCATCGTCACTCCTACGTCGTTTGGACGAGATCAGCTCCTAGAGTACTTCGATCTACCCGAGGAAAAGGTAACGGTGGTCCCTTTCGGAGTCAATGAGAACTTCCTGAAACGGTGCAACCCTGAGGAGATCGGTCGTGTTAAGGAGAAACATGCGATAACAGGAGAGTATCTCCTCACTGTGGGTGGTATCCACCCCAGGAAAAACATAGTACGATTGATCGATGCCTTTCGTTGGCTCAAGGAAACCCGGAGGATCCCCCACCAGTTGGTCATTGTCGGAAAAGATCTTTGGCGGGCCGATGAAATCTACAAGAAAGTATCCTCATGTTCTGCCCGGGACTCCATTATCTTTACGGGATATGTCCCTTTTGAGGAAGTGCGCGCTCTATATCAGGGAGCTACGCTCTTTGCCTTTCCTTCCCTGGATGAAGGCTTTGGCCTCCCCGTTCACGAGGCCATGGCCTCGCGCCTGCCTGTAATCGTCTCTAACCGGGGAGCATTGCCGGAGGTTGCCGGTGACGCGGCTCTCGTGGTAGACCCACTGAGCATAGAGGAACTTGGCTGCGCCATCTATCAGGTTTTGGAAAGTCCTACGCTCAGGGAGGAACTCATAACAAAAGGATTGAAGCAAATTCAAGGGTTTTCGTGGGAGGACTCTTGCCGGAAAATGCTAAACCTTTACGAGGACCTTTGTCCATTCGGATAAAACAATAGGGCATTATAATGAACGTTTTGATTCTTTATCCATGGTTTCGTTTTGCCTCGGTGGTTACTTTTGAAGAACCTCTTGGCATACTCTATCTTGCCTCCGCACTCATGAAGGCTGGCTGCAAGGTGAAGGTCGCAGATTTGACCTTTCAGCGAAACATGGACGGCTTAGAGACCATGGCGGGTTGGGCAGACGTGATGTGTGTCTCATCACCAACGCCTCTCTTTGGCACTGCCGTCGAGATCCTTAACTATATCAAAAAGTCAAACCCCGGAATACCAACCGTTATTGGGGGTCCGCATGCAACTGCTGAACCGGATGATGCCCTCAGTCACGGCTTCGACGTTGCTGTAATAGGGGAGGGAGAGACGACCCTTGTCGATTTGGTTGAAACCATGGGACGAGGAGGGTCTGTTGAAAACGTACGAGGAGTAGCGTACAAGAACGATGACGTGTTGCGTTTTACCCCACCACGCCCCTTTATCTCTAATCTGGATGAACTTCCCCTGCCTGCCCGGCATTTTATCGATTACTCCAGATACAGACGGTTGGGAATCATCAGTATGCGCGGCTGCCCTCACCGTTGCTCCTACTGTAAGCCAATCCAGGATAAACTATTCGGCAAGAAGCTCAGAAAGCGCAGCTTGGAGAACGTCGTCCAGGAAATTGAGGAATTGATCACCCATTACGGCGACCGCGCGGTTGGCTTCAAGGACGACACCTTTACGGTTCACAAGACCGAGTGGTTCGAAAGGTTTAGAGAAGAGCTCCGCCATCGGAATTTGCGCCCCCATTGGCAGTGTAACAGCCGTGTAGACACCGTCGATTTTGATAAACTTAAAGCCATGAAGGCGGCGGGCTGCACCCAAGTATTCTTTGGTATAGAGAGCGGTTCACAGCGTATTTTGGATTACTACCGAAAGGATATTACGGTGAAGCGAATTGCGGATACCTTTGCAGAGTGTCATCGTGTGGGGATACGACCGTGCGCATCCATCATGCTGGGAGCGCCTCCGGAAACCAGGGATGATTTGGAAAAGACCTATCAACTGGTTAAGAGAATCAAGCCCTTTAATTGGCATGTTCACGTAACGACTCCTATCTGTGGATCCCATCTCTATGATCAGGTAAAGGCGGAGAAACGGTTCGGCTCACAGACCGACTACGGCGTCTATGAGCCCACGGGCAACCTCTATCGTAATCTGCTCCCTATGAAACTAGACAATTTATCCGTCCAGGATATCGCTGAATATCGAGATCGCATAAACAGTTGCATGAAGTTCCGGGTGTTGTTCCGAGCTTTAGTAAATCCAGGTTTGTGGAAAGAGTTCGTCATGTCTCCGGCACTGCGCACGATCGCATATAGATTCATGCTCCGGCATTTCAGGATATCTAAGCGACCGAAGGCTTCTTAGTCTCCTAACGCGTCCTGGACATAGTGGGTTTAAAAGGATAAGCCTAATTCTAATCTTGAAAACATCAAAAAGAAGCACCTTTTCGTTACGAGTGGAGAATCGATCATGAGAGTGCAATTTGTCTATCCGAACAAGGTTGTGCATCCGAAAGATATATCCATAGGGATTGCCATACTCTCCGCGGTGCTGAAAAAGCATGGACATGATGTGGATCTCATTGACACCACATTCGGTCTACAAGACAGTGGGGTCTTGTCAAGGGTTCAGCAATTTAGTCCTGATCTTATAGCGTTCTCCTCCAATTCAGCGAATTTCTCTTATGCCGTATACCTCGGCACCCTCATAAAGAACACATTTAAAATCCCCACGATAATAGGCGGCGTTCATCCCACGGTAGCCCCTGAAGAGACCATCGCGAAAGAGTGCTTTGATATGGTCTGTGTTGGCGAAGGTGAGGAGGCACTCCTCGAACTCGTTCAATCCCTGAATCGGGGTGAGAAAAACAACGCTATAAGAAACATCTGGTTTAAGGACAAGAATACTATCGTTAGAAATAGCCCTAGACCTCTCATCACAGATCTGGACTCATTGCCCGACCCCGATATGGAAGTCTATGATTATCGGAGGTACCTTAAAAGCCATAACATGGTGGCGTGCTTTTTGGCTGGCAGGGGTTGCCCATACGGTTGCACTTACTGCATTAATGCCTTTCACAGAAAGCTCTACAAGGGGTTGGGACCATACGTACGCTACCGAAGTGTAGGTAACATCATAGCTGAGCTAAAAAGGGCTGTTCAAAAATATAACGTTAAGAAGCTCGAGTTCTATGATGACACCTTCACCCTAAGCGGTTCCCGGATAAAAGAATTCTGTAAGGAGTACAAACGCGAGGTGGGATTACCCTATCAGGTCAATGCGCGTGTTGATAGCATTACCGATGATATGTGCAAACATCTTGCAGATAGTGGTTGCTGTCGTATCCAGGTTGGATTAGAGTCCGGCGATGAACAGATAAGAAAGGACGTTTTGGGAAGAGAGATCTCTGACCATACTATTATTGAGGCCTGCAGGCTGATAAAAAAGCACGGCATGGAACTTTACACATATAACATGATCGGGATACCCAAGGAGAGGAAATATAACATCGAAAAGACCATTGATCTTAACCGAAAGATCCAGCCTAACTTTATGTCTGTTTCTATATTTACTGCATATCAAGGTACGAAACTCTATGAGGAATGCAAGGAAAATGGATGGCTGAACGAACAAAGGTCATCAGGATCCTATTTCTTAACCACGAATGTAAAGCACCCTGAGTTTTCTTTGCGAAAGCTGAAACACATACGTAAATGGTTTGGTTTTCGGGTATTTATTGTGTATAATCCGATGAGGGCAATTGTGGAATTGATTGACCGTCACTTCATAAACTTCAGATACTATGGCAGATTCAGGACCTTTGTTGTAACCCGGTTGATCCAATCGTAGGAACATACTGGAGTGACATAAGCAGAACGGTGAGCTTGGCTATGAATTTATATATCAAAGTAAACCTCGGAAACCATTGATATGATGT
>PVMS01135293.1_pt1 | contig 21228 bp, 26 predicted proteins | sample 1853461 | NCBI WGS metagenome assembly PVMS01 (sample SAMN08582032, study PRJNA380276) | Marine sediment metagenome, whole genome shotgun sequencing project. | isolation source: ocean sediment barecode stripped | collected 2017 | reverse complement strand
CCCGATATTGCGGTCAAGCAGGACGCAATTCCAGGATTCATCAACGAAGCGTGGGCCGAGATTCCGGTTGCCGGTATTTACCGCGGGCAGTGTGCCGAACTTTGCGGAATCGGCCACGCTTCGTTGATGAATCCTGGAATTGCGTCCTGCTTGACCGCAATATCGGGCACCCACCAGGAATGAATAACGTCGTCTGCGGTTGTCAGGAAGCGTATTTTCTTGTTGGTCGGCAGTACCAGCGGATTATCGACGTCGAGCAAATAATGCTCGTCTTTGGGCTCGAGGTTTTCGATCTGTTCGTCGGGCGTCGCGATATTGCTGTAGTAGCTGGTTTCCGTGCCCAGGTATTCGTAGTGCCATTTCCACTGCGATGCAGTGATCAGCACCGTCATATCGGAGTTGTCATTGTCCTCAATTTCGATCAGGGCAGTGGTCGCCGGTATTGCCATACCGATGAGTATCAGAACCGGTACCAGCGTCCAGATGAATTCGATCAGGGCACTGTCAGTGAACGTGGCCGGCGTCGGATTTCTCGAGCGTCGATGCGCAATCATCGAATAGAACATGGCACCAAAAACGATCACGCCAACAACAACACACACCCACAAAGCCATCTGGTGGATCTGGTAGATGCGAACACTCATGTCGGTGACGCCGGGGCGCATATTCAGCGCCGACGCAAGCGCAATGTGGGGCGCTCCCCACAAAAGCAGGATCGTCAGACCTCGGGTCGTTAGACCGCTCTGTAGCCCGCCGGCGGAGACCGTCACGGTTCTCGCCGAAAAATGCAGGAGGGATTTCGCAATACTGCGCCCTCATTCTTGTTTTGGGCTCTCGCCCGTTACGTGGATGGTGTTTGGGTCTTGCACTTGAACTCAAAAATCGTTCGGCTAGACAGCGGACCTGAAATCCGTCCCTGGTACACCCACGTAATTTTTACACTAGCAATTCGCTGCTACGTTCTCCTTAGGCCGTTTAGCTCGCTGCTTTCAGCATAGGCGAAAAATTGGGAAAAGAAAACTTATTGCAGCAATGATTTGCGGTGCTGCTAAAAAATCGAATTCCTGAGCTAACGTTGCAGTACAGCAACCGTTCGTAAGCGCTTGTTTTCATGCCAGTCGAGGTAACGGATCGCATCGACCCGTTCAATCGTCCCCTGCCAGTTGCCGTGCTTCGCGAGCAGGAATACCTGGTCTTCGATTTTTGCCTGCCAGTGCTCGCCTTCCCAATCTTTGAAGGCAATGCTGGGGCTTGAGTGGCGACTCCAGGTGTCGGTATCCTGAGGGGTCTGTTCAAAAACACCGTCATGTATCCAGGCGGTCCACTGACCATCGTTCCAGGCCACGAACTCCATTTTGTCCTGCACCCAGGCCTCATTGACTGGCTCGTCGCCTGGGTCCATGCTCATATTACTCACGATTTTTGCGGCCACGATGACCAGTAGAACGGCTGCGAGGAGGCCGGTGATCACTTTAGTCATAAAATTGCTCCTGGCTTCGTCGGCGAATGTGCTGTGCTGGAATATCGCCCGGTGTGACACCATGCTACATCAAGTTCGCTGAATGCGATAATTCGCCGTCGTACTCCCAGCGTTCGTCAAATGGTCTATAGTTTATTTTAGCGGTACGACCGGGGAGGCAAGTTGCATGATTAGCATAAGAACATTGATCGCTTTTTCACTCATCGGATTAGTCACAGCGTGTGGCGGTCCGGGCGACGGTGGAGACGTGCCGACGTCCGAACCGGTCGGCGCGACAATGAAAGATATCGGTGATCACGTCGTGCATTTCAGCGCATTTACAACCGACCAGTTGCCACCCGAGATCGCCCGCGCGTATGACATCGTTCGCAGCCGGGAACGGGCGATGCTGAATATATCTGTCATTGCCGAAGAAGATAGTTTGTCGGTTCCGGCTATTGTTGAAGTCAAGACCGTCAATCTGACGGGCCAATTGAAGAACATAACAATGCGCCGCATCAACGAGCAGGAAGCCATCTACTACATCGGGGACACGGCGGTAGCCAACCGTGAGACGCTGATATTCGACATTTCGGTGACGCCCGAAGGCGTCGATACACCTTCGGAGTTTCGCTTCAAGCGCGAGTTTTTTACTGATTGAGGGAACTACCAAATAGCAGGAATCAGGCGCCAGCGTGTCTTGTTCAGGTACCGCCGGTAGTCGGCCTGTTTGCTAAGCAGGGTTTCTTCGTAATGGATACGCATCACTAGAAAAGCAATTCCAAGCAGAACGATTGTGCCATTGCTGATGCTTTGATTGTTGATCAGGTAGCCACAATAAATAATGACATAGGCCGCGTAAAGCGGATGCCTTACAAGACGATACAGCCCACGCGATTTGACGCCCCGGAGCGCGGGTAGCAAACCGAAACTTCTGTTTAACGCCGCGAGCGCGAAAATTTGCATGGCGACGCCAAACACAATCAGGACTTCGCCCACCAGCAAATCCTCTGCCGCTGCGACAGGTCGAAGCAGCAGTGGCGCCAGAGTTCCGCATGTGGTTGTAAGCCATGTCTGCCAACTATGCCAGGTTTCGTCGGGATCGCGCCTGACAATCAGGAAGATTGCCGCTATCGTTTCCGCGACAACAATCAACAAGACGCTTAGTCGCGGGTTCCCAATAAAACTATGCGCATTCGTGTATGCGAAGAAAACGTAAAACGTGGCCAGCAGAAAATTGGTAAATGCTAATCGGATCCCTTTGAATGAAGATTCTGCGAGCGCCGACAGAATACTCATATTGCCATCCGAGTTGTTCTGCTCCATGTCAAGAACGCCCGCGCCAGTAATTGGCGGCATCATGGGTGCGCCGCGATCGTCGCTCCACTTGCTGTAAATCTGTTGCACGACCAAACTCTTGTATTGACTTAAACGCCGGCAACTCCAGCCGCTCCACTATCTCCTGCAGACGCTGCTTGGATTCGTAATTCCCGATTTGCTCGCAGTATTCCGATGGCGATAAACCGATATATCGTCGAAATACGCGCGCAAAATACGACGGATCATTGAAACCTACCGAATAAGCAACATTCGCTACGGGAATATTCGGATGCAATAATTCTCTACAAGATTCGCGGATTCGGAAGCGCAGCAAGAATTCCTGAAAAGTCAGGGCAAATGATTCTGTAAATTCGTGGCTGAAATGAAACGAGCTCATGTCGCACAATTCTGCAACTTCAGCAATACGAATTTTGTGACGAAAATTGGTCTGCACAAAAAGCAATGCGTTAGCCAGTCTCATATGCCGGGCGCGCTGGCCGGCCGGAACCTGAGCGGGGATTCTCGACTTAAGGTCGATTATCGCCCTCTCACTTTGGCCTTTATCTGCATTCCTTATCGCCAGCAACAACTCGCTGCAGCGGACCAGGTCCGCGTGTGTCACGGGCGTGGTCAAATAGTCGATCACGCGATTACGATACGCCCAAACGGCGAGCTGTTCGGAATGTTGCGTGGTGATCATAAGAATCGGGATTTGTGGATGCTGCTTCTTGGTGCTTCGTAACACAGATAAACCAGGCCGGTCCGGATAATCAAATTCAAAGGCGAGTGCGTCTCCCGGTTCGAGTTTTAATTCGGACACCGCGCGATCTGATACATCACAGTAACGAATATTGAAAAAATCGTGGAAGATTGCATCTACTTCAGAATGGCGAGTAGCAATCGTCATATCGATCCAGACAATATTGATTTTGTTCACCGACATTTCCGTCTCTATTATTTTTATTGCGTGTGCCGATAACTGAAAGGTGACTAGCAAACGGCACATTATTAATACTAGAGGCTGTGCTCTTAAACGCAAATTAATCTGCGTTCAAATCATTTAAGAAGATCGTTCTAATAATCAATAAGTTGAATCCGTTATCTGATTTCGCATTCGGCTTTCCAAAGATACTTCTCCAAGTCAACAAGAAAATGCTATTACATAATGTACTTAACGCAAAATGATTCTCGTTGTTGACAAGAAAATTCTAACGCCTGTATCCGACTCTGCCTTATCTTTTCCAATGTCTCTGGTCCTAATTATTTGACGACATCGTCATGTGATTCAGGATCAATAAAAAATGGGAATAACTTCAAGAATTTAGACTTAGGAGAAACACCGTGAAAGACAAACTACTTGCATTTTTTCGTGAAGAAGAGGGTCTGACAATTGTGGAGTACGCTGTGGCCGCCGGCCTCATTACAGCGACGGTTGCGGGTGCTTTCTTTGCACTCGGTGGCACCGTGGAAGGCATCATCACAACCGTAGACGGTTACCTACAGAATGCCGCAGGCTAGATCCGGGCTGCACTGAGACCGAACTTCATTACTTAGTCTCCGTATGTAGCGGTTGGCAGGGCCAGAGATCTGGCCTCGTCAGCTCCGGATTCACTTGGCCCAAATTAATGGCATTGGGATCGAAATGACCGATAGTTATGTGTCCTTCAATGATGTAATTAGCAACGCGGCAATTATCTGTTCATTAATGGTTGTTCTTGCTGTAGCAGTGGTGACCGACCTGCGAAGTCATCGCATACCCAATATTCTTCTTGCTCCGGCTCTGAGCCTCGCTCTGCTGATACATACGATGAATGGTGGCGCCGACAGCTTGTTGCTGGCGACCGGGGGATTTGTCACCGGTCTTGCAATGCTTTTGCCGCTCTATTTTATGGGTGGCTTGGCGGGCGGCGACGTCAAGCTGCTGGCCGTCGTTGGCTGCTTTATGGGGCCCTGGGGTGCGGTTATCGCCGGACTTGCAACAATGATGGTAGGCGCTGTCTTTGGAATAGTTGTTATCGCCTGGCGACGAATTCGTCCCGCCTTGGACGTACCGGCCATGCAACTGCCTGACTCAGAAATTACAACCATCGCATACGCTCCAGCCATTGCTGCCGGTACGTTAATCGCGTGGTGGTATATCGGCAATTCATCCGCAAACTTCCTGGGATGGGCAATATGAATAGTGGAGATTCTGCTGTTCTGTCCGGCCAGGAGTGGGATCAGCTCAGTCTTGTTCGAGCGTCGAAGCTTGCGCCGCGGCCAAGCAAGCTGTCTGACACCGGATTATCCGAAACATTTGTCGCCGATTTAATCGTCAAACATCTCTTGGACAGGGGAACCCTGTCTCTTGCCGAGCTTGCCTCGATCCTAACGCTTTCGGGATCGATCATTGAGGGGGTGTTAAATTTTATGCGAACCGAAGCACTCCTCGAGGTCCGCCCGGGCAAATCCAGTGCATCGGGGCTTGCGTATACGCTTACCGACAGAGGTCGCGCCACGGCACTCGACGCAATGATGCGTAGTGGCTATCTCGGACCGGCCCCTATTCCGCTCAGACACTACGCCCAGATCTCGCGCGCTCAGTCGATTCATAATCGTTCGGTGACGCAAAAATCCATGCGTGTGGCATTTAACGATGTGGTATTGGATGCCAAGATGCTGGACTGCCTGGGGCCGGCCCTGAATTCGGGTCGCGCGATGTTTCTATACGGTCCCGCCGGCACTGGAAAGACCTACATCTCGCAACGACTCTGCAGGTTGTTTCGCCAACCGACCTTGATACCGCATGCGATCGCGATTGATGAGACCGTCGTACAGGTATTTGATCCACTCATTCACAAACAAATGCAGCAGTCACCAACGACGAACAACCTCAAATATGAGGAAGGTAACGATCCACGATTCGTGGTTTGCGAGAGACCGGTGGTTATCACCGGCGGCGAATTAACTGAAGCAATGCTTGAAGTCCGCTACGAAGCGTCGACGAGATTGTACGAAGCACCGTTGCAACTCAAGGCCAACAACGGAATGTTCATCATTGATGACATGGGTCGACAAAAAGTTTCTCCCGCGCAAGTGTTTAACCGGTGGATTGTTCCCATGGAAGAGAAGCGGGACTACCTGACCCTTAGGTCAGGGCGTCATTTCACGGTGCCTTTTGACGTCGTTCTTGTGTTTTCAACAAACATTCACCCTTTGGACCTCGCGGACGAAGCCTTTCTTCGTCGCATCGGCTACAAGATCGAATTTGGTCCGTTAACAGTTGAACAATACGGGCACATATGGCGCGGTGCTTGTGAGTCATTTGAGATCGAGTACAAACCGGAAGTCCTTAATTATGTGCTCAATGAGTTACATGCGAAGCGGCGGGTCGCGCTGCTTCCATGCCACCCGAGGGACTTGCTTGGCATGGCCCTGGATCACGCGATTTACGAGCGAAATTCACACTCGGTGAACGCTGATCACATCCGATGGGCTTGGGAAAACTATTTCGTCTCGGTTGACGGAAATGCCAAGCCAGCCGGACGGAGATTGTCTTGATTAGGAGGCCACGATAATGGTGAAACGTAGAGGTGTTGTGCTGATTTTCTTGTCACTGCTAATGGCAGTAGGCGCGGCGTTTGTAGCGAACAAATGGATTGTTGCGCGAGTCATGCCGGTCAATGAATACGCGGAAAACTCGGCGCTAATTGTGGCCGCGACAATGACAATTCCGTTCGCGACTAAAGTTGAAGATCGCCACCTCAAGCTGGTTGAGATGCCGGAGGGTCTGGCTCCGGAAGGATACTTCACATCACTTGAGCAAGTTGTGGGTCAGGTCTCTACGACCAATATTGCGCGTGGCGAAATTCTGGTCGCAGAACGATTTCGTGCCCATACAACCGGTAGCACGTTAGCGGCGCTGGTAAATACGAACATGCGGGCGGTTACAGTTCGCGTAGATGACGTTGTTGGTGTGGCCGGTTTCCTGTTACCCGGTAATACGGTTGATGTGCTTGCATCGCGAAAGGTCGCCCAGAAGCGCGCCGTAACCGAAACCATTTTGAGAAATATCAAGGTCCTGGCAGTCGATCAAACAGCGGCGGCGGAGACCAACGAACCCGTCATTGTTCGTGCGGTGACGCTGGAAATGGAGCCCAAGCAGGCCGAAATACTTTTTCAGGCTCGAACCGAGGGAACTATTCAACTGACACTTCGTAATCCGTTGGAAATGGAGCCCGAACCAGCGCCACCGCAAAAAGTTGCGGTTAGGAAAAGAGCTCCGGTAAGACGTGCCCCGCCACCCGCCGAAATCATAGTGATTCGAGGAACCACTATTGACAAAACTAAGACAAAAAAGTGAGCCAGGCTTGGACGCTCAAATAGAAACCGGAACAAGGAGCTGCAAAGTGAATCGTATTTCACAGCCTATGGCCCGCCGCGCATGGAAAGCGTGTCTCATGTTGGTGCTTTTTGCCGCGTTCAATCCAGCGAGCGCGCAACAGCAGATTTCTCGGGTGAGCAGCGCGACGGAAACATCGATGACTGTGCCGCTTTACAAGTCACGAATCGTTGCGTTGAACACTCCCGCAGCCCGAGTATCCGTTGGTAACCCGGACATCGCAGACCTGATCATCCTGCAGTCAACTCAGCTTTATGTGTTGGGTAAAGATCTCGGCACAACTAATGTTTTGTTATGGGACAGGAGCGACAATCTGATCGGAACCGTGAACGTCGAAGTAACACACGACCTTCAATCCCTGAAGGAAAAGTTGTATCGGCTTTTTCCGCAGGAAAAAATTGAGGTCTATTCTGCACAAAGAAATATCGTACTGGCCGGCAATGTCTCCAACGTAGTAAACATGAGTGCGGCCGTACGAATAGCAAACGGCTACTTCTCACAACTCGCCGAGGCCGTCGACGCCGAGACATTCGCGCTTGCGGCGGGAACAACCCGACGCGAGGACAAGAGCGTTGGAGAGGTTATCAATCTCATGAACGTGGGTGGTGTGCATCAGGTGATGCTGGAAGTCAAAGTTGCTGAGATCGCGCGTACGGAGCTCAAACGACTGGATGTCAGATTCAGCACCATTATCACTCGTAGTGAAAACTGGGTTTGGGGCGCCCAAAATCCCGGTACTTTTAGACCGGAGGCGATCGGGGATACCGAATTCTTCGGTAGTTTTATTTCTGAGAATGCCCTTTTCAATCTGGCGTTCGACGCGGCGAAGGAAAATGGCCTTGCCAAAATTCTCGCGGAACCAACGCTCGTCGCCATGTCCGGAGAAAGAGCCAGATTCGTATCCGGCGGTGAATTTCCATTTACGGTTTCCAACGGCCTGCAAGGTAACACTGTCGAGTTTAAGGACTTCGGTATTATCGTCGGCTTCCTGCCGGTCGTTCTTGACTCCGGACATATAAGCCTCGAACTCGATATTATTGTCAGCGAGCTAAGCACACCCGTCAACGGTGCATTCATCTTGCTCAAGCGTGGTGCCCAGTCAACCGTGGAGCTCGCAGACGGTCAGACCCTGGGTATCGCTGGGTTAATCGGCGAGGAACTCGTCGAAAATGTAGGCAAGTTTCCCGGCCTCGGCAGCATTCCCATCCTCGGTACCTTATTTCGCAGCCAGGACTTTCGCAAACGAGAAACAGAACTACTCATCATGGTGACACCGCACCTGGCCAAACCACTGGTACCGCCGGAGGTTCGGTTGCCGACGGACTATGTAATGGAGTCAGGTGAGTTTGGCTGGTACATGCAGGGAAAACTGCAGAGCCGACCCAAGCAAGGTGGTGGCAACAAGGCTAAATCATCGGCCATGAGTGCGTCGACAGGACAGGAGTAAGACGATGACGAGATATATATTTTTAATTTGCCCACTGCTACTTGTTGCGGTCGCGATTGCCAGCGGCTGCAGTCGCCAGCCAACGATCGAGGATGCAGAATTCGGCAGCGCTGTGCGAAACGTCATGGAGTACCAGATTCATGATTACGAAGCTGCATTGCATCCGGAACCGAATGCCATCGAGGGCTCTGACGCCGACCGTCTGAACGCGGTCGTTGATGCTTACCGTGGCGACGCGGGTGAGGCTCAAGAAGCTCCACCGCCGGTCACCATCAATCTTGGTCAGTAACGACAAACAGAGGATGCAGCGATGAACAGCAACAACCAAATCGAATTTCTGACGATTCATTATGGCAATTGCAAGCGCCAAAGTGGCGTTGTATTGCCGATTGTCATCGTTGGCTTGATCGCAATCATCGCGATGGCAGGACTCGCAATTGATAGCAGCCATGCGTTCGTGAACAAAACCCGTCTGCAAAATATGGTCGATTCTGCAGCATTGACGGCGGCCAAAGTTTACGATCAGAGCGCCGACACAATAATCTCCACTGCGGCGGCTAATGCGATGTTTGGCCGCAATACGGACGGAAGCGGCAATTTCGAGATCGACGGGGAGTATGACGGCGGCAATATCACCGTCACTGTTCAATATTCGGAGACGCTGAATCCATTCGTGCCGGCCGTACTCGGACCCTACGTTCGCGTCATCGCTACCGGATTCAGTATAACAACCGGACTTAGCGCCGCCATTGGCATCACCAACATCGGTGTTGACGCGTCCGCGGTGGCGGGACCCAGCCCGACCATTAACCATGCCTGCAATATTGCTCCGCTGGTTGCCTGCGCGGTAGATGCCAACGACGTCGGCCCGAACGGCTACTTCGGCTTTGAGCATGACAAATTCATGGTCTTGAAACCGAGCCCTGGCGATCACAATGACGTTGGACCGGGAAATTACAAGCTGCTACGCCTTAATTGCCCTGGCGGTGCTTGTGTTCGCGACAATATGGCTGGCGTCTACGATGCTTGTGCGACCGCCGATGAGACGGTCGAGACGGAACCCGGCGTGACCGCCGGCCCGACATCGCAAGGATTTAATACGCGCTTCGGCGAATACGCAGGTCCCGTAGACCCCGCGGAATTCCCGCCCGACGTGGTCACCGAGGCAACCGACCCGGCGCTGGATACGCAGCAATTGGAAAGTCCACCAGGTTCAGGAATTTACGTGGACCAGATTTGCCTGGGCGGCTGCGACGATCCCATAGCGCCGACCAACCTGGTTGAGTACGCTAATGTCGGTCTGGGCATGAACGTTTTCGATTACGGGGAATACGTCACACGTACCGGGATTCCCGCCCTGCACGATTTTCCAACCGCCCAGATTCCTTATAGCGCCGAGTGGCGGCGAATTATGGCGATGCCGGTGGCGGACTGCACCGGCGACCAGACCGGCCAGTCGACGCTCGAGGTCATCGGCTTTGCCTGCTACTTCATGTTACAGCCGATCGGCGGTGGCGTGGACAAGAACATCTTTGGTCAGTTTGTCAACGGCTGCCTGGCAGGCGGTTACTCCGGGCCAGATCCAGGTGACGGACCGGGACCCTACATCATTCAACTCTATAAGGACCCGGATTCGACGGACTCGTGATGAACTGCATTGACGATAAATCGAGGTATCACCAACGCGGCGCCGTCCTGGCGGAGATGGCGTTAGTAACACCTTTCCTGGTCGTGTTACTGCTGGCAACCGCCGACCTGTCACGAGCGTTTATTGAACACAATACGCTGACGAAATCTTTACGTAATGGCGCTCGCTACGCCGCAGCAAATGCGCTCCAGGGCACTACCGGCGTAGTGGCTATCGATGTGGCGCTCGAGAATGAAATCAGGAATCTCGTAGTTTTCGGTAGCAGTGCTCCGCTACCGGGCACACAAGCTGTTGTTTCCGGCCTGACGGTGACCAACGTAACGGTGACGCAAATTGTTGGCACTAACGATGTCGAGATCAGCGTTACTTATGTACTCAGTGGCCTGCTTGGGCCCGTGCTGCCCATGTTCTATGGCGGCGCCGGCGTCGGCACGACGCGGGCGCTCAGTGCAACTGTCACTATGAGCGCCTTGTAAGATGATGAGACACCGACAACAAGGCCTGTCGACAGTCGAGTTTGCGCTTGTCGCAGTCGTGCTGTTCATCATGATCTTCGGTGTCATTGAATTTGGGCGAGCGTTTTTCGTCGCCGCGGCGCTCGACGAGGCGACCCGACGCGGCGCCCGCATGGCGGTCGTTTGTCCCATAAACGATCCGGCAATCGCGCAGGCAGCAGCATTCAATAGCGCCCTCATTCCCGGGCTGAATACAAGTTACATCACCGTTGAATACCTGGATGACGTTGGCGGGATTGTGGCCGACCCGCCAGGCGCAGGTTTTATGGACATTCGCTTTGTGCGGGTGCGAGTTGTCGGCTATCAGCATCAGATGTTTATCCCCCTCGTCACACCGCTGTCTGTTTTCACAATGCCCGAATACGCCACGATACTGCCTCGAGAAAGTTTGGGCATACCACGTGCCGGCGTCGTAGTGGCGTGCTAATGCAATTGAGGAGAAATTTTAGATGCGAATGTTGAAGGTCCTTGTTGCAAGTCGCTCGCAAGTCAGTGTCGGCAGACTATCGGCATGCCTGAGCAAATATGACGAGTACGAGGTTACGACTCGGGTGATCAACAATGGCCACGAAGACCCACTGTACGGGGTGACGAGAATGCCCGATTTGCTTTTATTCCACCCCGGGCCAGGCGCGAGCGAACTCACCTATCTCGCTGAAAACGGAGTACGCGACCAGTTGCCTCTTATAGTCTGTGGCAAGGCGGATGATACGGAAGCCATGCGCCAGGCCATGCGCGCTGGGGCCCGTGACTATTTGCCTGACAACACCTCGGAAGAGGAACTGATTGCGAGCGTTGTCCGGGTCCATGAAGATCTGCTCAGAACTCGAACGGCGGATATTTCAAAACTCGTTGTTGTCATCAATGGAAAAGGCGGCTCAGGCGCCAGCTTTCTTGCAACAAATATCGCGCACAGCCTGGTCGTCGACCATGACGCGCGTGTAACCCTTATCGATCTTGACCTGCAATTTGGCGGTCTTTATCGCTATCTCGATATGAAACCAACCGTCGGCATCCTGCAGGCCCTGGAGTTGTCTCACGAACTCGACGAAGTGTCTGCGAACGCATTCACCTGTGAGCATGCAAGCGGACTGCGAATGCTTGCCGCACCATCGAAATACCTGACCATGGCGGACAGTGTGTCGGTCGACAAGCTCGAATCCGTGTTGAATGCGTATCTGTCACTTAACGATTATCTCGTGGCCGACGCGCCAGCAAAGCTGGATGCCGTAACTGAGCTGTTCTTAGCGCGCGCGGACAAAATCCTGTTGGTGACGCAACAATCGCTACCCCACATTCAAGACAGTGCGCGGCAATTGCAACTGCTCACTAACGAATTCGGCATTTCCAAGAAACGAATTAGTGTTGTTGTAAATCGCTGGACCAAGAACTCTGAAATCATTGCCGATGATATTCGCAAGGCAATTCGCGTCGATAAACTTTTAATGATTCCTAACAACTACAAGATCGCCAATGAGAGCATCAATACGGGCGTGCCGGTTGCTGAGATATCCAAAACCGCCGCGCTGACAAAGGGCATCCGGGCCCTGAATGATGTAATCGCAGACCCGACGAGCAGGCCTGATCCGGGCTTTTTGAAGCGCGTCATGCCGAATTTCCTGGGAGGATAAACTAATCGCTACTGCAACCCAAAGTCGAATAAATCGTTTGCACGAGGACACTGCCGACGTCTCAGACGAGGCGAAGCAGCAGGCTCGTCCGCTGACATCTCAGGAAATGGAGTGGAAAAAGCGCATAAACGAGCGCCTGCTTTCCGTACTCGATTTATCCCTACTCGATACTGTCGATACTGAAAGTGCACGCCAGGAAATTCGCGGTATTGTTGATCGGCTGATGACCGAAGAGTCCGCACCGCTCAGCCGCAGACAACGGCAAATCATTATCGAGCGCATCGAAGATGAGGTCATGGGGCTCGGGCCGTTAGAGCCGCTGCTTGCCGACAACACAATTTCGGACATTCTTGTCAACGGCTACGACACTGTTTACATCGAGCGTCACGGCAAACTGGAGCGCACCGACACTGTATTTAATGACCCTTCGCATTTGCTTAACACAATCGATCGAATCGTTTCGGCGGTAGGCCGGCGAATCGATGAGTCGTCGCCAATGGTAGATGCGAGGCTGGCCGACGGCTCACGAGTCAACGTCATTATTCCCCCGCTTGCGCTCGACGGCGCCGTCATGTCGATTCGTCGATTCGGGGTCGAATTGTTGTCAATGGACAATATGATTGAACTCGGTACTGTGACGCGTGAAGTTGCCGAAGTTCTCTCGGCCATTGTGAAGTCGCGCGAATGTCCTTGTCTCCGGCAGCACTGGCGCCGGCAAGACGACCATGCTGAACGTACTGTCGGGCTACATACCTCACGACGAACGCATTGTCACGATCGAAGACTCGGCTGAATTACAGTTGCAGCAGCCGCACACGGTTCGACTGGAAACTCGACCACCCAACATCGAAGGCAAGGGCGAAGTGACCTCCAGGGACCTGGTCAGAAACAGCCTGCGCATGCGGCCTGAACGCATAATCGTCGGCGAGGTGCGCGGCAGTGAAGCGTTTGACATGTTGCAGGCGATGAATACAGGGCACGATGGCTCCTTGACGACCGTACACGCCAACACACCCAGAGACGCCCTTAGCCGCATTGAAAACATGGTGTCTATGACAGGCATCAATTTTCCCATAAACGCCTTGCGATCTCAGATTTCTTCCGCCATCGACATCGTGCTGCAGATCGCACGCCTCGAAGATGGCAGACGCAAGCTCGTGAGTATGCAGGAGATCAGTGGCATGGAGGGTGACATCATTACAATGTCGGAGCTGTTTAAATTCAATCGCGAAGGACTGGACGAAGACAACAAGGTAATTGGCGAACTTAAGGCCACTGGAATCATTCCCGCATTTCACCGGGATCTTGCGCAACGCGGTATAGACCTTCCCATAGAAACCTTTGAACCAGACTGGTCAGCGAAAGGGGGCCAAGACAATGCCTAGTGGTTCGTCGCTTTTCATTTTGATGGTATTCGTAACAGTGATCCTGCTGATGCAAGGGCTCGTCGTACCGGTGTTTGGCGAAAGCGGCAAGGCTCGAAAACGACTTCGAAAACGCATTTCCGAGATAGAAGCTGCGGGCGAAAATGACGCCTTATCGTCACTGCTGCGCGAGAAATACTTACGAACCCTGTCGCCGCTGGAACGCCGTCTGGAATCAATGCCGGCTATGGAAGCTCTTGGTCGCCGCATCGAGCAAGCCGGGCTCAAGATTCTTGCCTATCGGCTAACCGCGCTTTCCCTGGCTTTAGGAATTATCGCGACGGTACTGAGCTGGCTGTACTTTCGCTCACCGATCGCAGCGCCCGTTTGCGGACTATTGGGCGCTTACTTGCCGTTTATGAAAATCAATATGGACCGTGTTAAGCGCATGCAGGACTTTGAAGAGCAGCTGCCGGACGCAATCGATACGATGAAACGCGCTTTGCGAGCAGGACATCCGTTGGGGGCATCGCTGAAGTTGGTTGCAGAGGAAATGGATGATCCCGTGGCAGTAGAATTCGAAATGACATTTAACGACATCAATTACGGCAATGATGTCCGCCGGGCAATGCTAGGCCTGTTGTCTCGAATACCGAGCGTCACAGTGATGGCGCTGGTTACATCAATACTCGTGCAAAAGGAAACCGGCGGCAATCTCGCCGAAATTCTGGAGAAAATTTCGATCGTCATTCGTAGCCGCTTCAAATTGCAGCGAAAAGTCAAAACATATTCCGCGGAAGGACGTATGTCCGCCTGGGTGTTGGCAATGGTGCCATTGGTCCTGTTCGTAACCCTATGGTTTGTGACACCCGATTATCTTCCCATATTGCTGGAAGACGAGGGGGGCCAGAAGATGATTATGTATGGCTTTTTCTCCGGCGTAGTGGGAATTATCTGGATTCGTAAAATTCTACGTATAGAGGTATAGCACTGTGGAAGGTTTCTTCGATCTGATGAACAGCTACCTGACTGACGAGGTCATTCTTCGCAGAGTCTTGGTTGGTTTATCTGCAGTAACAATATTCATACTGGGCCTTGGGCTTTCCGCATTGTTGATGAACCTGACCAGCCCCCTGCGACGCAGAATCGGGCTTGCGGATGAGGCTCCGCCACTAAAAAATCGACTGATGGTTCGCGTCAGCACTGCGCTGGGCCCGGTGGCAAGTTACGTGCTGCCGCAAAAGGAATCGGAACGAGAAAATATGACGGATCAATTATTTCGCGCCGGGTTTCGTTCACCGCAGGCATTGCAGGTATTTTACGCGGCGAAATCATTATTGACCGTCGCGCTACCGATGGTGGTACTAATCAGCTCGCGCTGGTTCCCGGAGATGGCTACTCGGTCTGCATTTACCTACGCAATGTTCGCAGCTGGCGTCGGTCTGTTCGCGCCGAATTTCGTGCTCAGCAAGTTGGTGGCAAGACGGACAAAAGCGCTACGGAACGGCTTTCCGGACGCACTGGACCTTCTGGTCGTTTGTGTTGAGTCGGGCCTGGGGTTGGCCGCCGCTATCCAACGTGTCGCAGATGAGCTCAGTTTCAGCCACCCCGAACTGGCGTTTGAGTTATCGACTGTTAACGCGGAAATCCGCGCCGGCCGACCTCGTGAACAGGCGTTGCGAAATCTCGCTGACAGGACCGGGCTCCGCGACATAAAGGGTCTCGTGGGTCTGTTGGTGCAGACCATGCGTTTCGGCACCGGAGTCGGTGATGCGTTGCGCGTTTACTCGGAAGAATTTCGTGACACGCGCATGCAAAGAGCCGAAGAACAAGCGGCGAAAATGGCAACAACGCTAATTTTTCCATTGGTGCTTTGTATGTTCCCTGTATTTTTTATCGTTGCGATTGGACCAGCGGTGTTACGGATCATGGTCTGGATGGATGGCAAGTAACGGAGGAAAAGAATGACATTCGCATATAAGAATCTGACTCTAATCCAAATTTGTGTCCTTGGCCTGTTGGGTGGCTGTGCAAGTTCGCCGGAGACAATCGATAATACGCGCGCGGACGAATTCAGCGATGATTCGATGGACGTCCTGTTCGCGACGGAGTTTCCGGTGGCCTCAGAGGAGGACGCGCTGTTCCAGGCGGGTCTGGCAGTCAAGGAAGGCGACACCGACCAGGCCCTGTTTTACCTTGTGCGGGCATTGCAATTTCGCACAGACAATGTGGATGTGCTGCTGCGAATCGGTGACATCCAGATGAAACGACACGAAGTCGTCTTCGCGACGCGCGCTTATTTGACGGCGAATTATCACGACCCCGAAAACAGCAAGGCGCTTGAAGGGCTTGGCCTAATCTATTTGGTGGCCGGCGACGATGAAGAGGCACTTGTCTATTTGAAGCAGGCTGTGATGAACGATGAGTCCCTTTGGCGCGCACACAACGCACTCGGAGTATACGCCGACAAATCGGGCGATTACTTGGCCGCGCAGCGGCACTACAACCTCGCACTTGCAGCCAATCCCGATGCGGCGCATGTGCTTAACAATCGTGGCTACTCGAAGTATTTAGCCGGAGACGTTCAGGGAGCAACGCAGGATTTTTACGCGGCGGCAAACGACCAGGGATTTGTGCAGGCATGGGCAAATTTAGGACGGATTTACGCCGAAAAAGGCTGGTACGACGACGCGATTAAAACCTACAAACTGGTAATGAATGAGGCGAGTGCGTTTAACAACATCGGATCGGTAGCGATCGAAAATGGCGATCTTGTGCAGGCCGAACATTATCTAACGGAGGCGATTCGATTGTCGCCGACGTATTTTCCATCTGCTGAGGAAAACCTGTCCCACCTACAACAACTCCAATAAGGAGATAAAGCAATGTTACGCAATCTAGTTATGATCAGCCTGATATTTTTTAACGTATCTATATTTGCAGATGCAAATGACGGTAACTATCTCGGCTTTAGATTAGGTGAAAAATATGTCGCGCCTCGCGGTGCTGAAAGTTGGGACCATATTACGGGCGCCCTGGTTTACGCCATAGACCCGGGCCAACATCCGCACCATCTCGATTCAATGAGCATCTTTGTATCACCGAGAACCTTGATAATTGGTAGTGTCTTTGGTGAACGGTATTTTTCCAGCTTAAGGTCCGCCGAGGCTTTTGCGAAACATTATTTGTCAGATCTCGAGGCGAAGTACACTGATTGGATTCGTCGTGGGAGCTCGCTGACCTATGACGACTATCAGTTGTGGGTGGATGTTGAAAGGAAGCCGCCAATCGTGAAGCCGCCAATCGACGATGATTGGTCGTCAAATCAGCCTTTTCGCGTGGGTATTGGGCTCATCTATGCGCCGAGCACCTTGGGCCGTGGTGAATGGATGGCCCTGATCAGAAGAGATATGGGCGAAGTCGAGTTGGCAGCCATTAACCGACGATAGGTATTTCGCATCAAGCGCGAGTTTTTTATTGATTGAGGAAGTGTTTTTCCAGAAATTCAGATCTGAATTTCTGCGGGGGCGTTATACGATCCGGGCGCCCTTCGGGCGTGAAGTCCATCAGATTCCAATACGGCCAAACCGTGTCTACATGATTTCCCGGTAACTCGGTTCCCCAGAAATGGAAGATTTCGCCATCGTGCTTTTTGAACACATGCAGGATCGGCCACTGCATATCGTCGTTCTCGCCCTGACATTTGTAGTCTTCCTGGTAAGTGGTGCCAAAGCCTGACTCCAGATCAGTCTGCGTCCAACCGCGAGTCTTGGCCCAGTCGTTGATTTTCTCGGCAGGGGCCTTGGCAATTCCACAAAAAGCAGCGTCAGCCGTGACCTGGAAAGACGTGCGGTCGAATCCATCCATCAATGACGTACACGACAGACACGGTTTGTCCCAACCGGGGCCATACATGAAGTTGTAAAGTAGCAATGTCGACGCATTTCAGCGACGGCTTTGACCTTCTCGACCAGCGCTGTTTCTTCTTCAAGTAATTCATCGCGGGCTTTTCGGTAGTCCGGAGATTCATTGGGATATTTCAATTCACTCATATCGGCAGGGCCTCATACGGTTTGACATGGCACACCTAAGTATAGGTGATGAGGTTCATTGGCTGGACAAAACCATAGGTCTCCATGACAATCAGACCATTATCCGAAGCGGCAACGCCCGAAATTACCGAGAACCCGAACATGGCCAGATCAGCAATACTCAAGCTATTTTTTCCACTCCTTCTAATTTTCTTCGTTGGCTCAGCCAGTGCCGATGCTCTCGACCAGATTCTGGAACGGGGCACGATCCGCGTTGGGGTTGCGGAATTCGCCCCGTGGACCATAAAGACAGCGTCTGGCGAGCTTATTGGCTTTGAAATTGAAGTTTCGAACAGGCTGGCAAGTGACATGGGAATCAAGCCTGAATTCAAGGTCTATGAGTGGGATGACCTTATCCCGGCGTTGCGGAAAGGTGAGATCGACATAATCGCTGCGGGTATGGCGATTACGGCTGCTCGTGCACTACAGGTGGAGTTTACGCGGCCTTCAGCAACATCGGGTGTCGGCATCGCTACCAATACGGAAATGACAAAAGACATCAAGACGCTTGCGGACCTCAACAAGAGCGAAGTCGTTATCGCCGCCGTCACAGGCACGAAGTCCTATAGCATCGCCGACATATTTTTCGATCAGGCGAACGTCAAGGCGTATGCCACTCCCGCGCTCGCAGAGACGGAGGTTCTGGAGGGTCGTGCGCACGTTTACCTTGCAGGAATGCCGGCGGTCCGCTACCTGGCACTGAGAGCCAGCGACAAGGTTGATGTGCCGGTCGACAAACCGCTTCTTGCTCATAGTGAGGCAATCGCAGTCCGCAAGGGCGAGCAAGGCCTGATGAACTTTCTTAATGCTTGGTTAACTGCCAAGCAAAGTGACCAATGGCTGTCGACGACTCGTGCTTACTGGTTCGACGCCATGGGTTGGGTGTCGGAACAGAAACAGTAATGCTTGGATCGCGTAACATTTTGCTCCCGAGGGCAGTGGTCGCCGCGGCTATGGCAATACTGATTTATGCGAGCGTCGCGTCCTCGCAGGACGAGGAAGTCGAGCAATTTGCGGGTACGACGGACGAGGCGATTGAAGAAATTGTCGTGTACGCTCATAAGCCCGGCGATGAAATTGATATGGATGCGAGGTACGAGGAGCTTTTTCGCACTAGAGCTGCTGCCGAATTAGACAGGATGGAGGTACTCAATGAGGAGTACGAGTGGCGAGTGGCGATGTCAGAAGCCGACGATACGTCGCGAATCAAGTGGGGTTACAACCCGGAAGCTGAAATGAGCATGCGACGAGATACGTCGCTCACGGACTTACCCATGGACCAGGTCAAGCCAGCCACTCTATTCAGGGTTCAATTCTAGCTATTGAGGCATGCTGCTCGCGCTGCTTCACTTCCTGAAATAAAGGCGCCATGCTCGCACTCACTAACATCGCTCTGCGTCGCGGCCGCAAGGTCCTGATCGAAGGCGCCAGTTTTCAGATGCATGCCGGACAACGCATGGGTGTGATCGGTGCCAACGGCTGTGGCAAGTCATCATTGTTCGCAATGTTCCTTGGCGAGCTGGAAGCGGACGACGGCGAGCTCTCCCTGGATCCGAAAGACGTGATCGCCCACGTCGCGCAGGAAAGTCCGCACGGCAGCGGTAGCGCCGTCAATTACGTGATGGATGGCGACCATGAGTTGCGCACAGTGCAGGCTGCGATTGCCGAGGGCGAAGCCGACGCAGACAAACCTGACCTTCATCTTCTTTACGAACGCATGGAGGCGATCGACGGTTTTACGGCCGAGTCGCGCGCGTCGCGATTACTGCATGGTCTCGGCTTCGCGGCGGACGAGTACACGAAACCTGTCAAAGAGTTTTCCGGCGGCTGGCGCATGCGGCTCAATCTTGCCCGCGCTCTTATGTGTCGTTCCGACATCCTGCTGCTCGATGAGCCGACTAACCATCTCGACCTCCCGGCCATCTTGTGGCTTGAGCGCTGGCTGAAGCGATACGAGGGCATCTTGCTAGTGGTCTCACATGATCGGGACTTCCTCGACCAGATCTGCACGCGAATTGCGCATATTGAGAACGAGACGATCAAATTGTTTACTGGCAACTACAGTCAATTCGAAACTCTACGGGCCGAGCAGCTTGCGCAACAACAGTCGATGTACATTCGACAACAAAAAGAGATCAAACACATTCAAAGCTACGTTGATCGATTTCGTTACAAGGCGTCGAAAGCACGTCAGGCTCAAAGCCGGATCAAAATGCTTGAGCGCATGCAGCAGATTGCTCCTGCACACGTCGATTCTCCCTTTCGCTTTCATTTCATCGAGCCACATAGGCAGCCACAACATCTACTCGGTCTGCTAGATGCCACGGTCGGTTACGGTGACGATGTCATTCTCGACAATATCGACTTGAACCTGTCGGCGGGTGACCGCATTGGTCTGCTTGGCGTAAATGGTGCCGGTAAGTCCACACTCGTCAAAGCTCTTTCGACCGGCAGCACTCTGCTAAAGGGCGAGAGAGTTCTGAGCAAAGATACGAAGATCGGTTACTTCGCCCAACACCAGCTCGAGCTGCTGCGTCCTGAGCACAGTCCCATCGATCATTTGCGGGATTACGCGCCCGACGATCGCGAGCAGGATCACCGCAACTATCTGGGCCGCTTCGGTTTTAGTGGCGAGCGAATCTTTGAACCGGTAGCTCCGTTCTCGGGTGGCGAGAAGGCGCGGTTGGTACTCGCATTGATGATTCGGCAGGGACCCAACTTGTTATTGCTTGATGAGCCGACCAACCATCTCGATCTCGAAATGCGCCAGGCTTTGAGCGTCGCGCTTATTGAGTACACTGGCGCGCTGGTCGTAATCTCCCATGATCGTCACTTGTTGAGAAGTGTTTGCGACGAGCTGCTTATCGTTCACGATGGCATTGTCGATCGATTTACACGCAGCATAGACGATTACCCGACCTGGCTCAGGGAACAGGAAGACAAGGCTGAGCAGGCTGCGGCTAAGTGGCAGGATGCGCCGGCGAAGAGCGTAAACAAGAAGCAGCAGCGACAGGAACAGGCGCAGCGACGACAGCGCTTGAAACCACTGTACGACAAGGTCCGGGACCTGGAAAAAGAACTCGAGAGGCTGCGCCTCACGCTGACCGAGCTCGACGCGCGCCTTAGTGATGAATCAATCTATGCCGACCAGACTCGGAAGGATGAGCTACCGCAACTTGTTCGAGAGCAGGCCGAAGTGAAATCTACTATCGAGTCTCTCGAATGGGAGTGGCTTGAGGCGAGCGAAAAACTGGAGCAGGCCTAGCGCCACTCTGTTGTAAGTCACGTGATAGCATCAGCGCATGCCGGAGATGAGCGCACTAGGTTGGTTTCACACGCTGATCGGCGTCACCGCCCTCGTAAGCGGTGTGT
>PVMS01157656.1_pt1 | contig 21233 bp, 19 predicted proteins | sample 1853461 | NCBI WGS metagenome assembly PVMS01 (sample SAMN08582032, study PRJNA380276) | Marine sediment metagenome, whole genome shotgun sequencing project. | isolation source: ocean sediment barecode stripped | collected 2017 | reverse complement strand
CGTTCAGCCGAGGACTTCTACGTGTCGCTTGGCATGGAGCGCCTGCCGGACACGTTCTGGGAACGCTCGATGTTTTCCGCGCCGGCTGATCGCGAAGTTGTTTGCCACGCCAGTGCCTGGAACCTCGATGGCGACGACGACCTGCGCATCAAGATGTGCATCAAGCAGACCTATGACGAGCTGCGCGTGATCTATCACGAGCTCGGCCACAACTATTACCAGCGCGCTTACAACCAGCAACCGATGCTGTTCCGCGACGGCGCGCACGGCGGCTTCCACGAAGCGATCGGTGACACGATCACGCTATCGATGACGCCGGAGTATCTCGCCGAGATCGGGCTGATTGCCTCGGCCGAACAATCACGCCAGGCGATTATCAATCGTCAAATGCAGCAAGCTCTGGACAAGATCGCTTTCCTGCCGTTCGGCAAACTCATCGACGAATGGCGTTGGGGAGTGTTCTCGGGTGAGATCTCGCCGGAAAACTACAATGCGGCATGGTGGGAGTTACGCGAACGTTACCAGGGCGTCGCCGCACCGATTGAACGCAGCGAGGCCGATTTTGATCCGGGTGCGAAATATCACGTTCCGGGCAACGTTTCCTACACGCGCTATTTCCTCGCACGCATCCTGCAGTTTCAATTCCAGCGCGCGCTTTGCGACGCCGCCGGCCACGAAGGCGAATTGCACGCCTGCTCTATCTACGGCAGCAAGGAAGCCGGTGACCGCCTGACGGCCATGCTCGAAGCGGGAGCCAGCCAGCCATGGCCGGAGACGCTGGAAAAACTGACGGGCACAAAGGAAATGGACGCCAGTGCCATCATCGACTACTTCCAGCCGCTGATGGGCTACCTCAAAGAACAGAACGAAGGCCGCAGCTGCGGCTGGTAGCACCTCAAAGGGTCAGAGCTCTTGTTACGAAATGGGCTCTGACCCCTTCTGCTTGATGAGCCGGAGCGCTATCGACAGCACCAGCACCTCGGATACAACGGCAGGTAGCGACGCCTCAAAACCATAGCTGCCACCAGTTAGCCAGTCCGCGCCCGTGATCGTGCTCGCAAAGATGCTCTTGTCGCCCTCCATCCCGGACAGCTCGAGCCCAAACAGCGAGTAGGCGGCAGCGTTCCAGCCGAAGTGATAACCAATCACCAGCCATAACGAACCACTGCGTATCACGAGCAGCGCCATTAGAATTCCACCGATTGCCGTGTACAGCAGGCCTTGCCAGTTCGCTCCGGGGTTGCCGCTGTGCATGAGGCCAAACAGTACTCCGGTGATAACAACGGCAGCCGTTGGGTTGAGGCCGATCGACAGTTGTCGCAGCAGATAGCCTCGAAGCGTGAATTCCTCCCAGGCTGCGAGCAGAACGCCCGCGCCCAACATTGGCAACAGGGTTGGCAATACGTCCGCCAGACCGAGATTGCCAGGCCCGACGGTACCGTAGCCAGCGGCAAGCGCGAGGCCCGTCAGCAGGCAGATCGGAACGGCACCGAGCAGGGTTCCCGCGGCCGTCTCGCCCCATGCGCTGGATGTGAAGGGCATACGAATCGCATCGGGCCCGCGTTTTTCGAAGACGCGCAATAAGAGCAGCATGCTGGCGAACGACAGCGCTGCTATCAGCGACGCGAACAACAAGAACATCCACGGCCCACCTGTCTTCTGGCCCGGTAAGCCAAGTGCTTTCCAGCCGACGTTTACTGCAACACCTACGATCGCCAGCAGGGCGATCATGGCGACTATCCGCCAGCCGCTTCGCCACTCGTTATTCGCGTTTTGGAATATTGGTTTTATTTTCATTCGCCAGACTTTTTGCCTCGCATGCTAATCAGATGCGTGAATCCGACGAACGGTTTCGGTCAATCGCCGGCGCAGGCCCCTGCGTAGGCTTTGATCACATCGGCGTTGTCGAGTTGGCACTCGTTATCGTAGGTGACTCCGTTGAGCCCGCAAACGGGCGCATAAATGCGCGGGCAATTCCTGCCCTGGCCTTCGCACATGCCAGCGTAGTCGATACGCATACCGCGACGCTCAGCCTGACACGCATTGCTGTAGGTCAGGCCATCTGAACCACAAACCGGCACAAATATCTTCGGGCAGGGCCGCACGCCACAAATGCCTTCCGTAAACGCAACAACGCCCGCTTTGTCAGCGTGGCAGGCATTCTCATACGTGACGTCATCATCCGCACAAACCGGGGCATAGACTTTCGGACAATTTTCGATGTCGCATTGGCCTTTGCGCTGTACCGGAACGCGTTCCGCGTCCGCCTCACAACGATTCATGAAACTGCGACCGTTCATGCCGCACACTGGCTCACTAACACTCGGGCAGCCGTTTGCCGTACAAGCGCCCAGGCCCGCAACCTGCGCACCGGATGCGCCGGCAAAGCACTCATTTATGTACGTATTGCCATCAATGCCGCAGACCGGATCGAAAACTTCGCTGCAACCCGATTCGAGCGTCTGGCACATGCCCTGACTGGCAACGTCTACACCTGCTGCACGTGCTACACAGTCATTGCTATAGGTTTGGTTATCGGCACCACAAACCGGGTCATACTGCATTGTGCAGGCGATTTCGCCCTTCGCCGCAGCGGGCGAAGCACCTTCGTCCTGAGCATGCGCTGCTGCATTGACGAACAGTGCACAGGCGAGAACTCCGCTGAGTATCTTGTTCATAGGTACATTAGATCGCATTCATCAGATGCGTTTCAATGGCTTTGGCAGCAATTCGCTGATCGTAATCAACTCAAACCCCTGCTCACGCAGTTTTGGTAGCTCACGTTCGAGCACCTCGAGTGTTTCAGGAAACGGATGGCCAATGCCTACGGCCTGTCCTTGCTCGCGCGCCTTCATTTTGAGCCGTTCGAGCTCGTGAAGCACCATCAGCGCAGATTGCTCATGGTCCAGGAATACATCTCTTCGGGTTGCTGTTACGCCGGATTCCGCTGCTATTTGCAAGGCAACGCTTTCGTGTGTTGTGTAGCTGTCGATGAAAAACAGACTCTCACGTTCGCGGATTTCCTCCATCAACCACACCATGTGACCAGGATGGCGGGTCAACAAACTTCCGCGATGACTGCTTACTCCAATGGCAAACGGCACCGTAGAGATCGCCTCTGCGAAAGTCGTTCGAAAAACCGACCGCGACATGTCCAGCATCATCGCCCCTGGCTCGGCCGGACCCTGATAGTCGACCGCCTCCAGCGGTAGATGCATCAGGACCTCCTTGCCTCGTTCGTTGGCAAAACGAGCTAGTTCACGACCCTGCGGCGTCCCCGGAAGAACCGCAAATGCGATAGGGCCGGGCAGGTTTATTGCGCGGTGTCCTGCCGCAAGCTGATAGCCAAGGTCGTCGATGATGATCGCGATACGCGGCAACGGTTCCGCAACGCTTTGTGCCAGCAGCAGCATTGTTGCTGCCACAACCAGGAATGCCCGACGGATCATAGAGCCTTGCTGTGCATTTCCTGCTGTTGCTGCAGGCGCTCTACCGCCGCCAGCAATTGGCTATCCTGCTCACGGTTCACGACACCGCTCAGACTCATATCGGGAAAGCCTGGGGTATCTTCGACATAGAGGTCCGGCATAATTCCGACCTCATGAATCGAGTCGCCGGACGGTGTGAAGTAGCGCGACGTCGTTAGCTTGATCGCACGACCCTTGGACAGCGGCATGACCGTCTGAACCAGGCCCTTGCCAAACGTGGGTGTGCCGACAACGATCGCACGCCGATGGTCCTGTAATGCACCTGCAACAATTTCGGAGGCGGACGCCGAACCATGGTTAACGAGAACGATCATCTCAGCGCCGTCGAGAATATCGCCGCGATGAGCAGATCGCCTGAAGCGCGCATCCGCGGTACGCCCGTCCGCCGTGACGATGACGCCAGAATCCAGAAACAGATCCGAAACATCGACGGCTGCATCCAGAACTCCGCCGGGATTGTTACGCAGATCCAGAACCAGACCATCTAACATGCCTTCGTTATCGTCCTGCATGTTGTCGATTGCCCGGCTTAGCTCACGCGCCGTTGTTTCACTAAATTGATTTACGCGAGCATAACCGTATGCAGGGCGGAGCAGTTCATGATGGACGCTGGCGACGCGAATAACCTCGCGGCGCATTTCATGAAGTATGGTCTCTTCGTCACGTAGCACGGTAATCGCGATTTGCGATCCGGCCCGACCCCGCATCAGACCGATGGTATCGCTGAGGTTCGTCCCATCGACCACCACACCATCGACAGCGACAATCTGGTCTCCGCTGCGTATTCCCGATCGTGCTGCCGGCGACCCGGCCATTGGCGTAATCACCTCAATGACGCCATCTTTTTGATTTACCTCGATGCCAACACCGGTATAGCTGCCCGTAGTGCTGATGCGTATGTCGCGGTACTCCTCAGCATCAAGGTATTGCGAATGCGGATCGAGATCGCTGACCATGCCGCGAATTGCGTTCTCGAGGAGTTCTTTGTCATCGATTGGCTCAACATAGTTGCGCTTGACCCGCTGCATGATCTCGGCAATTTGCTGCGCCTGCTGCAATGCCAGATCATCGCTTGCGGGTTGCGGCCGATTCGCCATCAGGTTGCCGCTGAAGGACAGGCTAAGGCCCATCACACTGCCGACAACCACAACCAGAATTGCTCTGGTTTTCAATAACATATGTGTCTCCTCTCGCCCCGAACACGGCGTCAGCCGCGCGGGACCTCCGACGATAGCATAGCCCCGGGACAGGACCTACATGCGCCCGTCACGTTTTTACTGGCCGGGACGGCGGGTAACCCACTGGCGTGGATCCACGGGTTGGATGCCGCGACGGATTTCGAAATAGAGGCTCGCCTGCATCTGCCCGCCGCTGTCACCGACCGTTGCAATAACGTCTCCGGGCGCGACCCAATCGCCCGTATTCTTGAGGACTGTCTCGTTGTAACCGTACAACGTCATATAACTTTCGCCGTGATCAACGATAACCAGCAAGCCCAGGCCTGCAAGCCAGTCCGCAAATATGACCCGGCCGTGATACACCGAGCGAACCTCCTGGCCGCGCGGCGCCGCGAGTACAACGCCGTTCCATTTGAGCCGATCGCCCGCCCGTGGTTGCCCATAGTCGTGTAGCAAACGGCCAGCGACGGGCCAGGTCAAGCGGCCCTTGTAGCCGCTGAAGGGCTCTTCGGAACGAATCGGGTAATCGGACAGAATGCTGGTGAGCTCGGTGATTAGTCGCGACAGGTCTTTCTCCTGGGCTGCCAGTCTGTCGACTTCGCGGCCTTCGTCCGCGATCTTGTCCTGCAAGCTGGCAAGCAACGCCTGGCGCCGCTCCTGGGCTGTATTGAGCTCGGTTAGCTCGGCGTAGCGGGCTTTCGCCAGATCGGAAATCCGCGCCTCTTCGGCAGCAACCTGGCTATGCAGTTCTGCAAGTTCGCGTATCGCGGCGCTTACCACCTCAATGTTGTCGGCCCGATAATCATTGAAGTACCCGTAGTACGCCATAAGGCGGCCGAGGGTTGCCGGGTCGCGCTGGTTTAACAGCAACTTGATCCGCTCCTGGCTGCCGCTCATGTAGGCCGCCCGGACCTGATCGGCGAGCTCGATAGACTCCTCGTCCAGCTCGGCCTCGCGAGTCGCTAGCTGTGCTTCGAGCTCGGCCTTGCGCTTCGCGGAGTACTGCCGTTCCCGCTCAAGCTCTTTGAGCCGAATTCGTTTTTCGGCGATAGCAACCTCTGCGTCCTGCAGTTCAGCCGTCAGTCGGTCGCGGCTGGCCACCCGACCGTCGATGTTTTTCTTGAGCTCGCTGATGCGCTGCCGCACCTCCTCGAGCTCCTGCTCCTTGATTTTGGTGAGATCGCCCTCAGATTGCTGGGCTGGCGTCGGCATGGCGACTGCGAGAGCAAAGAATAAGATGAGCTTGAGCGGTTTCATGATTCGGCAGTTTGGTATAATGCGTCCTTTGCCACAACCAGGGCGCCACACCTCCGGCGCCAAATAATAAATAATGGACAAGTTTCTAGAATTCACCGGTAATAACACCGTGTTGGTGCTCGGTCTCCTGATCAGCTTTTTCGTGCTGGTCTTCACCGAGCTGCGACGCAAGGCTGGCGGCCTCGTTGCCGTGGAGCCCACTGACGCAGTTGGACTAATCAACAACGACGCAACTGTGATTGATTTGCGCAGCGCCGAAGCCTATGGGCGCGGTCACATCGTCAACGCGCGCAATATCCCATTCGACGAGATTGAAGCCAACCACGATGCACTTGCCCAGTTCATGAACAAACCGATTGTCGCTGTTTGCGATAGTGGCAGCTCATCAAACAAGGCTGTAGCGTCGCTGCGCAAATCCGGATTCGAAAGCGTTTACGGATTGAAGGGCGGCATGAACGCATGGAGCCAGGCAGGGCTTCCGGTAGTAACCGGCAAGAAAACCAAGAGTAAGCGCAAGAAGTAAGCGCAGCTATCACTGCCTGCCGGGCGCAGCCCGACAAGCCTCTTTATCGATCACAAATCCAGATTAGGTATACAGAATGGCCGACGAGAACAAAGACGAGAACGAAAAACGAATTTCCATTAGCAAGGTTTACCTGAAGGACTTTTCCTTTGAGTCGCCGCAGGCGCCTGGCGTCTTTCGCGGTACCGACTGGAAGCCACAGACCAATCTCAACCTGCGCAGCGCTCACCACGATATCGAAGAAGGCGTGCATGAAGTGGTCTTGACGCTCACGGTTGATGCCAAGGATGGTGATACGACATTATTCCTCGTTGAGATTCAGCAGGCCGGCATCTTCGAAATCGCCGGTTACGAACAGGAAGAGCTCAGCGCAATTGTTGGCAGCTTCTGCCCGAACATTCTGTTTCCGTACGCGCGTGAAGCCATCGCCAGCGTTATCCAGAAAGGCGGCTTTCCCGAGTTTGTCCTGCAGCCCATCAATTTCGACGCGCTGTACATGCAGTCACGGCAGCAGGCGGCCCAGCAGGAAGCTGAGGGCACGGAGAAGCACTGATAAGTACAACAGCCGCACAGAGAATTGCCGTAGTCGGCGCAGGTTCCTGGGGAACGGCGCTGGCGCTGCAGCTCGCGCGCGGTGGCAGCGACGTGCGCCTGGGCGGCGTTATGGAGCTGGATTTGCTTGACGACATGGTGACTGTGGGCGAAAACACCCGCTATCTTCCCGGCATCAGCTTTCCCTCGAACCTGCAAGCGTTCCGCGACATAGAAGACTGTCTCGAGGGCGCACGAGATATTCTCCTCGTTGTTCCGAGTCACGGCTTGCGGGCAACGCTGACCACGATTCGGCCTTTGCTCAACGACCAGTCGCGAGTTTGCTGGGCGACCAAAGGTTTTGAACTTCACACCGGCAAGCTCCCGCACCAGGTGGCGGCAGAAGTGCTGGGCGTCGATCGCCCGGTGGCCGTTTTGTCCGGACCGACATTTGCCAAGGAGGTCGGTGCCGGCCTGCCAACGGCGATGACCATCGCTGCCAACAATGCAGAATTTGCAGACGATCTTGCCGTCGCTTTGTCTGCCGAGAATTTTCGTGCCTATACCTCCGACGACATGGTCGGCGTGGAAGTCGGTGGCGCGGTAAAGAACGTGCTCGCGATCGGCGCGGGCATGTCTGATGGACTTGGCTTTGGCGCCAATACGCGAATCGCGCTGATCAACCGCGGCCTCGCAGAAATGACTCGTCTTGGCGTTGCGCTCGGCGCCAAGCAGGAAACGTTTATGGGTCTGGCCGGCATGGGCGATCTTGTGCTGACCTGCACGGACAATCTGTCTCGCAATCGACGCATGGGTCTGGCCCTTGCCAGCGGTAAGTCCGTTGACGAGGCGAAAGAGGAAATCCAGCAGGTTGTTGAGGGCGTGATGGCGGCCGAAGCCGTCAATGAAGTTGCCGAGAAGCTCAAGATCGAGATGCCGATCTGCCACCAGATCTATCGCATACTTTATGAAGATGCTGAGCCGCGCGAAGCGGTCGGCGCTCTGATGAACCGACAGCTCAAGTCCGAGAACTAAAAACCAAACAGAGGAAGGCTGTAATGAGGAGACTCGCCCGGGTTGTTCTATACACAATTGCGGCGGTGCTCGCACTGCCGGCTATTTCCGCAACCACTGCCTTCGCTGATGACGACCAGCGCGCCGTGCTGGTCACTGGCGCAAGCACCGGCATAGGTCGGAAGATCACAGAAAAACTGGCCGCGGAGGGCCATTTCGTCTACGCCGGCGCCAGAAAGCCTGATGACATTGCCGCATTGAGTGCCATCGAGAATGTTCAGGGCGTCAGGCTCGACGTTACCATTCAGGAAGAGATCGATGCCGCGGTAACACTCGTAGAGGAAGGTGGCCGCGGTTTGTACGCCGTCGTTAACAACGCGGGCGTTAATGTCATTGCTCCGCTGATAGAAATTGACGAAGAGGAGCTCGACTTCCTGTTCGACGTCAATATTTATGGGCCGTATCGCATTACCAAAGCGTTCGCGCCGATGATCATCGAGTCACAGGGCCGCATTAGCAACATCAGCTCAATCTCCGGCACCTTGTCCGGACCACTGTATGGCATCTACGCCATGAGCAAGCACGCGCTCGAAGCCTATACCGATACTTTGGCGCGGGAGATGCAGATTCTTGGCGTAAGGGTCAGCGCTGTAGAGCCGGGAAATTTCAAGACCAACATCTTTCACAATCGCTGCGACCGCATGATGGCGCGCGGCTATGACGCCGAAGGCTCGCGATTCGAGGAGTTTGTCGCGCCCAGAGTAGAGCAGTGCAGGAACCGGCCTATTGATACGGACCCTGAACCCGATATTGTCGCTGATGCGGTGCTGCATGCGTTGTTCGATGACAACCCAAAAGATCATTACCTTGTTGTGCCCGAGCAGTGGCAGGCCGAAATAACTATTCGCAAGGCCATCGAAGAATTAGCCAGCCTTAACGAGGATCATGCGTTCAGTTACAGCCGTGACGAGCTCGTACAGATGCTCGACGCGCAGTTAGGTGCCGGAGAGAGCAAAGAATGAGATTATTGCTCGCATTATTGCTTGTCGGCTTCGCAATCGAAGCGCACGCACAACGCAACTACGACACCGACATACTTGCCGAGACTTTTGGTTTCGATGCGTCGACCACAAAGTCAGTCGCGCTGGACGATCTTCATCAGGGCTGCCCGGCGCGTGACTGCATACCTTCGATTGACGCGCCGAAGTTCGTTGCGGCATCAGACGCCGCACATGTTGCTGACGACGATATCGTTATCGCAATCTCTTTTGACGGCGAGCACCGTGCCTATCCGGCACAGATTCTCGACCACCATGAAATCGTCAATGACACGATTGCCGGAGAGCCCATCGCAATAACATGGTGTCCTCTTTGCGGTTCGGCCGTTGGGGTTCGTCGCAGGATCAACGGAGAGATAACCGAATTCGGTGTCTCTGGCGTTCTCTATAACAGCGACCTCGTGTTTTATGACCGGGCAACTGAAACTTTGTGGGACCAGGTCGAAGCCAAAGGCATCGTTGGTCCATTGACGGGCGAAAATCTGGCACTGGTTCCGGTTACGATGACGCACTGGTCTCGGTGGCGGGAAGCACATCCGGACACCATCGTGTTATCAACCGAAACCGGCTTTGATGAAGACTATTCGACCGACCACTACGGCAAGTACCGTGAATCCACACAAATCGTTTTTGCGGTCAAAAATGAAGATGCTCGCATCCACCCCAAGTCGGTCGTTTTCGGTTTCACTGTCGACGGCAAGTCCATCGCATACACTGAAGCACTGTTGCAGAACCATGGCACGTTCCGACATGAATTTGACGGCACCGAACACGCCGTGACACTGCACGACGACGGCTCGGTGAGCCTGCGGCGCGACGGAGTTGACGGTGTGCAGGAGCCAATACGCCTGTATTGGTTTGCCTGGTACACGTTTCACCCGCAAACCGAGCTCCTGCAATAATCCCCTGAATCTGAAAATGTGGCCCAAATGCACTAAAATGGTACAAATAAGCACGTAATAATTAGGGGGATCATCGTGGATCGACGCAGATTCTGCCGTACGGCAGTCGCGGCCAGCGTTGCCGCCGCCATACCCATGTTGCCGGGATGCGGCCGCAAGGCCCCCGACGCAACCCAGGCCGATACCAGTATTCGTGGCATCTCTCTCGATGGCGCGGAAATCGAACTTGAGAAAGCCGCCGTTCGCGAACTTGGCGAAAGTATGACCGGCCCCGTCATATTGTCCGGCCATCCCGAATACAACAATGCGCGCAAGATCTGGAACGGCATGCACGACCGTCGGCCAGCGCTGATCGCACGTTGTATGAGCAGCGAAGACGTGAGTAACGCCGTAACGTTCGCACGCGAACGTGAGTTGCTGACCGCGGTTCGCGGTGGCGGCCATAGCTGGCCCGGCAAGTCAGTTGCCGATGACGGCATCATGATCGACCTTTCCCAGATGCACACGGTTACGGCCGATCCCGACACGCGTCGTGCATTCGCAAAAGGCGGTGCCTTGCTTGGCGCGCTTGATGCGGCATCACTCGAACATGGCCTTATAACGACGGCCGGAGTTGTCTCGCACACCGGCGTCGGCGGCTTCACTCTTGGCGGCGGCATGGGCCGCCTGAATAGAATGTACGGTCTCGCGATCGACAACCTGCGCTCTGCCGAGATCATCACAGCGGACGGCCAGATCCGGCGCGCAAGCGACGACGAGAACTCCGACCTGTTTTGGGGCGTTCGCGGTGGTGGTGGCAACTTTGGCGTCGTGACCGAATTTGAATTCGAGCTGCATCCATTCGAACGTAATTTGCTTTCGGGAATGCTGGTTTGGCCGCTGGCGCAGGCCCGCGACGTGCTCGAATTCTATGGCGCGTGGTACGTCGGCCTGTCTGACGAGATGTACGTTGGCCCGGCGATGGTGACCTTGCCCGACGGCCAGGGCGCAGTGGCCATGGAGGTTGTCTATAACGGCGACCCGGCCGTCGGCGAAAAAGAACTGGAGCCGTTGAGAAAGATCGGCACGCTGATGGATGACGGCGTCAAAATGCAGGACTACAACGTCATGCAGACGCAAGAGGATGCGGCATTCGGACACGGCGTCCGCTCTTACATCAAGAACGGCATGGTCAGTGAAATCACTCAGGGCCTGGTCGATATGATGATCGAGTCTTATAAAAACGATCCGCGCCTCGCCATGTTTACGCACACACTCGGTGGCGCCGCCAAACGTGTTGGCGAATCCGATACTGCGTTTCCGCATCGCAACGCTGAAACAATGCTTGGTATTGGTGGTGGTTGGATGGACCCGGCTGACGATGAGTCAGGAATTGCCTTGTCACGCGAATGGTATTATCAGCTCGAGCCGTTTATGGGCGGCTACTACAACAACATCGACTTCGATGGCGCCGAAGCCGTAGGCAACTACGGACCAGCCTATGAGCGACTCAGCAAAATTAAAGGCCAGTACGATCCTGGCAACCTGTTCCGTTTGAACAGCAACGTTCATCCGGCAGCTTAATAACAATAAGAACAACAATTAGGGGAAAGATCATGGATAGGCGAAGTTTTTGTCGTACCGCTGTAGCCGCGAGTGTTGCCGCCGCAATTCCGGTCCTGCCTGGCTGCGGGAAGAAAGCCCCGGTAGCCACACAGGCTGAAGCGAGCATTCGAGGTATCTCTCTTAGTGGTGCCGAGCTCGAACTTGAAAGGGCGGCCATTAAGGAACTCGGCGAGAGCATGACAGGGCCCGTGTTGTTGTCTGGCCATGCCGACTACGACAGCGCTCGCACGATCTGGAATGGCATGCACGACAAACGGCCAGCTCTTATCGCCCGTTGTTTGAATGCCAACGATGTTAGTCAGGCCGTCACTTTTGCCAATGAGCGACAACTGCTCGTCGCGGTTCGTGGTGGTGGTCATAGTTGGCCGGGGAAATCTATTTGTGACGATGGTCTGATGATCGACCTGTCGCAGATGAACACGGTGACCGCGGACGAGAATACGCAGCGCGCAAACGCTCAGGGCGGGGCGCTGCTCAGCGGCCTTGACGCTGCGGCGCTCGCAAAGGGTCTTGTTACTACCGCCGGTGTTGTCTCGCATACCGGCGTCGGCGGCTATACGCTTGGCGGCGGCTTTGGCCGGTTGGCCCGCAAGTATGGATTAACGATCGACAATGTTACGGGCGCGCAGATCGTGACCGCCGACGGCACCATTCGTCGCATCAGCGCCGAAGAAGAGCCGGATCTGTTCTGGGCGATTCGTGGTGGTGGCGGTAACTTCGGTGTGGTCACTGAGTTTGAGTATCAACTACACCCATTTGATCGCAATGTTTTGTCAGGCAGCATCGTCTGGCCAGCTGATCAGGCCAGAGACGTTCTGGAATTTTACGCCGAGTGGTCCGAAGGGCTGTCCGACGAGATGTACGCTGGGCCGACGATCGCCACAACGCCGGACGGCGATCGCATCATTATGGTGGCTGTCGTCTATAACGGTGATCCGGCCGCTGGTGAGAAGGAACTCGAGCCGCTGCGCAAGATTGGCGCGCCGATGGTCGACGGCATCACGGTGCAGGATTACTCCGTGCTACAGACCAATAATGATGCGGCGTTTGGTCATGGCATTCGTTCCTATGCCAAGAACGGCATGGTCAAACAATGGTCGCAGGAGCTGATCGATACAATGCTCGAGGCGGACGACCCGCGCGTATTCGTGGGTAATCACGTTGCCGGAGGCGCCGTTAAGCGTGTTGGTGAACTCGATACGGCCTTCCCGCATCGTAATGCCGAAATCATGATCGTGATTGCCGGCGGTTGGATGGACGCCGCTCAGGATGACGAGATGATTGCCGCATCACGCGCGTATTACAAGGCGCTGGAACCCCATCTTGGCGGCTACTATGACAACATCGACTTTGATGGAGACGAGGCACCGGGCAATTACGGTCCTGCCTACGAGCGGCTCAGCAAGATCAAGGGGCGGTACGATCCGGGCAACCTGTTCCGGCTCAACAGCAACGTAGAGCCCACTTAGGCGGAGCGAGCAGGCCCAAATGGCCTTTGCCATCATTGATGCTGGTTGTCATGGGCGGTGGCACCTGCCTAGCTGCCGCCACTAAACCCAAGCTGCCGCCAGGCTTCATAAACAATTACGGCGGCAGTATTGGAGAGGTTCAGGCTACGACTGCCCTCACGCATCGGCAGGCGCAGAACCTGTTCGGCCGGTAGCGTATCGAGAAGCTCCTTCGGCAGACCCCTGGTCTCCGGCCCGAGCAGCAATGCATCGCCCGCGGCGAAGTTGGGCTCGTCGTAAGGTGTCGTGCCGTGGGTGCTCAACGCGAATACCCGCGGCCGCCCGAGCGCCAGCAAGCACCGATCGAGAGATTTGTGCGTCGATACCCGGGCGAATTCCCGATAGTCGAGGCCGGCCCGCCGGAGCTTCTTTTCTTCCAGATCAAAGCCGAGCGGTTCGATCAGGTGTAACGCAACACCCGTATTTGCACACAGGCGAATGACGTTGCCGGTGTTGGGCGGTATTTCAGGTTCATACAAAATTAGACTAAACATCAGCGCATCCATCGCGCTGCAAGCAGCGCTCCAACAACGTAGAATGCCGCATCCAATGGCAGACTCACAATCAAATTCTTTGCACGTCGACTTCTGCGGGCTCTCGCTGGCATCACCAATCGTGTTGCTATCAGGCTGCGTGGGCTTTGGCGAGGAGTACACCCGCGTCGAAGGCTTTTCGAACAGCGACGTTGGTGCCGTTGTGCTCAAGGGAACGACACTTGAGCCGCGGCTTGGTAATCCGCCACACCGCGTCTGCGAAACACCAATGGGCATGCTCAATGCAATCGGCCTGCAGAACCCGGGCGTCGACAAGGTTGTCGATGAAATTCTCCCTGGCCTCGATTTTTCCGAAACGCGCTTCATCGCCAACGTTTGTGGCTCGACCATTGATGACTACGCAGCGGTAACAAAACGCTTTGACGATTCACCGATCGACGCGATCGAGATCAATATCTCCTGCCCGAACATCAAGGAGGGCGGCGTGCAGTTTGGCAATGTCCCGGAGATGTCCGCGCGCGTCGTCGCGGCGTGCCGCGAACAGACCAGCAAGCCCATCATCACCAAGCTCTCACCGAACCAGACCGACATTGCTGAAAATGCCCGCGTTTGTATCGAAGCCGGCTCCGACGGCCTTGCGGTTATTAACACGCTCATGGGTATGGCTATCGACATCGAACAAAGAACGCCGATTATCGGCAATGTTCGCGGCGGGCTATCAGGTCCGGCCATAAAACCGATCGCGCTGCTGAAAACGCAACAGGTTTACGAGGTCGCCAGGAAACACAATGTGCCAATCATCGGGCAGGGCGGCATTACTACGCCGAATGATGCAATTGAGTTCCTGATTGGAGGCGCGACGACTGTGGGTATTGGCACCGCGTTGTTTTATGACCCGCTCGTATGCCCGAAAATCAATGCTGGGCTGCTAGACTACCTGCAACGGCATAGCATCGAGTCCGTGTCTCAACTGACAGGATCATTGCTCGTCTGAATCTAAGCTAACGGGGCCCGCTATTTCCTTTTTCTCGGAACTGAAGCGCCGCAGTGTTTTCCGGGTCGGCATCGTCTACCTCGCTGTCGCATGGTTGCTACTCCAGGTCGTTGCGACCGTTGCGCCCATACTCGAGCTTCCGCTCTGGGTCGAGCGGACGGCGTTGCTGTTGCTGACCATCGGTTTTCCTGTAGCGATTATTCTGGCTTGGGCATTTCAGCTGACGCCTGCAGGGGTGCGCCGCGACAGCGGCGAGGAACCTCCCCCAGCCAGCGGCCGCAAAGCTCTCGATTACGTAGTCGTTCTTGTGCTGGGCGTAGCATTGGCATACTTCGCCGTGGACAAGTTCATGTCGCCGGGAGAGGCAGGGCGCACGGGTCTTGAGCCGTCCATCGCCGTCCTGCCATTCACCAATATGACCCAGGATCAGCAAAACGACCCTTTCACCGACGGCATCCACGACGATCTGCTAACCCACCTGTCACGTATCGCATCGCTCAAGACAACATCCCGAACGTCAGTGCTGCAATACAGAGAGACCACGAAGACCATTCCTGAAATTGCAGCGGAGCTCGGCGTAGCAACGATCCTTGAGGCCGGCGTGCAGCGCTCCGGAAACCGGGTACGGATCAACGTGCAGCTGATAGATGCCGTCGCTGATGAGCATCTGTGGGCCGAGCAATACGATCGTGAGTTGACGGCTGAAAATGTCTTTGACATTCAAAGTGAAATCGCTCGCGCGATAGCCGCGCAACTGCAGGCCGCGCTGAGCACTGACGATTTGCGGCGACTTGATTCCGTTCCAACCACCGACATCGCGGCGCTCGAGTCCTATTTTCTCGGCAAACAGCTGTTGGAAGAACGCACGCGGGAGTCGTTGACGGCCGCCGTTGAATATTTTGAAAAAGTGGTTGGTCTCGATCCGGAATTTGCTCTTGGCTGGTCTGGCCTCGCGGACGCCTATATGTTGCTCCCCGAATATTCTGCCTCTGTTGATCGAAATGAGATGGGCGAACGATCGACAAATGCCGTCGCCCGAGCCCTCGATCTCGACCCCGACCACCCGTACGTGAGCAGTTCCGCCGCCTGGTCGAAGCTCATTCATGATTATGACTGGCGAGGCGCCGAAGAGACCTTCAGGCGCGCGCTGCAAATTGAGCCGGACAATACGAATTTGCTGCACTGGCTCTCGCACACGCTCTCGTGGCAAGGCCGGTATGACGAAGCAGTCGCCACCGCCAGGCGCGCACTCGAAGTCGAACCGGGTTCGAAGTTGATGACGATGAATCTCGCCTACATCCTGGTCGATGCGGCACAATTCGATGAGGGCCTGGAAACCGCCTATCAGGTGCGCGAAAAATACCCCGGTTATTATTCTATACGCCGAAACATGTTTTTTCATGAGCTGCGAGCCGGGCTCACGGCGGCCGGCGCGGAGTCTTTCGTGCGCTTCACAACAATTGTGGGCGGCCAGGCTGACGCAGCTCGTGAAATTGCCGATATGTTTGTCGCCTACGCGACGCGCGGTGAGGTCGGTCAGTTAAGTGACGAGCTGATACAGAGCGCTCTGCTGGGCAGCGAGGACCTCGCCCAGGTGCTGGCGTTTATTGGCGATGCGGAAGCGGCGCTTGCGGCGCTTGGCACGGCTGCCGCTGAGCATTCTGGGTCGCGCAGCGTCCTGAGCATGAAGATCAACCCGGCGTACGACTTTATCCGAGACGATCCACGCTTCGTTGCATTGTTGGAACAGGTTGGCCTTTCCGACTGATCAAGATTAGTCGAGATGCAACGACTTCATTCGCTACTTCACGTCCGATGTCGATATCCTTGTCATGAGTCTATAAAGAAACTCCTGACCTTCGAAATAGGCCTCGATGAGAATCCGCTCATCCTGTCCATGCGCCCGATTATCATTAATGTCGGAAAAAAGACCTGATACGCCGTACGCAGGTGTACCGGCGTTACGCAGGTAAAGTCCGTCAGTCGCACCCGTACTCATTGTCGGTATGACCGGCACGCCGGGCCACATTTCTTCTGTGACAGCTTCGATTGCACCGATAAGCTCTGCCTTTAGTGGTGATGGAGATGATGGCGTGGCTTCATCGATGGGCGTGATCGTCACCTCGGTATCGCCAATAACGGTATGCAACGTATTCAGAACAGCATCCACTGATTCACCGGGTAACACGCGGCAATTGACGGTTGCCCGTGCTCGTTGTGGCAGCGCGTTCTCCGCGTGCCCGGCATTCAAAATCGTCGCGACACAGGTAGTGCGCACACGCGCGTTATAAAACGGTATCCGGGACAGATACGCGATAGCGGCGGGATCCGGTGGATGATGCGAGACCCCCCGCATGGCGGCAGCAAGATCGCCTTCTTCAATATCGGCAGATCGCTCGAAAAATAACCGCGTGCCGTCATTGAGCACGACCGGAAAATCGTAGGCCCGGATGTGAATCAGCGCGTCGGCCAGACGATAGATTGCATTTTCTTTTACCGGCCTTGAACTGTGGCCACCGGGATTGGTTACTTCCAGCGTGAAGCTCTGATAAACCTTCTCACTTAACTGCACATTGTTCGAAATATGTACGCCATCTCTTGTGGAGCCGCCGCCGCCTTCATTCAGAGCGTACTCGGCATCGATCAACTCGGGGTGATTCGCCAGGAGCCAGATCACGCCATTTGCCGTGCCGCCTTCTTCATCGGCGGTCAGCGCCACGATGATGTCGCGATCCGGCTGAAAGCCCTCCCGCTTGAGGCGAATCAGGTTGGCTATATGAATTGCCGCTTCATCCTTGTCATCAGTCGTGCCTCTGCCGTAGTAATGCCCGTCCTGCTCCGCAAATGTGAACGGATCGCGTGTCCAGTCTGCCGGATCTGCATCGACGACATCGAGGTGCGCGAGCAGGAGTACTGGTTTACGGCCAATGTCGCGTCCTCGATAGCGAACGACCAGATTGCCCCTGTTGTCCGACGGCCCTATTACTTGCACATCGTCTATCGCAAAACCCTCTGCGATCAGGTGCGCAGCCATTGCCTCCGCGGCGACCGTCGTGCTGCCAGTACTTTGCGTCGTGTCGATCTCGACGAGTTGGCGCAAAAAATCTTTGGCCATTTTCTGATGGGGCGGGAGCCCTGACACTTGCGTTTCAGCAGACGAGTCGGTCGTCATCTCCGTTGTCGTTGAATCTGTTTTTTCGCTGCCGCACGAAACCAGAACAAGAGCCAGCAACGCAGCCCACACTGTTGAGTAATCAGCTCTCATTTGAGGTCTCTTTGGTGTCAAAAGGGACATGGTACTTTGCCTGCTGAATGGATTGGCCCGGACGAGGGCCGGTCACTCCAGATGTAGCGATTTCATCTTGCGCGCCAGTGTGTTTCGGCCCCAGCCGAGAAGTTTTGCCGCCTCCTGACGATGCCCGTTTGTCTGGCTCATCGCAATCTGAATGAGCGTTTTCTCAAATTCGGGCAGGGCCGCGTCAAGTAACGGGCCGCTGCTCTTGATGCGCAACTGGCGTTCGGCCCAGGATGCCAGACCATGCGTCCAGTCCTGCGCCGACCGCTGCGACGGCTCGCTGCCGCCAAGGTCCGTGGGTATGTCAGCAGTAGTAATCACTGTGCCCGGTGCGGTTACGGTCAGCCGGCGCGACGCGTTAACAAGTTGTCGCACGTTGCCCGGCCAGTCGTAACCTTGCAGCATGTCCAGAGCATCAGCGTCGATTGATTTAGCGGGTGCATCGAGCTCTTTTGCCGACTCGGCAAGATAGTGGTTGAGCAAGACCGGGATGTCCGCGCGCCGTTGTCGTAGTGGTGGCGAGTTGATGCGAATGACGTTGAGTCGATGGTATAGGTCCTCGCGAAAACGCGACTCCTTCACGGCACGTGCCAGATCCTGGTTCGTTGCAGCGATAACGCGAACATTGACCTTAATCGAGCTTTGTCCGCCGACGCGATAAAACTCGCTTTCTGCAAGCACCCGTAACAGACGTGTTTGTAGTGCGGGCGACATGTCGCCGATCTCGTCGAGGAACAAGGTGCCGCCATCAGCCTGCTCGAAGCGGCCAATACGGCGTGCGTCGGCGCCGGTGAACGCGCCCTTCTCGTGGCCGAACAGCTCTGACTCAAGCAGCTCCGCGGCAATTGCAGATGTGTTCAGTGCGACAAACGGCTTGTTCGCCCTTGGGCTGTGTTCGTGCAGGGCGCGCGCGATTAACTCCTTGCCTGTTCCCGACTCACCGGTAATCAGCACGGTCATGCTGGATCCTGCCAGGCGGCCGATTGAGCGGAATACTTCCTGCATCGCAGGGGCCTGTCCGATCAAAGACGTTATGCCTTGCGCGCCATCCTCGACTTGCTGCGAGGTCCCACCGTTTTTCCGGGCCGCCTTTCTGACCAGCTCGACTGCTTCGTCGATGTCGAACGGTTTTGGCAAATACTCGAATGCGCCGCCCTTGTACGCCGCTACCGCATTCTCCAGATCGGAGTGTGCGGTAATCACGATGATCGGCAGGTCGGGACACAAGGTTCGCATCCGTTCAAGCAGGGTGATGCCACTCATTCCCGGCATGCGCACGTCCGTAATCAGCACATCGGGCTGGCCATGTTCAATCGCTTCCAACAAATGTTCAGCGCGCTCGAAACTGCGGCAGCCCATGTTCGCCTGCTGTAGCGCTTTGTCGAGCACCCAGCGCACGGACTGATCATCGTCAACCACCCAGACATTAAGTTGCTTCTCGCCCATCAACCCGCCTCGGCCTGCTGCAGCGGAATTCGCACAAAGAAGACGGTGCGTCCGGGTTTGCTCTCGAATTCAATCAGGCCGCCGTGGCGACTCAGCAGTTCCTGCGCTCCCGGTAAGCCGAGCCCGGTGCCTTCCGGCCGGCTCGTGACCAGCGGATAAAACACTGAGTCCTGCAGCTCAAGTGGAATTCCTGGGCCGTCATCTTCGATCTCGATGGATGCTATGACGCGATGCCTTGTATCGCCGATTGTAAAGTTGGTAACCGCGCGGCTTTTCAATGTGATCGTGCCCTGGCCCTCGAGTGCCGCCACTGCGTTTCTCATCAGGTTCAAAAGCGCCTGCACCATTTGATCGTGGTCAAGATCAATCAATGGCAGCCCTGGGTCGTAGTCGCGCACGAAGTTCAGCTTCTTTTGATCTTCCGCCTCTATCAGGCGCACGACGTACTCGAGCAGTTCATGCACGTTGAGCGGCTGTTTGTTCGGCGGCCCACCGGGACCCAGCAGCGTGTCGACTAAAGCAGCCAGACGATCGGTCTCACTAATTACAACGTCGGTGTATTCACAGAGCTCATTGTCGTTGAGTTGTTTTTCGAGCAGTTGCGCCGCGCCGCGAATTCCGCCGAGCGGGTTTTTGATTTCATGCGCTAGCTGACGAATCATCTGCCGGCCCGCGCCGTGTTGAATCAGCAGTGCGTTTTCGCGACTGATTTTGGAGCGCCGCGTAACGTCTGTCATTTCGACGAGCAAGGCTGCCTCACCACATTCAATCGGTGATACGCGGCAATCAACTATGCGCTCCTCGGCGTGCACTTCGGTTCGACCAAGGCGCATTTCGTTTGCGTAATGATCGCCGGTTTCGATAACGCGACCGAGGATGTCACGTAGCTCAGGCTCGTCGTCGACGAGTTGCAACAAGGGCTCGCCTCGCGCGCGCTGAACGCTGATGCCAAGAATGTTTTCTGCGGCTGGATTCAAGCCGACGATTAACAAGCTCTTGTCGAGAAGAATGACGCCTGAGCTCAGGCTGTCGAGAATGCGTTGGGAGTTTTTGTCGAAGTTGTCGTTGTCGCCGGAGCGCTTCGACGAGCGGCCGCTTATCGTCCGCCCATGATCACCGAGTTCTGTTGCACATAGAAGCGGTTCGTCTCGCTGCGAATCATCAGGCGACCCGTTGCGTCGATGACTTCCGCTTGCAGATTGTGTACGCCGCGAAAGACTTCCTCGATCTGAAAGCTCGTGCCGCTCACCAGTCGCTGCTGGCCGTTGTAGTACACGCGCAGCTGGTGGCCGCTCTGCAGACCCGGGCTCACCGCCACTGAAACGTTCAGTACGCCTTCGATATTCCATAGCGTTTCTTCAGGGCCAGGCGAGGAAATCGAAAGGCTCTCATATCTGAACGGTTGGTCGTCGGCTGGTTGTTCCGCCTCTGCCCTGCTTGGGGCCCTCTCTCGATACAGGCGAGCGCCGGTATTGCGCGAGTATTCGGAAAGCTGCACCACTTCGGCCCCTTCGATCGGGACGTCCGAATAGTGGATAATGCCGTCTTCATCCACCCAACGGTAGGCCTGCGCCAGCACTGTGGCGCTTGCCAGCAGGCCGACAAATACGAGAATTGGGCGTATTTCCATTGGGTTAGCATAGCAACTTAAGCCGGATTGGGGCTAGTGGCCGGGCGGCAAAATGCCGCCCGGTTCACACTTTTTGCAATTACAGGCTGTAATACATGTCGAATTCGACCGGGTGGGTCGTCATTCGCAGCCTGGTGACGTTTTCCTCGAGAAGCCCAACATAGGCGTCTATCAGGTCGTCCGAGAACACCCCGCCCGCCTTGAGGAAGTCGCGATCCGTGTCCAGCGCGGCAAGTGCCTCGTCCAGCGAAAAGGCGACCAGCTTGAGCTCTTTCTCTTCCGGCGGCAGGTCATACAGATCTTTGTCCAT
>PVMS01081035.1_pt1 | contig 21241 bp, 12 predicted proteins | sample 1853461 | NCBI WGS metagenome assembly PVMS01 (sample SAMN08582032, study PRJNA380276) | Marine sediment metagenome, whole genome shotgun sequencing project. | isolation source: ocean sediment barecode stripped | collected 2017 | reverse complement strand
AGGAGTCTGCGCGGTAGAAAGTATTCCTGCTGCGAAAGTGTCACAGCGGTCTATTTTTCCGCTCTTTTTCGTTAAATAGCGGTGCTATTCGCCTCAAAAGAGCGAAAAACTATCCTCACTGTGCCATTTTCTCGCGACGGATATTTCTACCGCGCAGACTCCTAGGTTCAGCAACAGTTCGACGGCGATTTCGCCCACTATTGACACAAACTATCTGTGTGATTTATATTTACTGAACGTTCGGTATATATAAATTGAATACCCAGAGAGAATTATGATGGCCAGAAGACCCAGGGATGCAGAAGCAACCCGCCTGCAGATACTCAATGCGGCAGAATCGCTTTTTGCGCAGCACGGTTTCGGCTCGACTTCACTGGCTCGCATTGCGACCGCCAGCAACACCCACAAGAGCTTGATCCTGCACCATTTCGAAAGCAAGGAAGGTTTGTGGCAAGCAGTGAAGGAGCGGCGGTTTGCACAATTTACGGGTGAGCAAACAGCTATTTTCAGCGAGGCCGAAGTCAGCGCAGATGAAATCAGGCGAACCACGGCGGCCTATTTTCGTCTGCTCGAAAACGATCCGGTGCTGGTGCAGTTACTGACTCGTGCAGAACTGGAGCAGGACATCGGATGCAGCCAGTACGACGAAGAACGCCTGGCGCCGTTTGTCGATCGAATGCGCGCTGCACAGCAGGCAGGCTTACTCAGGAAGGACGTTCCACCGGCTCATTTACTTCTGATCATCATCAATGCGATTACGCAGTGGTTCGAGGCCAGGGCCATGTTCTGTTCCTGGAGCGAACTGGCCTCGGAAGATATGGATGCAGCCTTCCTCGAGAGTTTCCACAAGGTATTCATGGAAGGTGCTGCGTCCCGGTCTGGCGAAGGAGGGGGAAAATGAACCGTACTGCATTGCTTATCCTCGTGACCCTGGTGATTTCCGCCTGTGATCGGGCGCCTCCGGTGGTAGCAGATCATGTTGAACTCGTCCGTGCGGTTGCAGCCAGGCAAGGCCGTCTGCAGCACCAATTGTCTTTCCATGGTGTGTTGGTGCCGGTGACCCGTGCCCGGCTGGCCTTCCAGAGTCCGGGTGTCCTGGCTACGCGGCCGGTTCAATTAGGCCAGGTAGTGCGCAAAGGCGAACTGCTGGCAACACTGGACAATCCGGATCTGGGGCCGGCCCAGCAGGCCGCCTCCGCTCGCCTGCAGGAAAGCCTGACGCAAAGAGACCAGGCGGAACGCGACCTGGCCAGGTTGCGGTCACTGGAATCTACCGGCGCAGTCGGCGAAGAGCAGGTGGAACAAAAGGCGGCTTTTCTGGCTTCCCTGCAGGCCACGGTGGCGCGTGCGGAAGCCGATTTGACCGGGACGAGCCAAAGGCTGGAAGACGCCGCGCTGCTGGCGCCTTTCGATGGCGTCATTTCACTTTTGAATGTTGAGTCGGGTGAATTTGTTGCAGCCGGCCAGCCGGTCATGGCTGTCGGTGGCCTGGACAAAGTCGAAGTGCGAGTGTTGCTGCCGGCGTCGCTGGTCAGCGGACTTCATATCGGGGATGCCCTGGCCGTTCGGATACCGCAGTTGCGAAGCCTCGAAGTGAGTGGCGTGGTGACAGAACTCGCAGCAATTGGAGAAATGGAGACCGGCCTGTTCCCGGTGGTTGTCGAACTTGAAACAGATCCTGCGACGACCATGCTGCGCGCGGGAATGCAGGCCGAGGTCATACTGAATTATGCCGACGTGGAAGGCCTGATCGTGCCGCTCAGCGCCATCGTAGACCCGGTGGGCGGCAACCCGAAAGTATTTACCGTGGCTGATAATCATGCCCGCCAGACGGCTGTGCGGATCATGGCCATAGCCAGGGAGGAAGTCGCACTGGAACTGGTTCCCGGAGAAATTGTAGCGGGTGATCTGGTGGTGGTGGCAGGCCATCGTTCTTTGAGCGATGGCCAAGGGGTCAGGCTTCTGCAATGAAGTGGATCACCCGCACACTGGACCAGCGCCGAATGATCATTTCCCTGGTCCTCCTGCTCTCACTGACCGGGCTGGTGGCCTGGTTTACCATGATTCGGCAGGAAGACCCTGCATTTCCCTATCGATACGGCTACGTCATGGTGCAGTTTCCAGGCGCGGACGTGGAGCAGGTTGAGCACCTGGTCGCCAGGCCACTGGAAGAAGAAATCAGTGAAGTGGAGGCAGTCGAAGAAATCAAGACAACGATCCGGGCCGGTTTCGTGCACGCCATTATCGGCATGAAACAGACTGTCTATGACACCGACAACGCCTGGGACCGGATTCGGGTTGCTGTGGCCAGGGCGGAGGCCCGTTTCCCGCAGGGAGCAGGAAAGGCTTACGTTGACGATCGCCAGGTCGATGCCCAGACCGTTGTGCTTGCGGTGGGCGGCAGTGACGACATCATTGAATTGCAGCAGGCCGCAGAGCGGCTTAAGAACCGGCTGTACTCGATCAGCGCCGTTTCGCGGGTGCGCCTGTTCGGCGATTCAGGCGAACAGGTCACGATCGCGATCGACGATGCAAGCATCCAGACCCTGGGTATCACGCCGCAGCAGATCATGGACCAGCTTTCGGCCCGCAACCAGATCGTCCCTGGCGGCTTTGTTGTAGTGGATGGCCGCCAGACGCTGGTCAGGCCGCAAACCGAATTTCGCAGCATTGCGGAGATTGCCAATTCGCCGATTGTGCTGGCCGGTGGGAATTCTGTTCCCCTGTCTTCGATTGCCGGCGTCAGCCTGGAGGTCGCGCAACCACCGGTGGCGACTGTCTGGTCGAATCAGGAGCAAGTGGTCGCAGTCGGGATCACGGTGGCGCGTAATAAGGTCAATACTGTTGAGTTCGGGAATCACTTGCGTGAATTCTTGGATGAGCTACGGCCCGAATTTGCACCTTTGACCATAGAGGAAATGTTTTTTCAACCCGCCCATGTCAAGGCCCGGCTGAGAGAACTCGGTTTTTCACTTCTGGCGGGTGTGCTGATTGTGGGTACTCTGCTGGTCCTGACGATGGGGCCGAGGATGGGGCTGGTTGTGGCAATTATCCTGCCGCTGGTCACCCTGTCTTCCATTTCCCTGTTCGCCATGGGCGGCGGGGTTTTGCACCAGATGGCGGTGGCAGGCATGGTCATTGCGCTGGGTATGCTGGTGGACAACGCCATCGTGATGGTGGAAAACATTCAGTGGCACATGGATCGCGGCGCCAGCGCCGTGGAAGCAGCTGTCAGATCGGTCACCGAGTTGGCCAAGCCGCTGTCTGCAGCTACCGGCACAACCCTGGCTGTTTTTGTGCCGATGCTTATTTCACGCGGTGACGCGGCTGACTTCACAAGGGCCATTCCGGTGACCATCCTGATCATGCTGAGCATGAGTTACCTGTTTGCCGTACTGGTGACACCTCTGCTCAGCCAGCTGATTTTGCGCGCGCGCTCTGGCCGGGTGTCCAGGAACCGCATGGCCGAGGCAGGATCTGCGATCGGATCATTGTCCGTGCGTCACGGCCGCTGGGCCCTGCTGGCGGCAGCGGTTCTGGTGCTGACCGCCGCGGTAGGAAGCCGCTTCATCGGCAAAGAATTTTTTCCGAATACCGACCGGCGGCAAATGGTGGTCGATGTCTACTATCCCGAAGGAACACCGATACAGTTGACCACCGAATTTGTAACCGGGCTGGCGGAAGAATTGTCGGCCTTTGAGGAAAGTGTCAACGTTCATGCTTTTTCCGGTAATTCCGGGCCCCGGTTCTTCTACAACCTGAATGAGAATCCGCGGGCGCCCCATATTGGCCGCGTGGTGGTCGAATCCCGCCGGCTCGATGACCTGGACATGCTGATTCAGTGGGTGCGCTCGGAGGCTGCCAATCGCTGGCCGGAAGTTCAGATAGTGGCGCGACGCCTGGCCCAGGGACCGCCATCACCCGCACCGGTCGAATTGCGCATCATCGGCACGGATCGAGCTCAGCTGGCCCGTTACGCGGAAGACATCACGGCCATGCTGAGGGAGATTCCCGGTACCGTGGATGTGCGCCATAACCTGGGCATCGGTATCCCCAGCCTGCGATTCGAGTTCGATGATGCGGTTGCCGAAGCGCGCGGACTGAACCGCCGGCAGCTGGCGCAGGCGCTTGCGCAACAGACACAAGGCGTGGAAATCGGCAGCTACCGGGCCGGCGAAGACCCGGTGCCGATTGTGCTGCGTTCCAAAGAAGGGAGCCAGTTCAGCCTGGACCAGTTACTGGCGGTCAATGCCTATCCGGCGCCGCACAGAGGCATCCCGGTCATGGACACCGGCCAGGCCCAAATGGAATGGCAGGCGGCGGTTATTCATCACCACAACCTGGAGCCGGTAGTGACCGTATTCAGTGAACTCGAGGACGGCGTAACCTATGCGACAGTTTTCGATGAAATATTCAATCGCCTGCCTGCGCTGGAGATACCGGCCGGCACCAGGGTGGTTGCCGGCGGTAGCCAGGAATCATCAGGTGAGGCCAACACCGCTCTGTTCAAGACGCTTCCAATTGGCGTCATTTTGCTGCTGTTCTTCCTGTTGCTGCAGTTCAATTCCTATCGCCGGGTTTTAATTGTGCTGGTGACTGTGCCACTGGCAATCACCGGCGTGGTGCCTGGCTTGCTGATAAGCGGTAACACTTTTGGCTTCATGGCCCTGCTGGGGGTGATCACGCTGGTGGGAATTGTGGTCAACAACGCGATTGTTCTGATCGATGTCATCGACACCAATCTGAATGCTGGCATGAATTCGGCAGATGCCGTGGTGGAGGCGGTTGCGCGCAGGACCCGCCCGATTCTGTTGACCACCCTGACTACCGTTGCGGGCCTGCTTCCCCTCACTTTCACCAGCAGCACGCTGTGGCCGCCGATGGCCTGGTCCATTATTTCCGGCCTGCTGGCCGCTACAGTCCTGACCCTGGGGGTGGTTCCGACGCTCAGCAACTGGTTACTGAAGCCACCCGGCCACAAGCTGTGAAAGTGGGCGGTGCCAGGGGAGGGCTCGGGTACCTGCTTGCAGGACACGTTCGAGACATCCCTGTTCACTAATCGGCTGTTCCCGACAGCCGATTGTCCTGCAAGCAGGTATCCGAACCCTTCCTGAAACGCTGATTCACTAAATCATGCGCCATACAGCAGATAGCGACAGCTTGAGCTGCTCAGACTTGCCGGGCGTTGAATTTCAAATACTTGCCTCAACATGCTGATAAGTGGACAATCCGCAGCTCGCGGCGATCATGATCTGACATCCAAACTCGTTGCTGGACTAATTATAAGGAGCATTACTCGCATGAAACGATTTCTTACTTTTAGCTCGCTGATGGCGGCCATCCTGTTCGCTGGCAATACCTTGGCTGCAGAACTCGAAACCGATTCGCAAAAACTGGGTTACATCATTGGCATGGACATCGGCTCTTCGCTCAAGCAGCAAGGCACCGATCTGGACCTGGACGCCCTGTTCATGGCCATCAAGGCGACCTACAACGGCGAGCCGTTGGAGATGACGCCGGAAGAGGCTGCTTCGATCCGCGAGACTTTTATTGCCCAGCGGCGAACTGAAGCTGAAGCCGATCGCGCATCCATGGCTTCGGTAAACGCTGCTGAAGGTGATAAATTCCTGCTGGAGAATCGCATCAAGGAAGGTGTTCAGATTACTGATTCCGGCCTCCAGTACCAGGTACTTGAAATGGGTGACGGCGCACGTCCGGCAGCCACTGACAAGGTGACTGTCCACTACCGCGGCACTCTTTTGAACGGAGAGGAATTCGATAGTTCCTATTCACGCGGTGAGCCCATCTCATTCGCTCTTGACCAGGTCATTCCCGGCTGGACCGAAGGTGTGCAACTGATGCCGGTGGGCAGCAAGTTCATGTTCTATATTCCGCCGAATCTGGGCTATGGCCCCGCTGGTGGTGGCCCGATCGGCCCCAACGCGACCTTGATTTTCCAGGTAGAGCTGGTGGGTATCGAAGGCAGCTGATTCTGAAATCGATTCACGGCTTGGTCCGTAGCGATGCGGTAACAAAAGGCACCCCCGCGGGTGCCTTTCTGGTTTTACAATGGTTGCCTGATCGATCGCAGCCGGTCAGACGGGTGTGTCAGGGCAGATTAACGTACTATTCAATTAGAATGGCTCAGTGGCCAATCTTTAAAGGCGTATAACACAGGGGATCCAGGATGCGCATATCTATCATAGGAAGTGGTTACGTTGGCCTGGTCAGCGGGGCGGGTCTTTCCGAAGTGGGGCACCACATCGTGTGCATGGACATTGACCAGGCGCGTATCGACAATCTGCGTAAGGGCATCGTGCCCATATTCGAACCGGGGCTGGAAGATATGCTGCACGAAAACATGCGCCAGGGCCGATTGGAATTTACGTCTTCCATGGCCGATGCTCTGGATGGCGCCCGTGTACTTATCATCGCTGTCGGCACTCCACCGGACGAAGACGGTTCGGCGGACCTTAGCCATGTTCTCGCCGTGGCCAGATCCATTGGGGAACTCATCGAAAAACCCCTGGTGGTCGTTGTCAAATCCACCGTGCCCGTGGGTACCTGTGAAAAGGTGGCAGAAGGTATTGCCCGGGAATTGGAGCGCAGGGGACTTGATATCAACTTCACGGTGGCTTCCAACCCGGAATTCCTCAAAGAAGGAGCAGCCATATCCGACTTCATGAAACCCGATCGCATCATCGTGGGCGTGGAAAACGAAGAGGCCGAGGTGCTGTTGCGGGAGCTGTATGCGCCGTTCAACCGCAACCACGAAAAATTGCTGTGCATGGATGTGCGTTCATCGGAATTGACCAAGTACGCAGCCAACACCATGCTGGCAACCAAGATCAGCCTGATGAACGAATTGTCCAACGTGGCGGAGCGGGTGGGGGCGGATATCGAGCACGTGCGCAACGGCATTGGCTCGGACCCCCGCATCGGTTATTCATTTATCTATCCGGGAGCGGGTTATGGCGGCTCCTGCTTCCCCAAGGATGTCCGGGCTCTGGAACGCACGGCCAGCCAGCACGGATACCAGGCTGAGTTGCTCAAAGCGGTCGAGGCAGTCAACAACCGGCAAAAACACAAGCCATTCGAACTGCTGGAACGCCATTTCGAAGGTCATCTGCATGGCCGCCAGGTGGCCATATGGGGCCTCTCCTTCAAACCCAACACGAACGACATGCGCGAAGCGCCCAGCCTGGTTCTCATTCGGGCGCTCATCGAGGCCGGTGCGAGCGTGCGGGCACATGACCCTGAAGCTGCACAGGAAGCGGCCTCGCTCCTGCAAGGACACGAGGATTTTGAGGTCTTCGACGATCCGTACCAGGCAGCGGCCGGTGCAGATGCACTGGTGTTGATGACAGAGTGGAAACTTTACTGGGCTCCGGATTTTGACCTGCTGTACGAGTCCATGAAAAATGCGGTGATTATCGATGGCCGTAACATCTGGTCTCCGAAAATCGTACGCAGGCGCGGCATTAGCTACTACGCTATCGGCCGCCCCTGACCGGCCTTATAATGAATCTTTGATCCCGAATTCAAACTATGACCAAAAAAGCGCTTATTACCGGAATCACCGGGCAGGATGGTGCATACCTTGCCGAGTTTCTGCTGGCAAAAGGCTATGAAGTGCACGGGATCAAGCGGCGTGCGTCGCTGATCAATACCGCGCGGATCGACCACCTCTATTCAGATCCGCATGTCGAAAATTCGAAATTTCGGCTGTATTACGGAGATATGACGGACGGTTCCAGTCTGCAACGCACCATTCAGAGTGTACAGCCGGACGAGATTTATAACCTGGCTGCCCAAAGCCATGTGGCAGTTTCTTTTGAGGAGCCGGAATACACTGCCGAATCGGATGCTGTGGGGACTTTGAGAATCCTGGAGGCCATCCGCAACCTCGGACTCGAACGGCAATGCAGGTTTTACCAGGCATCGACTTCGGAGTTGTTCGGCAAAGTTCAGGAGACACCGCAGAAAGAAAGCACGCCATTCTATCCACGCTCGCCCTATGGTGTCGCCAAGCTTTACGCTTACTGGATTGTCGTAAATTACCGGGAATCCTATGACATGTTTGCCTGCAACGGCATCCTGTTCAATCACGAATCCCCGCTGCGTGGCGAAACGTTCGTCACCCGCAAGATCACTCGTGGCCTGGCCAGAATTGGCTGGGGACTGGATGAATGCATTTACCTTGGAAACCTCGACGCGCGCCGGGACTGGGGCCATGCAAGAGATTATGTCGAGGCACAGTGGATGATGCTGCAGCATGACGAACCTGTAGATTTTGTCATTGCCAGTGGTGCGCAGCATTCGGTGCGTGATTTCGTTGACGCCGCCGCCGGCGGTATGGGCCTGGAGCTCGAGTGGACCGGCCAGGGGCCGCAAGAGCAGGGCGTGGTGACCAGGTGTAATCGGGACGATTTGAACTTTCATGCAGGCGACGTCGTGGTGCAGATTGACCCCAGGTACTATCGTCCAACTGAGGTCGAAACCTTGTTGGGTGATGCAAGCCTGGCGCGTGAAACCCTGGGCTGGGCGCCAAGAATTTCATTTGAAGATTTGGTCCGGGAAATGGTCGATTCCGATTTGCGAATCGCGCGTGAAGAAGCATTGATCAACCGGGACCGCGAAGATACGTGAGTAGCTCTTGTTCCATTGCCGAAGCTGATCGCCGCAGAATTTACATCGCCGGCCATACCGGAATGGTCGGCGCTGCGCTTGTCAGGCAATTGGAGCGTGCAGGGAATACGGAACTGATACTGCGCACACGCGCCGATATTGACCTGACCCGGCAAGTGGAAGTCGAGAGCCTCTTTGCGCAGGAGCGAATTGATCACGTTTATCTGGCAGCCGCCAGGGTGGGCGGCATCAAGGCGAATAATGAAATGCCTGCGGATTTTATTCGTCAGAATCTGCAGATTCAGACCAACGTCATTCACGCGGCTCACATGGCCGGAGTCGGCCGTCTGCTTTTTCTCGGCAGTTCCTGTATTTATCCCCGGTTGGCGGCGCAGCCAATGGTCGAAGGTGCTTTGATGAGCGGGCCGCTGGAATCGACCAACGAGGCCTATGCCGTGGCCAAAATTGCCGGAATCAGGATGTGTGAGTCCTACCACCGTCAGCATGGTTCCGATTTCCGCAGCGTGATGCCGACCAATTTGTACGGCCCGAATGACAATTATGACCTGCAGACCAGCCACGTGCTGCCAGCCCTGCTGCGTAAGTTTCATGTGGCGGTCACGGAGGGCGCAGCGAGCGTTTCCGTCTGGGGCAGTGGTAAGCCACGCCGGGAGTTTCTGCATGTCGATGACATGGCAGCCGCCAGCGTTCACATCATGGACCTTGGGCCGGAGCAGTACTGGTCTGTGGCCGAAGCCGCTTGTTCACATATCAATGTGGGAACAGGCAGCGATGTCAGCATAGCTGAGCTTGCTGAGTTGGTCGCCGCCATCACCGGATTTCAGGGCAGGATCGAATTTGACGCCGGTATGCCCGACGGTACGCCACGGAAATTGCTTGATGTGGGTCGCCTGGAGTCCCTGGGCTGGAAGCATGAAATAAGGCTTGAGGAAGGCATCCGGGCAACTTATGGCTGGATGGTTGAGCATTGGGATCAGATTCAGGATGCAGACCGTATCCGGACTTCCTGAGCCCAGGAACATCTGATGAGTAAATCCCTGCAGGATCAATTATTATCCCTTGGTTTGGCTCGCAAGAAGCCCGCTCGAAAACGGCCGGCAAAAGCGTCCGCAAACCCCCAAGGCCGGTCGAGAAATTCGAATAGCCAAAGCAACAGGAAATCCCCGGCTGCTGGCGCCGCCGTGGTCGGTGCAAGTGACGGCACTGAGATGTCCCTCGATCAGGCCTACGCCCTGAGAAAACGCGAGGAACAAAAGCAAGCCGCGGAAGCTCGCAAACAAAAACAGGAAGAAGTCCGGCGCCGGCGCCGCCTCAACAAGGAAATCGGAGCGATCGTAAACCAACACCGTCTGAATGACCTTAAAGCGGAAGTGCCACGCAATTTTATGTACAAAGGCCGCATCCGCAAGATCCACCTGACGCCGGAGCAGCTAATGGCACTAAATGAAGGAAAACTCGGCATCGCCTATCTGACCGGCAGTTACCACCTGCTGGATTCTGAACACGTCGAAACCATCCGCCAGATTTCCACCGAACACATCCCCGACCTGAGCAGCGATTCTCCCGACGACGAAGACCACCCGGTCCCCGATGACCTCAGCTGGTGAACGGATAACACCGCTATAAAACACCCACATCGCGTAGATTGAAAAGAGCAATTTGTCCGCAGATTTCGCAGATTACGCAGATTAAAGATCAAAAAATATTTTGTTGCTGGCGCGTCATGCACGGAATTGCCATGCAGAAAACCAGCGGTAAATGAAGATTAAATGCTTGGCCCACTGCTCAGAACATCAGCAAGCACCACAAAAAAATGCTCTTTAATCTGTGAAATCTGCGAAATCTGCGGAAAAAAATCAGGTTTGTAAATTTGCCGGCAGTAATCGTTCCAATTCCTCTATGCTGCAGTCTTTGCGGCGGGCGTAGTCTTCGAGTTGGTCGGGGAGTATGGGGCCGAGGACGAAGTATTCGGCTTGTGGATGGGCGAAGTAGTAGCCGCAAACGGATGCGGCGGGCAGCATGGCGAAGCCGCTGGTCAGCACCATCTCTGCATGGTCAGATGCGCCCAGGAGTTCGAAGATTTTTTCTTTTTCGCTGTGGTCGGGGCAGGCGGGATAGCCGGGTGCGGGCCTGATTCCGCGATAGGCTTCCTTGATCAATTCTTCATTGTCGAGGGATTCGTCTTTGGCGTAGGCCCAGAATTCCGTTCTGATCCGGTGGTGAAGATGCTCGGCAAAGGCCTCTGCCAGGCGATCAGCCAGGGCTTTCAGCAGGATGGACTGGTAGTCATCGTGGGCTGCTTCGAATTCCGCCAGTTTCTCTTCAATACCCAGGCCCGCGGTAACGGCGAACAGGCCGATGTGATCCTCAATGCCGGTCCCGGCAGGCGCGACGTAATCGGAAAAACAGCGGTTGGCACGGCCGCTCGCCTTGGCGCGTTGCTGGCGGAGAAAATTCAGGGTTTCCCGCACGTTTTCTCGCTCGCTGCCTGTGAACAGCAGGACATCGTCGCCCTGGCTGGCGGCCGGAAAAATGCCATAAACGGCGCGTGCCCTGAGCCAGTTTTCACTGATGATCCGGTCCAGCATATCGCGCGCATCGCGATACAGGTTGCTGGCCGTTTCACCGACCACCGGGTCATCCAGAATGGCCGGAAAGCGTCCGGCCAGTTCCCAGGTCTGGAAAAACGGTGTCCAGTCAATATACCGGGCCAGGCGGGCCAGGGGGTAATCCGCAAGCACGTGAATCCCGCTTTGGGCGGGTGGCGTCACTTTCTCTTTGTTCCACTCGATCTGCAAGTGGTTTTCGCGCGCCGAGGCCAAAGATACCGGGGGAGTTCTGCGGCTGCCACGGGCGCGGCGTTCACGCAAGTCGCGGTAATGGGCAGCCGTTTTCTCCTGCAACTTAATCCGGTTTTCGGGGGATATCAATTGCCTTGCCACGCCGACTGCCCGTGACGCATCCTTGACCCAGAAAACACCCTGGTCGTACTCGGGTTCAATTTTCAGGGCGGTGTGGACAGGTGAAGTCGTTGCGCCGCCAATCATCAGGGGCTTATCCAGGCCCTGCCTTTTCATTTCAGCAGCGGTCAGCCGCATTTCCTCGAGCGACGGCGTGATCAGTCCGGACAGGCCGATGATGTCTGCATTTATTTCCAGCGCCTTGGAAATAATGTTATCCCCCGGAACCATCACACCCAGGTCGGTGACCTCGAAATTGTTACAGCGCAGTACCACCGCCACGATGTTCTTCCCGATATCGTGCACATCACCTTTCACGGTCGCCATAACGATGTGGCCCTGGCTGCTGGCGGTCTCTCCACTGCGGCGCTTTTCCTCTTCAATGTGTGGGATGAGCACCGCCACGGCCTGTTTCATCACCCGCGCGCTCTTGACCACCTGCGGCAGGAACATTTTACCATCACCGAACAGGTCGCCAACGACATTCATGCCATCCATCAATGGACCCTCGATGACATCCAGCGCGCGTGTTGAATTGCGCCTCACCTCTTCGGTGTCTTGCTCTACGTGACTGTTGATTCCCTTGACCAGTGCGTGTACCAGGCGATCGTGAACAGGTAGTTCACGCCATTGTTCGGCACTGGTTTCCTTTTCCCGGCTGCCCTGGAATTCTTGTGCGAGTTCCAATAGGTGATCGGTCGCGTCATCTGTTTTGTTCAGAACAACATTTTCAACTGCCGTGCGCAATCTGGGATCGATCTCGTCATAGATTTCCAGTTGCCCCGCATTGACGATGGCCATATCGAGGCCAGCATGAATAGCGTGATAGAGAAATACCGAGTGAATGGCCTCACGCACCCGGTCCTGGCCGCGGAATGAAAACGAAACATTACTCAGGCCGCCTGATACCAGCGCTCCGGGACACTGCTCCTTGATCTGGCGTGTTGCCTCAATGAAGTCCACGCCGTAGTTGTTGTGTTCGGCCATGCCGGTGGCAATGGCGAAAATATTGGGGTCGAAAATGATGTCTTCCGGCGGAAATCCAACTTCCTGGGTCAAAATGCGCCAGGCGCGCTTGCACACTGCCACGCGCTTTTCCAGGCTGTCTGCCTGACCGTTTTCGTCGAAGGCCATCACGATGACGGCGGCTCCGTAGCGGAGGATAATGCGGGCCTGCTCGACGAAGGCTTCCTCACCCTCTTTCAGGCTGATCGAATTGACGATGCCCTTGCCCTGCAGACATTTCAGGCCGGCTTCCAGCACTTCCCAGCGGGAAGAGTCGATCATCACCGGCACGCGGGCAATATCAGGCTCGGAAGCGATCAGGTTGAGGAATTGCGTCATCGCTTGCGGGCCGTCCAGCAGGCCTTCATCCATATTGACATCAATGATCTGTGCGCCGTTTTCCACTTGTTGCAAGGCGACCTGGAGCGCTGCCTGGTAATTATCTTCAGCGATCAGCCGGCGAAATCGGGCAGAACCGGTCACGTTGGTTCTCTCACCCACGTTGAGAAAGTTCAGTTCAGGTGTAATGGTCAGAGGCTCCAGGCCAGACAGGCGGCAGAATGGCTTGAGTTCGGGTAGCACGCGAGGGGATGCATGTTCCACGCAGGCCGCCATGGCTTCTATGTGTTCAGGCCGCGTACCGCAACAACCGCCGACTATGTTCAGCATTCCCTCGGCAGCGAATTCACCGATCACCGAAGCCATGTTTTCAGGAGTGTCGTCATATTCACCCAGTTCATTGGGTAAACCGGCATTGGGGTAAAGGCTGATCGGGCAATCCGCAACTCGTGACAGTTCCTGAATCCATGGCCGAATCTCGCGCGCACCCAGGGCGCAGTTCAGGCCTACTGCAAAAGGCTTTACGTGCCGGATCGAATGCCAGAAGGCCTCCACCGTTTGCCCCGACAGCGTTCGGCCGCTGGCGTCTACGATGGTGCCTGATACGATCACCGGGAGCCGATATTCAAGTTCGTCGAAAGTATCCGCCACACCGAACAGGGCTGCCTTGCAATTGAGTGTGTCAAAAACGGTTTCAACCACCAGCAGATCGCAGCCGCCTTCCGCCAAGCCCAGCGTGGCTTCGGCATAGGCGGCCCGCAATTGTTCGAAAGTAATGTTGCGGAATTCCGGCCGGTTGACGTCGGGAGACAGCGATGCAGTGCGGTTGGTGGGGCCCAGGGCGCCAATGACGAAGCGGGGTTTTTCCGGGGTTGCCTGGGTGAATTCATCGGCTATGCGGCGGGCGATGCCGGCGCTTTCCCGGTTGATTTCCCTGGCCAGTGACTGCGTGCCGTAATCCTGTTGCGAAATCGAAGTCGCGTTGAAGGAGTTGGTTTCCAGAAAATCTGCGCCGGATTCCAGGAAGGCCCGGTGAATTGACGCAATCAGATCCGGTTTTGTCAGGCTGAGAATATCATTATTGCCTTTCAGGGCCTTTGAATGGTCCGCAAATCGATCACCGTGGAAATCACTGTCATCCAGGCCGGCGTCCTGGATCATGGTTCCCATGGCGCCGTCCATCAGCAGGATACGTCTGGAAAGGAGTTCTTCCAGTCGGGTGACAGCGTCGGGATTTCTATACGGTAGTGAAATCATCTTTTAAGGGCTTTTTCGCCGAGAGAGAGAGAACGGAGAAATTCGGTGCGCGCTTCTCAATGGCCGAAACGGTACAATCTTGAACCTCGAGACCGGCATCACTGCAGATCTTTTCCAGGGCTGCGGTCGAAAAACCCAGGTTGACATGGTTGTAGGGCTCGACTGCTTTTTTATGCTGGTGTTTGAGCAAAGTAACCGCCAGTATTTTGCCTCCGGGTTTCAGAACACGCGCAGCTTCTTTTATTACCGTTGCGGGTTTCCGTGTATAAGTCAGGGCGTGCATCAAAAGAACCGTGTCAAAGCTGGAGTCATCAACCGGCAGGGAGTGCATATCGCCCAACTCGAATTTGACATGGCTGAACGCTGCCAGGCGGCGCTTGCCTGCTTCAACCACTCGTTTACTGATATCGAGGCAGACTATGTGACTGGCGCGTGGCGCCAGCAATTCCGCCAGCACGCCATCTCCTGAAGCGATGTCCAGGACATCGCCGGGGTCGAGCAAATGGACCAATCCTCGCGCGGTGGCTTCCCAGGTCCGGCCGGGAGAGTAATGGCGTTCCATATCACCGGCCACACTGTCAGCCCAGGTGCCGCCGCCTGCTCGCTTATGCAGAACCTGGGGAATGCGACTCATATCCTGTTGGATCAAGGGATCGTCTGTATTACGGCGTAGCAATTGCCACAATGACTCCAGTGATGCATCTCCTATGGGCGTTGCAATGCGGTAATAGACGAATACACCTTCGCGCCGGTCAACGACCAGGCCCGCTTCTTTCAGTTTGGCGAGGTGGGTGGACACGCGTGGCTGGGCAAGCTGGGTGATCGCGGCCAATTCGGCAACACTCAGTTCTTCCTGTTCCAGCAGGAGCAGGAGTCTGAGGCGCGTGGTATCAGCCAACAGGCGGCAATGCTGTGACGCCAGTTGCAGATCCATGGCTGTCGCATTCGTCTTGGTCATATATCTCGGTATCTTGATTAAAAGATATAATACAGATTATAGGCTGTCGACGACCAGGTCAATAGCATTTTGGCGGGCTGGAGACGACATAAAGATTTAATTGGCGGCGGAAGCTATAATCGCAGCTTGCCACCCGCCGATGAGCAAAGATAACGAAACACCATGGCTAGTAAAAAAGTTGACCAGAAACAGGCGCTGCTCGATCAGGTGATCACCACGCTTGAGAGTCGCAGAGCTAGTGGGCAGGCAAAATTCGTAAAAAAATACGTAAAGTACTATTTTCGCCGTGTACCCCTTGACGACCTGGTGCATGAAGCACCGGCCGCGCTGGCCAATATGGTCAGCAGTCAACTGGAATTCCTGCAGTTGCGCTCACCTGGTGAAACCCTGATCCGGGTTTTTAATCCCCGGACAGAATCAGATGGCTGGGAATCCGGGCATACCATCATCGAGATGGTCAATGACGACATGTCGTTTCTGGTCGATACGGCCACCGTGACGCTAGTTGAAATGAATCTTGGGGTTCATTTGATCATTCACCCCGTTATGTGGGTCAAACGGGATGATAATGGCAAGCTTATTTCCCTTTATCTGAAAAAGAAGAAACTGGGGAAGGCAGAGTCGATCATGCAGTTTCAGATCGACCGGCGGACCCGGAAAGACGAACTGGCAAAAATCAAGAGCCGCCTGCGGTCTGCATTTCGGGATGCTCGCATGGCGGTTTCAGACTGGAGAGCCATGGAGGGAAAAGTCAGCGAGGTGAGGAAGATTATGCCTGCCTGGGCGCCGCAGGTCGACAAGGGCCTGATGCAGGAATGCCGGAAATTCATGCAATGGCTGATGGATGATCATTTCATATTTCTGGGGGTCCGTGATTACGGAGTTTGTAAAGTCAACGGCCGCTACCAACTGAAAATCGTTGGCGGGTCCGGGCTGGGGATACTCAGGGAAACGGAAAAGACCGTAACAACGAGGCCTATTAGCAGCCTGGGGGACGAAGTCAGGAAGCGTAAACAGAAAATTCCGCTGATCATCACCAAGACCAACGCACGCTCGACGGTGCATCGCAGCGGTTACCTGGATTACATCGGTGTTCTTCAATTCGATGAAAACGGCCGTACCATCGGTGAGCGCCGGTTTTTGGGGCTGTTTACTTCCATGGCTTACAACCTCAATGCGATGGACACGCCACTGGTACGAGCCCGGGCACAGGCCCTGCTGAAGAAAGCCCGCTTGCGCAAAGGAAGCCACGCCTGGAAGTCCATGGTCCATACCCTGGAGACATTGCCGCGCGATGAATTATTACAGGCCGATTCCATTGAATTAAGCGAGATCGCAAACGGTGTGCTGAATCTGCAGGAACGGTCGAGGGTTCGTCTTTTCATCCGGCGCGAACGATACGGACGGTTCTATTCCTGCCTGGTCTATATCCCCAGGGAGCTTTTCAATACGCCGAACCGCGAGGAAATCCAATCCATTCTCAAACGCGCGCTGAAGGGAAGACGTCTTGATTACGGCGTCAGTATTTCGGAATCGCGGCTGGCCCGGCTGCAAGTCATTGTGCGCCCCAGGCCGGGCGAAGAAATCAATCCTGATGTACCTGCGCTGGAACAGAAAATTGTCGATGCTGTGCGTTCCTGGGCCGATGGTCTCAAGTCCATCCTGGTGGAAAAGTTCGGTGAGGAAATCGGTCTGCGCTATGCCGCCAGGTTCGGTAAGTCATTTCCGGAAGCTTACAAGGAGGATATATCACCCTGGGTGGCTGCATTCGATGTAGAGAACGCGGCAGCGGTAGACGCCGGTGAAGACTTGCGCATGAGCCTTTACCGGCCCCGCAAGCCGAGTAGCGGCATCATCCGGTTCAAGATATTCCGGAAACACGACCCCATTCCGCTTTCCGATGTGCTTCCCATACTCGAGAACCTGGGATTGCACATCGTCAGTGAGCGGCCTTACGAGTTGCGCCTGCAGGATGGGCAAAGATTCTGGATTCAGGATTTCGACATGATTCCGGCCGTCGATCGTGAATTGAAGCTGGACATTATCCGGGCGCTTTTCAAGGAATCATTCGAACGCGCATTGCGCGGGGACATGGACAGTGATGGATTCAACCAACTGGTGATTGCGTCACAGTTGCACTGGCGCCAGGTCAAGATTCTGCGCGCTTACTGCAAATACCTGTTGCAGACGGGTGTGCCGTTTTCCCTCAATTACATGGCAGAAACCCTGGCCAAGTTCCCGCCCATCGCGCGACTGCTGGTTGAATTCTTCGAGGCGCTGTTCAATCCGGCACGGGATAATGAATCTGAGTATCGCCGGAAAAAGGAGGCAAAGAAACTGGCCCGTTGTTTCGAGGCACTGCTGGGGGCAGAGCGTGCTCAGGACCAGGTTTTGCTGGATTATGTCGATGAAATGGTTGCCGCCCGCGAGTGGGGCCGTGAGACGCAGGTCGAGACAGCCCGGCGTGCCTTCAAGCGGGCGCTCGAGTCAGTCGCCAGCCTGGATGAAGACCGGATACTGAATGCATTTTACCGGGTGATTGGCGCCACCTTGCGCACCAATTTTTATCAAAAGAATGAGCAGGGCGAGCCAAAAGAATACATCAGTTTCAAACTGGATTCACATGCGGTACCGGATCTTCCTCTGCCCAGGCCGTACCGTGAAATCTGGGTCTTCTCGCCCCGATTTGAAGGCATCCACCTGCGTGGCGGCAAGATTGCCCGGGGCGGCCTGCGCTGGTCCGACAGGCGTGAAGATTTCCGTACGGAAGTACTGGGTCTCATGAAAGCCCAGAATGTAAAAAATACCATGATCGTACCGGTCGGCGCCAAGGGCGGCTTTGTGGTCAAGCAGCCACCCATCGAGGGAGGCAGAGATGCAATCTGGCAAGAAGGGATAAATTGTTATACGGGATTTATCAATGGATTACTAGATATAACTGATAATTTAGATGAAGAAAAAATCCTTTCGCCTGAAGACGTAATCAAGCGGGACGGTGACGATCCCTACCTGGTTGTCGCGGCAGACAAGGGAACCGCCACATTCTCAGATATCGCCAACGGCATCTCGCATGAGCATGGCTTCTGGCTGGGCGATGCATTTGCCTCGGGTGGGTCGGTCGGTTATGACCACAAGGGCATGGGCATCACGGCCCGCGGTGCCTGGGAGGGGGTGAAAAGACATTTCATGGAAATGGGCAGGGACATCCAACGAGAGCCGTTCACTGTGGTTGGCATCGGTGACATGAGTGGCGACGTGTTCGGAAACGGCATGCTTCTTTCCAGGCACATCAGGCTGCAGGCCGCATTCAACCACATGCACATATTTCTCGATCCGGATCCTGATACAGCTGCCGGCATAAAGGAACGTCGGCGCCTGTTCCGCAAAGTGCGGTCCGGCTGGTCTGACTACAACCCGGATCTGATTTCCAAAGGTGGTGGAATTTTTTCCCGCCAGGATAAAACCATTCCGCTCAGCCCCGAAGTCAGGCAATGGCTGGGTGTCGAGGAAAGGAATCTGACGCCGCATGCCTTGATCCGCGAATTGTTGAAGGCGCCGGTGGACCTGTTATGGAACGGCGGTATCGGCACCTATGCCAAGGCCTCTGATGAAAGCCATGCTGAAGTCGGTGACCTGGCCAACAACACCTTGCGCGTCAATGCCAGTGACCTGCGCTGTAAAGTAATCGGTGAAGGTGGAAACCTGGGGTTCACACAAAGAGCACGAATGGAATTCGCGGCTGCAGGGGGGCGCATCAATACGGACTTCATCGACAATTCGGCCGGAGTAGATACGTCGGATCACGAGGTCAACATCAAAATTCTGCTGAATCAGGTGATGCGTGCCGGTGAAATCGATTCGGAAGCTCGCCATAAACTGCTGGCTGAAATGACAGATGAAGTCGCCATGTTGGTTTTGCGCAGTAATTACCTTCAGACCCAGGCAATATCCATGATGGAAAAGCTCTCCGGGCCCCGTCTGGGCTCGAAGCAGCATTTTATCAGCGTGCTTGAAATTGAAGGATCGCTGGATCGTGGCCTGGAGTTCCTGCCTGAGGACGAGGAATTGACAGAACGGCGGATCCGCGGAGAAGGCTTGTCCAGGCCGGAACTTGCAGTGCTGCTTTCCTATAGCAAGATCAGGCTTTATCAGCAGTTGCTGGCATCCGATGTTCCCGAGAATCCTTATCTGTCCCGGGAGCTGATCCGCTACTTCCCTCTACCGCTGCAGGAGCAATACGCGGAGTACATGCCGGGTCACCGCCTGAAACGAGAGATCATTGCCACCCAGGTAACCAACAGCCTGGTTAACCGGATGGGTGCATCCTTCATCTTGCGCATGCACGAAGACACCGGTGCGGAGCCTGCCGAAGTGGCCAAGGCGTACACCATCGCGCGGGGCGTTTTCGAAGCGCGCGAATTCTGGGAGCGCATCAGGATTCTGGATAACAAAGTCGATACCGATCTGCAGATTTCCGCCTTGCTCGCCATGTGGGATCTGCTCAGGCAGGCCACCCGCTGGTTGTTGAACCTGCCGGGCCGGGAACTCGACATACAGGCGATGGTTGAATTGCTCGCGCCCGGCGTGCACACACTGACCCGCTCCATGCAGAAATCCATGTCAGCTGAAGACCGGGACACGATGCAAGAGCAAATGCAACCTTTCATAGATGGCGGATTCCCCAAAGCGCTGGCCAGTCGCACGGTCATTCTGGCTTATCTGTTTCCTGCCCTGGATGTGGTAGAAATTGCCGCCCGCCGTAAGGTCGAAGTACAACAGGTCGCTGACGTATTTTTCGGTCTCGGTGAGTCGCTGGAGCTGAAGTGGTTGCGCGGGCACGTTGAATCGTTGGAAGTGACCGGGCAGTGGCACGCGCGCGCCAGGGCCAATCTGCGCGATGAATTGTTCACGCAGCAAAATCTTCTGGTTGAGCGGGTTCTGCAGTCATCGGGTCAGGAAGCCGATCCGGTGGAGGCATGGTTCACGGCCAATGAGCAGAACGTCAAACGGGTTATGGACATGATGCACAACATGAAGAATCATACAGACATGGACTACGCTACCATCGCCGTAGCCGTTCGTTCACTGGCCCAGCTGGTTAACGAGACTGCATGATCGAGGATTCCTGAATGAGGTCCAAACGACACAGGATTCATTTCGTTGCCAGCAATTCTGACGCGGCGCAGACAGCATTGTTGGCGATGATTGAACGCTATGGCCAGAACGAGCCAGAAAATTCGGACGTGGTGGTTGCCCTTGGCGGTGACGGTTTCATGTTGCGTACCCTGCATCGCCTGCTGCCTGCAGATCTGCCCATCTATGGCATGAAAATCGGTGATGTCGGGTTTCTCATGAACCGTTACCGTAAGTACAAGCTCAGAGACCGTCTGGATGCCGCGAACCGGGTCGAGCTGAACCCTTTGTGCATGGTGGCGGTGACCGAGGCCGGTAATGAATCACTCGCCCTGGCCATCAACGAAGTTGCCCTGCTCCGGCAAATGAACCAGGCGGCACATATCCGCATCCTGATCAATGGTGTGGTCAAGGTGGAGGATCTGGTCTGCGACGGCGTAATGGTAGCCACCGCTGCGGGCAGCACGGCCTACAATCTGTCCGCGCACGGTCCGATTCTGCCCCTTGGGACCGACGCCCTGGCCCTGACTCCCATCTCGCCATTTCGTCCTCGCCGATGGAAGGGCGCAGTACTGCCCGCCAGCGCCCGCATCCGCTTCGAGATACTCGACAACTACAAACGCCCGGTCAGCGCCACCGCCGACGCGCAGGAAATCCGCAACGTGGTAAGCGTGGACGTGTACGAAGAAAAAGACGTCACTCTGAAGCTGATGTTCGACCCCGACCACTCCCTAGAAGAGCGCATCCTCGACGAACAGTTCCTGTAGGAGGCCGCCACGCGGGCGACCGGTTTACTTTTCGGAAGTTCTTTTGTCTCAATACGGGCATTTCGCCCACCGGCTACCGTCAAGGCTGAAATAGTATCGGGCCAAAAAGAGCGAAAACCTCAAAGGCATGCAGTGGACTGGGTAGGCTTTCCCACGATTTTTAGCCGCCGAGT
>PVMS01022413.1_pt1 | contig 21247 bp, 15 predicted proteins | sample 1853461 | NCBI WGS metagenome assembly PVMS01 (sample SAMN08582032, study PRJNA380276) | Marine sediment metagenome, whole genome shotgun sequencing project. | isolation source: ocean sediment barecode stripped | collected 2017 | reverse complement strand
TCAACATAGGGTTGTTCTCCAACCGCCCTATGCTCGGAGCTGTTCTGCTAACATTTGTTTTGCAGCTTGCTGTGATATACGTTTCATCCTGCAACCTATTTGGATAGGTGTTTTAATGGGGCTGGTTTCTTTAGGGGTTGGGTATCGCCCCTGGTTGCAGGATGAAACGGGCGCCTGGCAGACAATGATATTTACGACATTGACAATGGCTCAGATGGGCAATGCACTGGCTTTACGTTCCAGCAGAGATTCTCTATTCAACATAGGGTTGTTCTCCAACCGCCCTATGCTCGGAGCTGTTCTGCTAACATTTGTTCTGCAGCTTGCTGTGATATACGTCCCATTTTTCCAAAAAGTCTTCAACACCCAATCTTTGTCCCCCGCGGAATTGGCTGTGAGCCTATTAGCGAGTACAGTTGTATTCTGGTCGGCAGAACTTGAAAAGCTGTTTATTCGCCGGCGAAAAATGAAACAACTATAGGGTTCTCAATACCTTCGGTATCGGAAATAGACAGAAGACTTTATGAATCAGCAAATAGACACACATTGCCATCTTGATTTTGAACAGTTTGAGGCAGACTTTGATGCTGTGATCGAACGGGCGAGAGGCCATGGAATCAGCAGAATCATCGTTCCGGCAGTCGACCTGCCTGGTTGCCGGCGAGTAATCCATCTCGCAGAAAATTACGAAGAGATATACGCAGCCGTGGGGGTCCATCCCAATTCTTCGGTGAATTGGCAAGATCAATGGATTGACCAGATCCGGAAAATGGTCGATCATCCGAAGGTCGTGGCAATCGGTGAAATTGGCCTGGACTATTACCGGGATCATTCGCCTCATGCGACACAAAAAAAGGCATTTTCAGCTCAATTGGAACTCGCGGCCGAGGTTGAATTGCCCGTTATTATTCACAACCGGGACGCAAGCATTGATATCCTAACTTTCCTGAAGCGATCCGCATTGAGCATTAATCAAAACAAAGGAGTATTGCATTCTTTTTCTGGAGATTGGCAGACAGCTCAAGCAGCCCTGGAGCTAGGATACTTGCTGGGGTTTACCGGTCCGGTAACCTTCAAGAATGCCGATTCGTTGCGCTCAGTCGCAAAACGCGTCCCGTCGGATCGCCTACTGGCCGAGACTGACGCACCCTTTTTAGCGCCACAGAAATATCGCGGTCGGCGAAATGAACCTGCTTATGTTTCACTTGTTGTCGAGCAGTTGGCTGCGTTACACAATGTCAGCGTAGCGGAGATGGCTCGAATCACGACAAATAATGCCATAGGATTATTTGGCGGGAGACTTGGAGTAATGGATGGCCGAGCTGGCTGAGCTTTCAGAATCTTTTCAGGGTACACCAAATGATGGCGTCGTAACTGATCTCTCGATTGTCATAGTCAGTTGGAATGTGCGCGACTATTTAAGGTCATGCCTCTCCTCGATTATTAATAACCAGGGGGATCTGATTGTCGAAGTTATCGTCGTTGATAGTGGATCTGAAGACGGTAGTACCCAGATGATCCGAGACGAATATCCTTCGCTCAAATTGGTGGTGTGTGATGAAAATGTTGGATTTCCAAGAGGAAACAATATAGGCATGAGGGATGCAACCGGCCGATTCCTGCTGCTCCTCAATCCTGATACCGAGATAATTGGTGATGCATTGTCACAGATGGTGGCCTATCTGGAAGAAAATGAGGAGGTTGGTATTGTTGGTGGGCAACTCTTAAACAGCGATGGCACTGTGCAGTCATCAAGAAGGCGCTTTCCTTCCGTTGCTACAGCCGCATTTGAGAGTACATGGTTCCAACCTTATGCCCCACGCGAGATGATTCGCCAATATTATGCCGACGATTTGCCATTGGAAGGCCCCGTTGAGGTTGACTGGCTGGTCGGCGCCTGCTTGATGACTCGGCGAGAAGTGATCAACCAGGTCGGCCTGATGGACGAAGCATATTTCATGTACTCGGAGGAGTTGGATTGGTGCCGGCGAATAAAAGAAGCGGGCTGGCGAATCGTTTATCTCTCTGAGGCGCAGATTATTCATTATGTCGGTAAAAGCAGCGAGCAGGCTGAAACTGATCGGCACATTAATTTTCAACGCGCCAAGTTGCGATATTTTCGAAAATATCACGGTCGTTTCCCTACCGCACTTCTCCGAATTATCTTGCTTATAAATTATGCTTGGTAGTTGATGTTAGAAGTAGGCAAAGGTCTCCTTGGCAATCGACGTTCATTGCGCTGGCAGCGAGCAAAGGCCTATTGGCATGTATTACGCTCCGGATTGAAGCCGGCCGGCTATTAGGCGACTCAACTCAAGGTTATGTTATTGAAAATCGGTCTTGTTACAGGCGAATATCCACCCATGGAGGGTGGGGTAGGCGCCTATACCCAGGAATTAGCAAAAGCACTGGCACAGCTTGGACACCAAGTCCATATCATCACCAGCCACGAAGCACGCAGCGAGCCAAAGACCCGTAAGTTCTGGGATCCGCAGAAACCGGTTGATTTGGGATATGCTTACCTCCATCCCCTGATTAACCGATGGTGGTGGTCGGCTACCAGTAGGATTGCCAGGATTGCTGTTGATAACGACTTGAATGTAGTAAATCTACAGTATCAGGCTGTGGCTTATAGCATGCGGGTACCGGCAATAAATTTCCTACCATGGCGTTTGCGGGAACTAACGAAGACGATAGTAACCTTCCATGATTTACGCCACCCTTATTTATTTCCAAAGGCGGGTCGATTTCGGCCGGCGGTGGTTAGACATCTTGCCTTCTCGGCCGAAGGTGTCATAGTCACAAATCGCGAAGATTATCTCACGTTAGCCGATCGTGGCCTGGATAAAGATAAGCTAGCCCGAATCCCAATCGGTAGCAATATTAAGGCCATAATTCCGTCGAATAAAGCCGTGCTGAAGATCCGTAACCAGCTCGGGTTGGAAAACGAGGATCAAGTGTTGGGTTATTTTGGATTTGTAAATTCGAGCAAGGGCGCTGACATTCTTATTCGGGCTTTAAGCAAATTGCCACCGAATATCCATCTGTTATTTATAGGTGCACAAACAGGGAGCAGCGACCCAAAAAACAATGAGACTTTTCATTCCCAGTTGATTGGAATGATCGACGAGTTGGGTATTGGTGGGCGGGTTCACTGGAGTGGATTCTTAGCCGATGAGGATGTATCGGCATGTATGCATGTGATAAATCTGATGGTTTTGCCTTATCGTGATGGGGTTTCGCTGAGACGGGGAACGTTGATGGCGACCCTGGCGCACGGCCGGCCACTATTGTCGACCTATTCTACTTCCCAGCTTCCGGAGCTGATTAATGGGCAAAACGTCTGGCTAGTAGCGGTTGACGATCCTGATGCTTTAAAGGATGCTATAGATATGCTGCTGGCTGATCCAGAACGACGAACCCGGTTAGGAGAAGGGGCGCTGGCGGTAGCTGACTGTTTTACCTGGGACAAGATAGCCCAAAGCACAGTCTCATTCTACAACCAGATAGTTTCCTAAGATTATTGCCGATCTTTAATTTGACCGAGAAACGTTTTCTTCTTCTTATCCTCATTTTGTTTTCCCTGCTAGGCGCCGGTTACGCGATTATTACACCGGTTTTTGAAGCCTCGGATGAACTTTGGCATTATCCGATGATTCGTCACCTGGCTGATGGTAATGCTTTGCCTGTGCAACCATTCGATCCTGATCAAGCTGGACCGTGGAAACAAGAGGCTAGCCAACCACCTCTTTATTATTATCTGGGAGCCGCCCTCACTTTCTGGATTGACTCTTCGGATATGGAGGATATCCGCTGGTTAAACCCACACGTGGACAACGGTGTGATCACCGAAGATGGGAATATCAATCTGATCGTACATGATCCGGAGGCAAACCCGCTAGAAGGGACGTTGCTGGCGGTGAGGTTGGTTCGTTTATTGTCAGTGCTACTCGGAACATTGACAGTCTATCTGACTTACCGTATAGCCAAGGTGGTCGCCCCAGACAGACCAGAAATTGCTCTTGGCGCGGCCGCAGTAAATGCGTTTACGCCGATGTTCCTTTTCATCAGTGGGGCGGTGAATAATGATAATCTGGTGATACCGTTGGCATCACTCTCGCTGTTGCTGATGATATATGTTGTTGCCGACGAAGGGGAGGATTCCAGACGGGGGCACATAAAACTTATTCTGCTTGGTGTGGCTATTGGATTGGGAGCGCTCACAAAGATTACGGCCATAGGGCTGTTGCTACTGGCAGCTTTTGCCGTATTTATTGAACGATGGCGCAAGTTGGGCCGGAAGGTAGATGGCAAGAGCCTCTTGATTGTAATTGCGCAATCGGCCCTGCATTTTCTCTTGATACTGGGTCCTGTCGTCATGATAGCCGGCTGGTGGTACTACCGGAACTGGACCCTTTACGGGGATTGGAGTGGCTGGAATGCCTTCATAGCCGTTCTCGGCCAAAGGGCCACGCCGGCCGGCCTCGCCCAATTGTGGGATGAGCGCTGGGGTTTCATGATTTCCTATTGGGGGCTCTTTGGCGGTCTTAATGTGCCCATGCCGACATGGATCTATCATCTGCTGAATGGGACCATTCTGATCGCCAGCATTGGGTTCGTTTATTACCTGATAATAACACTTAAGAGGTGGATCAAAGCATCTGGTCAAAGGATAGGTTCAATTGGCCTACTTATGTGGAACGTGCTTAAAGCGACGGAGGAGTACATCGCATTGGTTCTTTGCCTTCTTTGGAGCAGCGCCGTTATCATCGGCCTGATCCGTTGGGCAGAGATTACCTGGTCTTCCCAGGGCAGATTAGTCTTCTCATCAATATCTGCGTTGTCAACGCTTCTTGTCGTTGGCCTGGTGGGGTGGATGAGCCGCCGTCCTGCTCGAATTACTATAATAATCTTATCTATTTTCATGTTATTTATCTCGGTACTGGCGCCGTTTCTTTGGATCCGGCCGGCATACCAACCGGCGCGATCCGTATCTGCCGAAGAAATTCGCATAGTCAACCAGGAGTTTGGGAACATTCTCCGCCTGAATGGCTACTCCATCGACAGGACCTTTGCCACTCCCGGAGATAAGGTTGAGGTCAGCCTGGCGTGGGAGGTCATGTCTACAACGCCGAACAATTGGAGTATCTTTGTGCACCTCACCGATCCAATATTGGAGACCCCAATTGCTCAGCGTGATATGTATCCAGGGCAAGGTTTACTGGCGACAAGCTTACTTCAACCTGGCGATCGATTTGATGATTCTTACCTGATTACAGTTCCAGAAACGACACCAGCGCCGGTCGAATTAACACTCTCTGTCGGCTTGTATAATTTTGAAACTGGCGAACGACTGCTCCTGGCTGATGGTACAGATGCGCTAGAAGTGACAAGGCTCTTTTTGGAGCCTGCTCCCGGTAATTTACCGAACCCAGTCAGCGTAAATTTCGAGAATCAGCTAACACTCAGTGGCTTCGTTTTGGATTCCCAGCGCATAGAACCTGGGGGTCAAATAATTGTGACCCTCTACTGGTTGCCAGAACAGCAATTGGAAGAGGATTACACATTTTTCGCCCAATTGGTCGATCAAGATACGACTCGATGGGCGAGCCAAGATTTACAAATAACTACATCCGATTGGCCACAAGGAGAGCTACAGAGAATAGAGTTGATACTGCCCGTTGCGGCTGAGACACCTGCTTCAGTTTATCCACTAATTATTGGAGTGTACTCCCGATCGTCAGATGGGGATTTCGACAGGCTACAGGTTGTAACTGACCAGGGTCGATTGACGGATGATTTTCTATCGGTTGCCAAATTGCGTATCGAATCCTTGACTGATGAGTAGTGCAGGAATAATCGATTTAACTTACATCAGTTCCTTGGCTGGTGTTAACTTGACAGAGGATTTTTACACAAAGAGATTAATGATTCTTGTGGTAAAGTCTGTATTCCTGATTTCGCTGCTGGCTTGTGATTATCTCACGTTGATTGTTCTGCATTAATCTAGTTCCAGGCTACTATTCATATTTATTATCGTGATAACATCCTATTCCTATGTCGCAAGGTAACATCAATTCGACAATATTTTCAATTGAGTCCAATCGTACCGTGATATTATTGGGCCTTGCAGTCGGACTCATCGCTGTAAGTGGCGGTTTAGTTCTTGGCTTCGGAGGGCCGATAGCTGCCGTTGGATTGATCCTGGCTATCCTGGCGACTATCGTTGTGATGAGGGACATCGAATTCGGCTTTTGGGGGATAATCGGAATTGTATGCTTATTGCCTTTTGCTACTATTCCTGTAGACATAGGTCTAACGCCGACGCTTTTGGACTTGGCCCTGGCAGCAACCGTTGGCGTCTGGCTGCTGCGCTTTGTAACCGGGAGCCGCAGGACAATCGTCACCGCGCCGATAACTCTACCCCTGGTAATCTTCATAATGGTAACGATCTTCGCATTTATTTTTGGGATGGGAAATGGCCCGCTGACGCCAAATTTACTGCGCCACTTTGCAGAACTTTTGCTTAGCTTGGGCTTTGTAATAGTTATCATTGATTATTTTTCTCAGTGGGATCGTATTGAGCGTGTAGTACGGGTGATTATTCTCGCCGGTGGGGGCGCTGCGGCCATTAGCATCATCTTGTGGTTACTCCCAGACCTCACGGCGAATGATTTGCTGAATTCGCTGCAAAGAGTTGGTTATCCTGGGGGCTTCGTCATTCGTTATATTGAGGAAAATCCCGAGTTAGCGGAACGCGCTATTGGCACATCGGTTGATCCCAATGTGCTTGGAGGACTTCTGCTCCTGGTTGGTGTTTTAGGCGCCCCCCAGATAATGGCTAAAAGACCACTCATGCCCCGGTGGACCATTTTACTGGTAACAGCAACAATATTCTTAGCCTTGTTTCTGACTTCTTCCCGAGGGGCTATGCTGGGATTGTTAGCCGGTCTCGGAGTGGTGACATTAGCCCGTTATCGCCGCGTGATACCTTTTCTATTGCTTATCATGGTAATTATATTGTTTTTGCCGATGACCCAGGAATACTTGGCAAGGTTTGTTGAAGGTTTCCAAGGTCAAGATTTGGCGACTCAAATGCGTTTTGGAGAATATCGCGATGCGTTGACGCTCATTGCCCGTTATCCTTTGTTTGGCGTCGGTTTTTCAGGATCCCCAGACATCGATCTCTATTTGGGCGTGGCCAGTGTTTACTTCACCATTGGACAGCAAATGGGCTTTCTAGGAATTTTTGCCTTTCTTGCCGTTATTGGCACGGTATTTGGATACGGTTTTTTTAATAGGCACTACTTTCGCGATAATGAACAACTTGATCCCATATGGCTTGGACTGCATGCATCCCTGATTGGTGGTCTCGTGGTTGGTATCTTTGATCATTACCTATTCAACATCGATTTTCATCATGCGGTGACTGTATTTTGGTTGCTTTTGGGTCTTGCGGTAGCAGCGACGCGAGTAGGTAGTGAGATGGAGGCTCTATTCGAGGATGATCCTCATGAAATCAGCGCGGTTCAAGCGAATGAATTGTAGCAGGCCGACATGGGGGATTAGAGTGGTACTCTTTCTGCTATTAGCGGCCGGTTTGCTGTCAGCCTGTAATATCGGCGACGTGTCATTACCAACCGCTTTTCCGATTCCAAAGATCGATCTTGGTAATGAGTCTGAAATTGCGCCTCAATCGGCTGCGACACCAGATGAATCGCCAAGGCAAGGACCTGTAAAAAATCTACCCCCTACATGGACTCCTGCTTCAGATTCAAGGGAAGAGGCGGCGGCGCCGATACCAGATCAACCCATTGACAATGATTCAAGTTTACAAAGTTATATTGTTCAACCAGGTGACACCCTGGCCGAGATCGCTATTCAGTTTGGGGTTACTTTGGATGCACTCGCCCAGATCAACAATATTTCAGATCAAGACCATATTGAAATTGGCCAGGAACTTTTGATTCCGTCCAGATAAGAAAAAAGAGCTCGCAACTACTTGCATGCGAGCTCTCAAAGGCTTCTAACTATTCTGTAATCAATTATCAATATCAAGCTGCCGGGATTACTTCCTCTGGTATTTCATCAGAATCCTCACCGTTGGCGGATGGTCGGGTCTCAATTTCATTCAAAACCAGTTCGTCATCAACCACATCCACTAAGACGACATCACCAGGGCCAAAACGGCCGGCCAGTACGGCGTCTGAAAGCTTGTCTTCAATAGTAGATTGAACGAGTCGACGTAATGGGCGGGCGCCAAATTCGCGATCGTAGCCATTTTCAACCATCCACTCTTTTGCTGCATCAGATACCCGAAGTGAAAGTTCATGTTCAACCAGCCGTTCATTAACTTCTTCAAGAATCAGGTCAACAATTTGGCGGATGTCTTCTTGAGATAGCTGGCGGAAAACGATTATGCTATCTACTCTGTTAATGAATTCTGGGCGGAAAGTGCGTTTTAGCTGCTCCATCAATGTTTTACGCATTTCGCCGTAAGCTTCTTCTTCCTCAGTGGCATCATCGCGTTGGAAAGCGAAACCCAGATTCGGACCTTGCTTTATCGTTTCTGCACCAACATTTGAGGTCATGATGATAATCGCGTTCCGGAAATCCACCTTTCGACCTTTGGCATCTGAGAGTTTACCTTCTTCCATGATCTGCAGGAGGATGTTGAAAGCTTCTGGGTGCGCTTTTTCGATCTCGTCGAATACAACAATGGAGTAGCGTCGGCGCCGGACCGCTTCGGTCAGTTGACCTGCGTCCTCATAACCGACATATCCAGGAGGCGAACCTATTAGACGGGCAACATTGTGCCGCTCCATGAATTCAGACATGTCAAGGTGCACTAAGGCATCCTCGCTGCCAAAAAGGAAGCTGGCCAATGCTTTAGTCAGTTCAGTTTTTCCAACTCCGGTCGGACCCAAGAAAATAAATGAGCCGATTGGCCGGCGCGGATCTTTCATTCCGGCACGTGCCCGTCGCACGGCCTTGGAAATTGCCTCAATGGCTTCCTCTTGACCAACGATATATTTGTGCAGCTCCAATTCCATATCTAGTAGGCGAGCTGATTCTTCCTTAGTTAGCTGGGCAACAGGGATTCCTGTCCACATAGATAGAACTTCTGCTATATCCTCGGCCGTAACTTTCAGGTTGTCGTCTATCTTAGTATCACCAGCACGCAATTGATTTAATTGGCGCTGAATCTCTTCTTCTTCCTCACGAATTCGGGTGGCTTCCTCAAATTCACCGGCTTCCACAGCGGCATTGCGTTCATCCCGCAATTCCCGGAGAGTTGCGTACGCCTCGCGTACGTCAGCAGGTTGCGTGGCCCGATACATACGAACTCTTGACGCACCTTCATCGATGAGGTCAATAGCTTTATCTGGTAAGAAACGATCAGTCACATACCGGGTTGATAAAGTCACTGCTGCATCAATGGCTTCTTCAGAGATGGCCAAGTTGTGATGCTTCTCATAAGCTGACTTAATTCCCTTGAGAATGTGGACAGACTCTTCTGGCGATGGTTCTTCAACACGCACGGGCTGAAAACGACGTTCCAGGGCCGCATCACTTTCGATGTGTTTCCGATATTCGTCCAGCGTAGTGGCGCCGATTGTCTGCAATTCTCCCCGGGATAGCGCCGGCTTTAGTATATTGGCCGCATCGACCGCACTTCCGGCTGAACCCGCTCCAACCAACATGTGAACTTCGTCGATAAAGAGTATGGCGTCACTTGACTTTAATTCATCAATAACTCGTTTGAGACGCTCTTCGAATTGCCCTCGATACATGGTACCAGCAACAAGGCTACCGACATCGAGCTGGAGCACACGTTTGTTGTAGAGGATTTCGGGTACTTGCCCGTCGACAATCCTCTGCGCCAGACCTTCAACAATTGCTGTTTTTCCAACACCGGGTTCACCGATTAATGCGGGGTTATTCTTGGTGCGACGGGCTAAAATCTGAATGACCCTTTCTATTTCGAGCTGCCGGCCGATTACGGGATCCAGCTTATTTTCATCAGCCAATCCGGTGAGATCTGTTGCCAATTGATCGACAAGTGGGGTCTTGCTTTTTTCACTCTTGCTGCTCTTACGAGGTCGCTCACCGGCTGACACCGGGCTTTCCTTGAGCATTCGCCTGGTTTGCCTGCGGATCTGTTCGGCGCTGATGCCAAACTTCCGTAGTACATCCATAGCAACACCTTCATTCTGCCGAACGAGAGCCAGCAGCAAGTGTTCTGTACTGATATAATGTTGGCCCATACGCCGGGCTTCATCAACCGCAAGTTCCAGGATTCGTTTTGTGCTGGGTGATAGTTCGATCTTGGTGAATGGGGTTCGCGTACCGACGCCAGACAAGCGTTCGACCATAGCCTGGACGCGCTGTTCCTCTAGCCCGAGCTCACGCAAAACGCGACCTGCGACGCCACCTTCCTCGCGGATCAAGCCAATTAAAACATGCTCGCTCCCGATATAGCTATGATTTAGACGCTCAGCTTCTTCCTGGGCCAGGCTCAAAACCCGGCGTGCTCGCTGCGTAAATCGTTCCCAGTTTTTGGAATTCACGATATATACCTCGGTTCAATGCGGGTTAAGTGCAACCCCCGACAACCCAAAATCAGCAGCAAGTCCAGTACGCTACTCCGTATCCGCATTATCGGTATTATCGGTATTATCGGCATTGCTGGCTGCAGCAAGATCGGCCTCCATGTATTCAGCGGAGGCCACTTGCTTCATGCTCAGGCCGAGCTGGCGTTGCTGAGAATCAATTCGGATGATTCTGGCTGCCACGACTTGACCTTTTTCTACCACGTCCTGTGGATGTTCGATATGTTCACTGGCCATTTCAGAGACGTGAATCAAACCTTCTAGTGCAAAGTCGTCATTCAACCGAGCGAAAGCACCGTAATTCGTTATTTTGGTAATTGTAACCTCGACCAGTGCTCCGACATCATAAGTCTCGTTGACGATAGACCAGGGATCTGGTTGCATGCGTTTAAGGCTCAACGCCACTCGACCCCGATCTTTGTCAACACTGATAACAACGACATCGATGGTGTCACCAACCATGACTACTTCCGATGGGTGACTGATTCTCTTCCAGCTTAATTCTGAGAGATGCACAAGGCCTTGGACGCCGCCAATGTCGACGAATGCACCAAAGTCCGCGATGTTAACCACGTAACCCTCTCGGACATCACCCTCTTGGAGTTCGTCCATTAGCGTAGCCCGTTGTGCCGCCCGAATTTCCTTCATTGCCGCTCGTTCTGACAGAATCAGACGATTACGACTACGATCGACTTCAATCACCTTGGCTGTGACTTCTTCGCCAATCAGCGACCGGAGTTTCTCCTCGTTGGTAGCGCCACGGCTGTTAGCCCTGTGTTCCACACTAAGCTGTGATGCGGGTATAAAACCACGCACGTAACCAAGTTTAACCAACACACCGCCCCGGTTTGCACCGATAATGTTTCCGCTAAAAACATCTTGCGATTCCAACAATTCCACCGCTGTTCTCCAGTCTTCCTCTTCCATTGCCTTCGAATAAGAAAGGATAATATTCCCATTCCTATCCTCAGGGCTCACGACAAAAACAGAAACCCAGTTGCCGACGGTCAGCTTTTCCCTGGTGCCTTTGTCCATGTTTTCAAGTTCGGAACCAAAAATGATTCCTTCTGACTTTGAACCAATATCGATTAGAATCTCACTATTACGATGGGCAACGACCTGCCCCTCGCGAATATCTCCGGTCTGCGGGAAATCGAAGACATAATCATCGGCCAATAAAAAACTCATCGGGTGTTCAACGCTTTCCGTTGAACTGCCCATCACGTTATCCTCTAACAATGCGTAACCTCACCTTTGTCCCCGTAGGGAATATAAGGCAGAATTATACTGTCTTTAGTGGTTCTGGCAAAAGAGACGGGGTTTTTGTGAGAACATGCTAAATTGTCGATGGGCCCGGTCTTGTGAGCGGTTGCATCTCTGATATAATGCCCGGCTTTGATTTGTAGCTGCCGTTATGGCCTGTGTGTTGACATTAAACTACCTTCTCACTTGACTCACTCATTCAAATGCTGTCGAATATTTAATTGGAAGCGGACGTTGAAAGCTGGATTCACCCGCACACATCCTGGATTCGCCTTACTTTTAGTTGCTGTTTCAACTGAAAATTATGAACCTTCTGTGATCTTCAACTGATCAAATGAACGATATTCGGGATAGCTCTTCTGAATCGCCGCACCTGGATGCAGATACCAGGCGTTGCCGGAGTTGTGATAGTGTAATAGAAGACAATGCATCTCACTGTCCAATTTGCGGTGAGCTTTACCTGGAGAGTGGGGATGAACTCGAGCTAAGTTCGGTCGGGCCAGAAGAATATGGGGTTGATGGCGGAAATGATGATGTCCAGGCAGAAGGTGATCCAGAAGATTCAGTGGATATGCCTGAACTTATTATTGAGTCAAGGATGCAGGAGAAGCGGTCCGCTTTTCCTACCATTCTCCTGCTTGGATTGATTATCTTTTTCGCAGTAGCGGCACTGTGGGTGTTACAGAATCCAGGTGGGATTTCGCTGGCATTGATCCCAACAACAACATCCGTAGCCCCTACCCAGACATTGACGCCGACCTGGACCCCTCTTCCAACGGATACATTAGTTCCCGAAAGAACACCGACGATGACCCCAATTCCGGCTCCGAGCGATACACCACAGAATCCACGTTTACATCAGGTTGTGGCAGGAGAAAATCTCTTTAATTTAAGTCTTCGATATGGCGTGACCTTGGATAGCATCGCCGAAATGAATGGGATCCCGTCAAATTCTGGCCTGCAAGTTTCCCAACAAATAATTATTCCGTGGCCTACTGCTACCCCGCCATTGGCCAGAGTTGCCGTTGAAGTGGGCGGGGAGACTATCGTTGCAGATCCCGCTGAATGCAGTATGTATGAGATCAAAAGCGGAGATACTTTTTTTGAAATTTCAGCTCGTGAACGTATGCCCTTGGAAGCACTGATGGCGGTGAATCGTCTGACCGAGCAATCTATATTGCAACCAGGGGATACTATTTGCATTCCAAATATTATCAGAGGCGGTGTCTTGCCGCCGACACCTGGGCCATCGCCATCAGCGATTGCAACCGAGCCACCTCCTGGACCTCAATTGCTTTATCCCGTCCGCGAGGCTGATATTGAGCCAAGTGATGGGCAATTATTTTTGCAATGGGTGGCAGTAAAAGCATTGGCTGATGATGAGTGGTATATGGTGGAGTTTACCGACTTAACGAATGTCGATACTTACCCAAATCGAGCGTTCACTCGCCAAACTTCATTACAAATTCCATCTGATTGGCGACATATTATTCCTGAAACTCATCGATATCGCTGGGTTGTACAGATCATTAATGTAACCGGAGAGCGACAAGACGGTTCATTTATTTACACTTTTGGGGGGAATAGAAGCGAGGATGCTTACTTCAAATGGATTGGTGCGATACCCACAGCTACGCCGAGACCATCTGTTACACCAACTCAAGAACCAGAGACGTAGCCTGACTCCTGAAAGGGTCGAAGCTTGATCAATTGTATATCCACCGTTTCCGAAACCAATGGTTGCTGTAAGTTTTCCGGGTTGAACGAACGAAACAACATCATATCCGATTGGGATTCGTCTAATCAGCCAGGTCCTGAATAAAGGGATTACTTACTCGTTCTTCACCCAAAGTAGTTGGTGATCCATGTCCGGAGAAGATCTTCGTTTCATCGGGGAGTGGAAGCAACTTTTCCTTTATGGTTGCCATTAATATCTCGTGATCACCACCGGGTAAATCTGTCCGCCCTATGCTCCCCTGGAATAATACGTCTCCGTCAAATAAGACGCGATACTTGGGGAGGTGGAAGGATACATGACCAGGAGCATGACCCGGTGTATCAATGACATGCACATCCAGTTGGCCGACTTGGATGATTTGACCGGCATTCAGCATTTCATCTGGTTCGGGTGATGGGGGAACGCGTAATCCAAAAAAGGCAGCTGACATGCTTGTATTACTAAGCATTTCGACGGCCTCGGGGTGAACAAATATTGGCGCTCCGGTAATCTCCTTGACCTCACCTAGACCACCAACGTGATCAAAATGGGCGTGGGTTAATAGGATATGGGTGATTTCGAATCCGTCATTTTCGGCCGTGGCAACAATTGAACGACCATCCCAGGCTGGATCGATTACCGCTGCCTGATATGTTTCTTCACAACAAACCAGATAACAGTTCGTCTGAATTGGACCTAATGTAAGTTGTCTAATTTGAACCATCTATTTCTTCTCCTGACCAATTAGCCGGGTATTGCAGGTAGGCGTGTTCTGATGAGTGGGTATCGATAGTCAAGAACACCCTTAACGCGCCACAATAGGAATAATAACTCCACTCCGGCTGCTGCGCAGAGAGCAATTGCCGCCGCATTGATGCCCGGCCAATTGTTTACTGATCCCAGGAATAGGACTCCGATCGTCACTATCAGATTGATGAACATCCCGAAATTGACTACACGAGTCGCACCCTGGTTGATCATAAGTCCACGTATCCATGAGATAAGAATCGATAATGCGGGAAGTGGCAAAAACAACACGAGGCCTATGCGGGCCAGATTGGCAACCGGCAATAAGAGATCCTGAACTACCAGCAAGTAGTAGCCGATTAGCGGAGTCAAAACAAACAGAACCATGAGGAGCGCGTTTGCCCCAACAAGAGTGAGTGTAAATCGACGGATAGGTTGGAATGTAGCCTGATCCACATACTTCGCGATCACAACTTCTGGTAAAGCGAAGGCGGCCGCGCGGGCAACCAGGGTGACCTGGAAAACGACCGGCCAGGCAGCGAGTGAGAGGGTTGGATTTGGTGATTGGGCCAGACTGTACGCAACCAGTGGTTGAACCAGCAGAGTAAGAAATGAAGTAGCGGCTAAAGGGAGGTGGAAGCGATAGAGTTGGCCATACGTTAATCTATCATCTCCATCTTCCGCTGAGTCAAGAGTGAGTTCATTTGCAAGAATCGGATGGGCCGCGATAGTCGCATATAGTGCCTCAGCAACGACACCGGCCATGAGCGCTGCTGATCCGACGATGACCCCAGGTAAGTCAGTTCCAATGGCAAGTGCCACGACTGTGCCGCCTGATGCCACCAATCGCACCAATGTTCCCCAGGCGACTTTTCGGGTTTGGTTGAAGCGAATCATGATCCCTTGCAGGAACCGGCGCCAGGCGATTGCAGCCGACCAGAAGGTCATGATCTTCAATCCTGGTTGAACCCATTTAGCGACTTCATCTGGGACATTCATCCATTGGACGACAATGAGATCGAATAACGGGGTAAAGGCAAGCAAGACGGTTATTACCGTTAAGAGGATCATCCAATGGAAGGTGAAATTGCGCAATAATTGATAGGATGGTCGATCCTTAGATAAAGCGGTTGATGTGGCCAGTAGATTAATTATCGGGCTTTCAATCGTTACGGAGAGGCTGGTCACAATTCCCATAGCCGCAAGCATGACAACCTCATTTGGCATACGGTTAATAGCGGCGCTAACAAACGGACCTTCTAAGGTCATTAGCAGCCAACTAGCAAAGAGAGGCAGCCAGAAGAGAAGCAGGAATCTTTGGCTCATGTGTGATCGAGTTTACCATCAATAGTAACTTGGCCAAATCGGAGCTGACACGTAAAATATTCGTCACTTGATCGCTGCCCATATTACTGAGGTATTCACCTGTAACTGGAGTGAAAATGCGCAAAAAAGTTATCATGATTACGGGAGCAGTCGGGGAGATTGGCCAGGCTTTAGTTAGCTATCTGACGCGAGAAACTCAAAGCGAGTTACTGACCATGGATCTAAATCCAATGCCGGCCGTGGTCGATAGTTCAATAACCCATGTACAAGGAGATATTTTGGACAACGCCTTGTTGTCTCGTCTCGTGAGCGAATATGAGATTGACGTCATATTTCATTTGGCGGCCCTATTGTCCACAAGGGCTGAATTTACGCCGGGATTGGCTCATCGAGTAAATGTGGGCGGGACGATGCGACTGCTTCAGCTCGCGGCTGAACATTCAGAACGAAGCGGCCGCCCGACACGCTTCATTTTTCCAAGCTCGATTGCCGTCTATGGCTTGCCCGATCTGGATACCAAGCGTCGAGATGCAAAAGTGCGCGAATGGGAGTGGAATCAACCAACGACAATGTATGGTTGTAACAAACTTTATTGCGAACTATTAGGTAGCTACTTTAACAGGAATTATCAACAGCTAGCTGATAAAATGCAGACCAGACTGGATTTTCGTAGTCTGCGCTTTCCTGGCTTGATAAGCGCCTTTACGCTGCCCAGTGGCGGCACCAGCGACTACGCCCCGGAAATGATTCATGCGGCCGCCAAGGGTGATTCGTATAATTGCTTTGTGAGAGAGGATACGCGCATTCCTTTCATGGCTATGCCCGACGCCGTGGACGCTTTGCTCAAATTATCAGAGGCCCCAACGGAGTCTCTTGGGCAGCGAGTCTATAATGTTACGAGCTTTAGCCTGACTGCGGTGGAGATCAGGGATTTGGTACTGGGCTCATTTCCGAATGCCCAAATCCGTTTCCTTCCAGATCTTAAAAGGCAACGTATTGTGGACAGTTGGCCGGCGGATCTTGATGACACGTCTGCCAGAAATGATTGGGGTTGGAATCCTGCGTATGATGCCAGTGAGGCGTTTGATACCTATCTAATTCCAAATATCAGGAAAATGTACATGCTCTGATGTGTCAGTTGATCCGTTTTCTAAGATCGAACCCGGTACAAAAGCAGTCCTGCAACTCCTCCAAAGAGCGTTAACAAGAAGGCAGTCCAGGATCCAAGCTGTTCGAGCCAATCGCTGCCCGGGAAGCCAAGAGCGAAGTAAATGTAAACCGATACGCCGCCAATCATGCCCCACAGCATGCAACGGATAATGTTAGAAAGATTCTTCGTTTCATTGCGTCCCGCAGCGTAGCCAGCCCCTCCGGTTAAGAGGAGTCCCATACTCAGACCGAATATCATCTGGATATCATTGGTTACTTGAGGTGGTTCGACTTCGGTGCTAGTTTCAACGATCTCCACGACGGCTGTAGGTACGGGCGTATCAGTCGGGGTGGGAGAAGCGGTCTGAGTGGGGCTTGGTGTTATTGTTGGTGTGCTCGTTACCGTGGGTGGTGAAGTCGCAGTGGCGGTCGGCGTACTTACACTCACTATGGCGTTTTCGCCAATGACGATATCGATTTCCTGGGAAGCCGCCGCGTCACCAGACATCACGGTGATTCGAAAATTGCCCGCCCGCGCTTCCAAAAGGTAATCCAACTTCGCAACCCCATCGGTTGTAGGACGGTCGTCTATTACATTGACAAATCCCTGAATTCGATCCTGTTGAATAAATTGAACAATTGTGCCATCTGGAACCGGGTTGCCATTGTAATCCACGATTATGCCGGTCTGTAAGCGGAGTGTAGCCCCAGGGACAACCTCCAGCGGTTCTTCACTTGGCGGAGATATGGGTGTATCTTCATCGAGGATAAATAATTCGATGACCTGTTCAGGATGGGGTTCCGTAATCTCGAACAAGTCGTATCTAATCCCTTCAATATTCACCGGTGATCTGCCCAACAGAGGCGATTCTTGAAATAAGGTTCTCACTGAAGCATCGACAAAGGGATCTATCTTGCTATAGACGCCAAAATAGGCGGTGATTTTACTGATCTCAGTGGTATCCAAATAATAAGGTGCATTATAGGCGAAGACGATTACCTTAGCGTTTCGGACGATGTCGGGGCGTTGTTCAAGAAACAAACGGAGAGCGTCAGATGCGACAACAGCTGGATCAGGTCGCAAACTGGTAAAAATCACCCAATCGGCCACCTCAAGCTCGCTGGCAACCTGGAGGATCGGCGATACTGTTGGCGTTGGTACTGGCGTCGCATTCTCGTCAGGTGGAGGTGATGCGTTCGGATCTTCTGGTCCCTCTGTTGCCGTGATAGGTGCAACAGGTGTTGGGATTAGTGGAGGAGAAGTAAGAAAATCTCTTAATTCGGCAAACGAGAAGCTGCTAATTTGGTCAGGCCGGACCTGCTCGCTGCCTTGAGGTCCGTAAAGAGCTAGTAGCCGTTGTTCAAGCGCCTGTTGATCGAGCCAGGCTTCCACCGGACAGGTGCTGCATTGTTGGGATTCACGTACATCCGTAATTATCACGATGCGATCGTCGATGCCGATTGGAAGCTGTTCCTCTAATGTTGCTTGGCTCGGGGATATCAATGTTACTGCTTGTTGGGCCAGGTCAAAAATCTCGGGTCGGCTCTGTCCGACAGTTTCAAATAATGCGTCTGTCTCAACCAGGACATTTTCCGGAGTAAAGTCGTTTGAATATAGTCGAATTTTCAATTGCAGAATGCGAAGCACCGCATCATCTATTCGTTGTCGAAAAGTTTGATCCGTATCATATTTTTCTTGGAACCAGGAGATCGTATCTTTGATATTTGCTAACTGTGCATCATACCCTGCACCTGTTACAGCGAATTCTGAAAGGTAAAGCAGGTCATTTCCCGCGAGCAATGCATCTTTGGCGACCTGGCGATGCGGAAATTCTTGACCGGTGTCATCGTAAAATCTTTGTACTGCCCTGACGCCCAGTTCGTCGGAAACAATAAGCCCCCCATCCTGGCGCCAAACGGAGAACTCAGGCAGGGCCATTAAAGTTGCCAGGGCTTGTGGATCGAAGCTCACCGGAGCAGTTGTCGCCCTAATATTTCCCTGAAAGCCTTGATAGCGAATATGAGCTGAGAGCAAGCCATCCGCGACAGATTCTTCATTGGGGGCATTACCCGTTACGGCGAAGAACGGGGCTAATTCAATTTGTTTAAGCTGTTCGAGGGATTTGCGGACTGTGCCTACATCCTCGTTTATTGGCCGGTCGCTACTACCATAGCCCGGAAAATGCTTGGCAATGACACCTATGCGACCGTCACTTCCGGCGTGAACGCCCGCTGTATAGGCCTGTCCCATAACGCCAACCCAATACGGATCCCCACCGAAAGATCGCGTCCCGAGATCGCTATCACTGGCCGGCCGGGGGGTCTCGAGAACATCCAGACTTGGACCGATTAGCAAGTTCAAGCCGATGCTAGATAGTTCCAGGCCGGCAATTTCGCCCACACGCCGGCTATATTCCGGCTGCCATGTAGCTCCAATGGCCATTTGATTTGGTACCAGAGTGAGGCCATGTCGAATTTCCGTGAACAGTGGTCCGTCACCTTCGTGAACAGTCCCAATGAATAAGGGAACTGGTGTGATATTAATCGGTATTGTTTCCGTAGGTATGGCGAGAGGTTCCTGATTATCAGACTCGTCGCTGGGATCCAATAATTCAATCTCCCGACCAAAAAGAGCAAGTCGTTGCAATGAATTATTAAGTAAGGCTAATGCCTGAGCAGTGTTGTTTATGCTAGTGACATTGTCGTTTTTGCTGTGAATAACGACACCACCGACGCCATAGTTGACGATAAGATCGGCGACATCACTGTCTACAGCAGCAGAATCACCTATAAACGTAACCAGAAATATTTGCCCGACCCGCTGAGCCGGCATCATCGAATCTAACAGCGCTAGAGCTTCGGCCTCTGGCCCATCTACCTGGGCGATTGTTGGCCTGAAAAAAAGCAGACTTGCAAGCCCGCAGAGTGTTATTGTTATGAGGAACCTTAGCCAACGTTTTTTCATACCTTGATAATCTGCCAACCAATAACCTGATTGGCCCCTAGATCATGCCATTCCTGTGGAGTCGATTAATATTGCGTCCGCCCCCTGAAGGTCAGACTTGGATTGCAATAATAGGTGAAGTATACTGAGAGGCCATTGACAGGACAAGCAACCGCTGTGGTTAATAATCAGACGCTAAGTGGAGAGTAAAGGCCGGGCTGCCCCGGCGTTTTTTTTGGTTCAAATATGACTAAGAATCACCGTGATCTGCTGACAATAACTTTGGTCATTGCCTTAGCTTTGATCGCGTTTTCTGCAGGGTATCTATTTAACGATGTCATGCGCTTGCGGTTCGGGTATTCCGGCTTGACCCAAGGAGGCGATGAGTTAGGCATTTTTTGGGAGGCTTGGAGCAAGATTGAGAACAATTATTTAGGTCCATTGCCAACTGAGCAGCAGCTGACATATGGTGCAGTGCGTGGTGCATTTAACGAATTGGGTGATCCACACACAATATTCGTAGAGCCCATGGCTCGTGATTTTGAGCGAGATTCATACAGAGGAAATTTTGGGGGAATAGGAGCGGTATTGGAACGCCGGGAAGATGGGCTTATTTATTTGTCGCCGATCCCGGACAATCCCGCCGAGGTTGCAGGTATTCTGGAGGGTGACATCTTGTTGTCAGTGGACGGCCAAGAAATATTGGCTGAAATGACAATCCAGGATGTCGTCGATATGGTCCGAGGCGAGCAAGGGACTGAGGTTAAGCTGAGCATCATTCATGCAGGTGAAACCGAGCCAGTAGAAATCGCGGTTGTCAGGGCCGTGATATTGCTACCATCAGTATCTTTCCGGATATTGGAGGATTCGCCAGATATTGGTTATTTTCGCTTAACAAGGTTCAGTGGTGAAAGTGCCGGTGAAGTAGCGGACGCATTGGCATTTTTCGAGGAAGGGAATGTCGAGAAAATTATTTTTGATCTTCGACAAAACGGTGGTGGCTTATTGGGAGCAGCGATCGATGTAAGTGACCATTTTCTAGAATCGGGTACGATTGTTTATCAGGACAGCCATGGTGAGGATGAGACCGAATTTAGCGCGACGGCGGATACTATTGCTGGTGATGTCGAACTCGTAATATTGGTTGATGGTGGATCAGCCAGCGCGTCTGAGATTGTCGCGGGAGCTCTGCAGGATCACGGTCGGGCGACCTTGATCGGTATCAATACATTTGGCAAGGGTTCGGTACAAAATGTATATGACTTGAGCGATGGCTCTTCTGTCCATGTCACGTCGGCGCGCTGGTTCACACCTAATAGAACGCCATTGGATGAACACGGGTTGGAGCCTGATATCTTGGTTGAAATTACAGCCGAAGGCCAGGCGGATGGCCGTGATGAGATATTTGATAAGGCAGTGGAATACCTTACTGGTATTGCGGTGAAATGAGTGAATAATGTCCAATAAATCACGAACGTTTCTAATTTT
>PVMS01130371.1_pt1 | contig 21249 bp, 16 predicted proteins | sample 1853461 | NCBI WGS metagenome assembly PVMS01 (sample SAMN08582032, study PRJNA380276) | Marine sediment metagenome, whole genome shotgun sequencing project. | isolation source: ocean sediment barecode stripped | collected 2017 | reverse complement strand
TCCTGCACGAGGAAGGTGCTGTCGTCATCGTCGCTGTCGGCAATGTCTTCGTCGTCGCCGATATCCCCGATTGCCTCATTGGTCGCGGCGGTCTCTTCGGCTTCCGCTGCCTCATCGAGGCTGATGACGTCGGGACTTGTCGACACTGGCGGATCGGCCTCGACCACCTCGGGCTTTTTCTCTTCGACGGGTGCTGCGCGCGCACTGCGCCGCGACGAGGATGGCGGGGTCACGGGATAAGCAGCTTGGCACACGGAGCACGTAATCGGTGAATGACCCAGGTCGTAGAACCGCGCCCCGCAGCTCGGGCAAACGCGCTTCGTTCCGCGTGTGGGTTTCGACATTGACGCTCCTTGAAGTTAGCCTTGTTTGACTCCCCATTGCCACGCCTTATGCGTAGTGTCAAAAGCTATAGAAAAACAAAAAAACCCCAATTGAGAGTCCATGCCGCACCCTTTGACCGCCCGCCGATCCGCGCGCATTTCCGGCCGCGTCAGGGTCCCTGGCGACAAGTCCATTTCCCATCGTGCGCTGATCCTTGGCGCGCTGGCGATCGGCCGCACTCCCATCACGGGGCTGCTTGAGGCCGACGACGTGATGGCCACCGCGCGCGTCGTCGATGCGCTCGGTGCCAAGGTGACGCGAACCGATGGCGTCTTCGAAGTCTTGGGCCAGGGCGTGGGGGGCTTGCGCGCGCCGGACGCTCCACTCGATTTCGGCAACTCCGGGACGTCGAGCCGCCTCTTGCTCGGCGTTGTCGCCGGTCACGATATGCGCGCTGAGTTCACGGGCGACGCCTCTTTGTGCCGGCGTCCCATGGGGCGCGTGCTCCGGCCCCTCACGACGATGGGCCTGCAGATCGAAGCGCAAGGAGAGGGCGGCACCCTACCGCTGGCAGTGCGCGGGACGGGGGACCTTGTCCCCATCGTGTACAAACTGCCCGTGCCCTCGGCCCAGGTGAAGTCGTCCATCCTGTTCGCCGGACTGCATGCGCCGGGCCGCACCACGGTGGTCGAGCCCCTGGCGACGCGTGATCACACCGAACGCATGCTCGGATTTTTCGGGGCCGAATTGCAGATCGAGGATCGGGAGAACGGCGCCCGCGCGGTCACCGTGTGTGGCGATGCCGAGCTCCAAGGCGCGCCCATCTCGGTGCCGGGGGATCCAAGCTCGGCCGCTTTCATTGTTGCCGCCGCCCTCATCTGCCCTGGCTCCGATGTCGTGGTCGAGGGCGTGCTGATGAATCCGACGCGCACCGGCTTCTTCGACACCTTGCGTGAGATGGGGGCCCACATTGAGGTGCTCGATCTTCGCGACGAAGGCGGTGAGCCCGTGGGCGACATCCGGGTGAAGGCCGGGCCGCTCAAGGGCGTGCGCGTGCCCCCGGAACGGGCCCCATCCATGATCGACGAATATCCCATGCTTGCTGCGGTCGCCGCATTTGCCGAGGGCGAGACGCGCATGGAGGGGCTGGCCGAACTCAAGGTGAAGGAAAGCGACCGGCTCGCCGCCACCGCCACCGGCTTGAAAGCCTGCGGGGTCGAGGCGCGGGTCGAAGGCGACGATCTGATCGTTCACGGCTGCGGCGAGGTGGCGGGAGGCGGCGTGGTGGAGACCCATATGGACCACCGCATCGCCATGGCCTTCCTCACCCTCGGATTTGGCGCCAAGGCGCCGGTCACCGTCGACGACGGCACCATGATCGCCACGAGCTTCCCTGACTTCGTGGCCCTGATGACCAAGCTCGGAGCTGAATTCGCATGATCATTGCCATTGACGGTCCGGCAGCCTCGGGCAAGGGCACGCTCGCCAAGCGCATTGCCGTCCATTATCGCCTGCGCCATCTCGATACCGGCGCGCTCTACCGGGCCGTCGCGCGCGATACGCTGGCGGAAGGCGGCGATCTCACTGACGCGAGCGCCGCCGCCACGGCGGCAGCTGGGCTCGAAGCGGCGACCCTCGACGATCCTGTCTTGCGCACCGCCGGTCTCGGAGAGGCCGCCTCGGTGGTGGCGCGCCACAAGGAAGTGCGCGCTGTACTCCTTCAATATCAACGAAAATTTGCAAGCGTCGCGCCCGGTGCCGTGATCGATGGCCGGGATATCGGCACGATCATCTGCCCCGATGCCGACGTGAAGCTGTTCGTGACCGCGACGCCCGAGGAGCGCGCGCACCGCCGTTTCTTGGAGCTTAAGGAGCGCGATGTCGGCATCGCGGAGGATGCGGTTTTGGCCGATATCCGAGCCCGTGACGATCGCGATCGGAATAGGGCGGTCGCCCCTTTGGTCCAGGCGGAAGACGCAGCCTTGCTCGACACCACAAATTTGGCTATAGACGCCGCGTTCAGGGCAGCAATCGATTTAGTCGAAGCTGCGATGGGCCGAGCGGGGCGAGCCGGTTGAGGCCGTGCCCATTTTAGCGTCGGCACATCATTTTTGAATGAATTCCGCGGGCAAGACGAGCGGAGGATTGGCAGCCATTAGGTCTGCCCGTCGTCCTTCGCAGATTTTGGCCATATCGACAGCAACACGAGCCTCGGGTTCAAGCGGCGCAGGGTATTGCGTAAGGCGGGACGCCGAGTAGGAGCCTACATGATCGAACCGCAAACCAGTATCGCCCGTCCGAGCCTTGATGAGTTCACAGCCCTTCTTGAAGAGTCGCTAGCCGGCAAGGCGCTCCAGGAAGGCAGCGTCGTCAAGGGCGAAGTTGTTTCCATTGAAAAAGACGTTGCGGTTATCGACGTTGGGCTGAAGACCGAAGGCCGTGTTGCCCTCAGAGAATTTTGCCTGCCCGGCCGCCCATCCGAACTCGTCGTTGGCGACGTGGTCGATGTCTATCTCGAGCGGGTTGAGAATGCCGCTGGCGAGGCCGTGTTGTCTCGTGAGAAGGCGCGCCGCGAGGAGAGCTGGACCAGGCTCGAAGAGAAGTACAAGGCCAACGAGAAGGTCGAAGGCCAGATCTTCAATCGCGTGAAGGGCGGCTTCACCGTCGATCTCGACGGCGCCGTGGCCTTCCTGCCTGGTAGCCAGGTGGACATTCGCCCCATCCGTGACGTGGGGCCGCTGATGAATACGCCCCAGCCCTTCCAGATACTGAAGATGGACCGTCGCCGCGGCAATATCGTCGTGTCGCGCCGCGCCGTGCTCGAAGAGACAAGGGCCGAGAAGCGCAGCGAGATCGTGGCCCGCCTCAAAGAGGGGGAGGTTATCGAGGGTGTGGTCAAGAACATCACCGACTACGGTGCGTTTATCGATCTTGGCGGTATCGACGGCCTCTTGCATGTCACCGACATGGCTTGGAGGCGCGTGAACCATCCGAGCGAGATCGTGAATGTTGGCGACACGGTGAAAGTGCAGATCATCCGCATCAACATCGAGACCCAGCGCATCAGCCTCGGCATCAAGCAGCTTGAGTCCGATCCGTGGGACGGCATTGCCGCCAAATATCCGGTGGATTCCCGCTTCAAGGGTACGGTCACGAACATCACCGATTACGGTGCGTTCGTTGAGCTTGAGCCCGGCGTGGAGGGACTGATCCACGTCTCGGAAATGAGCTGGACCAAAAAGAACATCCATCCCGGCAAGATCATCTCCACGAGCCAGGAGGTTGAGGTGCAGGTGCTCGATGTCGATCCCGGCAAGCGCCGTATCTCTCTTGGCCTGAAGCAGACCCAGGAGAATCCGTGGATTGCCTTCGCCGGCAGCCATGAGTCCGGCGCCATCATCGAAGGTCAGGTTCGCAACATCACCGAGTTCGGTCTGTTTGTCGGCCTCGATGGAGGCATCGACGGCATGGTCCATCTGTCGGATCTCGACTGGTCGAAGTCTGGCGAGGAAGCCCTTGCGGAGTTCAAGAAGGGTGACACGGTTAAGGCCGTGGTGCTCGAGGCGGACTCCGACAAAGAGCGCATCAGCCTCGGCATCAAGCAGCTGACGCCCGATCCGTTCGAGGGCGCCGTGTCCTCAGCCAATCTCAAGAGGGGCATGCGGGTGACCTGTGAGGTGACCGCGGTCAAGGACAACGGCCTCGAGGCCAAGCTTATCGACCACGATCTGATCACCTTCATTCGCCGGTCGGACCTGTCGCGGGACCGTTCCGAGCAGCGGCCCGATCGCTTCGGTGTTGGCGAGAAGTTCGATGCCGTCGTGACCCAGGTCGACATCAAGACCCGCAGGGTCTCGACTTCGATTAAGGCGTTGGAAATCGCCGAGGAGAAAGAGGCTGTCGCCCAGTACGGTTCGACCGACTCCGGCGCTTCGCTTGGCGATATTCTCGGTGCGGCCTTGAACAAGGCCAAGGGCGACGAGCCCGAGGTGCCCGAGGAAACCGCCGAGGAACCTGCCGAGAAGCCGAAGCCCAAGCGCGCGACCAAGGCCAAAACAACCAAGGCCAAAGCGGCTAAGGATGAGGCGGCCAAGGACGAGTCTGCGAAGGATGAGGCGGCCAAGGACGAGCCGGCAAAGGACGAGGCAGCTAAGGACAAGGCGACCAAGGCCAAGTCTGCCAAGGCCAAAACAACCAAGGCCAAAGCGGCTAAGGATGAGGCGGCCAAGGACGAGCCGGCAAAGGACGAGCCTGCGGAGTCTGACGCTTCCGCCGAGAAATGAGCGAGACGGCCGCAAGCCGCCGAACCTCTACGTTAGCGCCGCTTTTGGCGCGCACAGCTTGAGCGACCGCCAATGGTTCTCGACGCCGAAAGTGTGATCGAGCGTCGCCGCCTGAAGCGGCGCGTAACCATCTGGCGGATCGCCGCTGTCGTGCTCGCCCTTCTATTCGTGGGCGCGATCTTCTTTGGCGACAAACAGATGGCGGGCTCCGCCGGTATCCTGCCGCACATCGCCCGCATCAATGTGAGCGGTGTCATCACGGACGACCGCAAGATGCAGGCCCTGATCGACAGGGTCGCCAACGCCGATCAGGTCAAGGCGGTCATTCTCGACATCAATAGCCCCGGCGGCACCACGACCGGGGGCGAGGCGATGTACGACGCCATTCGCCGTCTCGCCGAGAAGAAGCCCGTGGTCGCGACATGCGGCACGCTTGCGACTTCGGCCGCATACATCGTGGCCATCGCGACCGACCGCATCTTTGTCTACGGCAACACCATCACCGGCTCCGTCGGCGTCATCTTCCAATGGGCCAATGTCACCGAACTTATGAACACGCTCGGCATTCAAGTCGAAGAGGTGAAGAGCGGACCTCTGAAGGCGGTGCCCAATCCATTCGAGCCGACGGACGAACGCGCGCGCGCGATGACGGCGGAGATGGTTGACGATGCCATGGTGTGGTTTGTGGATTTAGTTCGCGAGCGACGTAAAATTGAGCCGGGCTCTGTACCGGGATTGACCGACGGGCGCATCTATTCCGGGCGCCAAGCGGTCAAGTACGAGCTTGTCGACCAGATCGGGGATGAGCGGGCGGCCAAGCGCTGGCTAACCAAAGAACGCAAAATTCCCAAAGGCCTCAAGATCGTCGAGTGGAAACCGCAGACTGAATCGAACGGCTTATATGGCTGGTTGTTTGAGTCCATGGCTCGGAAATTCGGCATTTCGGCCAGCGGACTCGCCGCTGTTCTGGGACAGACTTCGGCGACCCTCAAACTTGACGGTCTGGTCTCGGTTTGGCACCCTGCTGGCAACTAGTGGGGGGGCGTGGAGCAGCGTCGTAAGTGGCTGCTGCCCAGTGGGGCGTATAATGATCAAATCCGAGTTGATTCAGCGGGTGGCGGCTGCCAATCCGCATCTTTTCCATCGTGATGTCGAACGCATCATCAACATTGTGCTTGATGAGATCACGGGTGCGCTTGCAAACGGCAACCGTGTGGAGCTTCGCGGCTTTGGTGCCTTCACAGTGAAGCACCGCGCGGCACGTCAGGGGCGCAACCCGCGCACCGGCGACACGGTCTTTGTCGAGGACAAGTATGTGCCCTTCTTCAAGACCGGCAAGGAGCTACGCGAGCGCCTAAATCCCGACGGCCGCACGAGCGGTTCGTAGGGCCGTAGGCCTCGTTTAAGGAGCCGCCGTGTGGCGTAAGCTCATTTTGGCACTCGTGGTTGTCCCGCTCGGCGTTGCGCTCATTGCGCTCGCTGTGGTCAACCGCAAGTCCGCCGTGCTCGTCCTCGATCCGTTTGGTGGCACCGAGCCCAACCTGTCGGTCGAGGCACCGTTCTTTCTGTTTCTGCTTGGCGCATTCACCATTGGCCTGTTGGTCGGTGGCATGGCGTCGTGGCTCAGCCAGGGGAAGTGGCGGCGCACGGCACGCGAGGAAGCTCGTGAGGCGCGCGATTGGCGCCGTCAGGCCGACCGGCTGGAGAAGGAGCTGGAAGGCCGTGACCCGGCCCCCCCACCACGCTCAATCGCCCGCTGACTAGCGACCACGGCGACGGATATATAAGCGCCGTCGTCTTGAACCCATCGCCGACGCCGATGTTGCAGTGCGATGGACTCAAAGCCCCGGATTTCATAGGGTGGCCTCGCGCGAGCCTCTAAAGGCCGGCAAAACCCTCACCCGAGAGCGCTAGGGCCCCCCGTGACGGTCAAGGTCAAAATCTGTGGCGTGCGGACGCCTGCCATTCTCGAAGCCGTTGTTGCCACTGGCGCCGACTTCATAGGGCTCGTCTTCTTTGCCAAGAGTCCGCGAAATCTTAGCGTGGACCAGGCCGCCACTCTTGCCGATGCCGCCCGCGGACGGGTCGGCGCTGTCGCGGTCATGGTCGATCCGGACGATGCGCTGATCGACCAGGTGGCCGGAACGGTCCGCCCCGATCTCCTCCAGCTTCATGGCCACGAGACGCCGGAGCGGGTGGCCGCCATCAAGGCACGCGCGGGCCTTCCCGTAGTGAAGGCGATTGCCGTATCGAGCCTGGCGGATATTGCCGCGGCGGAAGCCTATGGCGGCATTGCCGATGAAATTTTGTTCGACGCCAAGGCCGCGCCCGAGGCGACCCTGCCCGGTGGCAATGGCGTTCCCTTCGATTGGCGCATATTGGCGGCGGCGCATCGGCCCTTCGCGGTTTCCGGGGGTCTCAACCCTGCCAATGTTGCCGAGGCGATCCGCCTCACAGGTCCGGCCTTGGTCGATGTGTCCTCAGGCGTCGAGACGGCGCCGGGTGAGAAGGACCAGAAGCTGATCGTAAGTTTCATTCAGGCGGCGCGGTCGGCCGCCCAACAGCAAGCTAAGGCGTCATGAGCACGGTTATCCCGCCCAAGAACACGTATCGCGCCGGTCCGGACGAGCAGGGCCATTTTGGCCTGTATGGCGGGCGGTTCGTGGCCGAGACGCTGATGCCGCTGATCCTCGAATTGGAGCAGGCCTATGACGACGCGCAGGCCGATCCTTCGTTTCAGGCCGAGCTCGATGCGCTGCTGGCTCATTACGCGGGGCGGCCGAGCCCGCTCTATTTCGCCGAGCGCCTCACCGAGCATCTCGGCGGCGCCAAGATTTATTTCAAGCGCGATGAGCTGAACCACACGGGCTCGCACAAGATCAACAACTGCCTGGGCCAGATCCAGCTTGCGCGGCGCATGGGCCGGACCCGCATCATCGCCGAGACCGGCGCCGGCCAGCATGGCGTTGCCGTGGCCACGGTCGCCGCGCGTTTCGGCCTGCCCTGCGTGATCTATATGGGCGCCGTCGACATCGAGCGGCAGCGTCCGAACGTGTTCCGCATGAAGCTGCTGGGCGCCGAGGTAAAGGCGGTGACGTCGGGTGCCGGCACTCTGAAAGACGCCATGAACGATGCGCTTCGCGATTGGGTCGCCAATGTGCACGACACCTATTACATCATCGGAACCGTGGCGGGCCCGCATCCTTATCCGGCCATGGTGCGCGACTTCCAGTCGGTGATTGGCAAGGAAACACGCGAGCAGATGATGGAGCGCGAAGGGCGACTGCCCGACACGCTCGTGGCCTGTATCGGCGGCGGCTCCAATGCCATGGGTCTGTTCCACGACTTCCTCGATGACGCGTCCGTCACCATCTATGGCGTGGAGGCCGGCGGTCACGGCATCGAAGTGGAGAACGGCCATGCTGCCTCCATGACCGGCGGCAAACCCGGCGTGCTCCATGGCAACCGCACCTATCTTCTTCAGGACGATGACGGGCAGATCCTCGAGGGTCACTCGATCTCGGCCGGTCTCGACTATCCCGGCGTGGGCCCGGAGCATTCCTGGCTCAAGGACAGTGGGCGGGTGACCTATGTTTCGGTGACCGACAAGGAGGCGCTTGAAGCCTTCCAGCTCTGCACCAAACTCGAAGGCATTATCCCGGCGCTCGAGCCGTCCCATGCGCTGGCCTATGTCACGAAGCTGGCGCCGACGCTGGCTGCTGACAATCTCCTGGTCATGAACATGTGCGGCCGTGGCGACAAGGACATCTTCGCCGTCGCCGAACACCTCCACATGGAGATGTGAGAATGACCCGGATCGACAAGAAATTCGCCGAACTGAAGCAACAGGGACGCGCCGGTCTGGTGACCTTCATCACCGCTGGAGACCCCGATTACGACACGTCGCTGGCTATCCTCAAAGGTTTGCCGGGGGCGGGTGCGGACGTTATCGAGATCGGCATGCCGTTCTCCGACCCCATGGCCGACGGCCCGGCGATCCAGGCTTCCTCCCTGCGGGCGCTGAAAGCCGGCCAGACCATGAAAAAGACGCTCTCCATGGTTAGAGAGTTCCGCGCTGGGGACGCTGCGACCCCGATAGTGCTTATGGGCTATTACAACCCCATATATGTCTATCCGGTGGATCGCTTTGTTGCTGACGCAGCGGATGCCGGAGCGGATGGGCTGATTATCGTGGATTTGCCGCCTGAGGAAGATGAAGAGCTTCGCCCGGCGGCGACCGCGGCCGGAATGAACGTTATCCGCCTCGCCACGCCGACGACCGATGCCAAACGTCTGCCGACCGTGCTCTCGAATACGTCCGGCTTCGTTTACTATGTCTCGATCGCGGGCATCACGGGGACGGCGGCACCTGATATCGCCTCTGTGGGGGCCCATGTCGGGCGTATTAAGGCTAAAACGGATTTGCCCATCGCTGTGGGCTTTGGTGTGAAGACGGAAGAACAAGTGAGCGCCTTTGCGAAGGTCGCCGAGGGCGTGGTGGTCGGTTCGGCGCTCGTGTCGGCCTTGGCCCAGAGCCTCGATGGCGAGGGCAAGGCGACGGCGGCGACAAAGCCGCAACTGCTGGGGCTGGTCGAGCGCCTGTCGAGTGTGTTGCGCCAGCCTGCTGCGGCGGCGGCGGTCTGAGTTGAGTGAGTTGAGTTGAGATTGCGACCTAGAGAGTTCTAAGCCAAGTGAACTGGATCAACAGCGTCGTAAGACCCAAAATCCGGAGCATCCTTCGCAAGAAGGAGATGCCGGACAATCTCTGGGTGAAGTGCCCCGAGACCGGGCAGATGATCTATTACAAGGATCTGGAGGCGAACCAGTTCGTCATCCCGGGCTCCAACTATCATATGCGCGTGTCGGCGCGCGCGCGGCTCAAGGCGCTGTTCGACGATGGCGAGTACGAGGCGGTGACCCTGCCAGACGTGCCGACCGACCCGCTCAAGTTCCGCGACGAGCGCCGTTATTCCGATCGTCTCAAGGATTCCCGCGCCAAGACGGGGCTCGCCGATGCCGTACTGGCAGGCGTTGGCCGTCTCCATGGCGACCCGATCGTTGCCGCGGTGCAAGACTTCGACTTCATGGGCGGGTCGCTCGGCACCGCCGCGGGTGAGGCGATCATCGCGGCCATGCGTGCCGCGGTGGTCCGCGACGCGCCGTTCATTCTGTTCGCCGCCTCGGGTGGCGCGCGCATGCAGGAAGGCATCCTGTCGCTGATGCAAATGCCGCGCACCACGGTGGCCGTGCAAGAACTGCGCGAAGCCAAGCTTCCCTACATCGTCGTGCTGACCAACCCGACCACCGGCGGCGTGACCGCGTCCTACGCCATGCTGGGCGACATCCAAATCGCCGAGCCCGGCGCGCTGATCGGCTTTGCCGGTCCGCGCGTCATCGAGCAAACTATCCGTGAGCAGCTGCCGGCCGGTTTCCAGCGCTCCGAATATGTCTTTGACCACGGCATGGTGGATATGGTCGTGCATCGTCACGAGCTGCGCGGCATTCTCGCCCGCGTCTGCAATCTTCTGACCCATCCTCTTCCGGGCTTCGATATGGCGCTTCCCCCTCGTAACGAGACACTGGCGCCGTCGGGGGGTGCCACCCGCGCCGGCAACGGTCTCGCCGTCGAGCACAGCGCCGGCAACGCCAATGACGAAGACGACGCCGTGACCGCCGCCCCTAGCAATGGCGCCAATCCAACGCCGTCGCAGGACGCCTAAGGTCTCTCACGCGTGACGACACTTCCCCACAGCGCTGGGCAGCCATCGTCCCGTTCCCGGGCGGCGATGAGCAACACGCTGCTCGAACGCCTGAAAGCGCTACACCCGCAGTCGATCGATTTGTCGCTGGGCCGCATCGAGCGCTTGCTGGCGGCTCTCGGAAGTCCGCAGGACAAGCTTCCGCCCGTGGTGCATGTGGCGGGAACCAACGGCAAGGGATCGACCCTCGCCTTCCTGCGCGCCATCTCCGAAGCCTCAGGCAAAGGCGTGCATGTCTATACCTCGCCCCATCTGATCGACTTCCACGAGCGCATCATCCTGGCCGGGCCCCATGGCGCCGCTCCCGTCTCCGAAGACGTGCTGGTCGATTGCCTCGCGCGCGCCGAGGCCGCCAATGGCGGGGAGCTGATTACGCTGTTCGAGATCACCACGGCGGCGGCCTTTCTCGCTTTCTCCGAAGCGCCCGCCGACTTGCTCCTCTTGGAGACGGGCTTGGGCGGGCGGCTCGACGCGACCAATATGGTGGCCAAGCCACTCATGACCATCATCACGCCGGTCTCCATCGACCATGTGGCGTTTCTTGGCGAGACCCTGGCGGAGATCGCCGGCGAGAAGGCGGGCATTTTGAAACCCGGTGTTCCTTGCGTCGTGGGGCGTCAGGAAAAAGAGGCCATGGACGTCATCGAGCGTAAAGCCGAAGAGGTCGGCGCGTCGCTCCATGTAGCCGGCCGCGACTTCGACATGTTCGAGCAGCAAGGGCGTCTCGTCTTCCAGACGGATTCGCGCCTGTTCGACCTGCCGCTGCCGCGCCTCGCCGGACGCCACCAGATCGACAATGCCGGGACCGCCATCGCCGTCGCCAGCATCGTGTTTGGCGATGCGCTGACCCAGCAGGCGCTGGAACGCGGTGTGACCAACGCCTATTGGCCGGCACGGCTCGAGCACTTACCCGTTGGGGCTTTGCATGCCTACTTGGTGGAGGGCACTGACCTTTGGCTCGATGGCGGCCACAACGAGGCTGGCGGTCAGGCCGTGGCGCATGCGCTCGCCGAGCTCGATGAGCGCCTTCCCCGGCCGGTGCATATCATTTTGGGCATGATGGAGACGAAGGACGCCCGCCGCTTCATCGCCCCGTTCAAGGGCCTAGTCGAGCGCGTCTATACAGTGCCGATCCCCGACGAGCCCAACGCCTTCGCCGCCGAGCCTTTGGCCGAGCTGGCGCGCGCGGAGGGGTTCGACGCCGTGGCCGTCAGCAGCGTACCGGAAGCCTTGCTCAAGTCAGCGTCGAACGGCGTACCGGCGCGCGTCTTGATCTGCGGCTCGCTCTATCTGGCGGGCCACGTCCTCAAGCTCCACGCTTAAGCAGTCCTGTTGGTTAGGCTGTCCCGCCGGCGGCGCCGGTGATCCAGGCGGCCAAGCGGTTCTTAGGGTGCGCGCCACGGAGCGTGTCGGCCACCTCGCCGTCCTTGAACAGGATCAGCGTCGGGATCGCCCGGACATTGTAGGTCTCCGGAGTGCGGGGATTCTCATCGATATTGAGCTTGATGATCTTCACCTTGCCGTCGAGCTCCTTAGCGATCTCGTCGAGCGCGGGCGCAATCTGCCGGCAGGGGCCGCACCATTCGGCCCAGAAATCGACAACGACGGGGATCGAGGACTTGAGCACCTCAGCTTCGAATGCATCGTCGGAAACCGTCTCAGTCGACATGTCTTTCTCCTCGGCAGGGGCTTCAAGTGTCGCCCAGAGTCGGGAAAATAGGTGCGCCCCCCTATATCGTCAAGGCTGCCAGCCGTTCCAGCATGACGCGTTCGGCTTCATCAAGCGAAGTTGATGAGATCTCCATGAGGTGGGGCCCGTCGGTCCAGAGCAGGGCGGCGCGCAATGCCCGGCCTGGGAACAGGCTTTTTAGCGCCAGGCGATACGCGGCGAGCTGCTCCACATAGGCCCACGCCACCTTGTCCTCGGTTGAAGGCGGCGGCCGGTTCGTCTTGTAGTCGAGGATCAGGAGATCGTTTTTGAGGATCACTAAGCGATCGATCTGCCCTTCAAGCTCGAAGCCGTCCTCACCCTCGCCAATTTTGGCCACGACCGGCACCTCAGGCAGGCTGCCCGGCTGGAATAGGGGCGCGAAGGTCTCGTCCCCTACGATGGCCAGTGTCTCGGCCACGATCTCGTCTTTCAGGCTATCAGCTAGGTCGGGCCCACGCGCGGCAACGAAGGCCCTGGCTGCCCGCTCTTGGTCTTCTGGCGCCATGTCAGGCAGATGCTGCAACAGCGCATGGACCAGGCGTCCGCGCGCAAAGCGCATATTGTTGGCCAGCGCCCTTGGTCCCAGTGGCGCCTGCTCGGCGCTGGCGTCGGGTTCGCCTGCCGCGTTGAGAGCGAGTCTCGAGGGGGCAAGCCTTGTCCGCACGCGTTTGGGGGGCGCTTGGGTGAAGGCCCATTTCGGCAGAGCGGCGACCTCAAGTGCCTCCACGATCTCTTCCTTCGCTTCGACCTCCTTCTCCTGCGCGCATTCCATTCTGCGGGCTTTCGCGCCGTCCGCCCCTTCGACCGGGGTGAGGCAACCTTCAAGCCCATCGCTCACCAGCTGGTGCCAGCAGTCCTTGTCCGGCTCCCTTTGCCCCTGCCAGCCGCACACATAGAGCCGGTCGCGCGCGCGCGTCATGGCCACGTAAAGCAGCCGGTGATATTCGTCGACCTCCGCCCGCCGCATGGTGTCTTTTGCGTCCGCTAAGACTTCGAGATCGGAGCGGCCGGGCGCCCAGACCAGATGGTCCACCTCGTCCGGGGGGGCGCTCAAGCGCGGCACGGAAAACAGCCGTGGCCCCTGCGCCCGCGGCAGCGTGCAAGTGTCCGGCAGGAACACGATCGGCGCCTGCAGGCCCTTGGCGCCATGCACGGTCATGATGCGCACCTCGTCGCGGTCTTGCTCCATGTCGCGCTTGATTTCGATGTCGCCGGCGCGGAGCATGTTGACGAAGCCCTGGAGCGACGGCGCCGCGTCCCGGTCATAGGTCAGCGCCATGTCGAGAAATTCATCGATCGCCTCCGCCGCTTCCGGCCCGAGGCGCCTCAGCATGCGCTTACGCATCTCCTGAGCTTCGGCGCCGAGCAGCGCGGCGAAAAACTCGTAAGGCGGCATGCGGTCAGTTTGCGATAGCCAATCCTTCAGCCGCGTGGCCGCCTCAGCAAAACGCGGGTCGGTGTCCGCCTTGTCGTTCAGCGCCGACCACAGCGAGCCTTTGCGCCCATAAGCCAGATCGAACAGCGCGTCGTCATCGAGGCCAAAGAGCGGGCTCTTCAGCACCACGGCGAGCGCCAGATCGTCCTCGGGCATCAGCAGCATGTCGGCCAGGGCCACGAGGTCTTGCACGGCGAGCTGGTCCATCAGCCGCATACGGTCCGCGCCCGCCACGGCGATATTCGCTAGCTTGAGTGCGCGGATCATCGGCGCGGTGAAGGGGTCGCGGCGCCGAACCAAAATCAGCACGTCGCCGGCTTTGATGGGCTGCTCGGTGGATTCCAGCACCTCGCCCCCGTGGACCCAACCCGCGATGACTGTGGCGATGCGGTTGCACAGCGCGTCCACCGAGCGCGCGCCGCCGGGCTCCTCGCTCCACGGCTCGAAGGCGGAAACACTCGGGCGCTTGTCCTCCTTAAGGGGTTCCCAGAGCTCCACCAGCCCGGCTTCGCCCTGGCGATGAGCGTGATGCTTGATGACCGCGGTCTCAACGAAAGTGAGGCCCTGTGCCGCCGTTGGCTTCTCGAACACCAGGTCCACGGCATCGAGCACCGGCACGGTCGAGCGGAACGACAAATTGAGCGGCACGTCCTCCCAGCGGATTTCTGCCGCCTTCGCTCTTTGGCGGAAGGCGCGGCCAACCGCGCCGAAGCGGGCCGGGTTGGCGCCTTGGAAGCTGTAGATCGACTGCTTCTCGTCGCCCACGGCGAACAGCGTCCGCAAAGTCTGAGACGCGCCGGTGCCGGCGAAGAACTCTTCGGCCAGCGCTTCGACAATGGCCCATTGCTCGGGGTTGGTGTCCTGCGCTTCGTCCACCAGAATGTGGTCGACGCCGCCATCGATCTTGTAGAGCACCCAGGCGGCGGCGCCCGCGCGGGACAAAAGGTGGCGCGCCTTGATGATCAGGTCGTCGTAATCGAGCGCGGCCGCGGCGCGCTTATTGCGCTCATAGCCGTCTTGGATGGCGTCGGCCAACGCCAGCACTGCGCTGCTCGCTTCCGCAGCGCGCAGATGCGCAAGGTCTTTTTCCAGCGAAGCGAAGGGTTCCTTCGTGGCGGCGAACAAAGCAGCGATGTCTGGTGCGGAGTTCCTGAAGTCCTTGGTCCCTAGGTTGGCGCGGGCCTCATTTTTCTGTGTGAGAAAGAACGGTCGCAAGCCTGCTGCGCGGGTTTCCCCTTGTCCGAGCTGGGCTCTGCGCAAATGAGTTTCGGCCTCCTTGTCGTTCTTTGCACTGCTTCCAAAATTCGAGAATGCGGCAAGGGCTGCATCGATTTGATCGTCTGTCAGAACACCCGCTTGCTCTGCAACGAGCGCGTCTTCGCTCTTCCCAGCCACGCCGAACAATTGCTTGAGCGCCCGGCCTTCCGCCTCGGCCCAGGCGGTCAGCCCGTCATGATGGGCCACCATGGCGGCAAGCTCGGTGCGTTTGCCGAGCACCGCATCGACCACTTGGCGGAAATAGTCTTCCCCGGCCACGGTGATGATCGTGTCGAGTGCGCGGCCCAGCGTGCCGTCCCGGTCTTCGGCGGCCCGCGCAATGACCGCGTCGAAAGCCTGGCGCTTTAGCTTCGAGGCGCCACGGTCGTCCAGCACGGTGAAGTGGGGCGTGACTTGGGATTCCAGCGGAAAGCGCTGCAACAGGCGCTCGCAGAAACCGTGAATGGTGTGGATCTTGAGCCCGCCGCGCGCTTCCAGTGTCCGGGCGAACAGACGCCGTGCACCAGCCATGACCGCCTCATCGGGCTCCCGCCCCGTGAGTTTGCACAAAACCTCATGCAGGTTCGCCGGCGACATGGTGGCCCAGGACGCGAGCTCTTTGAGCAGGCGGTTCTGCATCTCCGCCGCCGCCGTCTTGGTGTAGGTCAGGCAGAGAATGCACTCGGGCCGCGCCCCTGCGAGCAACAGCCTCAGGCTCCGTTTGACCAGAACCTCGGTCTTGCCGGTGCCGGCATTGGCCGACACCCAGGCGAAGGCGCCCGGATCGGAAGCGCGGGATTGGTTGGCGTCGGCTTCTTGGAGGCGTGTGCTCATCGCGATCCCTCCCCGGCTTCTTGCGTCAGCCATTCCTTCACCCGGGCGAGATGTTCGTATTCGTCATAGCGATAGGCATTGGCGAAAGCGGAGGCGGAGCGGCGCTTCACCTCATAAGCCGTGGCCGGATCGTCAAAATGCGCGACCAACCGCTCAAGGTCTTCGAGCGATTTGGCGGCCAGAATTTCCGCTGCGGCCTTGCCCGCGAACTGTTGCTCACCGCCGTCTTGGCGTCCCGACGCTTGGATATAGACCAGAGCGTGCACGCGCTTTTTGCCGAGATCGCCGAAGCCACCCGCCTCGGCGATGGCCGCTTCCAGGGGCAATTGCGGCGCGTAGAGATCGTCCACGTGTTTGGGGATCGGGGGCTTGCCGGTCTTGTAGTCGTAGATGACGACGCTGCCGTCCTCGGTCACGTCGATGCGGTCGGCGCGGGCCTTCAAACGGAAGCCGGACGGAAGCTCGCGCATGCCATCCACCTCCGTATGGGTGGCTGTGATGGATTCGCGGCGCGCCGGTTCCGTGGCGGCGAACCACCGGGCGAAACGCTGAAAGTGCGGCCGCCAAAACGCTTCCACCCGGGGGGAGCCGCCGAGCGCAGTGAACTGCTCGTCGGCGGTTTTCATCAGCGCGCCATAGATGTCGTCGGGCAGCTTGTCCGCGTGCGCTTTGGAAAATTGGTGCAATACATCATGCACGATGGAGCCGCGCATCGCAGTGTCTGGCTCCGCGCCAAGCGGCTGCAAGGGTTCGAGTTTCAGAATATTGCGGGCGAAGATTTCGTAAGGATTGGCGATCCATCGCTCTATGCGGGTCACGCTCAGCGCGCGCGGCCGCGCCTTCACCGGCGGGCGGGGCTGTGGCGGCTTGGCAGGGTCGAAGCTGGATACGCTGTCCCGCTGCCGCGCCCATGCGACCCAAGGCTGCTCCGGCATGATCTTGTCGGCGAGGCCAGAGGCCCCAACCAGGGCTTCCAGCCGCTGGAGCCAACGCGATGGCACGGTGGGCACGCCGTCGACCTTCAACGCGCGCGTGAGATAGACGGAGGACGCGCCGAGCGCCTGGGCAAAGTCGTGCGCGCTCAGCCCGATACGCCGCTCGGGTGACGACAGTCCAAGCTTCTCGCGCATGGGGCGGCTGAGCCAGGGGCCGGCCTCTTGCGGACGCGGCCACACGCCTTCGTTCAGACTGCCGAGGATCAGCAGATCGGGCTGCTGGAGGCGCGCTTCGAGCGGTCCCCAGATGAACAGCCGTGGATGGGCAGGTGCGCGTGGGCGCACCACCTGGCCGGCCAGCAGGCTGCGATAGAAGGACGGGTATTCGTGCGCCTGCATGGACAGCCCGGCGCCTTCCTGGATCAGCTCGGTCAGCAGCATGGTCAGCGCCTCGCCGGCAGCGTCCCGCCATAAGTCCGCAGGCGCATCTTGCGCCTTACGAGCGAGAGATTCCGCTACCGCCGCATGGGCGTCTGCGAGATCTCTGGCGCTGTGTTTGGCTGGTCCCGCGAACAGCTTGGTGAGTGGCGCGAAGGCTGCTTTGAGGTCCTGGACCAGGCCCAGCGCCGCGTCGTGCTCCTTCGTGGTCAGCTTGAAGCGCCGCCGTTTCGGCTCGGCATGGGCCGCCTCAAGCGCCTGGGTGATGCCGTTAAGCCCTTGGCCAATATAGATATCCCGGAATGCACCCCGCTCGATGGCCCGCGCGGTATCCCTGATTTCGCCTGCTTGGCGTCCAAGCCGCGTCAACGGATGCTTCAGCAGGGCCATGAGTTCCGGCGGTGCGAAATCTTTGTCTGCTGCGTCGATAACGAGGTCGAGAAACGCGCCGGGGACGGTGTGGGCGATGGGCTCACCGGCGCTATCGTCGATGGCGAGACCGAAATCTTTCAGCCGCGCCGCCACGCGCCGGGCCAGCACCCGGTCGGGTGTCACTAAGGCCGCCGTCTTGCCCTTCTCCTCGATGCAGGATTTGAGGATCAGCGCGATGGCCTCGGCTTCGTCGTGGGCGGTGGGCGCCACCACCAGGCGCATGCCGGTCAGCGCGTCGGCGAAGCTCTTCCGGTCATCTTGGGCGTCGGTGTCCAAATATCGCTGCCATTGATCCGTGGTCTCGGCGGGACGCAGCGCCTCGCTCACGAGATGAAGCCGCGCCCGCGCCGCGCCGTCCGGCGCGCTTCCAGCGATGGTGCTCACGTCGCCGCGCTCGACACCGAGCTTCCGTAGAAGCTCCGCCATGCCGGCTTGGGGATGCTCGGGGTGTTTGGGCAGGCTGGCCCAACTCTCGTCATCGAGGAACATATCGAGGCCGGGCAGAACCACCGCGCCGTTCGGTAGCGAGGCGATGGTTTTCAGCAGCCGCGCCGTGGCCGGCACCGTGCCGGTGGAACCCGCGGCAATCACGGGGTAGGGCGAGCCTTGCGCCAGCCGCTCCGTCTCTTGCGCCATCAGCAGATTGCGGCGCACCACCGGCGACACGCGACCATTGTTGGCGAGATATTGCGGCCAGTGCTCGGTGACGATCTTGAGAAACTGGATCGTCGCTTCCCAGTGCGACGCAAGATCCTCCGGCACCAGCGTGTCGAGCGACGAGAAGTCGATCTCTTCACCCTCGACGAAATCCATGAGCCGGCCCAAATCGGCGGCGAGGCTTGAGGCTTGGCCGGGGCTGTTCACCCAGCGAATGGCCTCGATTTTGGCCTCGGTGGCGCCGGGCGAGGGTGCCTGACCCCAGGCCAGGATCATTCGCATCAGGGCGAGGCGCTGGGGCAGGGCCCCGATGGCCGAGGCGCCGAGCGCGCCGTCCGTCTCGCCGGCCTCCTCCGCGCCGAAGATGATCGCCGCATCCTCGTCGGCGTCGCCAAGCGCATGGATGCGCGGCAGAAGCAGTGCTTTACCGCCGCATTCCGCCAAAAATGCCTCGCGCAAGGCCCGCGCCGAGCGCCGTGTCGGCAGGTAGATGGTGGTCAGCGGCAGGGTGAGCGGATCGGGCTTTTCGCCGCCCGGCAGCGGTAGGTCGCCGGAGAGCAGGGCCCGGGCGAGGGTCGTGAGGAACGGCGCCGAGGGCGGGATCGTGTAGAGGCGGGGCGTGGCGAGAGGCTCAGACACCTTCACGCTCAAGCGAGGCCGTGGCCTCTTCTAGGGCCTCTGGCGTGCCCACATGCATCCAGCGGCCATCGAGACGCACGCCATAGAGCCTGCCTTTTGCGAGCGCCTGATCCCACAGCAGGTTGAGCGAGAAGGCACCGTCCGGCGCGTCGTCGAACAGCTTTGCCTCGCATAGCGACACGCCGGCAAAGGCGAACGGCACGGGGTCTTCGCCGCGCCGGGTCAAACGGCCATCCTCGGCCATGTCGAAATCGCCGCGCGCGCTATAGCCGATGCTGTTTGCGATCGGCGCCAGCAGCAGCAGGCAGTCCATCTTCGATGGGTCCCACAGGCGCAGCATGTCGGGCAATGCTGGCGTGGCGCCTTCGGCCCATGCGGAGTCAGAGTTGTGAATAAAGAACGGGCCGGCCCCAAGCAGAGGGAGCGCCTTCTTGGCGCCGCCGCCGGTATCGAGCAACACGCCGCGCTCGTCGGAGATGATCGTCTTCGGCGACCTGTCCGCGCGCGCCTGCATATGGGCTTCGAGCTGCTCGGGGAGATAATGCACATTGACGATCGCCGTCTCGACGCCGGCATCCGCCAGCCGGCCCAGCACGTGATCCACCAGGGCGCGTCCAGCCAAGGGCACGAGCGGCTTCGGCATGCGCTCGGTCAGCGGGCGCATCCGCGCGCCAAAACCGGCGGCAAGCACCATCGCCGTACGGGCTCTCGTCATGATTGCGTCCTCTTACACAGCCAAGGGCGGCAGATCGCTCGCCGCTGGAAATTCCCGTTCGTAGAATTTTCGGAGATCGCTGAGCGACGGATGGGCGAGGTCGCGCTCAAGATAACGTGCGACCCGTGGGATATGGGCGAGATAGCCGCGCTTACCGTCACGTTTCGCCAATCGTGCAAAAATGCCGAGGATCTTCGAATTGCGCTGAGCGCCCAAAATTGCGTAGAGCGCACGGAAATCATCGCTCGAAAAAGCTCCGCTTTGCGCGCTTCGGGCGGCACAGTAGCGATCGAGTTGTTCGCGTTCAAGCGCCTCGGGCACGTCGAGCCGGGCGTCCTGGAGCAGCGACACAAGATCGTAAGCGAGCGGCCCTTTCAGCGCGTCCTGGAAGTCGAGCAACCCAACTTGTCTGACGCCCTCCTGCTCAGGCAGCCACATCAGATTGGGCGAGTGATAGTCGCGCAAGACCCACCCCAGGTCGGCGTGGGCCACTTGCTCCAGATGGGGACGCCACAGGGCAGCGAACTCTTCGCGCAAAGCTTCCGGCGTCTCTTGGCCATGGAGCGCCGGCCACAGCCAGTCGATGATGAGGGACGCCTCGATCAGCATCGCTTCGGCGTCAAAGCTCGGGAGCTGATAGGAAGCGTGGCCTTCGACGGGCAGTGCGTCCGCTGGCGGCATAGCGGCCAGCGCCACCAGCACGTCCACGGCGGCGCCCCATAGCTCGCTCTGCTCCACCCCGCGCGCGACTTCAGCCCCGAACACCTGGCTGCCGAAATCTTCCAACACGATGAAACCTTCGTCGAGGTCGAAGGCGTGAATGGCGGGCGCCGAAAACCCATGTTCGCGCAACGCATTCGCGACCGCGACGAACGGCGTCACGTCCTCGGCGAGATGGGCCAGCGCGCTATAGGTCTTGCCGTCAAGGATCGGCGGACCATCCGGCTGCCGTGGCGAATTCATCAGGATGGCGGTGCGGTCCGGCAGGATGAGCCGCGCATAGGATCGCGCCGAAGCGTCGCCTTGGAGATACTCCGCGTCGGCGCCCGCATAGGACGTTCCATCGAGAAAGTCGGACAGCGCGTGTAGGCGGTCGAGCCGGGATGCCCATGTGCCATGTGCGCTCAGAGTGATTTGGCGTGTGTTGGGGTCCGACGTTTCGGCAAGCGCGATGTCGAGCCGGTCGGCCGGAAGCCAGTCGCCCGCACGCTCGGGCCACTCGATGAGCAGGCAGCCGTCATCCAGCACATCGTCAAGACCGAGCTCCTCCAGCTCCGGCGGTTCCAGCCGATAGAAGTCGCAGTGACACAGCGTGAGGCGCGGCGTTTCGTAACGCTGCATCAGCGCGAATGTCGGGCTCGGTACTTCGCCGTCATCGCCGAAATGGGTGATGAGCGCGCGCGCGAATGTGGTCTTGCCGGCGCCGAGCGGTCCGCTCAGCGTCACGACGTCACCTGTCTTCAGAGAAAGGGCGACCCGGCTAGCGAGGATGTCGAGCCGTTCCAGATCGACGTCGCCAAGCCGCCAGTTTGTGCTCATCCGGCGCGGTTTATCTTGTATTGCGGTTCTGCATCAGGATGCTCGGCATCAAGCTTCTCGGGCTCGCTCTCATGGGTGAGCGGTAGAAGCACCTTGACGCTGGTGCCTTCCCCAGGGGCCGAGACTAGCGTGACGGTGCCGCCATGGAGCTCGGCGAGGCTCTTGACGATGGAAAGGCCGAGGCCAGCGCCGCGATGGCGGGAGCCGTGGGCGCGACTTTCGAAGGGGTCAAACACGGCTTGCTGATAGTCCTCTGGGATGCCGGCGCCGCGATCCTCGACGGTGAAGGCG
>PVMS01008501.1_pt1 | contig 21269 bp, 17 predicted proteins | sample 1853461 | NCBI WGS metagenome assembly PVMS01 (sample SAMN08582032, study PRJNA380276) | Marine sediment metagenome, whole genome shotgun sequencing project. | isolation source: ocean sediment barecode stripped | collected 2017 | reverse complement strand
AAATGCCAGGCATACCCCTGGTAAAACCGAGTGAGCCACTGCATCCCCGACCAAAGCCTTTTTCTTCAACAGCGTAAAGGTGCCAACAATGGCAGCGCTGGCAGCTAACAGTATTGAGCCCAATACCACGTAGCGTACATTTGGGTCAGAAAGTGAAAGGAAGTCCAGCAAGTGCTCCATAATCAATCTTTTTCGCGGCTGGGAAATTCTTTTTTGGTAAGGAGGTCGCCCACTTCGGCCAGCAAGGTGAGTTTCCCTCCATAGGTTTCCTGTAACAGTGCATTAGTCATGACCTCATGGGTTGGGCCACTGGCAATAAGTCTAAGATTAAGCAGTACCGCCCAGTCAAAATATTCTCTGGCTGATTGAAGGTCATGATGGACCACCACCACGGTTTTCCCTCGTTTTGACATAGATTTCATCAATTTAACAATGGCTTTTTCAGTGGCCGCATCTACTCCTGAAAATGGCTCGTCCATAAAGTACAGATCGGCCTCCTGTGCCAGCGCCCTGGCCAAAAAGACCCGCTGTTGTTGACCACCGGATAACTGTGATATCTGACGGTTGGCATATCCATCCATATCTACTTGCCGTAAACACTCCATGGATACTTCCTTATCGGCCTTTCTTGGTCTGGAAAACAGTCCCAACTTGCCATAGCGACCCATTAAAACCACGTCTATCACTGAGGCGGGGAAGTCCCAATCAACAGATTCCTTTTGTGGTACGTACGAAACCCTTGACCTCACCTGATCCAGGGTCTTATCAAAGATTTTGACATAGCCACTGCTAAGCTCAACCAGGTTCATTATGGCTTTGATCATAGTTGATTTACCAGCCCCATTGGGACCAATAATACCAATAATTGAACCCGCCGGTAAAGTTAAATCAATGTCCCACAGTACCGGTTTCTTGTGATAGGTGACGGTGATGTCGTGTAGTTCTACTATGGGGTTTTGTACCTGATGGATCATTTTAGAGCTTGAGTTATGATTTGGACGTTGGCGTTTACCATGCCAATATAAGTTCCTTCAGGGGTATTTTTGGCCCCCATAGCATCAGAAAACAAACTTCCCCCAATTCGTACGTTATGTCCTCTTTTCCGGCAGCCTTCCACTACTGCCTGAATCGATCGTTTTGAGATGGAAGTTTCCATAAAAACAGCTTTTATTTGACGGTCAATGATGAACTGCACCAGATCTGTGACGTCTTTCAAACCGAACTCTGTAAGGGTTGATAAACCCTGCAATCCCCTCACTTCAATATTGTAGGCCCTGCCAAAATACTCAAAGGCATCATGTGCAGTGATTAGCACCCTTTGTTCAGATGGTATGCGGGCGATTTGGGATTTGACCTGATGGTGAAGAGAATCCAAACGTTGCAGGTATTTTTCTGAATTTTCATCATAGTATTCAGCGTGAATAGGATCAAATTCCTGCAGTGAACTATTTATTTTTTTTACCACCTGTTTCCATATGGATACATCAAACCAAATATGAGGATCATAGGCATTATGGAACAGCGGACTGCTTAGTAGCTGTGAGGTATCAATAGCAGCGCCCACGGCAATCACCTGTTGAATGCGAGCCAGTTTCTCCAGAATCTCTCCCATTTTTCCCTCCAAACGAAGTCCATTATAGAGTATCAGATCTGCGCTGGTAAGTTTCTTTAAGTCTCCTTGAGTGGCCTTATACAGATGAGGATCTACACCTGGGCCCATCAATGCCTCTACTTCCAGGGTGTCACCGGCAATATTAATTACTGCATCGGCAATCATTCCAGTGGTGGTTACTATGCGTATTTTGCCTGAGGTTTGATCTGAGTCACCCTGACAACCAACCAGCAACCACATAATCAGTAGGAGGGGTAGTAAAAGCGTTCTGACCATTATCTTTCCTGAACCAGGATGTTCTGGGCCACCTCTTTGGAAATAAATATGGTTGTTGACTGGTCGATCATAACCTGCATGGAACTGTCAAATGCAACCTTGTCAAGGACCTTAATTGGTGCCCCAAGATGGGCGCCTAGTTTATCCAGGTGTTGCAGGAACGAGGGACTGCTGTCTTTTACTGCCCGGATTACTCCTTCACTTCCGAGACTAAGATTATGCAATTGTTTTAGAGGTTTAATTTTGATAACACCTTGGGCATCAGGAATTGGATCCCCGTGAGGATCAGCCTTGGGATGCCCTAAAAAGGCATCCAACCTTTCAATCAATAAGGGGGATTGAATATGCTCCAACTGTTCAGCCACTTCATGTACTTCATCCCAGTTAAAATTCAACTGTTGAACCAGAAACACTTCCCATAAACGATGTTTTCGGATTACTTTTAGCGCCGTTTCCCTGCCTTCCCCGGTGACCTTAACTCCCTGATATTTAGTATATTTAATTACACCTTTGCGATCCAGTTTCTGTATCATATCGCTCACTGAAGCCGGCTTGGTGTGGATGGCATCAGCAATGGCGTTGGTGGATACCTGTGCATGGCCTTCCTCAGACAGGTGATAGATGGTCTTTAAATAGTTTTCTTCAACCAGACTTAACATGAAATTTATTTTTAGTGCCTAAAGATACTAAAATTTAGATTAATCTAAAAATAAGTTTGTATAATTGGGAAAATGATAAATGATAAATGATAAATGATAAATGGCAAATGATAGGTGATAAATGACCAAATGATCAGATTGGTGAGAAATGGGGAATTGGGAAATGAGGAATTGGTTTTTGTAAATGAGACTAGCTGGGGATAGTTTTACAGGATGAAAAAAGAAAACGCAGCATTAGTAAAAAGCTATCAATTCGCTCTGGATTCAATTCAATTGTATAAAGAACTGCAACAAAAAAGGGAATATACGATCGGGAAACAACTTCTTCGATGCTGCACTTCAATCGGTGCCAATGTGGAAGAGGCCATAGGCGGGCATTCAAGACGAGACTTTGGGTGGAAAATGTCTATTGCTTACAAGGAAGCAAGAGAAGCACATTACTGGCTTAGGCTGCTCCGAGATAGTGACTACCTCAAAGATGAAGAAGTGAATGATTTTCTTTGCCAAGCTGATGAACTTATTAGAATTCTTGGTTCTATTCAAAAAACGGTTCTGGCCAGGAATTTCTCAAAATAGCACTCATCCCACAATAATTCATCATATGTCATTTCTAATTCATAATTTTTCACTTATCATTTCTAATTCCCTATGCAACTTTAACGCTTCCTGTTCCCAAGTGATCTCAGCGCCCGGCGTTGTAGTATAAAAACCGCCTTCCTTGATCTGCCTCCAGATAGTTTCAGGTTGGAAGTTGTTATAGTTCAGTACTACCGCGGCCTCATATGGTGCAACCACCGATTCCCAGAGTGTATGGGATTGTAGTAGCATTGGGAGACCTAGTCCCAGGTATTCATAGATCTTAGTTGGTATACAGTTTTCAGTACTGGGATTTGGTTGGTGTGCAACCAATCCAAAATCTGCAGTGCTGGCATACTCCATAACCTCCCGGTGTGGCACCAATTCGGCGCCGCCAACAAGTTTTATTAGATGTTGTTGGCTATTTATCTGGTTTCTAATTTGATCTAGTAATCCAGCTTCCGGAACTTGACCTACAATGGTAAGTTGCACGGGAAATTGCTGTTGGTGCAACGCCTGTACCAATGAAATGGCCTGTATAATTCCATTTTCTAGGGAAACGGTACCGGTAAAAACAAAATGGACATGATCACTTGCTGGTGTCTGACGAGGCAATTTAATTCCATGATATTTGTTCTCTAAAACAATATGCTTTCCCTTAACAAAAATCAATTCACCAACATAACCCTTTTCGGCCAGTAAATATTGATCAACAAACGGACGCGTACCTGTTTCTACCATCCAAATGGCCAATTTGAACAGTGGCTTTAAAAGGTTTGGATAGGCGGATTGATGTTGAACATTTCTTCTATAGTTTTCCTGAACATCATACCATAATTTTGTTCCGTAAAAAATCTTATATAATGCAGCGGGAAACAGCAGTTCCGGGGTACAGACCACGGTCAATGCTGGTCGCAGTTTGGCTAGCTGGTGTAGAAATTTCCAGGGCGCCAGCAGCCTGCCTATTCCAAGCCGGGTCCCATGATAAATAGTATGAAAACAGATGTCTGGATGGGAGGGTGGTTTTTTTACACCAAAGCCTATGATATTAACCTGGTATTTGTTTGATTCGCGAATTGAAAGTCCCAGTTTTTCATAAATCCGGGTATCATCAAGCGGTTTAAGTATAGAGGCGATTACTGCAACTTTCTCGGACATATAATTACACAATGGAAACTCAATTTATAGAATTAAAGGAAATCATCGAAGCTTCCTGGGAAAACCGGGAGCTGCTGAAACAGACGAAGACGGTTAAGGCGATTGAATCAGTTGTAGAACATCTCGATAAGGGATCCATCCGGGTGGCGGAACCGCTAGAGGATGGATGGCAAGTGAATGAGTGGGTAAAAAAAGCGGTGATCTTATATTTTCCTACCCAAAAAATGAATGTTCTTGAGGTAGGCCCATTCGAGTTTCATGATAAGATCCCATTGAAAAGGGGCTATGATAACTTAGGTGTACGGGTAGTACCACATGGTTTGGCCAGACATGGAAGTTATTTGGCTCCAGGAGTGATCATGATGCCATCATATGTAAACATTGACGCCTATGGCGACAGTGGTACTATGGTGGATACCTGGGCCACCGTGGGTAGTTGTGCGCAAATTGGTAAGCACGTGCATCTCAGTGGTGGGGTTGGTATTGGTGGGGTGCTGGAGCCGGTACAGGCAGCTCCGGTCATTGTGGAGGATGGAGCATTTATTGGGTCCCGAAGTATACTGGTGGAGGGAGTACATGTGTCGAAAGAAGCAGTGCTGGGAGCAAATGTAACCCTCACTTCAAGTTCCAGGATCATCGATGTGACAGGCCCTGAGCCCAAAGAGTACCGGGGCTTTGTCCCAGAGCGTTCGGTGGTGATCCCCGGATCCTATGCCAAAGAATTCCCGTCGGGCACTTATCAGGTTCCTTGTGCCTTGATCATTGGTCAAAGAAAAGAAAGTACCGACCGCAAAACTTCCTTGAATGATGCACTTAGAGAAAATAATGTAGCAGTTTAGCCAGAGGCTAAACAGATTCCAAACAACAAATAACAAGCATCAATTAAGTACCAAATCACGATGATCGAAATTCCAAACTACTTGGTAAATAAATTAGTTTGGTGCTTAAATCTTAGTGCTTGGTATTTAACTGTTTTTTGGGATTTTTTTTAAAACGCTTAACTTTACCTTCCTTTTTTAAACACTATGAAACAATTAATGTATTTTTTTGGCTTCCTACTATTCATTGGTTGCAGTGAAATGGCATCTGAGGAAGGCGACGAATTTTATCAGGAGGGAGATTTCGAACAGGCCATCAGGTCATACACTGAATATTTGGAGCTAAATCCTGCCAATGTCAAAACCCTTTATAATAGGGGAAGATCTTACGAGGAGCTGGAGCTTTTTGAATTGGCTTTTCAAGATTTCGTCTCTGTACTGGAAGAAGACGGGAAAAGTTTAAAAGCCAATTTGAGTGTTGGAGGCTACTATTATCGAAAGCAAGATTACCACAATGCCAAACATTATTTCGACCAGGCGATTAAGTATCATAAGGACAATGCCCAGGCGTATTTCCTTCGTGCCCGGGCCTATCACAAAGTAGGCATAAAGAAAGAGGCTATGGAGGGATACAACCAGGCCATCATTCTTGATGGAGACTTTGGCGAGGCTTATCTTTACCGCGGTGCACTGAAATCTTATCTAAAGCAAAGCCAGAGTGCCTGCGAAGATTACCAAAAGGCCAAGACCCTAAATGTGGAAAAAGCTGAGGCGGCGATTAAGAGTTTTTGTAACTGATGATTCTATAGTAGCACTGCCAGGTTTTCTGATTACTTTAGGAAATTTCCTATATTGAACTTCACCATTGAATGATTCCCATGAATAGGTTAGTTAGTTTCGGTGCTGTTCTTACCCTCCTGGTTGCAGGTTTGTTTTCTGCTTTCACCAACTCCCAGTGGTCTTCAGGGGCGCAGCAAGAGAATATTACCCTAAAGGTTGGTGTTGCAAAGACCAATATAACTCCTCAAACCCCCGTGCCCATGAGCGGTTACGGGAGCAGGGATGAGGTATTTAAAGGGATTCACGATTCACTGTATGCCACTGCCGTGGTGTTTGATGATGGCAACCAGAAGGCGGTGCTGATTACTGCTGACCTGATTGGGTTTTCTAACCAATTCTGTAAAGAGACTACAGATATGATTGAAAAAGCCGCCGGAATTCCTGGTACAAATGTTATGATTAGCGCTACTCATAACCATGATGGGCCTTCAAATAACACTTATGGGATCAGTGAAAACGAAGATGTAGTGGATTATATGGCCTCCATGCAGAAGAAGTTAATAGCCCTTGTAGTAAGGGCTGCCAAGAACCTGGTTCCTGCTCAGATTGGTACCGGCACCGGGAGGTGTAATATGAATATAAATCGCAGGGCACTATTTGCCGATGGTAACATTTGGTTGGGACGAAATCCGGATGGACCCTGTGATAAAGATGTATCGGTAGTGAGGATTGACGATACTTCAAATAAAATATTGGCCATTTTGGTAAACTGGCCCTGCCATGGTACCACAGGTGGCCCTAAAAAACTATCAAATCTCCGGAGACTGGCCTGGGGCCACTTCAAGGTTTGTTGAATCCCGTATGGGAGGTGAGGTGCTTGTTCCAATTACCATAGGCGCATCGGGAGATATTAATCCTATTTATGGGCCAAATGATCGATTCTCAGATATCGATGCCATTGGTAACATACTAGCCATAGAGGTCATCAAGGTGGCTGAATCAGTAAAGACCCATGATGGAGGATCAATTTCCACCGCGAAAAGGACCATTGTGGCCAAAGGAAGAAAACCAACGGATAATCGTTTGCCGAACCAGAAGTTAGAGCCAGCCACGGACGTGGAGATTTTTTTATCAGTATTAAGGGTGGGACCAGTGATTTTCGCAGGTATTTCCGGCGAGGTAATGACAGAAATAGGTATGGAAATCAAGAAACAATCGCCCTATAGTCACACGGTGGTAGTCACACATTGCAACGGAAGCGCTGGCTATCTTGTAACAGATGATACCTATAAGGAAGGGGGCTATGAGGCTATGGTGTCCAAAACTATGCCGGGAACTGCTGACCAAATTACTAACAACCTGATTAATATGATAAACTCGGAGATCAATGACTGAGGGACTCAATGAGTGAGGGAGTGAAGGATTCAAGCAGTGAGGGATTGCTGCGTCGCGAGCCGTCTCCTTAGGCTATGGCCCTCTTCCGTCGCCATAGGGGCTTTGTGACCATCGTCGACCGGGGGGACCGAATCACTCATAAGCGTGAGAAGGGGGGATGTCCCCAGTCACGGCATTTGACAGCATTCGACATTCGACACTCGGCGTTCTATTGCTCTACTGCTCAAGTATTCTACTGCTCAAGTATTCTACTGCTCCCATGCTCTATGGTTCTACTGCTCTATGGTTCACTTGTTCTACTGCTCCCACTGTTCTACTGCTCCCACTGCTCTACTGCTCCCACTGTTCTACTGCTCCCACTGTTCTACTGCTCCCACTGCTCTACTGCTCCCACCTTCTTCATGATCGCATATCTCTGAACCGGGCTTTTTATGGGTGCCATGGCAGTCCGGACAACTTTCTCTGATTACTTTTTCGCCGTGGCATACTTTACATGGTACTTGCCCTTTTCCCAAACAATTAGGACAGGTGTGATATTGAAGTTCACTAAATGCATTGAGTGAGGTAGTAACCCCGTTTCCCTTGCACACTTCACAAAGATTTACGCCCACTCCCATACAGTAATAACAGGCGTCGGTGATTTCACCTGTGCCATGACACAGATCACAGGGAATCAAGCGATATCCCCGACTATCACATAATTTACAAACCAGTATTAATTCATATTCATCGTCCAGGTAACGCTTAAGGTCCATTGCTTGTGAATAGTAGCGGCCGTTGGGTCCTGCTAGACGAAGGTACTTATCCAGAAAACTCCTGCTGTTGTGGTACTGATGCACCATATACAGGGTTTCGGCAAACAAATAGCTCAGTTGGTCCGGAAATACTGCTTTCATTTTTAGAATCCGGCGAAAAGTAAGGTTGGCGTCTTCATATTCCCCATTATTCATTTGACCGATGGCCACTTCCAACAGCTCATCAACTTGCCGATCAGTGCTTTCCTGGGCCATAATGATCTGATCACCACACCAGTTCAATACCAAAACCAGCAAACCTATCCTAAGTAGGATCTTAATATTCATCAGGTAAAGTTAACCACAAAATAGTTAAGAGAATTCCCTGATTTATGAAATAGGGGTTATTTAAGGAAATTTTCAGCAACCACCAGCTCCTTGCTCTGGTGCTTCCATGAGTAAAATCCCTGGCCAGATTTTACTCCCAGGTGTCCGGCGGTGACCATGTTTACCAGCAATGGACAGGGAGTATATTTTGACTGCCCAAATCCGTCTTGAAGTACTTTTAGAATAGCCAAACAAACATCCAGTCCTATAAAATCCGCTAGCTGTAGCGGACCCATTGGATGTGCCATACCCAGCTTCATCACCGTATCAATTTCTTCTACTCCAGCCACTCCTTCATGTAATGAAATGATCGCTTCATTTATCATGGGTATCAAGATCCGATTTGAAATGAACCCTGGATAGTCTTTTACTTCTACCGGCACCTTGTGTAGTTTTTTGGTAAGTTCCATTACCTGTTCAGTAACCTGATCGGAGGTTACATAACCCCTGATCACCTCCACCAATTTCATTACCGGTACTGGATTCATAAAGTGCATGCCAATTACCTGAGTAGGACGACTGGTAGCAGATGCAATTTTGGTAATGCTTATAGACGAAGTATTGGAGGCCAGTATACAGGACGGTGGGGTACATTCATCAAGTTGTTGAAAGATAGAGATTTTAAGATCGAGGTTTTCTGTCGCGGCTTCTACTACCAAGTCTGCATTTGCAACACCCACAGAAATGTCTGTATGAGTACTGATTCTATCCAGGGTTTGGTTTTTGTCATTTTTGGTGATCAACTCTTTATTAATTTGCCGGTCCAGGTTTTTTGAAATGACCGACAGCGCCTTATCCAGGGCATATTGCTGAATATCTATCAAAGCTACCTGATATCCATTTTGGGCAAACACATGGGCAATACCGTTTCCCATGGTTCCGGATCCGATAACTGCAATTTGTTTCATGGTATTATTTTGGGTCATAATATGTAAAACTCCGGCTGCCTTAACGCGGATGGAAAGTAATGGTTGACAATCCACCAACAGGAGCCTCTGGCGTTTTACTCTTTGCAGTAATATAAATGTCATGGAAACCAACTGCTTTCTTTAGCTGAACAGTAGCCTGAGCAGCAAATATGCCCTCCCTAACTTCAATTCCAATTGATTCCATGCTGGTCTTTGCAATTGCGGGTCCATCGATGTTGTCTAAATGGACCTCAATCAGCGCTCCTTGTGGCCCCATATTAAATCCAGAAAAAGTGAGAGAGCCAATATTGGTAAGGTCCAATTTTTCAAAAGAAATATAACTTGGATCAGTTAACCTTACCACTTCTGCTTCATCGTTTTTAAATATCTGCACTCCATCCTGACTATCAAAATCTACTGCTTTTACTACCGTATTGCGCAAGGTGTATACTTTTTGACCGGTAGCGGGCCCTGCTATTTCCCCTCCTTTGTCAGTATACATGGCTTTAAAAATATAGACTCCTCGGTGCTGCTTATCTTTGTCAACTCCAGTAGTGTAGGATCCGCTAGCGGGTAGGCTTTGTACATTGCCCTCTTCTCCAAAAGACAATATGTGCTGCACCATCTTATGAGCATCACTGAGACTAATTGCCGGATGGGCCGCCATGGGTGCTTCTCCCCAAACCCCACTGCCTCCGTTGATCACTTTATTACTTAAGGTGGCTACTGCCCGTCCTTCCTTGCGGTACTTGTTTGCAATATCCGCATAACTTGGGCCTACCGATTTCTTTTCAGGCGTATGACATGCTTTGCAATCACTATCCGCGATTAAACTGGATCCTGTAACCATGTGTTGCGCTTCATCGTCAATAATGTGTCCTTTTATGGTTTCTTTTGAGGCCTGCTCCAAATACTCCACGGTGACCATCACGTCTTTCGGATCAATATTGCCATCAGATAGACTACCTTCCTCCAAGTCGGAAACGTTTACCGCATAATCAATTTGACGCTGGTCCCAGTAAAACGTCTGATTTCCAGAAATTTCAAACGTTAATTTGGGCGGCTCATTACCCACATGTATTGCTACTGTTTCATTGGAAATACCACCATTGGGATCTGATAGGGTTAGTTGGACCTGATAGATACCAGGTGCCTGGAAGGTAAATTCCGGATTGGCTTCTTCCGAAGTGGCACCCTTATGGAATTTCCAGCTATAATTTAAAGGATCATTGTCATAATCAACACTCCCCGTTGAACTGAACTGCACCGTTAGTGGAGCAGCACCGGCGACTTTGTTTACACCTATTTGCCCAATGGGGTGGCGATTCCCGGCTTGGTAGTCTATTCGTACCAATCGGGCATCTACATTTTGAGTGAACCAACCAGTCCCGTATTCCAACACATATAGCTTTCCATCGGGGCCATAGTCCATGTCCATGGGATTGTTAAATTCAACATTTGCCATGAAAGGCTCCAGTTTTTCAAAGTCTCCGTTTTCGTCCAAGGTAACCATGAAGATCTTCCCCCGGATCCATTCGTAGAAAATGGGTTTACCATTGAAGTATTTTGGATATTTATTGGCATGGTCTGGAAAATTTTCTCCATAATAAATGGGGCCTGCCATGGCATTTCTACCTCCTGTTCCCAGGATGGGCCATATTTCTGATTCACCATAACTATAATAGATAAATGCTTCCTGGACCGGTGGAAGTTCCTCAATTCCGGTGTTATTTGGTGAATTGTTTATCGGTTTATTTGCTTCGTGGAAATCACCAGTGGTTTCGGCCTGGAAATCATGCCTGGCATATGCCAAGTTGTTGCCTGTAAAATATGGCCAACCAAAGAAGCCGGCATTCCTGGCCTGGTTAAATTCATCAAGTCCCCTGGGTCCCCTGATATCGCTGTCCGCCCTGGCGTCAGGTCCAACATCGCCCCAATATAAAAATCCTGTTTTGAAGTCGATGGCGATTCGATATGGGTTTCGACATCCCATTACATAGATCTCCGGTCGGGTATCGGGGGTTCCGGGAGCAAAAAGGTTTCCTTCAGGTATGGTGTAGCTACCGTCTGGTTGGGGGGTGATCCTCAGGATCTTTCCTCTCAGGTCATTGGCATTTGATGCACTCTTCTGTGCGTCCCACGGCGATCTCCCGGATCTTTCATCACTGGGACTAAATCCATCGGATTTGAAGGGGTTGGTGTCGTCACCTGTAGACAAAAATAGATTGCCATCAGGACCAAATTGTATGGACCCGCCGGTGTGACAGCATTCCTGCCGCTGAACCCCTACTTGCAACATTATTATTTCACTGTCCATGAGCAGTTCATCACCCACTAACTCAAAGCGGCTCAGGTTCTGCACATCCTCATCTCCGTTAGGAGAATAGTAAAGATAGATCCAATTATTGTTTATAAATTCCGGGTCCAGCGCAAGACCCAGTAACCCATCTTCATGATTGCCAATTCTACCAATGCCCAGGTAAACATCGAATTTTTGTACTAGAATGGTACTGTCAATATCTGGTTTGTACATTTTTAAACTTCCCTTTCTCTCTATGAAAAGGATGCGGCCATCGGGTAATACTTCCAGTTCCAATGGCTCTTCGAAATTGTAGTCCAGGACCACTTTGGTAAACCGGTTCGGGTCTGGCATTGGTTCATACCTGGCTAGGGAATAATCCAGCGGTTTGGCATCTCCTATGGCATAGGCAATACCTCCCGATAGGATCTCCAGAAATTCGGGTTCCGAAAAGGACTCATCTGTATGCCCAAATCCGGTATAAAATGCCCGACCTCCATCATATTCGTGGTACCAGGTGATGGGATGGAAGTCACCGTTGGTTCCTCCTTCATAGGTGGTCTCATCAAGCGTGACCAAAACATTCAGATTGGGGTTAATGTTTTTGTAGTTATAAAATTCATCAATTTTTTGAAAAGAGTCTGGTAGCGAGTCAGAAGCTATGTGACCATGATCGATAACATCACAGGTTGCCTCACGGACATTGGGGTTGGATGGGTGGCCATCAAAATAGGCACCCACTAATTTTCCATACCAGGGCCAGTCATATTCGGTGTCAGCGGCTGCATGTATACCCACGAATCCACCTCCTGCCTGGATGTAGCGTTCAAAATGGGATTGTTGCTGATAGTTCAGGATGTCCATAGTAGTGTTTAGGAAAATGACCGCACTATATTGGGATAGATCCTCCTGATTGAATACCAGAGCGTTCTCACTGGTGTCTACTAAAAAACCATCACGTTTACCCATATCCATTATGGCCTGCTTGCCAGTAGAAATTGAGGCGTGTCTATATCCTGCTGTTTTACTAAAAACCAGCACTCTTTTTTCCCGTTCCAGTCCCTGTTGACATCCAAGAAAGGCCATCCCCAGGATGATCAACATCAAAAAATTAAATTGCTTCATTGTTAATTTTATAATTCCTTTATTTTAATATTCCTAAACCATACACGGTCTCCGTGGTCTTGAAGAGCGATGTGGCCGCTCTTCGATTTGCCGAATCCCCGCATATCTTTGAATTTGCTGTTTGCAACCATCTGGTCCCAATCGCTGGTATGCATTTCAAAGGTCACTAACTCATATCCGTTTAACCAGTGACTAACTTTTCCGTCTTTTGATACAATCCGCACTTTGTTCCACTCTCCTGGTCCATTGGCGGCCACAAACTTGCAGGCAATCATGTCGTATAGATCTGATGATCGATGAGTTTCGATCCTTCCGTCTGCATGCCTTATATTATCAAGAATTTGCATTTCCGGACCGGTATGCCAGGGATGATCATATTCATCACTTTCTACCACATTGTACATGATGCCACTATTGCCGCCTTCCTCAATTTTCCATTCAAGGGTGAATTCGAAGTCTTGATATTCTTTTTCGGTAACTATGTCTCCACCACCAACGATCTTGCGATCTACCATTCTACTATTGTCCAGCATTAAACTTCCGTCGCTTATTTTCCAGGCGGAACCAATTTGGTTGCTTTTAAAGTTACGCCAACTTCTGATAGTCTTTCCATCAAATAAAAGTTCCCAACCGTTGTCGATCTCTGCATGTGAAAGTGTATTGGGCTTTTGTACAGGCGCCGGGTTTCGGAATCCAAAGTCATCGGATGGAATTTGGTTCATATTGTACCAGGCTTCTGTGGTCCACAGTGATTGTTCTTTAGCACTGCGGAAGGGCTGGTAGATCCTCACATGAATCACATGACCCTCTTTTATTCCCGGAAGTTCCAAAAATACCTTTTTACGGTCTTCGGAGATTTGAATACTCTTTATTTCCAGGGTTTCCAGGTCCATTTTGGGTCCTCCATAGTTTTTGGTAGGTAAATAGTACCACTGCTGTATGCGATACTCTTCCCCATTATGCCCACTGTTGGGTTCAATGGGAGCAGTGAATTCCAGTTCAAGACCATCTGTTTTGGCCCGAACTGCCAACATTTCAAAAGTAATATTCTGGTTATAGTGGAGCCGTTGAAGGCCGTACCATTGTTGGCCGTCATCGCTCCAGTTACCGCTGGATCCAACCTCTCCCACATAAAGGGAGCCGTCAGGTCCCCAGACAAGACGGTTGACCCCAGCTTCCAGTCCTTGTGAAAAACGGAATACTGCACCCTGGTACTGACCATTAATTTTTTCTACAAATACCCTCTTTATCCCGCCATGTGTTACTTCACCATGGATCATTTGCCCCTGATAAGGCCCTGTATTTAACACCACTGGCATTGAGGGGGAGTTGCCGATCTCATCCTGAGGCAGCCAAACTACCGGTAGTGTCTCCGTTAACCCTTTGGTTCCCGCAAAGTCCACCGTGCGTGATCCAAACCAGGCACCTTCTTGAAGATGCAGGATCTTACTGCTTGGGAGCCAGTCCCCTTGATTGTCGGCTACAAACAGTTGGTTGCCGACGCCGGTGCCGATTCCGTTGGGAGTCCTTAGTCCATGCGCAATAAACTCCAGGGTTCCATCGTCTTTGGAAATTCTTATGGCTTTACCCCGGTCCTGAATCTGAGGTTGGGTGCTGGCCCCTCCGGGATTGATGGCAGTAGCCAGGGTGGCATAGAAATAACCGTCTTTGTATTCCAGTCCAAAGGCAAATTCGTGAAAGTTTGCTGATACCTTCCAATCATCGCAAATGGTCCGGTACTCATCTATTATTCCGTCTCCATCATGGTCAATTAGTTTGGTCAATTCCTGCTTTTGAAGCACATAGATCTCGTCATCCACAACCTTCAATCCTAAGGGTTCTGCTAATCCGGTGGCTATTCTGGTAACTTCAATAGCATCGGGGTCATCGCCCTGAACACCTTTCAGTAAATAGACCGGTCCCAGGCTGTCCCAGGTAGATACCGCCAGTGTTCCGTCAGACAAGAAATCCATGCCTCCAATGCGTCCCTTAAAATGATCCGGTCGCGCTTGTGCCAGGTCAAAACTGGGATGAACAGAGGTTAGCTTTGCCTGGTCACCGGGTATACTGCGTACCAGAAACCTACGAGGAACATGTGGAACTGCTTCCTTTATCTGACTTCCTTGGTGACTTAATAGTTCCCCTGGGACTATTTCATAATCTTGGGCTCCATGAAAGGCCCATTGCAAGGAAACCACACCACCGGCCGCACCGTTGAAGTAAACCACTCTAATATCATTTTTACCGGCCTTAAGTATGATTTCTCCATCCCTGGCTTGGGTTCCATGAAATCCGCCATTGTCAATTATCAGCTGATGGTTGATATACAGGAAAGAACCATCATCACTGACCAGTCTGAAGTCCACATTTATGTCATCCTCAATGGTCAGGGTTCCGGTGAACTCTACTATTATATCGGTATTTATGGTGCCAAAATCCGTCCGGTCCACCACGTGTATACCCGAACTTACCCCGGATAGAATGGGTTTTCCAGAACTGATTATTTCATTTGGGTTAACGCTGTGGTTTTCATATAAATAGACACTTGTGGCTAATCCGTTAATATCACTGGTTATGGACTTTTGGTGATCGTCAGATAGTTTAATTGGTAAGCTGGATTTCCCAAGAAGTAAGTCTGCATCTCCGGAGGTTTCAATTTCATTATCCAGTGATAGGATATAGCTTACCATATGCTCTGCATCTGATTCCATAAGATCAGGATGGGCGGTCATGGGGACCTCTCCCCACCTACCACTACCTCCAGCTATTATTTTGGTTGCTAGTAAGCGCACGGTTCCATCAGTAGTAGGATATTTTTCTGCCACTTCCAGGTAACTAGGTCCAACTGTACGTACCGTTTCGTTGTGGCAGGTTTTGCAGTCGCTATTTTCAATTAGCTCTGCACCATGGGCAACAGCATCTTTGTTTTCAGATTCAGGTTCGTCTGTTTCTTTATGGTACGGATGTATAGCAAAGTAGGCCTCCAGTTTGGTTGTCCCGTTACCCAATGCAAGTACACCGGTTATTTGAAAAGTCTTTAGCCCTCCATAGGTTTTGGTTTCTTTGGTTTTCACCTGAAAATCACCGTCAGTAGTGTACGAAAACTCGCTTGGTAGATTGCTAAGAACTACCTGAAGTTCAAGATACTGGCCATCGAGAAGCCCCTCTACCTCAAAGGTCCTGCTCAAACCGGGGTACCCATCAGACTGATAATACTCAGGAGTTTCTCCGACCCGTATTTGTTCATCCTGGTATTCAATCAGGTAATTCAGGGTAACCTGATTATTTTGGAAGTAGTGCCCTTTATAATCAGGAGTGACTACCTGAGAAATTCCTTGTGCAGATACAGCCCAAAGGGATGAACCAAGTGAATCAACAAGGTAAGCAGTTCCAAAAGATGTTGGTTGAGGGCCATGCTTAGTCGTGTATACCGCACCATCGAAATCCACACCCCCTTGCCAGGCTTTGTATAGACCACAATGCCTGGTATCATAGGCGCTCCACATGTTTTCTTGAAGGGCCAGAGTGATCATGCGCGGCCGTTCATCCAGTACCGACCGGAACACCCAGGGATCTCTGGGGCGTTCAGGGGTAGAAGGACCGCTACAACTTGAAAGCAGCACCATCCAAATTCCCAGCAGTACTGTGTACTTATATACTTTAAATACCAAGAATTTTCCGGTTCTTGGCCTCATCGGATCCCGCTCCTGCAAAGTCATCGAATGCTTTTTCTGTTACGCTTATAATGTGGTCTTCAATAAATAAGGCACCCTCTTGTGCCCCTTGTTCAGGATGTTTTATGCAGCATTCCCATTCCAGAACTGCCCATCCATCATAGTCGTATTGCGCAAGTTTACTGAAAATTGAGGCAAAGTCTACCTGACCATCACCCAAAGAACGAAACCTTCCGGCACGGTCAATCCAACCCTGATATCCGCTGTAGACACCAACCCTGCCATTAGGATTAAACTCGGCGTCTTTTACGTGGAACATTTTGATATGTTGGTGATATAGATCGATGTACTCCAGGTAGTCCAGCTGTTGCAGTACAAAATGACTGGGATCATATAATATATGGCACCTGGGATGGTTTCCGGTGGCCTCCAGAAACATCTCAAAGGTGATGCCGTCATGGACATCTTCACCCGGATGAACTTCATAGCAAAGATCCACACCGCATTCGTCAAAAACATTCAGAATAGGGACCCATCGATCGGCAAGTTCTTTAAACCCGGTCTCAACCAAACCTGCCGGTCTTTGCGGCCAGGGGTATACAAATGGCCACATTAAAGCGCCGGTAAAGCTAGCCTGAGCATTAAGTCCCATGTGTTGGCTGGCTTTGGCGGCGCAATGCAATTGATTGATTGCCCATTCAGTTCGTGCCTTGGAATCTCCGTGCACGCTTTCCGGGGCAAAGCCATCAAACATGGTATCATAGGCGGGGTGAACCGCTACCAATTGCCCCTGGAGATGGGAAGCTAATTCAGTTATTTCTAACCCGCATTCTCTTACTTTTCCTTGAATCTCCTGAGCGTAAGTCTGACTTTCAGCGGCTTTTTGCAGGTCTATCAATCGGCCGTCCCAGCTGGGAATTTGAACTCCCTTATATCCCAGGTCAGCAGCCCATTTGCATATTGATTCCAGAGTATTGAAAGGAGCTTCATCTCCCATAAATTGTGCTAAGAATATTGCAGGTCCTTGTATTGTTTTCACGGTATGTTATTTAAAAGTTTGATTATTTCCTTTCAAGTGGCACCCATTTGTCGTTGCTGGCACTGGCGGCCACTACTGTTTCTATAAATGCCATACCCCTGACACCATCATGTATGTCCGGGAAGTCGGCATATAGAGGGTCCGGGTCCTCATTGTTCAGAATACTTTGCAAGGTTCTGGCAAAATTGCGGTAAATGTTAGCGAACGCTTCCAGATATCCTTCAGGATGTCCTGCAGGAACCCGTGCATGAGCCTGGGCGCTTTCACAAAGATCACCTACACCGGTGCGCAGGATTCTCTGACCGTCCTGGGTCTTGTGTATGAGGGTATTAGGTTCCATCTGATGCCATTCGAGACCTCCTTTTTCGCCGTATACCCTGATATTAATGTTGTTTTCTTCACCCACACATATTTGACTGCAATGTAAAATTCCCTTAGCGCCATTATCAAAATGAAGTAACACGTTGCCGTCGTCGTCTAGTTTTCTGCCTTCAACAAATGTGGTTAGGTCCGCGCACATTTCGGTGATTTGCAACCCGGTTATATATTCTGCCAGATTCTCGGCATGTGAACCAATGTCTCCCATAGAACCCGCCACACCCGATTTGGTGGGGTCAGTACGCCAGGCGGCCTGTTTTTGACCGGTGGCCTCAACCAAGGTAGCCAACCAACCTTGAGGGTATTCTACCACTACCTTTCGAATCTTTCCAAGTTTTCCGGATTGCACCATATCCCGTGCTTGTTTGACCATGGGGTAACCGGTGTAGTTATGGGTGAGGCCAAATAATAGTCCGGTTTCTTCAACTACCGACCTCAACTCTCTGGCCTCGGCGAGACTAAACGCCAGAGGCTTGTCACAGATCACCGGAAAACCATTTTTCAAGGCCATGATAGCAGGTGGAACATGTACATGATTGGGGGTCACGATGGATACGAAATCCATGCGTTCACCCTCAGGAAGGGTTTTTTCGGTTTCTATCATATCCTGATAAGTTCCGTATGATCGATCTTGGGGTAGGAACAGGTCTTCTCCCGATGCCTTGGATCTTTCCGGACTGGAACTAAAAGCGCCGCAAACCAGTTCAATTTCCCCGTCAAGGGCTGCAGCCATGCGGTGAACTGCTCCGATAAACGCACCCTGGCCGCCTCCGACCATTCCCATGCGTATTTTCCTGTGATTGGACATATTCTATAGGTTTCAAAGTTTAAAGTGAAGGTAATGTTGTATGTAAGATTTAATATTAAGAAAGATTATCAAATAAATAATAATCTGACCTGGAAAATTATCCGCTTTCACGCCGATGGCGTGATGGCCAACGCTAACCCAAAGATAATTTTAATGATCTCAAATGGGCATGCGTGGATTTGAATACTGAAATTTGAGGGTTTGCGCCACAGCGTTGGTTTGTTTTCACCAAAATTATCCTCTATTTTAGCCCACTTAATTTACTGATGATAATACAGTTTTCTTCTCCAAAAGAAAAGTTAGATTGTTGAAATCTTTACCTAAATCGCATAGCATATGACAAACGAACGAAGGCTTTTTTACGGTAGTTGTTTTGCCCTCATTACCACAGCTTTATCTTTTAGTATCCGGGCAGGAATCCTGCCACAGTTGGGAGAAGAACTGAGTTTATCTGCCCAGCAATTGGGCTTTATTAACTCTATGTGGTTTTTTGGCTTTCCGATTTCGATGGTAATTGGAGGTTTGATTTATCATAAAGTGGGTGGTAAAGTAATAATGCAGTTCGCTTTTGTGGTACATGCATTGGGTATTATATTAACAATATATGCAGGAAGTTATGGGATACTATTGATTTCTACCTTTTTTATTGGGTTGGGAAATGGATGTACGGAGGCTGCCTGTAATCCTATGATTGCCGACACCTACAAAGGAGTGAAAATGAGCAAAATGATGAATCGTTTTCATATGTGGTTCCCGGGAGGTATTGTTATTGGCAGTTTGGTTTCTAAATTTATGACCGATGCTGGCATGAGTTGGCAATCGCAGATCTGGATAATTATGATCCCTGCTATTTTGTATGCCTACTTCTTCTTTGGACAACAATGGCCCAAGGCAAAAGTAGAAAGCGCAGCCATTTTATCAGGAAACTTTAGAGCTATGATCACTCCATTGTTTCTGTTTATGTTTGCCTGTATGGCTTTAACAGCTATTTCAGAATTCGGTCCACAACAATGGGTAGGCCTTATTTTAGCGAAAAGTGGTGCCCAACCCATGATCATTCTGGCATTGGTAACCGGCCTCATGGCGGTGGCAAGATATTTTGGTGGAGAAGTTGTGCACCAGTTCAGCACCACGGGTGTATTGCTGGGATCCGCAATACTGGCCACCATTGGTGTTTTCTTATTCAGCACTCAGACCGGCGCCATGGCCTACGTGGCTGCCATAGTGTACGCACTGGGAATTGCTTATTTCTGGCCGAATATGCTTGGTTTTATCGCTGAATATATTCCTAAAAGTGGCGCTCTGGGATTGTCTGTGATTGGCGCCGTGGGCATGTTCTCTTCTTCTATTTTCCAACCTATAATAGGGCGGTGGATCGACAACGATCTAGCAGAAATGGCTACTCAGGGATTTACAGGAGATGAATTGGATTTAATGGCAGGTCAGGCGACTTTGGGAACCATGGTGCTGTTTCCACTTATTTTAATAGGATTGTTTACCATACTTTATTTTTGGATGCGCAACCGGGAAACCAAAGGAGATTCTACTGATGCGGAGGTGCAATAGCTTTGGACTATTAGAAATGGTTTCGATGTTTCGGTTTAAGGTGTTCGGTTTCAGTCAAACCTACGTCATTGACGAGAAACGCTCTATGATGGAGAGTACAAAGGCATTAACCACTCCAAGCTCGAACAGGCTCCGTATTTAAAAATCTAGATAAAAACTAATAAATATGAACATAGGACTTACCGCTCGCCTGAGCTTGATGATGTTTGTACAGTATTTCATCTGGGGATGCTGGGCACCCACCCTGGGTAATTTTATGGGCACTCCCGAAGTCAACATGGGGGAACTGATCAACTGGGCATACAGCCTGGGACCAATTTGTGCCATTATTGCTCCGTTTTTTCTGGGTATGATTGCTGACCGGTTTTTTGATTCGGAGAAGGTACTGGGTATTTTATGTTTGATCGCTGGAGTGGCCATGCTTGCTATGCCCGGTTATGCTGGTACTTCCTTATTTCTCCCATTGCTGTTTGTTCACGCATTATGCTACTTTCCAACTCTTGGGCTCACCGCTTCACTGGCATTTCACCACATGACTAACCAGGAAAAAGAATTCCCGGTAGTAAGGGTCTTTGGTACCATCGGATGGGTAGTTGCCGGGTTTCTTATTGGGAAATTCCTGATTGAGGGCTCAGAGGCCGATCCACTATTCATCGGCAGCACTTCCTTATATATTGGTGGTGCTGCGGCCATTATTCTGGGTTTATACAGTTTCACCCTTCCACTAACACCACCGCCTTCGAAAGGTCAGAAATCCTCATGGAGGGAGATACTTGGAGTTGATGCATTAAAGGAATTAAATACGCGCTCATCGATAGTGTTTCTAATCTGCGCAATGTTGATATTCATCGCATTTGGCACATATTTTCCTTATGCACCAAGGTATTTAAGCGCTGTAAGTGGTGGCGAACCCATTTTTGCTTCATTCCCTAATTACATTCCATTTTCAATACCTGCATTTGAAATGGCCTTCGGCCTAAAGGAATTAAATACGCGCTCATCGATAGTGTTTCTAATCTGCGCAATGTTGATATTCATCGCATTTGGCACATATTTTCCTTATGCACCAAGGTATTT
>PVMS01018797.1_pt1 | contig 21274 bp, 19 predicted proteins | sample 1853461 | NCBI WGS metagenome assembly PVMS01 (sample SAMN08582032, study PRJNA380276) | Marine sediment metagenome, whole genome shotgun sequencing project. | isolation source: ocean sediment barecode stripped | collected 2017 | reverse complement strand
CTTATGCAATACAATAATATTCATTTACATCGATCAGCCATTAAATTTACTACAAGAATAGAAAAACACCTTGTAGGTTGGCTTTGGGTTGCCTCTGAAGCTGGTTTCTAAAAAAATTTAAACTCAAATATTACCAATTCCAACCGTTCCAAAAAAGAAATTATTTTTGAAAATACACTGAAAAGCAATGTGTTATTCAATGTTTCATTGTTTATTTCACCAAGGAAAAATTAAAGAATTTCCTGAAACCAACTATCCTCTAGGAATTCTTTTCGATTAAATATACTGATTGATTATATTTTCGAATAATTCTTGTTTGCCACTTTTTAAGATCAACTCTCCATTGTTTTGAGCAATATCATATAAGTCTGTCAAGCTCAATTTTCCATTCTCAAAATCTTTTCCTTTTCCGGAATCGAATGAACTATAGCGATCCTTTCTTAGTTTTTCATAAGGAGATTCGGTAATGATTTTATCTGCAATCAATAAAGCCCGTGCAAACGTGTCTGCTCCTCCAATATGTGCATGGAAAACATCATCCATATCTGTAGAATTTCTTCTTAATTTCGCATCAAAATTAACCCCTCCCCCTTGCAGTCCGCCTGCATTTAAAAATACCAGCATTACTTCGGTAGTTTCCTGAAGGTTGTTCGGGAATTGGTCCGTATCCCAACCATTTTGATAATCACCTCTGTTGGCATCCAAACTCCCCAACATTCCTGCTTTTGCGGCAACTGCTAACTCATGTTGAAAGGTATGTTGTGCTAAAGTTGCATGGTTTACTTCAACGTTTATTTTAAAATCCTTATCCAGTCCATATTCGCGCAAGAATCCAATGGCCGTGGCAGTGTCAAAATCATATTGATGTTTCATTGGCTCCATTGGTTTTGGTTCAATAAAAAAGTTCCCCTTGAAACCCTGACTGCGTGCATAATCTCTCGCCATGATTAAGAACTGTCCCATATGATCCAGTTCTCTTCCCATATCAGTATTTAATAAGGACATATAGCCCTCTCTTCCTCCCCAGAACACATAGTTTTCTCCATCCAATGCAATGGTAGCATCCAGGGCCAATTTAATTTGTCCTCCCGCTCTGGCAACAACATCAAATTCAGGATTGGTAGCAGCTCCATTCATATATCTTGGGTTCGAAAAACAATTTGACGTTCCCCATAATAATTTAATACCCGACTCTGCTTTCTTTTGCTTTAGGTATTCAGTGATTGCATACAATCTTTTTTCTGACTCCTTGAACGTAGCCCCTTCCTGGATCAGATCATAATCATGGAAACAAAAATAATCAAAGCCCATTTTTCCAATAAATTCAACCGCCGCATCGGCTTTATCTTTAGCTGCCTGCAAGGGGTCTGATGAGCTATCCCAAGGAAAAATTTGTGTTCCAGGACCAAACGGATCTCCTCCCTGTCCGCAGAAAGTATGCCAGTAAGCAATTGCAAATTTAAAATGTTCTCTCATGGTTTTATCCGCAACAACCTGCTCCGGATTGTAAAATTTGAATGCCAACGGATTATCTGATGCTGGCCCTTCATATTTTATTTCTCCAATTCCTTTATAATACTCTTTGTCTCCTAATATTACCATTATTTATTTATTTGCTTTGTTATTCAATATACTTTCCAATGTTGTTTTCCAATGTTGATATGCCTTTTGATACGGCTTTTTGTTTGTTAATGGTCTGTAGGTCTTTACATGATCATTGTTTGAAATGCTCTCACTGAATTTCTCAAAGTCTCCATCTGTCAATCCCACTGCTCTTGCAGCCCCAATTGCTCCGGTGGTATTGTAAATCTCAATCTTATGACCTATCAATGTTGCAATAGTTTCTGAAAATATCTCTGATTGGAACAAATTATCATTTCCCGCTCTGATTACATTGATCACTACATGGTCATTTTTTAATATTTCCATTCCATACACAAAGGAAAACGCTATACCTTCTAACGTGGCTCTATACAAATGCCCCTTGTGGTGTTTATTTAAATTTAAGTTTGAGAAATGAGTGCCTACATTTTTATTGTTGAGCATGCGCTCTGCTCCATTTCCAAAAGGAATGACTACCACACCTTCTGATCCTATAGGGATTTTTGATGCTTTCTGATTCATAACCTCATAAGAGTCTTCACCTATATGATTTCGTAACCATCTGTACTGAATTCCAGCTCCATTGATACATAATAGTTTTCCTACAGTCTTATTTTCTTTTGTATAGTTTGCATGTGCAAAATGATTGATCCGTAACGATTCTTTTGATTGGAGTATATCCGAAACTGCATAAATCACTCCCGAAGTACCTCCGGTTGCTGCTACCTCTCCAGATTTAAATATGTTCAGGGATAATGCATTATTAGGTTGATCCCCTGCCCTATATACCACAGGAATTCCAATTGGTAATCCTGTAGCTTCAGAAGCTTCTGAATGAACCTCTCCCTGATTGGTGAAATTCTCTACAATAGTTGGAGTCAATGATGTATCAATTTCATAATAATTTAACAACCAATTGGCTACCTCATCATTTTCATAATCCCACAAAATCCCTTCCGATAGGCCATTCTTGGTGGTACAGATATCTCCTGTCAATTTGTAGGCTATATAATCTCCCGGCAACATATACTTAACTATCTTTTTATACATTTTGGGTTCATTCTCAAGAACCCATCTTAATTTTGATGCCGTAAAATTCCCAGGTGAGTTCAACAGGTTACGGGTGCATTTTTCTTCCAGATCTTCAAAAGCTTTATCTCCAATTGCTACAGCTCTGCTATCACACCAAATAATCGAATTTCGTAATACTTTGCCCGTATTGTCCACTACAACCAATCCATGCATTTGATAGGAAATTCCAATACCTGCAATTTTTGAAGGTTCTATATTCTCTTCTTTTATAATGCGCTTTGTCGCCGTACACAAATGCTCCCACCATATTTCCGGGTCTTGCTCTGCCCATTCCGGATGCAATGACACTATATTCATCTCATTTTTAGGTTCGTGTAATGAACCTAATTTCTTTCCTGTAGCAGAATCAACCAATGCTACTTTTACTGAAGAACTTCCTATGTCAAATCCTATATAATACAACGGTTTTTTATTAATTAATAAACATATTTATCAGATGGTAATTCTCAATTCTATAAACCAACACAAAGCTAGAAAAAAATCAATGAATTCCAGCTCTTAAAATATTCTCAACGCAAGATTGAATCAATGGATCAGCATTTATGATGGACTCTTCCAAACTCATAGGTTTATTTACAATAGAAAAAATTGCTGATACTCCCTGTCCATATAAATCTTCAATATTATCCCCGATTTTACCCGTAATCGCAATAACAGGAACGTTGTGTTTTTTACCAATGGAGGCAATACCCGAAACCGTTTTTCCATATAACGTTTGATGGTCAATTTTACCTTCTCCGGTAAATACAATATCAGCATTACTAATGTAATTTTCCAAATTCAAAATCTCGATAATCAGATCAATACCACTTCTTAAATTTGCATTAAAAAAAGCGAGTAAAGCAGTTCCCATTCCTCCTGCAGCGCCTGCTCCGGCAACAGCGTTTACCTCTTTGCCTAAATGCGACTTGAGTATTGATGCATATAGTACCAAATTATTATCGAGTTGTTTCAGTTCGTTTGAGTTTCCTCCTTTCTGACTACCATAAATAGCCGAAGCTCCTTCAGGTCCGGTTAATGGATTGGATACATCACAAGCTCCAATAATTTCACAATCCCCAAGTCTTTTATCCAGATTAGAAAGATCAATGTGGTGTAACTGATCCAGTTCTCCTCCTCCATGTCCAATTAATTCCCCTTTTGAATTCAGGAATTTACCACCAAGTGCTTTGACCATACCCATTCCTCCATCGTTTGTGGCACTCCCGCCTAATCCAATTATTATTTTTTTACAACCTCGATCTAAAGCGTCAAATATGAGTTGACCTGTTCCAAAAGTCGATGTAATAAGCGGATTTCTTTCATTTTCTTCCAGAAGTTCAAGTCCTGAGGCCGTTGCCATTTCAATCACAGCCGTAATTCCATCCGTCAAAATACCATATTGAGCATTGATAGCTCTAAGTAATGGGTCTTTAACATTAACTGTTAATAATTTCCCTCCGGTTGACACAACCAACGCATCTAATAAGCCTTCTCCTCCATCTGATATGGGTATTTGTATGGTGGTAGCTTCAGGATACACCTTTTTAATCCCTTTCGTTATGGAACTTGCAACTTCTGTAGCTGATAAACAATCTTTGAATGAATCCGGCGCAATTACAATATTCATGATTCTCTATTTTCTTCAAAACTAATTGAAAATGATTTGAATCAAAGATAATATTAATATTGCAGTTATTCCCTGTACGAAAGTAGCGACAGAATGACTTTTTAATGTGGTTTTAGTGCTCATTCCTGAAAATTGTGATACTACCCAAAAATAACTATCATTTATGTGTGATACCGTCATTGCACCGGCTCCAACAGCCAATACGGCCAAAGCACGAGACATTTCAGTATCTAATCCCAGTACATCCATCATTGGGGCATTAATTGTCGCTGCAGTATTTATAGCCACCGTGGAAGATCCTTGTGCAGTTTTTAAAATAGCTGCTAAAATAAACGGCAAAAATATACCCGCTTGTAGTCCGGTGAACTCAGATCCAATAATTTCACCTAAATTTCCTGACCTCAAGATACTCCCAAAAGCGCCTCCCGCACCGGTTATTAAAATAATAACTCCTGCTTCTTTTAAAGCACTTGTAACCCAAGTCAAGCGTTTTTTTATTGATGTTCCTTTATCAACCAATTGCACTGCAAATAAAATACCTATAAATAATGCAACCAATGGGTTTCCTAAAAAAGAAAAAATACCAACAATAATTCCATCACCAAAAGGATGTGACGGGTATTTCGCGATAGACCTCAATGCAATCAATAAAATAGGGATTATTATTGGTAAAAAAACTGCCAGCACGCCTGATTTACTTTCGGCTATTTCAGTGTCTATTGTTTCTTCCACTTTTTCATCTTGATCTATTTCAAGAGATTTCCCAGATTTAAGAGCCCAAAGATACCCTACAAAAGCAGTAGGTATTGCTAACAATATTCCTAATAATATTACCAGACCTAGATCGGCCTCTAAAGCTGCTGCTGCTGCTAATGGCCCGGGTGTTGGAGGAACAAAAACATGAGACACGTACAAGCCAGTCGACAATGCTACTGCAAAAACAACCAGTGAAATTCCTGTTTTTTTACTCAATGCTTTATTTAAGGAGGACAAAATGATAAACCCCGAATCACAAAAAACAGGTATTGAAACTAAAATCCCTGTAAGATTCATGGCTAATGGTGATTTTTTATCTCCTATGAGTTTTAAAATGTATTTAGCCATGGTTGCAGTACCACCGGATTTTTCTAAAAAAGTTCCGATTATTGCCCCAAACCCTATTATGATCCCAATACTTGATAATGTATTACCAAATCCCAAATTGATTTTATCGAGTATGGTATTTCCATCCAGACCCATTAAAAACCCAACAATTATTGATGCCAGAATTAAGGTTATAAATGGATGAATTTTAAACTTGGCTATCGCCACTACTATAAAAATTATAACGACTAAAATAATAAGAAGTAGATTCATTAGATTGCTTTTTTATAGTTTTAAAAGAAAATTATATCCTAAAATAATTTCTCAATTTGTGCTAATTGTAGTTCCTCCACCAGGGTTCGCTTCAAAGGAAGTTAATTTAATGTTGAATTTAATAAAATATGCTTCAGAAGCAGCACTAATAAAACGTTCAACAGCATTGGAATGAACGATATTTATTGTACATCCTCCAAAACCACCACCCATCATTCTGGAACCTATTACTTCCTTATAGTTTTTCGAAAAATCAACCAAAAAATCAAGTTCAGGACAACTAACTTCATATAAATACTGTAACCCTTCATGAGTTTTATACATTAATTTTCCCACTTCATCTAAATGATTATTTTTTAATGCATTTACTGCATCCAACACCCTTTTTTTTTCTTCAATAACATATGTGCATCGATTAAAGACAACCGTTGACATTAAGGATTTAAATTCATTTAGTAATTGAATAGAAACGTCTCTTAAAGAATTAATTTCAGGATATCTTTCTTTAATGATCTCGACTCCCTTTTCACATTGACTTCTTCTCAAATTGTATTCTCCCGACGCTAAATTATGTGAAATATTTGTATTTAATAATAATATTTTATAGGGTTCAATTTTAATCGGTATATATTCAATATCCAACGACTGGCAATCCAATAATATGACATGGTCCTTTTTGCTCATTACAGAAGCAAATTGATCCATAATACCGCACTTGGTACCTACAAAGTTATGTTCAGCTCTTTGAGACAGCTTCACAATAGTTAGTTTTGACAGGTTTAAATTAAATAATTCATTCAAACCAAAAGCCAATCCACATTCTAATGCAGCAGATGAACTGATACCTGAACCTATAGGAATATCACTATCCAAAACACAATCAAATCCTTCTAATTTGTTAGTTAATTGTTGTATTTCATGAACAACTCCCAATATATAATTTTCCCATTGCTGTTCACTTTTCTCAACTTTATTTAGATTAAATGAAAAGCTAATATCGAAATTTTGGCTGTATACAGTACAGGTGCCAGCGGTTCCGTTTTTCCTTAGCTTGAATTGGATTTTTTTATTTATAGCCGTCGGTAGAACATATCCATTATTGTAGTCGGTATGCTCTCCAATAATATTAATTCTTCCCGGTGAATTTACAATCAGATCGAATTCTGAATGAATAAGACTTATGTCTTTCATTAAATAATTATTTATGTCTTTTTACTTCCTTGAATCTATTACAAATACTTTTACAAGTTACTTATTAAGCAATAATCACTAAATTTACTTTTAATATTTTATTTACTAAAATTACACATGAATTTTTGGACATTTCATTTTGTCTCGGACGGCTAAAAAATAAATATTTAAAAAGCCATTGGAAAAATATAAAATTATGGGAAATTTATCTGTGTCTACAATAAAAAGGGTTATTTATTTCTGAAAACGGCTATAGTTATACCCTATTTTCTAACGCAAACGAACTGTCTTTCTATATTTGTTAAAAAATATCCACCCTTTACCCACCACACTATCATTTTCAATTATTACAGGCGTACATTCTCCTTTTGAAATAATACCATTTTGATCTTTAGGTGTCGAAAAATACCACAATATCTTTATTTTCCTTTTGATGTTGCCATTGTATTCGTTTGAAAACTCAGGCTGTTTAAACAATTTCTTCAATGGTCTTTTCCTGCCAACTTTTGGGATTTTCACTATCATTTCAGGTCCCATAATATCTATGACGTCAGCGTGATTTAAACCTGGTGTGATTTCGGCAATTTTTGAATTTTGATCATCTAGAAATTCATCAAAAGTATCGTAATTTTTTTCAATAGAAACCTGAGAATAGGCATTAAAAGAAAATGCGCATAAAACAAAAATAAAAAATAGGGAATTCCTTTTCATGAAGGCAATATACAAAAAAACAAAAAGATTAATTTCTAAGTTTCTATTAGATCTACTTATCATTGGTAAGATCTTCATCCTCTAGATCAGCATTCTCGATATCAATAACGTTATCTATTTCCAATGGATTCGCTTCATCCCCATTGTCATCATCATGATTTTCCATACTGTCGACCAGTGCGTCACTTATTTTAATAAGAAATATAGTATCTTTTGTTGTTACTTCAACAGCTTCAATAAATTGACCTTTATGATTTGTAAACTTTACAATATTCCTAATCCCATATCCATCAGGGAATTTTTCAACTAACAAAGTAAGAATTTCCTGGGTTAGTTTATGATAATCTACAATTACTCGCTTCATAACAAACTCATTATATTAGACTTACAAAAATGAACTCTTTATCTTATTAAATTATAAATTTCTATTCAAATATAAAAAAATATTTCAATCAAAAAATAAAAACCGGCTATCTATAATTTATTTATTAATACATCCACAAACAATATATAACATAAAAAAACCAGGATTTCTCCTGGTTGGTAATTTGACTAAATAAAATATTTAAAGCATCTTTAAAGTATTCACTTCCATTTCAGTCAATACTCTCCAATGTCCTCGAGGAAGATTTTTTTTTGTCAATCCTGCAAAAATTACACGATCTAATTTTATAACCTTATAGTTAAAATGCTCAAATATTCTCCTCACAATTCTATTCCTTCCCGAATGGATCTTAACACCAACTTCTGATTTCGGCTGATCCTGAATATATGATATTTCATCAACTAACACTCTTCTTTCATCAAGAACAAAACCTTCTGAAATTTTATTCAAATCATTCATAGTCAATTTTTTATCCAAATGAGCATGATATATCTTTTGAATGTTATGTTTTGGGTGTGTCAATTTTTTTGCCAATTCGCCGTCATTTGTAAAAAGTAATAATCCGGTTGTATTTCTATCCAATCTGCCTACAGGGTAAATACGCTCCTTTGAGGCATTTGACACTAATTCCATGACAGTTCTTCGGCCCCTGTCATCTTCCATTGTTGTAATGAAATTTTTGGGTTTGTTCAATAAAATATAACGCTTTTTCTCAGGATTAATCAAGGACCCGTCAAATCTGACTTCATCATTTGGTGAAACCTTATAACCCATTTCAGTAATTAATTTTCCATTAACCGTTGCGCTACCGGCCTTTATAAACACATCTGCTTCACGTCGAGAACAAATACCAGAGTTTGCAATGTATTTATTTAAACGAATACTATTGGACGTTATAGGTTGGGTAGTTTGTTTTGATTGTGTAGAATCTTTTGAAAACTTCTTTTTGTTATCAAATCTTTTATGCGATGTGTTATGAGATTTTCTTTTGTCTTGTTGTCGTCCTCTCGACGAGTTTTTATTAGCATTCATTATTTTATGATTTTTGCAAAAGTAATTTTAATCTCTCAATTAAATAAGTAAAAACCGAAAATTATCAGAAAAAAAATTGTCTAAAGATATTTCAAATAAGAAAGAAGGGTAGCATTTTAAAAAGCTTCAAAATTTGTTATTCAAATAAAAAAAATCAGGAAACTTTATTATTTAATTTGGATTAATCTATCAATAATAATCGAATAATCTATTAAAGCCAAACTGCATACGCCTGCTAAAATTAACAATTTCAAAGCAACATGTAATAATACATAATTGCGTTTACTTCTGCTAAACCATAAAAAAAGTACAAATAATATTAACACTAATATACTCATATAAAAGTAGTATTTCATACCGCCAATTTCCGGATATTTTAATAAAAAGTAAATAGGATTTAAGGTTAATAAAGTGAGCACCGTAATCAATATTTTGGTGAATTTCTCACCATATTTAACAGCAATGGTCTGATAATTATGAGTAAAATCTCCTTTTAACCTTTCTAAATCTTTTATCAGTTCTCTTATTAATAAAATAAAGAATAAAAATGCTGCATGTGTAAATATGATTTCAGAAAAATTTTTATAATAAACAAAAACTGCAAAGAATGGAAGTATTGATAAAATTGCAGCTGAAAACAAGCCAGCCAGAGGATATTTTCTGAGCTTATGTGAATAAAACCAAATCAAAAAAATATAAATTGAAAAAAATAAGGCCGCTCTCCATGAAACTAAAAAAGCAAAACAAACACCTAAAAAATTAAGGATAAAATATATTGGCAATTTAATTTTCTGACCAACAATTGAGTCAATCTTTGATTTTACCGGACGAGTAATTTTATCTGTTTCAGTATCATAGAAATTATTTATAATGTATCCCGATGCAATAACGCAAATTGTTGCAAGAACAATAAAGTATAAGTTTATGTCAAGCAAGACAATCCGTAACGATTTATGAGGTGAAAAAATAAAAACAGAAGCTAAATACTGAGCAATTACAATTAATAAAATATTGTATCCTCTCACAACAGAAAATAAACTCAACACTTTTATGTAAAATGGTGCCTTTTTTTTAGTATTGTTTTTAGAAATTTCCAGTAGATCCATTTTAGTATTCAATAAAATTTAAAGACGTATTCTTATTAAACTTTATTTTGTTAGAATTATTTCTTATTAAAATCTATAAACAAGTTCTAAATTATAATCTTTTAAAATGGTTTTTGCTTTGTCAAAATCTTCAGTAAATCCTAAAATATAACCTCCACCTCCTGAACCACATAGCTTCAAATAATAATCGTTAGATTCAATGCCCTTTCGCCAAACAGTATGAAAAGCCTTAGGTATCATTGGTTTGAAATTATCCAGCACTACTTTTGATAATTGTTTTACATTTCCAAAAAGTGATTTCACATTTCCATGCAAAAAATCATCAATGCAGGCATCAGTATATTTTGCAAAATCTTCATTCAACATTTTCCGAAAACCTTCGTTTTTCATTTTATTCATAAAAATATTGACCATAGGGCCGGTTTCTCCAATCATTTCAGAATCTAACAAGAAAACAGCTCCTTTCCCTCCTTTTTGAGAAGGAATTCCTGTCGGCTCCAAATTATCTCTAGAATTGATTAAAATAGGAATACTTAAATATGAGTTTAATGGATCTAGTCCCGAACTTTTACCGTGAAAAAATGACTCCATCAAAGAAAATATTTCTTTCAATTTCAATAATTTTTCTCTAGTCAAATTTTCTAAAACAGTGATTTTATCAATAGCGTATTTATCGTAAATTGAAGCAACCAAAGCACCTGAACTTCCAACGCCATATCCTTGAGGTATACTAGAGTCGAAATACATTCCGCTTTCTATATCAACCTTCAAATCTTCAAATCGAAAATTCAGCCACTCTTTTTTATCAAGATTCACTAAATAAACATAAAACTTTTCCAAGCTTTTATTAGATTCTTTTGCCTCAACCGTTAAGTTTTCTGATTTTTTTAGAGCACCCTGATAACTGTTATACGGTATGGTTAATCCTTTAGAGTCTTTGATTATCCCATACTCACCAAAAAGTAAAATTTTTGCGTAAAAAAGTGGTCCCTTCATATTTTTTTAAATTGACAATTGTTTTGCGCCAATTCCTGCTCTGTCGCAAATATAATGATTTTCATGACAAAATTGAATCAACTCACTAATTATAAATTTGTTAACTTCATCTTTTTCAGCTTCAGGAAACAATACATGAACATTGGCCCCTGCATCTAACGTAAAACAAATATTTGAACCTGAATTCCCTCTAAAACTCCATATTTTATGAATTATTTTTAAAGTATTTGGTTTCATTAGAATAAAATATGGGTCGCTGGTCATCATCATGGCATGCAAACTCAATGCTTCACTTTCTACAATGGCTATAAATTCCTTTAAATCCCCATTTTGAAGTATTTTTGAAATTTTAGAAATATTTTTATTGGCCTGATCAAATCTTTCTTTGGCAAAGGGATGGTTGTGCATTAACTGATGCCCAATGGTACTTGAAACTTGTTTTTTACCTTCATCAACCAATAAAATAGTGTCCTGATAATTATAAAAGCTCTCATGAACTTTATACGGAAATTTAATACCGTATAAATTTGAACTTCCTTCAATTTCTTTATGGTTTCCCCAAACAATTATTTCGCCTTTAATACTTCTGCAAGCGCTTCCAGAACCTAAACGAGCTAAAAAGGATGCTTTTGTATAAAAATATTCGTCAGTAATTGTAGGGTTCAATTCCTTCTCCAAACTCATTATACACAATGCCAATGCGCTCATTCCACTGGCTGAAGAAGCAATTCCGCTACTGTGAGGGAAAGAATTCTTTGATTTTATCACAAAATCAAAGTTTTTTAAAAATGGCACATATTGCTCAATCCTCTTAAAAAAAGTATGAATTTTTGGTTTGAAATCATCTTTCTTTTTTCCTTCAAAAAATATAGTGAAATCAAATTTACTTTCGTCAACCTGAACTCGTTTCAGGTTCTCATCGTGAGATGTTGAATCAAGTTCAGTATGACTTGATTTCCGTTTCGAATATTCTAATGTCGTCAATGTAAAACAAGCATCCAGAGTAAAACTAATCGATGTATTTTCAGGAATTTGTGGTTCCTGTTTCCCCCAATATTTTACTAAGGCTATGTTGCTTGGTGTTTTCCAGGTAACATTCCCTTTCGATATAGTTGATAAATCAAAATTGGATACAATAAAATCGGATTCTTTCAAAACTGAAATTTTGCTCAAAGATAATACTTTTGCTTAAACTTTTTCAAGTCTGGAGAGCACATCTTTTTTATAACTTCTGCTTATTGGAATAGCTTTTTTATTCACTTCAATAAATTCATTGGTAAAAGAATCAATTTTAGGAATTGAAACAATAAATGAACGGTGAATTCTAATAAAATCCTTTTGAGGGAGTTTGGCTTCAATGTTTGTGATGGTCTCTCTGGTAACAATGGTCTTATTAACTATATGAATTTTTATATAATCACTCAAACTTTCAATATAATTAATATCAGAAAAATTAATTTTAATCATTTTTCGATCAGAACGCACAAAAATAAAATCACTTTTTTCTTGAATTATACTAAAAGGAGGTTCAGTATACACCGAAATATTTTCATCTAAAAATTTATTTACAGCTTGTAACAAACGCTCAAAAGAAATTGGTTTCAACAAATAATCTACCGCTTGTAAATCAAATCCGTCAACAGCATATTCTCGATAAGCAGTTGTGAAAATTACTTTGATATTTTTATTAATGGATTTTGCAAAGGACAAGCCAGAAATTTCCGGCATATTAATATCCAAAAATATCAAATCAACTTTCTTAGAATTGATTTCATTGAAAGCCTCCATTGCATTTTTACAAGTCGCCACAACTTTTAAGGAGTATATTCTTTGTATATGATTTTCTAATATCTCACGTGCAATGGGTTCATCATCTACAATTATACATTGAATGGTTTTAGACATTGTTTAAGAGATTTAAGTTTGTAATTTCAAGATATACTTCAAACCAATTATTTTTATTCTTAACTTTTAATAAATGGTTATTCTTGTAAAGTAAATCCAATCTTTTCCGAATATTTCTAAGCCCAATCCTACTTTCATTTTTCTTTATATCAGCGTCCAAGAAGGTGTTTTTTATTAAAAATTCCAATTTATTTTCCGATAGTTTTAAATCAATTTCGACAGTTAAAAAATTTTCAATCAAACTTCCATGCTTAAACGCATTTTCTACAAAAGGAATTAACAGCATTGGCGCAACTTCAATTTCATCTGGAATTTCAGTAATATTAAATCTCACTTTTAAAGTATCTTGAAATCGTATTTTTTCTAGCTCAATGTATTCCTTTATATGTAAAACTTCTTCCTTTAAACTCACTTTTGGTTTAGTTACCTGATATAAAATATAGTCTAGCAAATTAGAAAGTTTTAAAATTATTTCAGGCGTATCTTTCGATTGCTTCAGTGCAAAACCATAAATAGTATTTAGTGTATTGAATAAAAAATGCGGGTGAATTTGTTTTTTCAAGTACTGTAATTCTTGCTCTTTAATTTGCAACTGTGTTTCTAAAATTTTATTCTGCAATTCTTTATTTTTAGAAACTTCTTTAAAATTGTGATTTAATAAAGTAATAAAACTTACTAATCCAACTACTAAATAAACCAAAATCAGAATAAATATATAATTACGACTCATTAGTGGCATTTGTGTAATTTGCATATTTGATAAAAATATAAAACAACCTAACATTGTTATAATTATTAAATAAGTTGAAAAAATTAATGTGTAAACGCCATATAGAATAAAAAGCCTATATTTTTTTTGAATCAAATATTTTGGTATCAAAAAGTAAACAACAAAATAAGTAGTTAGCATTGTAACTGGCAGTAAAAAACTTGAAAACCAAGAAATATAATTAGAATTTGTTGAATTATAACTAAAAAAATAGACGAAAAAGAACCATACAGCTATCCAAAAAAATAGATGTACTATAACAAATTTACTTCTATTTAAAAGGTTCAAAATCACTACTGCAAATTGCAACTATTATTTTAATTAACATATTTTTAGAGACCAATTGCAAGTTTATGCCTTGATTTGTCTTGAATTTAAAGATTAGCTATTTATTAAATCCTAAATTTGTTAATTACCTGTAAAAATTTGTAATTCATCGCAAAACTAATTTTTTAAACTAAATCAATATTACATTTGAAATAATTATAAACTATAAAACTTATTAGTTATGTCACAATTTTTTCAAAAATTAAATGAAGGTGGTCCATTTTTTATGTACCCTATTCTTTTTGTACTTATTTTAATTATTATTTTAACAATTAAAGGTATTGTTAATAGAAAAGGTAATAACTCAAAAACAATTTCTCTAATTTCATCTTTTGGCTTATTTATTGTTGCTTGGGGTATTCTTGGACAAACAATTGGCTTAATAACTGCATTTGATGCGATTGAATCTGCTGGTGATATCTCAATGAGCGTAATGGCTGGCGGTTTAAAGGTGAGTTTACTAACAACACTTTTTGGTTTAGTTACTTTTATAATTAGTAGAATTGGAATTATTATTCTTACTTGGATGCAGAAAGAATAGCCATCTTATTGAAAGAAATTCCTTTCAAATATTTTAAGGGAATTTCTTACTTTCTTTAAGCACTATCCGTATTTCTTATGTAGTGAAATACTAGGTTTGTGTTGTGTTTCAATTAATTTTACTGTGCACAGAATTAGCTACGATCCATGCTCCTGTCCACGCATTTTGAAAGTTAAATCCTCCGGTGATTGCATCAATATTTAATATTTCTCCCGCAAAGAATAAATTATTGTTCAGTTTACTTTCAAATCGTTTGAAATTGATTTCTTTTAAATCTATTCCTCCGGCAGTCACAAACTCTTCTTTGAATGTGCTTTTACCATCAACTTTGAAAATGCCTTTTGTCAATTGTCCGACTAAATCTTCTAATTGTTTATTCGACAATTGTGCCCATTGAGTGGTTGATGAAATTTGCGATGCAAGAACCAATTTCTCCCATAACCGTTTTGGTATAGTCTCAAAAACTGAACGTACCATTACTAGTTTTTTTGATTGAATCTTTTTAGCCAGTCTCAAGTCTTTTAAAACCGTTTCGAACTTTTTGAACAACCAATTTACTTCTATGTCGAAATTATAATGTTTCTCAAAAAATTCTATGGCTCCCCAAGCAGATAATTTTAAAATTCCAGGTCCGCTCATTCCCCAATGTGTAATTAATAACGGCCCTTGTTCAGCTAATTTTGAATTAAGAACTTTTACTGAAGCCCAGGGCACTGATATTCCGGGAATGGTTGCAATTCTTTCATCAGAAATATTAAAAGTAAATAGTGAGGGAACCGGTTTTACAATTGAATGTCCCAGTCCTTCCATCATATTCCATACAATAACATTATTTCCTGCAGCAACCAATAAGTAATCTGCAATAAAATTTTCAGAATTTGTTGTTATTTCAAATTTATCATCTCTTTTTTCAATGGCTTCTACCGGAGTATTTGTTTTCAAAATAACACCGGCTTTCTCTGCACTTTCTACAAAACAATCAATTATTGTTTGAGAAGAGTTTGATTCCGGAAAAATCCTGTTATCGCCTTCAATTTTTAAAGGGATACCTCTTTTCTCGAACCATTCCATGGTATCTCCAGTCATAAATTGATGAAAAGGTCCTAGTAATTCTTTTTTCCCACGAGGATAGAATTCAATCAATTCATGAGGAGTAAAACACGCATGTGAAACATTGCATCTTCCTCCACCGCTAATTTTAACTTTTTGCAAAACTTTGCCACCTCTTTCTAATATGATCACATCCAAATCAGGATGTTTTTCTGCTGCATTTATTCCTGCAAAAAACCCTGCAGCTCCTCCTCCAATAATTATGAATTTTTTTTTCATTTTTACAGTATCATTTCTTGATAAGGTATCACCGTTGAAAAACCTTTTTGATGAAAATAAACAGGAGTATCATCATTTCCTGTAGCCAGTATAAAATCACCTCCCCAGGCACCCAGGCTTTTCGTTTGTCCGAAATAATCAGAAAACAACTGCTCCTGAACTTGTTTTATATGAATTGTTTTAGAAACTATATGTTCATGTTCTTTTAATATTTTTTCAAAATCATTTAATTCCTTACAGGTAATAAAGGCATCTGTTAAAGCTGATATATCCTTTATTTGAGTAGTTAAATCCTTGCTGAACTTTTGATATTGTTGAATTCCTTCTCTACTATTTTGCTTTTTGTTCAAATACACAAAATACAGTTGTTCTTTAAATTCAGGATCAAATTCAGTAGGTTTTACTTTGGGCTCAATTCCATTTCTAATATACAAGATAGGAGTGTCATTTAGAGCGCATGCAATATCGTAACCACTGCCTCCAAATGTTTTTTGCAACAATTCATACGGATTCACCTCCGCCCAATTAGATAAGTTATTGATCAGTGTTGAAGAACTGCCCAATCCCCAATTTTTTGGAAAGGTTAAATTTGTTTTTACTGAAATCCCTTTTTCTGAATTCAAAAAAGCAGGATTCAATTTTCTGATTTGAAACAAAATATCAACCAGATTTTCAGCAAATCTATCATTTCCTCCATCATCAATCGCGTTAAATGTTGCTGAATTCAACCGGAGTTTTGGTAAATCAATAACAACTTCCAGCCAGCATTTTTTTTCACTTGTATAGCTGTTCCAAATTAATTGAGAACCATGTATTGTTTCAACTATCAGGTCTTGTCCATATATTGTAGGTACAGCCAATGCTTTAACCCCATCCAACACAAAATATTCTCCGGTTAGCAATAATTTTCCGTTGCTGTAAAATTTTTTCATTATTTTCTAACTTGGCGACTGACTTCTATGACAAAACCAATTGAATTAGTTCGTTTGAATTAACTTTTGATAAGCCTCAACAACTGCATTATGTGTCACAGTCCTATTTTCAAAATAATTGATTAAAAACTGCTTTTCTTCATCACTTGCACCTAATTGTTTGATAATATTCGTTAAATGCATTTTCATATGCCCCTTTTGAATACCCATGGTAGTAAGCGCTCTTAAAGCCGCAAAATTCTGTGCCAATCCTGCCACAGCAACGATTTGCATAAGCTCTTTTGCCGAAGGGTTTCCTAATAAGTTTAATGATAATTTTGACAAGGGATGTAATGAAGTCAGACCTCCCACTGTTCCCAAAGCCAACGGAATATCAATCCAAAATCTAAAAATACCTTTTTCAATTGTGGCATTTGTTAAACTTCTATATTTTCCACTTCTGGAAGCAAAAGCATGAACACCTGCCTCAATAGCTCTAAAATCATTTCCTGTAGCTATCACTACCGCGTCAACACCATTCATAATTCCCTTATTATGAGTCACAGCTCTATGAGGTTCTGTGTTTGCAATTTGAATTGCCTGAACAAATTTATGAGCAAACATTTTCGAATTTTCAGCATATAAATCATCCACCTTACAACTGACCTCTGCATGAACCAAACATTCCGGGACATAATTAGACAAAATACTCATGACTATTTGTATGGTATCATTTTCAAATTCAGAGGCAATGGCTTCCAAACATGAATTGATGAAATTTGCACCCATACTATCGGCCGTTTCAAAAGTAATATGCAGTTGGTAGTAATTTTCTAATTCACCCGTTTTATCACGCAATTCAATATCCAAAATCCCACCTCCACGTTTGCGCATATTTTTGGTTATTTCACCAGTAACCTTATAAAAATTATCAATTTTAGAATTAAAATAAGTTGTGAGTTGCAATTTATCACCTTCATACATAAAATGTACCTGACCAATTTTTGCAGTTGAAATCACCTTGGTCTTAAAGCCTCCTCTGGTACTCCAAAATTTTGCTACCAAAGATGCCGCCGCCACAACAGAGCTTTCTTCAATTGCCATTGGTATAGTATATGGAGTACCGTTTATTATGAAATTTGGTGCAATTGCAAAAGGTAAATAATAATTAGAAATAGTGTTTTCAATAAAATCGTCATGTAAATTTTGAAGTATTTCATTACTGTTCCAATATTGCATTAAAGTTTGCTCAACTTTGACATCATTATTAAAAAAATTGGATACTAACCATTCTATTTTTTCAAACTTAGTAAGTTTTGAAAATCCATTAACGGTTTTTGACATTTTAATGAAATTTTATATTGTTCAAAGATAAATTTTTAAAATCAAAAAAATGAGAAATTAATAAATTGTCGATTTTTATGAATTATTACAGGTATACTTTGATAAATTTTTCTTAAACTTGACACTTATTTTAAAAAATCCCTAATTCTGATAAAATTTAGAAGAAAAAGAAAAATTATTGAACCATTAGAATTAATCAATCTAAAATTTAATTAATTTTTAAATAATCATTATGACTGAAATTCAAATTAAGCATTCTCATCCTAAAGGTCTTTACGTATTGTTTTTGTCTGAAATGTGGGAGCGTTTTTGCTATTATGGAATGAGAGGGTTACTTACTCTTTACTTGATAAAAATATTATTATACCAGGAAGGTGAATCCTACTTAATATATGGGGCTTACACCGCTTTAGTCTATTTAGCACCTGTATTAGGCGGTAAAATTGCCGATTCAATTTTAGGCTATAGAAAAGCGGTAATATTTGGTGCAATACTTATGTCCATTGGAGAATTTGTAATTATAGGAGGAGGATCAGAAATGTTGTTTTGGGGAATGGGTTTCTTAATTGTTGGCAATGGTTATTTTAAAGCAAACATCTCAAGTATAGTAGGAAAGCTTTATGACGAAGGTGATGCACGTAGAGATTCAGGATTTACTATTTTTTATATTGGTATTAACATTGGGGCATTATTAGCTACAACTGTTTGTGTTTACATTGGTGAGACTTACGGTTTTCATTACGGTTTGCTCTGGCTGGATTTGGAATGCTTCTTGGATTGCTGTTCTTTGTTGGAGGACAAAAGCACTATATTGAAAAAGCTTTACCTCCTTCTGTTGAAAAGCTGAAAGAAAAGGTAATCGGCTTTTTACCAAGGGAATATGCTGTTTATTTAGTCTCTATTCTTGTTATTCCGGGCATATACTATTTGGTTAACCATAATAGTATTGTAGGCTGGGTGTTGACATTTGTAGCATTAACAGCTATCGTTTATTTACTAATGGAAGGGGTTAAAGGAGGCAAAATTCTATTGCACAGGATGATCATTTTTATAATTTTATGTATCTTAAATATTGTTTTCTGGGCTCTCTTTGAACAGGCAGGAACTTCATTAACTGTATTTGCTGATACAAATGTAAACCGAGGTGTTCTTGGATTTGAAATGACTGCCGGAAACACTCAATTCTTTAATCCGTTTTATATTATTGTATTTGGATCCATTTTCTCAATGATGTGGTTAAAATTAACTGAAATAGGGAAAAACCCTTCAATACCAATGAAATTTGGTCTAGGTATAATGCAGTTAGGATTGGGTTATTTGGTTATCTTATTAGGTAATGAATTTGCAGACGCGGCCTACAAAGTACCGCTATGGACATTAGGATTCCTTTATATGCTTCATACGACAGGTGAATTGTTTATTTCTCCAATTGGTTTATCAATGGTAACTAAATTAGCGCCTTCTCATTTAACAGGTACATTGATGGGGGTTTGGTTTTTATCATTCGCAGGATCAAATTATGTAGCTGGAATTTTAGCAACATTAACCGGTTCGGGTGGACATGGGGCAGAAACGGTACAGTTAACACCTGCTGAAAATTTGGCTAATTACGTGGATGTTTATAGTACAATGGGCTATGCTGCTATTGGGATAGGCATTGTAATTTGTTTGTTTTCTCCATTATTAAATAAACTTATGCACGGAATTAAATAAAAAAATGAATACAACATTTCAATAATATTAAAGAAGCTCAAATACCTTGTTATTTGGGCTTTTTATTTATAATACATTAATTTAAAAACTAACAAATGAGTACAGAAAAAAATAAAAACTTAAGCTTTCTCCAATTAATGGGGTCCTTTAAAAATACATTTTGGATAGCCAGTATAATGGAATTATTTGAACGTTGGGCATGGTATGGTTTGTTCGCTGTATTGGCACTTTACCTAACTGGTTCAACCGATGAAGGAGCTTTAGGTTTTACCCATACCGAAAAAGGGCAAATTATGGGTATTGTTACCGCAATTTTATATTTACTACCTCTTTTCACCGGAGTAATATCGGATAAAATAGGATATAAATTATCTTTAATTATTGCCTATTTAATGCTTATGTCCGGGTATTATTTTATGGGTGAAGTCAGTTCTTATAAAAATGTGTTTTTAGTATTTCTATACGTAGCTGTTGGCGCAGCAATATTTAAACCTGTGGCATCAGCCATTATAACAAAATCTACAGATAAATCGAATTCAACACTCGGATTTGGTATTTTTTATATGATGGTAAATATTGGCGGATTTATCGGGCCTGCTTTTTCATCTACTCTAAGAACTCAATATGGCTGGAAAATAGTTTTTATTCAAGCATCAATTGTAATATTCATTAATTTATTAATCGTTATTTTCTTCTTTAAGGAACCTAAAAGAGTTAAAAAAAATGAACCAATTAGAGAAGCAATGATTAGCTCCCTAAAAAATATTTGGGAAGCTTTAAAAGATAAAAAATTAACGGTGCTTTTAATTATAATGGTTGGTTTCTTGACAATGTTCAATCAATTATTTTATACCCTTCCAACTTTTATTGAAGATTGGATTGATACTGCTGCTCTACATGATTCCATTGCACAGTTATCTCCGTGGTTGGCAAGCTTTATGAGTGGTGGTGGTACTTCTGTAAATCCTGAGATGTTGATCAACATTGATGCAGGTTCTATCGTATTGTTACAACTGCTGGTTTCTTTTTATGTTTTAAAAATGAGACATGTCAGTGCAATGATTACAGGATTTATTATAGCTTCTATTGGTATTGGAATTACATTTTATACCGGGAATGGATTGTTTACAATTTTGGGTATTGTGATCTTTGCAATTGGTGAAATGATGACCAATCCAACATTTTCATCTTTTATTGCTTTAATTTCTCCAAAAGGAAAGGAAGCATTATACATGGGAACTTATTTCGTGCCTGTTTTTATGGGAAATTTTTTAACAACTTTTGTGTCCGGAAATCTATACCAGGCCTGGTCTGATAAATTAAGTTTGTTGCAAACTGAAATGGCTAATAGGAGT
>PVMS01028767.1_pt1 | contig 21289 bp, 17 predicted proteins | sample 1853461 | NCBI WGS metagenome assembly PVMS01 (sample SAMN08582032, study PRJNA380276) | Marine sediment metagenome, whole genome shotgun sequencing project. | isolation source: ocean sediment barecode stripped | collected 2017 | reverse complement strand
TGTTTTACTTCCGGGAGTGCGTTGGACATGGCAACAGAGCGCCCAGCCACTTTGAACATATCCAGATCATTGACGTAATCGCCAAAGACAACGGTTTTTTCCAGCGACCAACCCAGATGGTCCACCAAGTGTTTTACCATGCGGCCCTTGTTTGCATTCTGATGAAAAGTTTGTAGCCAATAATAGCCTTTCATCGAAACATCCTCAGCAAAATACACATTGATTTCATCCGGGAAAGCTTGCTTCAAGCTTTCGTAAACCGGCTGTAAAGCCTGTTGCGTATCGATCAACAAAAACCCCGATATCCGCTCGTTATCAGGAATATCGTATTGTTTGATTTGTAGCAGTCGCGGGTCGTTGTTGAGACTGGTCACATAGGCCTGCGATCCCGGATTGTAGGCTCCGCGGTAATATACGCGATGAACTTCTCCGTAGGTATAAATGAAGGGATCGATTTTTCGCGGCAGTGTCAGTTCCAGTAAATGTTCAGTGACTTTTGGCGGAATGAAATAAGATTCAATAACGTTATGGCCGCTATGAAAATCTGTCAGATAAACCCCATTGAACAGGATCACCGGTATCTTGAAATTAAGACCCGAAAGAATTGGCCGGACCGAATCATAATTTCTCGCCGTTGCAATCGTGAAATGCAATCCCAGGTCGATCAAGCGATTCAGCCGATCAATATCGGATTGTGGCAAATGGCCATTTTCCGGAAGCAGAGTGCCGTCCATGTCGGAGATAAAGAGCAATTCCCTGGGGTTTTCCAAGGGCCGGGTAGTTTTATTGAAATTAGAAAACAAAAAATGACTCCAATGAAGTTTTAAGGTGGCCTCTAATAATTCAATATTTTCACTCCCGGCAACGCCCATATTTCATAAGGGTCGCTCATGGCCAAGAGTAAGAATTTAGAGGTGCCCTTGAAAATTAGTACAGGACATAAAGTCTAAACAAAAAATGGTGCTTACGCAAACATTGGGTTTTCAAGGGGGCATCAATATTTCTTGCGAATAATTCCTGCGGACGTGGTCTGCTGGGCGTTGCCTGCCTCCGCGATTTTCAATTGTAAGGCTTGGGCTTCGAGTTATACTAAGCGGGTGAAGCTTAAGCAGGCTTTTATTGCAAGAGAGCAGGACCGCAGGCCTGCAAATTTCACATCAATGGAGACCCATCATGAATAATAGTTTATTGCCATGCAAACAAGGCTGGCATTTTTCCGCCCCTGTGTTTGGCAAAAGTGTCCTCTTTGTATTTGCGATCAGCATTATCTGTTTGTTCGCCTTGCCGGACTCAGCGCGGGCAATCGATTTTTCTAAATGGGATCAATTGCTGAAACAAAATGTGACCCCAAAAACCATTGACGGGGTCCAATTGACCGCCGTAAATTACAAAAAAATAAAATCCGATCCTGTGTTTGCCGAGGTAGTTGCAGAACTGGAAAAGGTGTCACTCAACGATTTAAAATCGCGGGAAGAAAAACTATCGTTTTGGATTAATGTGTATAATATACTAGCGGTGAAAATGATCGTCGACCATCACCCGATCAAGAGCATCAAAAAGGTGGGCGGATTATTCAGGTCAGTCTGGAAATTGCCAATAGGAGTGGTTGCGGGCAAGCAACGCACGTTGAATGAAGTCGAGCATGAAATATTGCGCAAAATGGACGAACCTAGAATTCACGTCGCCATTGTTTGTGCTTCGGTGAGTTGCCCCGACCTTCGAACTTCCGCATTCACGGCAGATCAGCTGGACGTTCAGCTCGATGAGCAAATGAAAAGTTTTGTTGCAAATCCGGGCAAAGGACTGCGCTTCGATTCGGGGAAAAAGAAAGTTAATATTTCCAAAATTTTCGATTGGTTTGAAGATGATTTTGAATCGCGTGGCGGGGTATTGAAGGTCCTCAGTAAATATGTTGACCCGGCAGATGCCAAAGCACTTTTGAACCGCAATCTAAAAGTGTCCTATCTCAAATACAATTGGGATTTAAACGAACAATAAAAAAGGTGGAGATTCACTTTGTTTTTAACTTCTAAGCTCTGGCAGGGTCAGACACATTATTTGGACAAAATGAATCTTAAGGAACTGGTTCGAGCGTATTTTGCTTTTCCCGCTATACAGACTTATATCGTCCTGACTTTCGTCAGTCTCGGGTTGACTGTTTATTTGATGGAATCCCTGGTGCCTGTATTCTTGGCTTTTATGGTGGTGCCATTTGTTTATGCGCTGGCCTGGTTTTTATTGCACCGGTATGTGTTGCACGGAAAATATTTGTATAAGAGCGCCGGGACGGCGAAGCTTTGGAAACGCATTCATTTTGATCATCACCAGGACCCGAATGATCTGGGAGTATTATTTGGTGCCTTGCCCACCACATTACCAACCATTGTGTGGATATCTGCTCCGGTAGGCTGGATCATTGCTGGACCGGCGGGCGCTACTGCATCGCTTGCCTGCGGGTTGATCACCACCTGTGTCTACGAATTTTGTCACTGCATTCAACACCTTGCGTATCAGCCCAAATTAAAAATCATCAAGAGGATGAAAAAACTTCACTTGGCGCACCATTTCCATAACGAGAATGGAAATTACGGCATCATTGATTTTTTCTGGGATCGGGTATTGGGAACCTACTACGGCAATACTGACGAAATACCACGAAGCGAAACGGTTTTTAATTTGGGTTACACCGCAGAAGAACGCGAGCGCTTTCCCTGGGTCGGCGAACTATCGGGTCCAGAAAAACGAGCGTTCAAAAACTCGCAGGATGATGCCTCCGCAGTGACCCAGTCGGGTTGGTCCTCAATCAAAAAACACACATAGAAAAGGTCTTTGATCACGGCGATTTTTTCAGGAGTTTGCGGATCTCATCCGCTTGCGCTTGCTTAGGGTCCAGCGTCAGGGATTAGGCGAAATAAAGCAGTCCGTCTTTCTTTTGATCTGAAGGAGAGTCAACAGGTTGTCTGCATAGAAAATTATCAGAGATCCTCATATTATTAGTTAGCTTGGAAAAATGTATTAATTATTGAGATATAGGGTTTTTGAGGACGTAAAAGGTAAAGATTTGTATTACAGGCACAATGGGCTCTTGGGAGCCGATTTATGTGGGTAATAATGATAAAAAGTCAGGCAAGTTGTAAAAAATAAGACATCAAGCCGTGGAAATAGACATTATATTTTTAGGTCTTTGCAATTGAGTGATAAAATTGTATACTTTTTGTATTAAATTTTAATACATATCTATAAAAATATTAGTTTTTTATAGCAAATTACCCCTTATCGCAAGAGTTCACTCAGGAAACCTTTTATGAAGCTGATAGACAATCAAGCTAATATTCAGGCAATTCGAAAAATATCAACACTTTTTGAAATGACGGCCATGGAAGTGGACGAACTTCTCGGCACCGTCATGGAAACTGCTCGTGCGATTGTAGGCGCAAAAAATGCCTCTCTTCTGCTGGTGCAGAATGAAAAAAACCAAAAAGTTGCAATATTACCAGGCGGCGGGGAAAAACATCGGTCAACTGCGAGATATTGAAATACCGCCTGGAGTTGGTATTGCCGGGATGGTATCCAAAACCGGGGAAGCGATTATTTCCAACAATCCCCAAGACGACCCCAGATGGTATCGAAAAAAAGATGACAATACTCCTGTGCCTATTAAATCCATAGCCTGCTTTCCTCTATTGGTGGATAAGAAAGTCATGGGCGTGGTGCAGTTTTTTGATAAAAAAGGCGCAGACGGCAGTCATGACTTTACGGATGCGGAAGTGAGTAGCCTGGAGCGATTTGTCATTTTGATGGCGAATTTTTTCAAGGCGTCTAAAAGCCGACGGGCACTTGGGGAAGAGTTTGATCGATTGAAACAACAGTATATGGCTCGCTACACCATTGTCGGCGAGAGCCAACCCATCAAAAAATGTATTCATCTTGCAGAGCGGCTGGCGCAATCGAAAGCGGCGGTATTGATCAATGGTGAAAGTGGCACTGGCAAGGAATTAATTGCGCATCTGATTCATGACAAAGGCCCGCGGCAAAACAAACCCTTTATCTCCGTCAGCTGTGGAGCCTTGCCAGCCTCTATTCTTGAACGGGAACTTTTTGGCCATGAAAAAGGCGCATTTACCAGTGCCGACAGCAAACGCATCGGATTATTCGAGGCGGCGGATGGCGGGACTCTATTCCTGGATGAAATTGGTGAGATGCCTCAGGATATGCAGGTCAAATTATTGCGTGTGATTCAGGAAGAATCGTTCATTCGCCTGGGGGGTACCGAGACCATCGAGGTGGACGTTCGCCTGGTTACCGCGACCAATCGCGATTTGGATGAAATGGTTAAAGAGGGCAGTTTTCGCCAGGATCTTTTTTACCGGATCAATGTGGTGGACATCAATTTACCGCCCCTGCATGAGCGCAAAGAGGATATCCCTGATTTAGTATCCTACTTCCTGAAAAAACACACTATGGGCGGCACGGCCCCGAAGACTATTGATCGCACGGTGATGACGCATCTCATGGGATATCTCTGGCCCGGTAATATTCGTGAGCTGGAAAACGCCATCGAGCGGGCCATTGTTCTCACCGATGATGTGCAGTTGACCCTCGAATCATTTCCCTTTGATTCCACCCAGGCGCCAATTGATGTGGAAGTTGGAGCGACGCTTAAAGAAGCCAATGATGCTTTTCGCCGCACCTTCATTGCAAATACATTGAAATCTACGGGTGGCAACCGCACCAAGGCGGCAAAGATTTTGAGTGTGCAACGTTCCTACCTCTCCCGTTTGATCAAAGAATTAGAAATCAGCTGAGGCCAACTCTAAAAATTGTTGCTGGCCATGAGCGGCCCTTATGAAATAAGGGCTAGCGAGTTGCCGGGAGTAAAAATATTGAATTATTAGAGGTCTCCTTGATTCAATTCTCCATCGCAATCTGCTAAGATTGCGGTGAGGAGAAGTCCGCAACACGACCTGCATAAAAATTCTCTTCCGTATCACCGAACTCCATCAGAAAGAATAAACACATGCCAATAATTGACGGAAAAGAAGTCTCAGCGACAATCAAAGATAAAATCGAAGCTGAAGTGAAAGAACTGCAAAGCAAAACCAATAAGGTTCCAGGCCTGGCGACCGTGTTGGTGGGCGAAGACCCCGCCTCTGCCGTTTATGTACGTAACAAAAACAAGACCTGTCAGAAGCTTGGGTTCCAATCTTTTGAACACAAGTTGCCGGAAAATACTGGTGAAGCAGAACTGTTGGCCTTGGTGCAAAGCCTGAATGATAACGACGAAGTGCATGGCATTCTGGTGCAGTTGCCGCTTCCCAGTCAGATCGATTCTACAAAAATTTTGGAGGCAATATCCCCGGCGAAGGATGTGGATGGATTTCATCCCATCAATGTCGGTAGGATGATGGTGGGCAATGCTTTGCTCACTCCTTGCACACCTACCGGTATCATCGCAATGCTCGATCACTATCAGGTCGAAATTGAAGGCAAACACGCGGTGGTGGTCGGCAGGAGTAATATTGTCGGTAAACCGGTGAGCATTCTGTTGTTGCACCGAAATGCAACAGTCACCATTTGCCATTCGCGTACCCGGGACTTGCCGGCGGTGGTGAAAACAGCAGATATCATCATCGCCGCCGTGGGTCGACCGAAATTTGTCACCGCCGACATGGTCAAAAAAGGGGCGGTGGTCATCGACGTGGGAATCAATCGAGTTGATGGCAAACTGGTGGGCGATGTTGATTTCGAAAACGTCGAACCGATTGCCGAACTCATCACCCCTGTACCCGGAGGTGTGGGCCCGATGACGATTGCCCTGCTCATGCAAAATACCTTGAAAGCTTTCAAAGCGACCAATGCTTTGACCTGATGGAAGAGAAAGAGTCGATGAGCCTGAACGAAGAAATCTTTGCGGATAATAATGGAGCGGAAGAACCACGGATATATTCCGTTGCGGAACTGACGCAGGATATCAAGTCCATTTTGGAAGCGTCCTTCGATTCCATTTGGGTCGAGGGGGAAATTTCCAACCTGCGTGTAGCCGCTTCTCAGCACAGTTATTTTGTGCTCAAGGACGACAAGGCGCAAATTCGTTGTGTGTTGTTCAAGAATTATCGTGCGGGATTAAAATATGCTCCGGAAGAGGGCGATCAGGTTTTGCTTCTCGGACGGGCGACGGTCTATGATGCGCGTGGTGAATATCAGCTCATCGTTGAGACCATGGAGCCCAGAGGCCTGGGAGCCCTGCACAAAGCCTACGAACAACTGAAGGAAAAACTGGCGAAGCAGGGCCTGTTTGATGAAGACAAGAAGAAACCGCTTCCGGAATTTCCCTGGAAGGTCGGAGTCATCACTTCCCCAACAGGTGCCGCAGTCCGCGATATCCTCAACATCATTAAACGACGCAACCCGAAAGTCTCTGTTCTGCTGAACCCCGTGCGAGTACAGGGAGAAGGTTCCGCTGCAGAAATTGCTAGTGCCATTCGGCAGATGAACCAATTCAGCGATATTGATGTGCTCATCGTGGGACGAGGCGGCGGCTCCATTGAAGATCTTTGGGCGTTCAATGAAGAAGAAGTCGCACGCGCTATTTACGATTCACGCATTCCGATTGTTTCCGCAGTGGGGCATGAGATCGATTTTACCATTGCGGATTTTGTTGCCGATCTGCGGGCGCCCACCCCCTCCGCCGCGGCGGAACTAACGGTGCATGTTTTAGCCGATACCCTGGATGGAATACGTTCCCTCAGTCAAGAGTTGGTTGCGGCTATGCAAGGAAAAGTTGAAGGTTATTCCGAATTGCTCCGGCGATTGATCGACCGGCGATTCTTTCGCGAACCTCAACTTATTCTCGAACCGGCACAACAACGCCTTGATGATATGAATCAACGCTTGTTGAGGGGGCTCAGCCATTGGGTTGTGGTGCAAAGACAGAAACTGGAAGGGGCAACGCGGCAGTTGCTCCATTTGTCGCCGAAGCGCAACATTCAAATGTACGCGGAAAAAAATCAGAACCTCAAACACCGTCTGGATCGATTGATCAAAAGCAAGATACGATTCGATGGCGAACGATTCGATGGCCTGATCAAAAATTTAAATTCCCTCAGCCCCCTGTCTATTCTGGATCGGGGCTATAGCATTTGCACCAAAGATGACAAGGCGATCAAGTCCAGCGCCGATTTAAAATCTGGTGATCAGGTCAAAGTCCGTTTGGCAAAAGGCCACCTCGATTGCCGGGTAGAAAAAACCAGAGAATAAAAAGTCCAGGTTTGACTCTTAAAAACAGGTTCGCAGTAAAGCAGAGTTTTTAGAGGCACTCTAAACCCTGCGCCCATAGCCAAAATCTTCTGACCTAGTCATTTTAGTCTAATGAGCTGATAAATTTTCACTTGTATTCCATCTATACTACTAAAGCATAGCGCCGTTCTTTGTTTCATTCATTTCAGGCAACGAAAACTAAATGTTTAATGATCTAAAGGCATTCCAGAAATTTATAGATAGTTTGACAGATTTGATCCTTGTATTGAATCCAGACTCAAGGGCAATCCTTGCCGTCAATCATAGAGTCTGTCAAATTTTCAATTATTCCAGACAGGAATTGTTGACTATGAATATATTAGATCTAAACCCTGGCAAACAGGAGCAGAGGGAAGAGTTTGTTGACCCTGATAATGACAAGGGCAGGGCAGGAAATGTCATATGCGAATTGAAAACCAAATCTGGAGAAATCATTTCCGTCGATAAGATGGAAAATATGATTGCTATTAATAACATAAACTATTTAGTAATTTCAGCTAACGAGGTTTCCCAGGCGTTTCAGAACGAAGAGCATATCAAGGAATTGAAAGATAAGAATAAGGTCTTGGACAATTTGCTTGGGAAGGCTGAACAGGCTTTATTGAAAACTGAAGAGGAAAATAAAAATAGGGTACAGGCACTCTATAATGAGCGCCAGAATTTACACAATATGCTGGATAATCTTCCAGTGGCTTTTCACCTGCAAGCTCTAGATTATTCGGTTCCATTCGGGAACAGAATGTTTCAGGAAAGGTTTGGCTCTCCGGAAAAAACACCTTGCTATACCCTGATGCATGGAAGGAAAAAACCCTGTGAAGTTTGTACTCCTTTTAAAGTGTTTGAAACGAAAAAACCGGAATCCTCTGTCTGGACTTCTCCCGATGGGCATACCTATTTGACCGTAGTAACGCCGTTTAATGACCTTGATGACAGTCCATTAATAATGGAAATGGCGGTTGATATTACCGCACAGAAAAAGGCCGAGCAGGATTTGATCAAAGCTCACGAATTGCTTGAAACCAAGGTGGAACAGAGAACCACTGAATTGGCCAAAGCCAATGAGGAGCTCAAGCGAAGCAACCAGGCGCTTAATGATTTCTCGGCAATTGCCTCTCATGATCTTGAAGAGCCATTGCGTAAAATTATTACCTTCGGTGATCTTTTAAAAAAATCAGCCATCAATTTGAGCGAACAAGAAAAGAATTACCTCTTGCGAATGGAAAAAGCTTCAATCAGGATGAAACATTTTATTCAAGATTTGCTTAAATATTCGCAGGTGCACCTTCGTCCTAAACCATTTAAACCAATGGATCTGGAAACCGAAATCCGGGAAGTACTTTCCGACCTGGAAGTAAGGATGGCGGAAGTCTCGGGGAGGGTGATGACAGAAAACCTGCCTGAGTTTGAGGCCGATAAACTACAAATACGTCAGTTGTTTCAAAATCTTATTGGCAACGCATTTAAGTTTCATAAAGCCGGAGTTCCGCCGGTAATTACTATCAGCAGTCGTCCTGCTGAAGATGGTTTTTTGGAAATTACCGTTCAAGATAATGGCATTGGATTTGAGGATAAATATAAGGACAGAGTATTCCAGCCGTTTGAACGATTGCATGGTCGCAGTGATTATGAAGGGAGTGGTATGGGGCTGGCCATCTGCAAAAAAATAGTTGAACGACATAATGGCACTCTAATCGTAAATAGCATCCTCGGTGAGGGTACCATCTTCAAGATCACTCTACCGCAAATACAGTCTCAGCCGAGCTGAATATATCTTAGTGCCAATGTCGTAGAGGTTACTCCGCGTTTTTTCCGGGGGGACGGAAAAGGGCGAGATCCAGTATCCATTCAACATCCCAGAGTTCGCCGATAGTTCCTAGACCCAAAGTGGCGATGTAGATCACCAGGAAGGTCATTCCAATCTGGCTTTTATATTTCGTGAAATATTCGCGAAACGTGTTGAGGATGCTTGAACTGGTTTCCTGTTCTGATGGGTTATCTAGCATGGTTATTTATTGTTTAATATGAGGGTCTGTCTCTATATGACCCTTTCTTCATCCCGTAACAGTTGGGCCAGGGTGGCGACGGCCTCATCAGGAGAGCCGTCCAGTATTCTACCCTTTTTTCGTTCTGGAGGTAAGTTCAATTCGATTTCGCGCACCCGGTTTGCAGGCTCCCCCTCTTCAGTCGGGTCAAATCCTATGGTATCGGCATCCATGATTTCCACAAGTTTTTTCTTGGCGGCAATGATGCCTTTCAATGAAGGCAAACGAGGTGTATTAAGCCCTTTTTGGCAGGTCAATAGCAGTGGCAACTGGGCCACCAACATTTCTGATCCGCCTTCTATTTGACGAGTGACATCCGCCATCCGCAAATCCTCAGACAGATTCAATTTTGTTACGACTGAAATCGTCGGGATTCCCAAAAATACTGCAACCGCCGGACCGACTTGCGCCATATCGTCATCCACCGCTTGGCGGCCGCAGAGGATGAGATCAAAAGAAATCTTGCGAATTGCTTTTGCCAATGCCCGTGCAACTCCCTGATTATCCAAACCATCAAATGCCGGGTCGATCAGGTGAACGGCCCGGTCGGCGCCCATTGCCAGAGCGGTTTTCAACGCATCTTTGAAACCTTCCGGACCTAGAGTCAGGGCAATGATTTCAGTTTCCGGCAGTTTTTCACGAATGCGAATGGCTTCTTCAATGGCAAATTCATCATAAGGATTGATCACTCGCGGGCTTCCTGTGGCGTCCACTTTTCCATCGGTAATGCGGATGCGGGCGGCGGTATCGATGACCTGTTTAATACAGACAATGATTTTCATGATAAACTTTTCCAAGTGTTACGAAATTGGCTTGCAGTCAATTTCCTGATCGGCAGAGGGTTACAGCATCAAAAATTTCTGTTATTATTGCATTAATGAAGCAGGGTGAATAACATTTTTTTGTTGGCGGTGAATCTAAGGGCTCCTGAAAATTTATTGAGTTGTACCAAACCACCCTTGATATTGCGGAGATATCTCCTCCGGAAAATGTAATAAGTAAATGGCTTGATGATTTAAAATGCTCAAGCAGGTTATGGTTTATTTCCACCGGGCGTGGCCCGGTTGCCTCCCATGCTAATGGGCGAGAGCAAACGCAGTAAAATATCAATACTAGAGGTTCCCTTATAATATTTTCCTTTCGAGCTGAATAGAAGTTAATGATCCCCTCGCAAAGAACCCCAACGTTACCCTATTTTTATACCCTCCTTTTGATCCTGGCTATTTTTGCGGTTGCCTTCAGCCGCTTTTCACTGCTCGAGGCGGATAATGATCTTTGGGGGCACCTTAAATTTGGTGAGCTAATATGGCAGGAAAAGGCCCTGCCGGAAATCAATACTTTTGCCTACACCACTCCCAATCATCCCTGGTTCAATCACGAATGGCTGACGGAAGTTGTATTTTACTTGATATACGATGCTTTCGATTCCATGGGCTTGCTGGTTTTCAAGTTGATGATTGGCGGGACGATCGTGGCAGTGTTGTGCCATCTTTATCGCCAACGTGAGAAAAATATAGTCCCATTATTTATCATCCTGATGCTGGCGATCCCGGTGATGGATCGGGGGTTTTTATGTCGCCCGCATCTGCTGACCTTTCTGTTTCTCTCATTTTTGCTATTCATTTTATATCAATATTTTGATGATAAAAAAGGGTTCCTCCTTGGTTTGCCACCGTTGATGATGGTTTGGGCCAACAGTCATGGCGGGTTCCTTGCCGGTCTCGGTCTGTTGGGGGCGGTTGCGTTGTTTGAATGGAGCAAGGGATTATTTAATCGCGGAACCTTCGATTGGTGGCTACCGGGAGTATTTATCCTTTCGGCGCTAGCGACGTTGATCAATCCTCATGGGATTGATCTGCAAATATTTCTCTATCACTCCCTCAGCCATACCAGAGATATCAGCGAATGGGGGCCGATAAATTTTTTCGACACAAATCATATCGCATACAAAATATTGGCGAGCCTGTTTTTCATTTCATTAATATTGCCGGGGCGTAAACGCGGCTGGGAGATCCTACTCATTACCCTGGCCGTTGTTTATGGCTTCAAGCACCAACGCCATTCGGTGTTGGCGGCAATTGTGATGGTGCCATATCTGTCATGGAGGTTGGCCGAGCTATTGCGCATAATCAATTTCTCTTCCATCCGGATCACTCTGCCAACACATTTAATTCTGCATGCGCTGATCCTCGTGCAGGCGGTTTTCTTTATTTATTATGGGGCGCTTTCATATCGTTCTGCGGAGTATAAAATCCAGGTGATTTTGCCAAAATTCCCGATCTACACTGTACGCTTCATGAAAGAAAATAATATCAACGGCAATATCCTGACGCCCTTTGACTGGGGAGAATATCTCATCTGGCACTTACCTGAATCTAAAGTGTCGGTAGATGGTCGCTTTCGTACGGCCTATCCGCAAGAAGTGATGGATCAAAACCTGAATTTTACCGAGCAAAAGCCGGGGGCAATGGCCGTATTGAATCAATACCCGACGGATTTGATTCTGGTGAGAAATTATTATAAAACCGGGGAGCAATTAAAAAATAATAATAGCTGGGTGAGTGTTCATAAAGATCCCATTGCCACGCTTTATACCCGCAAGTCCGATCCTCCTGCAGGTTTGTACAAACGGTTTCTGGATAAAGAGTTGTTCGACAACCTTTCCCCGATTTCCTCGAATTTTCCTTAGAGAATCGATTTATTCTGTCAGATTATTTTTTGTCTTTCCACATATTTGGGGGATAGACTTTGTTGAGTGGTTCATGGAAAATTTTATTGGGATGCAACCAATCATGAGAGGGTCAGCGCAGTAAAATTTTTTAACAACAATGTGGAAAACCTGCAAGAAATGGAATCCGTTTGGCAGGTGTTTAATTCGCATCTATTTGAAATGATTCCCTTTTTTCTCAATGACTGATGGGGAGTTTTTGATCTCTAAAAAACGACTATACTGCGCTAACTGCTTTAGTTAAATTTTCTACTAAAAAAGATTAACACTTTAGAAAAATTATGCTAATCTTAGCCGCGTCTTAAACCGGTTCACCAATTCCTTCCGTGTGAGCCATCGCCCCTTAACCATTGCTCGCATTGGTCGTCGCGGGGGGGTTCCAATTATGTCCTAGAATATAAATTCTCTTGATGATTGTTAACTTGGAGTTTTCTTTAGGTATTTCCGTTCAGGAGTTTTTCTCCGAACTTTCTTCATCATTTTCTTAAGCTGAATTTTCCTTTCTTCACTCCCTTATTGAATATGCCATCAAAACGCACTTTGCAAAATGTAATGGATAACCTGATCAAGGAATCGCTGGCGCCGTTTTCAGCGGAAGAGTTTCTTAAGAGGTTGCAGGAAGTGTTGCGAAAAAATTTGCCGGCTGCCACTCTCGATACCTTGAAACGCGATTTGTCATCGCATGAATATTTGATTGGTCTGGATTCGCAGGACTATTTACCCTATTCAGCGGTGCTTGAGAAGATAAGCCATATACCACTTTCCATTGCACCTGGTAAGCTGGAGTTTGCGCATAAACTTTTTATTCCAGGGCATCGCTTGCTACCATTTTTATCCAAAGACTGTTCGGAAAAAAACCTGACCATTCTGGACCCGGCAGGGCAACCCATCCCCAAACGTAAACAGTCATTTTTCATTGAAGATGTGGTGCATTTTTATCAGTATTTTTCTGATAGGCATTTTCCCGATGAGATCAAGGTCAATGAAAAAATACCCGGTAAGAGTTTTCTCGTGGTTCCCGTTTGGGACATGAAACAAATTTATTCTTCGCTGCGTCTGAGGTCTGGAGATGGTTTTGGCATGCGGCTGGTAAATTTTGAAGACGGGATTTTTCAAATTTTTCATCAGTCCCAAAAAGAGCTCAATCGCGGACGGCTGAAAATGCGTTCCCTGCACGTCGCTCTGGAAGAAGCCCTGATGGAATTATGTCAGGAAGAACAGTTTTGTTCGCTCGGCCTGGAAAAACAGTTGATGCGGGCGTTTTTTGCGCTCGACGTGAATGTCCTGGATGTGCCGGGATTTTCCCTGATCGATTTTCTGGAGTCATTGGATGAATTAACTTTGCTACGAGATGATTCAGGAAATGTGCAGTTGGCGTCTATGGAGATGGCGGAAGCGGTGAAGATTGTTAAGGCAGAACCACTTACAGTACCTACGGGACGTAAGGGATCGTTGGAAAAGATTTTTCAGGATCTTCATTTGGCTTTCCACGAAGCTGAGTTTAAAGCAATTTTGTATTCCGTGATGGGAACAGAGAAATTCAAACCAGAGGCCGTGTTCCATTTATTGTTTGGTGGAGAAGGCAAACTGTTTTTTGATAAAGGCCAGCACGGCTCGTTCTATAGCAAGCTAAGAAAGTTGCTGCACGATATTTGCGAAGACTTGAAGGCTCCGGAATCCTTGGTTATTTCGGAACTGCGCGATAAAACTGTTGAGATGAAGTTGGGCCTCATCGGCATACTGCGATTCCTTGAGGAACATCAAGTGGGCCTGGAAGATTTGCCGGAAGATACCTTGGAACAGGTCGCAGATCTGGATCGTTTTTGCTCGGAAACTCTGACTGAACTGTCAAACCGTAATCAGTCGCCAGATTTGAATTTTATTCGCGATACCCGGTTGGCGTTACGAATCATTCAACCGCATATGGATCATCTGGAAGAAGAGGTTTATTGTCGGCTGGGATTTTTCTAACCGCCCACTCCCGTGGGAGGGTAATAATCATAACCTGCTTGGGCAATTACACCATCAAGCCTTTTACTTTAAACCGTACTGCCAAACAATATTTCCAGTTCATGTATCCTGTGGACGTTGTCCGCCTTGAGTATTTCGCGCGACCAAACACCGCCTCTTGGTCTACTTGCCAGCGGAGGCTACTCCGCCTGTGGACGTTGTCCACCTTTTAATGAATGACCTAGGACCTCTTCTACCCTGACGTGCACCAGTTCACCGGGCTTTAGCTCGGCATCCTTCCCACCATTCAGGTGGACATTCCAGTATTGTGGGTTTCTGCCTCTAAACTGGGTATCTTTGCGGTTGGACCTGCCTTCAATCAAGACTTCCACATCCTGTCCGATAAATATTTCGCCCTGTTGTTGAGTCAGCTGATTTTGCAGTTCTATGATTTTCTGCAAGCGTTCCTTTTTGACTAACTCTGGAACGGTATCCAGGAATTCCATTGCAGGTGTTCCAGGTCTAGGGCTGTAGCTAAACATGTAACTACTGCTGAACCCGACCTGTTGCATGAGATCCAAAGTATCTTGAAATTCGGCTTCGGTTTCTCCTGGGAATCCGACGATGATGTCTGTGGAAAAATGAATGTCAGGCACGGCAGATTTCAGCTGATCGATCAGTTGCAGATATTCTTCTGCCGTATGGCATCTCCGCATATCGTCGAGAACGCGATCATTGCCACTTTGCACAGGCAGGTGCAGCTGGTTCATCAACAGGTCGATGTCTCGATAAGCCTGCACCAGTTCTGGGGTGAAATCTCTTGGATAACTGGTCGTGAAGCGCAGTCTTTCAAGGCCTGGGATCTCAGCGATATGATATAGCAATTCATGAAACGCGACCGGCTTGTCCATTCCACGTTTGCCATAGGCATTGACATTCTGTCCGAGCAAAATAATTTCCTTCGCGCCCCGTTGAATGAGCTGTCGGACCTCTTCGTATATTTCATCTGCCTCGCGGGATTTTTCGCGTCCTCTGGTGAAAGGCACAACGCAGAAAGAACAAAACTTATCACATCCTTTGATGATATTGACGAAGGTGGTGGCTCCCGGATTCCTTACAGGGGAGTCAGGTAGTTGCGGAATTCTGTAATTCTTTTGGTCGTCGAATTGATTCCAGATAAAGGGTTCTCTGGTATTTTGAGCGTGTTCCACGGCTTGTGGAATATTGTCGACATGATCGGGACCCATGATGAAGTCTAGTATTGGCAGCCGTTTGAGCAATTGTTCCCCTTCCTGCTGAGCCATGCACCCGGTGAGCCCCATGATGAGATCGGGGTTATTTTTTTTCAGGTACTTCATACCGCCGAAGAGAGAGAAAATTTTGTGTTCGGCTTTTTCGCGGATGGAGCAGGTATTGACCAGAATCAGGTCGGCATCATCTTTTTCGAGGGTTCGGCGGTAACCGGAATGGAATAGTAATAATTCCATACGGTCGGAGTCCGCCACATTCATCTGGCATCCAAAAGTATCTAAATAGACTTGTTTCATAGATCTTGAATCTAAGGGATATTCCTAGCCTTTTCAAGTCCCTTTATAAGGGAGCCACTAAAAGTTCAATATTTTCTATCTCGCCGACTCGCTGGCCATGTCCTCATAATAGCCTCTCATGGCCAAAACCAATATGCTGAAGCATATTTTTAAGGTCTCTTCAACAAAACTTCCAATTTAAGGAGGGGGGAATCGGTTATTCTTTGCCGGTTTGAGGACTGAATAAACATTTAGAGGAGGATGAAAAACAAGTAAATTTAATGGCTATTTCAACATAAAATCAGTGAAAACCACTTTATAACTTGAAATTTGTTTAAATTATTATAGAATACTTAAACTTATATTGTGCATATAAACGGGTAGAAACTTTCAATCGCAAGCTGTGTGGGTACTGGAAGAAGCACGCTCCCATCAATAATAGGTTTAACTGGTTGATTTAATAGAGAGTTATTTCGTTGAATACGAACAGTGTCAGAAAAATCAGAGAATCCAAAATGATAAGCAAAGCCGAGCTCGCGCGTAGAGCCAATGTCACGGTGCAAACGATCGACCGTGTTGAACAGGGCAATGAATGTCGTTTGGAAACCAAGCGCAAAATCATATTGGCACTAGGTTTTGAGCTGTCTGACAGAGGCCGCATTTTTGCCGGAAATAGATGATTCGGAGAGTGATTTTATTGTTTCCTGGAAGAAATTTAAGCAACAAGTGTGATCCGGAAAAAGTGTAGTTTTTGATAATACTGTCAAAAAATCATGCATCTGTAAGTATTTCAATAATCTGCGATTATTTTAAAACCCTTTAATTGCTGTGGGTTAAGAGTTATTGGACGTTTTGGTATAGGTTTTGCTGGTTTTACTTATTATGTTTTAGGTAAAAGAACAATTACAAATTCCGGTCAATCCGGGTCCTAAAGGTATTCTACATGTATCTTTCAGAAAATACTCCCCTGGTAGCAGTCGATATTGGCACCCATTCAATCAAAATTGCGCAATTGCTTCCGTCCCATCGGGGAAAACATGAATTGCTTAGTTTTGGTCTTATTCCGCTCAAGGAAGATTCCATTATAGATGGGGTCGTCAAAAACTACGATGATGTGGTGGATACTCTGGTCCGGCTCCTGAAGGTAGAAAAAGTTCAGACTCGATTTGCTGTAGCTTCTCTTGCTGGAGAAGCAGTCATCATCAAAAAAATTCAGGTTCCGGTGATGAGCAAGGAAGAGCTGGAGGAAAATATTTATCAGGAAGCGGAGCAGTACATACCCTTTGATATTGACGACGTCAGCATTGATTTCCACATTTTGGGTAGCGTGGATAATGCATTGAAAGAGGATGAGAATGCGGGCGAGACCATGGAGATCTTGTTGGTAGCTGTCCAGAAAGAAATGATTTACAACCGGACAGATGTTCTGACCGATGCGGGATTGAAGCCGGTGATCATCGATCTGGATGTATTTGCGATTGAAAATGCTGCCAACATGGTTATGGATCTCAAATCTATGGGAGCGGTGGCCTTGATTGATCTGGGCGAGTCTTTCACTCACATCAATATCATGATGAACGGTGTCACCACCTACACCCGGGATATCCCGATAGGCGGTGGATACGGAACTCGCAGATTGATGTCTAAATTTGAGATTCCCTATGTTCAGGCGGGCGAATTCAAAGCGGGAAAAATTCCAAGCAGTATTGAAGAAGATTCGGTGATAGCAGTGATGACTCATGCATTTTCTAAGTTACTTGAAGAGGTACAAAAATGCTTTGAGTTTTTCAGCACCACATCCAATACGGAAGTTGGGCGAGTATTGCTCTGCGGAGGCGGTTCTCTGGTTCGCGGGGTAGAAGGATTTTTTGCCGATCAATTAAAAATTCCTGTTGAAATTCTGGATCCCATGAAAGGCCTAAAGGCCAGCTCCAAAAAATTTGACCAGGCAACAATAGAGGAGATGGCTCCCATGGCGACTGTAGCGGTGGGCCTTGCAACCAGGAGGTTCGACTACAAATGATCAAAATTAACCTCCACGATTATCGTGAAGAACTTGTCAAGGTTGAAATTCAAAAGCGCGTGGTCATGGGCGTTTATTTGCTTGGTGTAATCCTTTTGTTAATTGTCGGGGTATGGGTGAAGGATCAGATGACACTGGACCTGGTCCGGGGTGAGGTTCAGGAATTGGATGTACAGGTCAAGGCTTTGGAACCAGAAGTGAAAATCGTCAAGGGCATGATGGCGAAAACCAAAAGAGCTCAGGTTATTCTGACTGGTATTAAAAAATTACGTCACGAACAAATGGAAGCAACACGAATTCTGGGTGATTTGAATCTTAGAGTTCCAAAAAATATTTGGCTCACAGAAATTGTGCAAAAAACCCGTGAAGACATTCAACATGGAAGAGTTCCGACAATTTTATTTGATGACCCTGCGAGACTTAAAAATGCTAAGAAAAACCGGAAACGAAGGAAGGGTAAGGGCGAAGAGAAACATTACGAGTTTATGCAAATAAAAGGCAAAGCGTTTAAAGAGCAGCAGGTGGTTGAATATTTAAAACAGCTTGAACAGGTGCCCTATTTCAAGATCAGCTTCATTCAAAAAACTAAAAGGCAATTAATGGGGGTATATCCAGTATATGAATTTGTAATTTACTGTTATATGCCCAAAGAAAATAAAACTGCGACCTGAAAATATTATGGAAAAATTTTTTGATAGTTTGCCTTACGACAGTTTAACCGGAGTCAAGTTGGTCCATGTGATTAGTGCGGTTCTGGGAATCGGGTTGGTCATTGGTGCCGCGTTTTATTTTACTCTATACAGTGCAACCCAAGAAGAAATCGTCAAGCTTGAGAAAAAACGTGGCAGTCTAAAAATTACCCTCAAGACCTATCAGAGGCTGGTTGCCAGCAAAGAGGAAGTGACACAAGCACTGGCAATGGTGGCGGGAAATCTGGATGCGATGAAAAGCCAATTGCCTAAAACAAGTGAGATGCCTGATCTTTTGAAAAGAGTTGCAGATATGGGGAAAAGTCTGGGACTGCAAGTATTACTTTTTGAATTAAACGAGGGTAGCGTAAAAGACTATTATAAAGAAATTCCTGTGAGCATCAATTTCCGAGGAGGAATCTGGAAGACTCTGGATTTCTTCGATGGCATGCAGAACCTCCTTCGTCTGGTGGATTTTGAGGAATTGGAAATGGATGTTAAACAGGTCGCTATTCTTGGAGGGGAAGGGAGAGCGATAAAATCCGTCCCAATGCTTCACACCCAATTTACTGCAAAAACTTTTTCCTACGTTGAGGGAGCAGAAAATATTGTTTCCAAAAACGGAAAGAAATAAGTCTGGAGATTGAAGGATGAAATTAAAATTTAAATATGAATACTTTGCTTTCCTTCTGATTCTGACGACAATTATTGGATTGGGTGTTTTACCGGGTTTGGCATTTTCTGCTCCTGAACCCAAAGGCAAAACCCTCTCCACGCAGAAGGACTTAGCCATCGATGAGATGTTGGGATTGAGTGGCCTTGACTCAAAAATAGCAAATACCGAAAGTTTTTATGTCAACATAAACCAACTAGATAAAACCGCTCTTCCCTTTGGCCAAACTATATTTATTCGTAGCATTGTGGATCAGGTATATCGAGCGAGTGATTTCCGGGAAAGCGTAGTTGAACAGGTACAAAGAAAATACAACGCCAAGCTCGTTCGTGAAATCATAAAATGGTACCGCACACCTATCGCAAAAAATATATTACAAATTCAGCAGAATTCCTTCCGGCCATACAATCATTCCAGGGTCAGCAGGTTTATAAAGTTTTATGACGATGACGAAGATAAGAAACGCCGCCTTAAAATACTACAGGAAATGACTGTGGTTAGTGGGCAAGCAGAATATGAAATTGGAATTATTAAAGTGTTTGCAGGCATGCTGTTTCCGTTTGAAGAAGATTACAAAGGCAAGCCGGTTACCAAATGGATTGCCGGACTTTCGGATAAGCTGCAAATATCCATGCAAAAACAGATTGTTGAGAATGGATTTTACACTTACCGGGATTTATCCACCGATGAATTGATGCAATACAAAAATTTTCTGCAATCAGATGCAGGAAGATGGTTTCATAAAACCATCCATTGGGGGTCGGAAAGTGCTATGACACTGGTTGGCGCTACGGCCAAAGCATTCCAGAGGAGAATTTATGCTGAAGTGGCAAATAAGGGAGCTGACCACATGCTTCTTAAGCAGATCGCGCCACCGGGGCATCGCTATCGATTAATACGCAAGCGCGATCCCTTTAAGCCCCTGATCATTGATGGCGTTCTTCAAGTTGCAAGAGCAAAACCAAAGAAAAAATTAAAGTCTCAATCCAGGTCTCAATCCACTAAAAAAGGAAAAGTAAAGGATTTCCGTGGATACGGGCGGGAATTTAAAAAGAGTCCCAAAATTCCTGTGGAAGTTTTTAATAGACTTAAATTTGATGACCCAGATCTGTATGCCGATCTGGAGTACTTTGCGAATTTATTTCAAAATAAATCTAAATTGAAATCAATGAGCAGGACAGAGTACCGTGGCGCTGTCTCAAAATACAAAGCTGTACTGACCCGAGCCAGCGAAAAAAAGTTATACCCCACGCCACTGCAAATTGGTTATAAGTCTATAAAGTTGATGGGGGTGATCTGGAAAAACCAGGAAATGGTGGCTCTGGTGGAGCTCAAGGGAAGTACCGGTCAAACGGTTAAAAAAGGAGTTTTAATAGGCCCCAATTATGGAGTCGTTGAATCTATAAAACGGGATGAGATAATTATTGTTGAACGTTCCCGGGATTATTTAGGTAATATTTTGACGAAGAAAAAATCCATCGAATTCTTTAATAAGCCCGAGGAGGGATGAGGAGCCGCTGTGAAGATTAAAACCATGCAAAAATTTCCGCAGGTAATAGCTATCATTCTTTCGATTATGGCTATTCATGTGTCTCAAGTTTGGTCTGCACCGAGTCAATCAACGGCAACCAAAAGTGATGTGTTATTCCAATCTACTTTACCATTGGAAGGTGTCGGACTGGCTACTGAAAGGCCAGGTGATATTGTCATTCCAAAGACAGATCAACTGCATTTGGTCCAGAACACAAACGCCAGAGATTCTAGTGGGCCTCCCTCGGTGATTAGAGAATTGGTCACTAAGGCGAAACTGAATGGTGACTCCACCATTGAAATTGAGACGAGTGGTGCTCTTCAATACACGGCATTCAAGTTAATGAATCCTCTGAGACTGGTTTTGGATTTTCCCAATATGAAAAAAGGTGATTTGCAGGAAAATCTGGATGTGCAAAAAGGATTGATTGACTCCATCCGCTCATTATATTTTTCCGATGCAAAAGTTTTAAGGATGGAAATTATTCTGAAAAAAGCCGCTGCGTATGATATTCAAAAACCCAGAAAAAATAAAATTATTATTCAGCTGAGAGACGCGGCTGAGGAAATGGTGGCATCGGTTCCGTTTACACAAGATGCTACGAAATCAGGTTTTCCCGCGAATGATGCTCGGGCAGAAATGGATAAAACCGCTAGGAGTATCGTTGATAAAATGAAAAATCGCGAGCATCTTCGATTAAGTGCCCGAGCTTATCTTGGTGATACTATTGACAAATGTGCACCCTTGTTATCTGGAGATAAAGAAAAAATATCTTTCGATTTCCAAGGCGCGAATATTAGAAATCTTTTACGAATTATTTCTGACATCAGC
>PVMS01105615.1_pt1 | contig 21308 bp, 20 predicted proteins | sample 1853461 | NCBI WGS metagenome assembly PVMS01 (sample SAMN08582032, study PRJNA380276) | Marine sediment metagenome, whole genome shotgun sequencing project. | isolation source: ocean sediment barecode stripped | collected 2017 | reverse complement strand
TTCAAGGGAGCAACTCATAGCGCACCCCTCTCCATCATTCCTGAGGAGCGTGCCCTGGAGATGGCATCCCAATTGCCCGATGTGCCAAAAAGTCCTTCCAATCATTTTGAAAACTTCCTGCTTGCATGCAAGGGTGAGGAGAAATGTCGTTCATCATTTGATATATCCGGACCATTGAGCCAGGTATTTACCCTGGGTGTTGCCGCACAACGATTAAGCACCAAATTGATTTTCGACAGGGAGACCAGGCAGATTACAAACAACAAATACGCAAACCAGATGCTTGTGGGTGCTCCTCCGCGCAAGGGCTGGGAGGAATATTATACACTTTAATCAATCCCATGAAAAATCCAACATCCCGTCGCGACTTTATGAGATCCATGTTGGCTGTTCCATTGGCTGCTTCTGTTCCACTGGCTGCTACCGGAATGTCCCCTTTTATTTCAACTCCGGCTTCCGTATCCAAAAAACACGGACACAAATTCAAACTCAGTTTGAATGTCTACTCCTTCAATAATCCTTTAAGAGCTGGCGAAATTGATTTGTTTGATGTACTGGATTTTTGTGCCGAATATAATATCGACGCCATCGATCCAACTGGCTACTATTTCCCTGATTATCCGGAAGTCCCCTCAGATAAGTATATCAATGAGTTCAAAAGGAAGGCATTTCTTCTGGGATTGGATATAAGTGGCACCGGCGTGAGAAATGACCTGGCAAACCCTGATGAGTCCAGCCGGAAAGCAGATTTGAAAATGATCAAAGCGTGGATCGTAGCAGCTGCAAAGCTTGGAATCCCAAACCTTCGGGTATTTGCAGGAACCCACAAACATGAGGGGTTTTCACGTGATCAGGTATTCGAGTGGATGGCAAAAGATCTAAAGGCATGTTGTGAATTTGGAAAGGAATACGGGGTAATTATCGCCGTACAGAACCACAACGATTTTTTGAAAACCGCCGCTGATGTGGACCGTATCTTTGAGATGGTGGACTCGGAATGGCTGGGACTCAACCTGGACATAGGAAGTTACCGCCAGCTTGATCCCTATGATGAAATAGAGCGGACTACCAAATATGCTGTTACCTGGCAGATCAAGGAGAATGTATGGATTGATGGCAAAGAGACACCCACAGACTTTGAAAAACTTCTTCGAATCATTAAAGATTCTGCTTACCGGGGCTACCTGCCCATCGAAACATTAGGTGCAGGCGATCCATATATAAAGGTCCCTGTCCTTCTTAGAAATGTAAAAAATGCACTGCAAATAGTGGACGTTTAACTTCTATCGATAACTGTTTTCTCACTAACAACACCCCAATCTATTAATGTATTCTTAATTAGCTGATTGTGTTAAAATTAAATTGCTAGTTGGCAAGCATTCCTTCTCTATTTTGTATTGATTTTATATAAACTTATCTTTGTGTCGCTTTTTTAGAATTCTTTTATATTTGTCAGGTCATTTAAAAATCTATTTATGCGTATTCTAGTTTGTATTAGTAATGTACCGGATACCACCACCAAGGTGAAGTTTTCGAACGATAACACAGCTGTTGATGAAGGTGGGGTACAATGGATCATTAATCCCTGGGATGAGCTGGCATTGACCAGAGCCATGGAATTGAAGGAGGATGCCTCCAATGCAGTATCCAGTGTTACTGTAGTAACGGTTGGATCAGCAGGGGCAGAACCCACCCTTAGAAAAGCTCTGGCCATTGGTGCCGATGATGCCATCAGGGTAGATGGTTCAGCCGTGGATGCCCATTATGTGGCCGCACAGCTTGCTTCGGTTGCGAAAAGTGGAGAATTTGATGTGATCCTCTGTGGCATCGAATCCAGCGATTATAACGGTTCGGCCGTAGGTGGTATGCTTTCAGAGTTGCTGGAGATTCCTTCTGTTTCTGCTGTTTCTGGTTTGAATATTGAAGGCAGTGATGCTTTGATTACCAGGGATATTGACGGTGGAAAAGAAGAAGTGGCAGTTCCGGCCCCCTTTGTGGCAGTGGTACAGAAGGGAATCGCTAAAGAGCCAAGAATAGCTGCCATGCGCGGTATCATGATGGCCCGTAAGAAGCCTTTGCAAGTGGTTCCTGCAGTGGATGCTGAATCACTGACCGGATACCAGGAATATGTGATGCCTGAACCCAAGGCCCCCTGTAAGATGGTTGAAGCTGACAATGTGAAGGAGCTTGTCAACCTCTTAGTGAATGAAGCAAAAGTATTATAAGTAGAAAGTGAAAAGTAGAAAGTGAAAAGTAGAAAGTGAAAAGTAGAAAGTAGAAAGTGAAAAGTAGAAAGTGAAAAGTAGAAAGTGAAAAGTAGAAAGTGAAAAGTTGATTTTTACTAACCATTAACCTATTAACCCATTAACCTTATTACATATGTCAGTATTAGTTTATACAGAAAACTGGGACGGGAAGTTTAAGAAGCTTTCAAATGAGCTGGTATCTTATGCCTCCGGAGTGGCCGGTATGACAGGCGGAAGCGTTACTGCACTCTCCATTGGGAATGTGGATCAGGATGAACTGTCAAAATTGGGTGCTTATGGAGCATCCAGTATCCTGAGTGTAGCAGGTGCACCAGAAGGTCTGGACAACCAGGTGTATACTGCGATTATAGCTGCCGCCATGGAAAAAACCGGGGCAAAAGTCCTGGTAATGGCCCAGAACAATACAGGGAAAGCCATTGCTCCCAGGTTATCGGTCAGGTTGAAAGCCGGGTTAGCTTCGGGAGTCACCGCACTGCCCGAGTCTGTGGATCCTCTGGTAATCACTAAAAAGATATTTAGTGGCAAGGCTTTTGCAAAAGTGAAGATTCTGACCGGTTCAGCCGTTCTTACATTGGCTCAGAACTCCTATGAAATTATTGAAACAGGAGGTACGGCAAGCGTAGAGGCCTTTGATCCGGGTGTGGATGTGGCTGGAGCAAAAACTTCCATCAAGGATGTGCAAAAACAGACTGGCAAGCTTTTACTCTCCGATGCCGAAGTGGTTGTGTCGGGTGGAAGAGGCCTGAAATCTGGCGATAACTGGGGTCCGGTTGAAGAACTGGCTGAAGTACTCAATGGAGCCACTGCATGTTCCAGGCCTGTTTCCGATGAAGGATGGCGTCCGCATGAGGAGCATACCGGGCAGACCGGTAAGATCATTGCTCCAAATCTCTATTTCGCTTTTGGAATTTCCGGAGCCATTCAGCACCTTGCCGGAGTTAGCTCTTCCAAGTGTATTGTGGCTGTAAACACCGATAAGGATGCGCCTATTTTTGAGGCTGCCGATTACGGGATTGTAGGAGATGCACTGAAGGTGCTACCTGAACTGATCAACGAAATTAAAGCAGCCAAAGCCCTGTAAGGGAACACTCAACCCATTATTTATGGCAAAGCAGATTATTTTCCTGGCTACACTATTGGTCACTCTGGGGGCCTTTGGTTATACGACACGCAGGTTTGTCCAATTTTTTAAGATTACAAAGGGAGGTTTCCCGGTGAATGAGATTGGACGTCGATTTGGGGTGATGATGGAAGTGGCCATCGGCCAGACCAAGATCTTTCGCAGACCTGTGATGGGATTCCTGCATGCCCTGGTTTTCTGGGGTTTCCTGGTGATACTTATTGGAAGTATCGAGGTGGTCATCGATGGATTGACCGGAACGGAGCGGGTCCTCTCATTCCTTGGTGTTGTATACAACATCATCATGGCCTCGGGAGATATCTTCGCACTGGTCATTGCCATCGCCATTCTGGTATTCCTGGCCCGCCGGATCTTCCTCAATGTGAAGCGATTTTCCGGAATTGAGATGAAACACATCTCCCACCTGGATGCCAACGTCGCATTGACAGTCATCCTTTTGCTGATGCTCTCGTTGCTGGGGATGAATACCTTCTACCTGCTTGCTTCAGCTGTTTCCGGACATGAGATTGTGGGCGTTTACCCTGTAAGCCAGCTCCTGGCATCCTGGATAAATGCAGACGCTTTTTCCAATGAAGTCCTTTACCAGTTTAACTGGTGGACACATATTGTCCTTATTTTCGTCTTTGCCAATTACCTGCCCTATTCTAAGCACTTCCATGTGTTTATGTCGGTTCCCAATGTCTTTTTGAGCAGGCTGGATCCCCTTGGAAAACTTGATACCATGGAAAGCATCACCAAAGAGGTGAAAATCATGATGGATCTCGAGCAAGCTGAAGAGGAAGTACCTGAAAGATTTGGAGTACTTGATGTGGAGGATGTAAGCTGGAAGAGTTACATGGACTCGCTTGCCTGTACTGAGTGTGGTCGTTGTACCTCGGTTTGTCCGGCCAACATTACCGGGAAGAAATTATCGCCCAGGAAAATTGTAATGGATGTCCGGGCCAGGATGAAGGAGAAAGGCCCTCAGATCGTTAAAAATGGAGCTGACTTTTCCGATAACAAATCCCTGATCAGGGATTATGTATCTGAGGAAGAACTTTGGGCCTGTACCCTGTGCAATGCATGCGCCCAGGAGTGTCCCATCAATATTAATCAGCCTGCTCTGATTGTAGGAATGAGAAGATACCTGGTGATGGAAGAATCTGCTGCTCCCGGCGAATTGAATACCATATTTTCTAACATCGAAAACAATGGAGCCCCCTGGCAATTCTCCCAGGAGGACCGGATGCTCTGGGCCGAGGATATTATGATTAATGAAAAAAGCCAGTAGGTATGGAAACGAAACAGAAAAAAGTTGAAGTACCGGTAATGGCAGATCTTCTGGCGAAAGGTGAGAAACCTGAATTTCTTTTATGGGTTGGAAGTGCCGGGGCATTTGATGACCGCTACAAGCAGGTCTCACGTGCATTTGTTAAAGTTCTGGATTATCTGGGCACTTCATATGCAGTGCTTGGAACCGAAGAATCTTCCAGTGGAGACGTGGCCCGAAGGGTAGGCAATGAAATGCTTTTCCAGATGCAGGCCTTGATGAATATTGAAATCTTTATGGGCTATGAGGTAAAAAAGATCCTCACCTGTGATCCCCATGCCTACAATACCTTTAAAAATGAATATCCCGATCTCGATGGTCACTATGAAGTGATTCATCACACCCAGTTCCTGAGGGATCAGATCGCAAACGGATCATTGACCATTCCTTCAAATTCACTGGCCGGGAAAAGCATCACCTTTCATGATCCCTGTTACCTGGGTAGGGCCAATAAAGAGTATGATGCACCGCGTTTGGTGTTGAATACACTGGCGGCTACAAAAAAAGAGATGGCTAGAAACAAAAGTTTTGCGCTTTGCTGTGGGGCAGGGGGCGGACAGATGTTTAAAGAGGCTGAAAAGGGAGAGAAAGAAGTTTTTATTGAACGCACCGAAGACGCCCTTAAAACCGGAGCCGATATCATAGCCACCGCTTGTCCTTACTGCTTGGTAATGATGACTGATGGTATAAAATATAAGAACAAGGAAGATAGCGTAAAAGCTTACGACATTGCGGAACTGGTCGCAATGGCATTAGAACTATAATAACCCATTAACTAATAACACTCGCGCAGCGAGTTTACTAACTTACGAGTAAAACGAGTAATTCATTATGGAAGAGAAGAAATTAATAACCGGTGGTGAATTCCTGATAAAGGAAACTGATATTGCTGATGTATTTATACCTGAAGAGCTTGATGAAGAGCAAAGAATGATTGGTGAGACCTGTACAGATTTTCTGGAGACAGAAATATTTCCCATTGCAGATCGCATTGATGCGCAGGAAGAGGGTTTGATGAGAAGCCTTCTGGAGAAATCCGGGGAACTTGGACTCCTTGGAATTGCCATTCCTGAAGAGTATGAAGGATTCGGACAAAACTTCATCACCACCATGTATGCCAGTGAAATCATGGGCTCCGGATATTCTTATGCTGTAGCATATTCTTGCCATACAGGGATTGGAACACTTCCTATCCTCTATTATGGGAACGAGGAGCAGCGAGCAAAGTACATTCCCAAATTAGCCACCGGTGAGATGATCGGGGCTTACTGCCTGACAGAACCCGGAGCAGGATCAGATGCCAATTCAGGGAAAACCAAGGCTGTACTCTCTGAGGATGGAAAGCACTACATCATCAATGGAGCCAAAATGTGGATTACCAATGGCGGATTTGCCGATGTGTTGACCGTATTTGCCAAGATTGATAACGACCGTGTTTTGAGTGCCTTTATTCTGGATCGTGACATGCCGGGCATCACTTTTAATCCTGAGGAGAAGAAGATGGGGATCAAAGGATCTTCGACCCGTCAGATTTTCTTTAACGATGTAAAGGTTCCTGTGGAGAATCAGCTGGGGAAACGTGGTGAAGGATTCAGGATTGCCTTGAATATCCTCCATATGGGCAGAATCAAGCTGGGTGCCAATGTGCTCGGTTCGGCAAAAACTGCCATTACCCAATCGGTGGTGTATGCCAACGAAAGAAAACAATTTAATTGCCATATCTCCGAATTCGGAGCCATCAAACATAAATTGGCCGAGCAGGTGATCAGAACCTTTGCGACGGAATGTGCAGTGTACCGTGCCAGCCAGGCACTGGAAGATACCATTAACCATTGTGTGGCCAATGGAGATGATAAGGGCAGGAATACCATGGAAGCCTTTAACCACTTTGCCATCGAGGCAGCAGTTATGAAGGTGTTTGGATCAGAGTCCCTTGACTATATAGTGGATGAAGGTGTTCAGATCCATGGTGGAATGGGTTTCTCGGCCGAGATGATGATCGACCGTGGTTACCGCGATTCCAGGATCAACAAGATCTTTGAGGGTACCAATGAGATTAACCGGCTTTTACTGGTGGATGCTGTCCTGAAAAAAGGAGCCAGAGGCGTTCTTCCATTGATGGAAGAGGCAGAGAAAGCCATTGAAGAGGTAAAGGGTCTGAATGGATCGCCTGCTGTTGCTGAAGGTTTTATTGAGGAGAAGATGCAGTATGTGGCCAATATGAAAAAGGTGGTGCTGATGTTGTTGAAAGCCGTTTCAGAGAAATTTACCCGTAAGCTGGTACTGGAACAGGAGATTTTGAGTAATATCTCCGATTGTATCATCCAGGTCTATGTAGCCGAATCTGTAATACTTCGCGTGAAAAAGATGGAGACCATGAAAGGTGAAGAGGAGACCAAACTTTATCGTGATATGGCAGATGTATTTGTTTATGACGCTGCATCCCGTGTCCGTAAATTTGCCCTTGATACCACCTATTCTTTTGCATACGGCGAGGTTCGCGAATTGCTGGAGAAAGGAATTGCTGCTTATACTACGGTTGCAGGTGTAAATGTGAAAGAGGCGCGCAGAAAGATAGCCGACCGTTTAATTGATGAAAACAAATATTGCTTCTAATTAAAGGATTATCGGAACTTCTGTTTTCTACAATATTGTAATGCTTGGTGCCGGGAATGTGTCTACTCACATTTCCCGGCATTTGCATTCTAAAGGGCACAGGATTTCCTGTATCTACTCCCGTACCCTGGAGCCGGCTTCTCTTCTGGCAGAAGAGTTTGGAGGCATTGCAACCACTGATCTGCATGAGGTCCCTGATCAGGCAGATTACTATATTGTTTGTGTACCCGACCAGGCCGTTCTCTCCGTGCTTAGTCACTTTAAAGATTGGAAGGGAATCTGGCTTCATACAGCCGGAGCTTTGTCCATGGATCTTTTTAAGGGGATTTTAAGCCGATATGGAGTTCTCTATCCATTGCAGACCTTGAGCAAAGAACGAGGGGTAGACCTTTCACATACACCATTCCTGGTGGAGGGCTCATCGGCAGAAGTGACAGAAACCGTAAAGAAACTGGCAGATAACATCACTACCAATGTGCAAGAGATTGATTCCGAAAAAAGGTTGATCATTCACCTGGCTGCTGTTTTCGCTAACAATTTTTCAAACCACATGGTCCACATTGCTCAGCGCATTCTCCAAGAGAACAATTTAGACCTTAAACTACTGGATCCGATTCTGAAGGAGACCGTCCGCAAGATTGGATTGATGGGTGCAGGAGCCGCACAGACTGGTCCGGCTTTACGGAAGGATCAGCTTACCATTCAGAAACATCTTGAGTTGCTAAAGAATCATCCTGACTGGGAGAAATTATATACTTTTGTAAGCCGGGATATAGGCAATACCCGGGAATAATAAGCTCTATAGCGAAATGACTAATTTTAAAGAAGGATTAAGGAGCATAAAAGCATTTGCATTTGATGTGGATGGCGTTCTAAGCAGTCCACAGGTCTTGCTGCACCCTTCGGGAGATCTGATGCGTACCATGAATACCAAAGATGGCTATGCCATACAATATGCAGTGAAAAGGGGATATCCCATTGCAATCATTACTGGAGGGAATACCGAATCGGTGGCTTTGCGATTCAGGGGTTTGGGCATCACCGATATCTACCTGGGTTCATCCTATAAACTTGAAGATTTCAAAAACTTTATCTTTAAATATGATCTTAAACCTGAGGAGGTACTCTATATGGGCGACGACCTGCCCGATTATGAGGTGATGACAAAGGTAGGGGTGCCCTGTTGCCCTTCGGATGCTGTTGAGGAGATTAAATCAGTGGCTCACTACATTTCTCCCTACAAAGGGGGAACTGGTTGTGCCCGTGATGTAATTGAGCAGGTGCTGCGATTACATGGAAGGTGGATGGATGGTGAATCTTTTACCTGGTAAATAGATATTATGATTGGGTACCTTCGTTCCATATTCAAGTTGATCAGGTTTCCTAACCTGTTGATTATTGCTGCCACGCAATATGCCATGCGTTACCTTTTGATGGAGCCCCTGTTACCCTCTACTACTTTTGAACTTCAATTTGGTGAGTTTCAGTTTGCACTGCTTGTTTTTTCAACCATTTGCATAGCCGCCGCCGGATATATCATCAACGATTATTTTGATACTCAGGCTGATTTGATTAACAAGCCAAGGCGTGTAGTGGTTGGAATTAAAATTAGTCGAAGGATTGCCATGATCCTACATGCTGTCCTTAATATTCTTGGCGTTGGGATTGGGATCTATCTGGCATTCTATATAAAACTGCCCTCACTTGCTCTGGTATTTGTCATTGCCACCGGTCTGCTTTGGTTCTATTCCACCAATTACAAGCGGCAATTCCTTGTGGGTAATCTCTCTGTGGCATTGCTTACCGGACTGGTTCCCTTAATGGTGGTACTATTCGAAATCCCCGTTCTGAACAGGACCTATGGACAGGTGATGCTCCGGAACGATGCTAGTTTTGGTTACATATTTGCTTGGGTCAGCGCATTTAGTTTTTTTGCATTTTTCACCACCCTCATCCGGGAGATTATCAAAGATGCTGAAGATATTGAAGGAGATATGGCTTACGGCATGAAAACAGTTCCCATTGTATTGGGATCTGTATGGACTAAAGTCCTGCTGGTCCTGTTGATCTCAGGAATGATTTTTATGCTGACTTCCTTATTGTTGAAATTCATTATTTTTTCAGTCGAACCCCTGGACTATATATCCCTGATCTATTTTGCCGTGTGCCTGGTTATTCCACTAATCCTTCTGGCCATCCAGGTTTTAAAAGCGGATGATAAGAAGGGATACGGGCGTGCCAGCAGTCTGATTAAGATCGTGATGCTCGCAGGGATCCTCTATTCGATTGTGGTTTTCTTTCTGGTCAACTTCAAGTATTAGATGCGCTTGGAGGATCTAAATTCATACGAAATTTTACTGGCATCCAGTTCGCCTCGCAGATCAGCCTTGATGCAAGAGCTTGGAATCCCTTTCAGGGTAGTTGACACAGGGCACAAGGATGAGAATTACCCCGATCACCTATCAGGAGGAGAGATAGCCCGGTTCCTGGCAGAACATAAATCGGATGCCTATCTGGAATCTCTTAATTCCAGACAGATTCTTCTTACTGCTGATACCATTGTATGGCATGGGGGTAAAGAGCTGGGTAAACCGGAAAACAGGGAAGAGGCAGTATCGATGATCCTTAGCCTGTCGGGAGCTACCCACCAGGTATTCACAGGGGTTTGCTTGCGCTCGGAGAAGGAGAGGCGATCATTCTATGCGGTAACAGATGTTACGTTTTCTATACTGGAAACGGAGGAGGTGGAAAGTTATGTGGATCGCTTTTCGCCATACGATAAAGCAGGAGCCTATGGGATACAGGAGTGGATAGGTTATATAGCTGTGGAACGTATCGTTGGCAGCTACTTCAATGTAATGGGTTTGCCTGTCCAGAAAGTCTACAGTGAATTAAAGTTATTTATATGAAAAAGCTACCCGGGCACAAGTGGGGATTATCTGTCATTTTATGTATCATCCTCTTAAGCTCTGGATCCTTTTGCCTGAAGGCCGAAGAGGGAATGTGGATTCCCATGCTCATTGAAAAGTATAACATTGGTCAGATGCAGGAGGCTGGACTGATGCTTTCTGCTGAAGATATCTATAGCATTAATCAGGATTGTCTGAAGGATGCCATTGTGATCTTTGGCCGGGGTTGTACTGGGGAGATGATATCAGCAGATGGCCTTGTACTCACCAATCACCATTGCGGGGAGAGTGCTGTACAATCGCACAGCTCGGTAGAGAAGGACTACCTGTCCAATGGATTCTGGGCCAAAAGCAGAGAAGAGGAGCTTCCCAATGAGAGTCTTAGTGTAACCTATCTGCGCTATATGAAGGATGTAACCAACCAGGTATTCGACGGGATTGTCCAGGGAATGGATCCGCAGGAAAGGGAGCGAAAGATAGAGCTCAATATGGGTGAAATTATCCATAACGAAACTGAAGGAACCGACCTGGATTCAAGGATCAAACCCTTTTACTATGGAAATGCCTATTATCTTTTTGTCTATGAGGTTTTCAGGGATGTAAGGCTGGTTGGGGCGCCCCCTGTTTCGGTTGGTAACTTTGGATCGGATCAGGATAACTGGATGTGGCCCAGGCATACGGGCGATTTTTCCCTTTTTAGGGTCTACGCCGATGAATTTAACAATCCTGCTGAGTACAGTCCTTCCAATCAACCCTACCAACCACGCAAACACCTGGAAATTGCTGCAGGCGGAGTGGAAGAGGGAGATTTTACCATGGTAATGGGATACCCTGGTTCCACCACTCAGTACCTTTATTCAGAAGCAGTACGATACATGCTTGAAACAAACCTGCCCCTTACCATTGGATTAAGGACCGCCCGGCTTGAAATCATGGATCGCTATATGAAGGAGTCAGATGTGGTGCGAATCAAGTATGCCACCAAGTACCGCAGGGTGAGCAACGCCTGGAAGAAATGGCAGGGGATTATCCTTGGGCTTGATCGAAACAACGCTGTGGAGATGAAACTCAAGGAGGAGCAGGTATTTAAAGATTGGGTGGCAGCCGATGGTGAGCGTCAGATGAAATATGAAGATGTTTTGAATGACTTTGCCCGCCTTTATGAGCAGATGGATCAGTATGGAGTGGCTGTAAGTATGATGGATGAGGCTATAATGGCTGTGGAACTGTTTAGACAAGCGCCAAGAATAGGAGGAATGATGCAGCAGGGCATGGATAAAGAGATGCTTATTTCCCAGGTTGATAGATTCTTTAAAGACTACCATTGGCCCATTGACAAGGATATCTTTGCAGCCATATTGGAGACCTATCATTCTGAGATGCCAGAACGCTTTATACCACCTTTCTATGATGAGATCCAACGTAAGTATAAAGGCGACTATAAGAAATTTGCAGAAAACACCTACAACAACACCGTGTTTAGCAACCAGGAGGAGATGATAAAGCTTCTCGATAAATATGAAAAAAATCCTGAAGCGGCCATTGATCAGGTTCAAAAGGATCCCATAATGGTCTATCTGAACGAATTCAGAACCCTTTACCTGGTAGGCATTACTCCGGCATACAGAGAGCTTGAGGTTGAACTGGAAGAGAACTACAAATTGTACATGTCGGCGCTACTTGAGAAGGAGAAAGACCGCTTACTCTATCCGGATGCTAATTTCACCATGAGGTTGGCCCATGGTAAAGTCGACAGTTACAAGCCCCGGGATGGAGTCCATTACCAGTACCAGACCACCCTGTCGGGCATTATGGATAAAGGCAAAGAGGAATTTGAGGATTACAGGGTACCCAAGAAGCTTGCTAATCTTTATGAAACGAAGGATTATGGAAAATATGGAGTCGATGGCACCATGCCCGTCTGTTTTATAGCTTCCAATCACACCTCGGGTGGTAACTCGGGCAGCCCTGTACTGGATGCAAAGGGTCGGTTGATAGGTCTTAATTTTGACAGAAACTGGGAGGGAACCATGAGCGATGTTTATTACGATCCTTCACTCTGCCGAAACATCGCTGTGGATATCCGGTATGTTTTGTTTATCATCGATAAGTTTGCAGGTGCCGGTTACCTGATCGATGAGATGGATATAATTTGGTAGATGGAGAGATCTTTACATCTGAAGGTTCATGGAAGGGGAAATGCCTGGCCGGTACTCCTTGGGGAGACGCATCCCTACTATGACAGAAATAACTCCACAGAACTTTCAAATGCGGCGTTCTCTTTACTGGTAAAAGAGGGAGAAGAGGCATTAAACCATATTCTAATTGATGCAGGCCATGGAACCATACAGAGCCTGATCACCGGATCAAACCAGATTCCGGAAGCAGTCTGTCTTACCCACGGACATATGGATCACACCCTTTCGGTGGATTGGATTGTGAAGAGTTTTTGGAGAATGAATAACAAAACACGACGGTACCCCATCTACGCCACCAAACCAGTCGGTCACTTTTTCATTCAGTCCTATCCCCACCTGGAAGATCAGGTGGAGTTCAGGAACCTGGACTATGGGGTACCGGTTCAATTGAATCACAGCATCCCCGTAACTTTAACCGCTTTCCCTGTGTTTCACGGCGCAGGTGCCATTGGGGCTTCCATGCTGCTTTTTGAATCCTGTGGCCGAAGAATCCTCTTTACAGGAGACCTGCTCACTCCCTTGCTTAGGAGGGAAGATTTCTCAAAGCTCCATGGCATTGATCTTTTGATTGTGGATGCCAACAACAGATTTCCCTGGCCAAGAACGAATCACTGGAGTTTTGCAGGAGATCCCGGGAATCCTCAGACACGAAACGAAATCCTGGAACATTTTTGCGATGATTTAACCCTGGATCAACTGAGAAATCCACACTTACTATCCCTAAGCATCCCCGCTAATCAATCCTATTTTAAACAGGTAGAGAAGGAGTGGAACGTTGCGGATCAACCTATGACCATACTTGAGTTTCTCCGGATCATTGAGCCTCGAAGTGTGTTCCCTGTGCATTATAGCGGTGCCGAGGATCAGAAATATCACAGCCAGGCCATTCTTTCACAAGATGAAATGTCTGACTGGATTATTTCCGAAACAAGGAAAGTTGGTCTAAATACCGCATTTGTTTTTCCAAATGTGGGGCAGGTGCTGGAGATCTGATCGGTGATCTCACTGAACTATCGTTTTATTTTGTTCCTTTGCAAATTCTTATCAGAACATTCATGGGAGCTGACAACCGGAAAGGAATTATTTATGCCATATTCACCGCTTCGTTGTGGGGATTTATGGCCATTGTTCTGAAGGTAATCACCTACGAATTGTCACCAGTAACCGTGGTCTGGTTCCGATTTTCTTCGGCTTTTCTGATGTTGGGAATATGGACCCTGATTTTCCATCGAAGCGATTTCAGAATATTCCGCCACCCGCCCTATCAGCTATTGCTGGCAGCCCTTTTTCTGGCCCTAAACTACACTGGTTTCATAGCAGGTATCAAATATGTCTCCCCCAGCAGTTCACAGATTTTTATACAGATTGCACCTGTAACTTTTGCACTCTCGGGCATTGTTATTTTTCGCGAACATGTGAGTTGGAAACATATCGTAGGTTTTATCGGGGTGCTGGCTGGAATCGGACTCTTCTATTCGGAGCAGCTTGGAGAGATGACAGCGGGAGCCGATAATTTTACACGGGGTATGCTTCTGGTGCTTGGGGGAGGCCTCTCATGGGCAGTATTTGCTACACTTCAGAAAGGATTGGTTCGCAAAGTTCGTCCCAATCAGCTTAACCTCTTTATCTACGGGGTATGCGCATTGGGCCTTACTCCCCTGGTGAGTTCTCCAGCTTTCAGGGTATGCCGGCAGTGAACTGGATCCTCCTGATTTACCTGGGTTTGAATACAGTCCTGGCCTATGGTTCGCTGGCGCTTGCCATCAAATTAACCGAAGCCACAAGGGTAAGTGTAATCATTACCCTGAATCCCATCATCACCTTTGTAACCATGGCCATCCTTACACGAATGGATGTGTCCTGGATTGAGCCGGAATCCTTTTCACTGGTTAGTGTGTTGGGAGCCCTCACCGTTCTGGCCGGGGCCATCCTGGTAATCTCAGCCGGTTGGAAAAAGAAAGCCTAAACCTTACTCCTCCTTCTTCTTCTTTTTCACCAGGGTGGAGGTAAGCAGCATAAAGCCTCCAAAAGCAACCATGGACAGTCCCGACCAGAGGTTAATATTGACGCCGAGAGATTGTTCATACATCGCTGTATCTCCTGCTGTTATAATTCCATGAATGGTAAGGATTGCGCCCAGTATGCTGAACATCAGTCCAATAGGTATTTTTATATCTAAACCCATAATTCTTTTATTAATCTATTACCAGAAAATAATACTTAATACAATTGCAATGGCTGCCACGATGATGGCCAGGAAACCCGGAGTCTGGTACCAGTGTTCTGAATCATCTTTAATTTTTGGGGTAAGTGAGTATACCAGCCCTTTTAACTCTTCATCGGTTTTTAACTTCTTTGTCAGAAGCGTAATGACCAGCGTAAGGAAAAGCGCTGCAGAAAAGGCACAAATGGCTGTCCAAAAATTCTGAGCCATTTCACTGGGGTAGGTATGCATCAGTCCAAAGTAACCTCCTTTGATTCCCACAGAGGCTCCTGCGGGTAGTGTATATCCATGGTGAATGCCAGCTGAAATGGTTCCCCCAATTAATCCCCAGAATGCAGCATGACCTGTGGTTCTTTTCCAGAACATACCCAATAGGAAGGCAGCAAATAGCGGCGCATTCACAAAGGCGAATATAAGCTGTAGAAAGTCCATAACATTGTTAAAGGATCTGGCCACATAGGCTGTAAGTATACTCAGAAGAACACCAACGACGGTTGTCCATCTCCCTACTTTCAGGTAGTGACTGTCGGGTTGATTAGGCTTAATATAGCTCTGGTATATGTCAAAGGTAAATACGGTGTTAAATGCGGAGACATTTCCTGCCATTCCCGACATAAACGAAGCCATCAGGGCAGTTAATCCAAGACCCAGCACTCCAACCGGCATATATTTCATCAATAGCACAGGCATCACTTTATCAAAGTCAGTGGTCATGGTGCCCTCTTTCAGGGGAAGTTCCAGTTCCCCCATATTTGTAAGAGCCAGAGCAATCATCCCGGGTACAATCACCAGCAGAGGAAGAAACATTTTTGGAAGAGCTCCGATAAGCGGAGTTTTCCGGGCAGCAGACATTGAACCTGCGGCCATGGCACGCTGAACCACAAGGAAGTTAGTACACCAGTAGCCAAAGGACATGACAAATCCAAGTCCCATCAGTACTCCAAACCATCCCACACCCATGGGATTGGCATCTGCGCTTCCTGTAACTTTCCAGGAGTGCATCATATTCTCGGGGAGATTTGCCTTGAGACCTTCCCATCCTCCAATGTCGGTCAGGGCAATAATGACCAGCGGAGCAAATCCGATGACGATCAGGAAAAACTGCAACACTTCATTGTAGATGGCAGATGTGAGTCCTCCCAGCACCATATATACAAGAACGATAATGGCTGATATAAACAGGTATAAATCAAATTCACCAATATGAATACCCAGGAAGTTCCAGTCAATTTGCAGCGGTAAGATCACCTGTGCCAGCAAAGCAAGAGCATACATGGAGATACCCGAGGCAAAGATCGTCATAATGGCAAAGGCAAATGCGTTAAAGCCACGGGTCTTCTCGTCAAATCTGAGTTTAAGGTACTCAGGAACCGACCTGGCTTTCGAACCATAATAGAATGGCATCATGAAAATGGCCAGAAAGATCATGGCAGGTATGGCTCCTATCCAGTAGAAATGTACGGTCATCATGCCGTACTTGGCACCCGATGCGGCCATCCCAATTACTTCCAGGGCACCCAGGTTTGCAGAGATAAATGCCAGGCCTGTTACCCAGGCAGGCAAAGATCTTCCTGCTTCCAGGAAAGCAGAGGAATCTTTCATGTACTTTTTCAACGCCCAACCGATACCCAGTACAAAAATGAAGTAGATCAGGATAATGGTCCAGTCAATGGCACCCAGTGCGAATGATGTTTGCATGTGATTTAGTTTATAAGGTGTTTTAGTCGAAGGCCTAAATGTAAAAACTAATATGATGCTGGCAAAGTCCATGGTTCATTTTACCATGAATTGTATTTAAATAATCAGTTTTCCTTGCCCTTTTCTTATATAAGTGTTACACTTACACTTAAGTTTAAAAAAGCACTGATAAAAATAAATCATGGCAACACTCGACTGGATTGTTCTTGGGCTCTTTTGCCTGGCTCTGATAGGAATCATTTTCTGGGTTCTAAAGAAGAAGGACAAGGATACTTCTGACTATTTTCTTGCAGGAAGAGATGCCACCTGGATTGCCATAGGAGCATCTATCTTTGCCTCAAATATCGGTTCGGAACATCTGGTTGGTCTGGCGGGTGCAGGCGCCGAGAGCGGGATGGCCATGGCTCAATGGGAGATGCAGGGTTGGCTGATTTTGATGCTGGGATGGCTATTTGTCCCATTTTATGCCCGAAGTGGAGTGTTTACCATGCCCGAATTTCTCGAAAAGAGATACAACTCGAAATCTCGTTCCTTCCTTTCCATCATCTCGATTGTTAGCTATATTCTTACAAAAGTTGCAGTTACAGTATATGCAGGAGGGGTGGTTTTCAAGGATGTATTTAACATAGAGTATGTGGTGCTCTTTAATCAACAAATAGATTTCTTCTGGGTCAGCGCCATCGGGCTTGTGGTTCTTACAGGTGTCTATACTGTTGTCGGAGGAATGAAGGCTGTTCTCTATACCTCTGTGCTTCAAACCCCCATATTGCTTGCAGGCTCCATCGCAATTTTAGTGACAGGATTGACTCAGTTGGGAGGTTGGGACAATTTGATGGAGATTGTCAGATCCACCGATGTGACCTACCTGAATGATGCCGGGGAGGTTGCTTACCGTTCCTCTTCCGACAGCATGGCCAATTTGATGCGTTCTCCCAATGATCCCGATTTTCCGTGGACAGGAGTAATCTTTGGATCGGCCATTATCGGTTTCTGGTACTGGTGTACGGATCAGTTTATTGTTCAGAGGGTTCTCTCGGGTCGTGACCAGACTCAGGCACGCAGAGGTACCATTTTTGGAGCCTATTTAAAACTCACTCCGGTATTTCTCTTCTTAATCCCGGGAATGATTGCTTTTGCTCTGAAAGAGCAGGGGACCATCGATTTTGGTAGCAATGATGCGGCATTCTCAACACTTGTTAAAGAACTGCTGCCTAAAGGATTCACGGGGCTCGTGGTTGGAGGAATTCTTGCAGCTTTGATGAGCTCTCTGGCTTCACTATTCAACTCTTCCTCCATGCTTTTTACAGTTGATTTTTATCAGAAAATACGACCCAATGCCTCAGAAAAGCATTACCTACTTGTGGGCAGGTTAGCGACGGTGGTGATTGTGATACTGGGCATTCTCTGGATTCCCGTTATGAGGGACATTGGAAAAGTTCTTTATGAATATCTGCAGGATGTTCAATCTTTGCTTGCTCCTGGCATAGCCGCTGTATTCCTTCTAGGAATCATATCAAAACGAACAACTCCCTCAGCCGGATTTGCCGGACTGGTGGTTGGATTTACCCTGGGCATGCTCAGGCTGGGATTAAATATATACTATGGAGATACCGTAGGGGATGGATTTATCTACAGGTTGATTGTTGAACCTAACTGGTTGCACTATGAGATTGTTCTGTTTTTTATTGTAATCGCACTAATGGTTGTAGTTAGCTTTTTCACCAAAGCGAAAGATTTGAGTGCCACACCGGGTCTCTATTTTGGTTCAGCCAGCCCCGAGCAAAGGGCCATCACCAGGGCTAGCTGGAGTAAGTGGGATGTGGTTCATTCGGCAATAATTATTGCATTTATAATTGCATTTTATATCTATTTCTGGTAATTATTCCATACATATGGCTTCAAAACCTCAATACTATTCAGAACATCCTAAGTTCCATGTAGCGCTGGATTGTATCATATTTGGGTTCGACAAGGGGGAGCTTAAGTTGTTGGTTCACAAGCGAAGATTCGAACCTGCCAAGGGACAATGGTCACTTTTTGGAGGATTCCTTTCTGAGGATGAAAGCCTGGAAGATGCAGCCAACCGGATTTTACTGGAACTGACCGGACTGGAAGATATCTATATGGAAGAGATCCAGACCTGCGGGGAGATAGATCGGGATCCGGCAGGAAGGGTGATCTCAGTGGTCTATTATGCACTGATTCCTGCACACAAATACTCAGAAGAATACTCCAAACGATATGGAGCCACCTGGGTAAGCCTGAAGGACCTTCCCAGTCTGATTATGGACCATGATTCCATGGTGGATAAAGGATTGCGGAGGTTAAAAAGAAGGGCTGCCACTCAACCCATCGGATTTGAATTGCTTCCAAAGGAGTTTACCATTCCCCAGCTTCAGGCTCTCTACGAGGCCATTTACCAGACAGTTCTGGATAAGAGGAACTTCAGGAAAAAGATCCTCTCTATGGATGTCCTTATCAAGCTTGATGAGAAAGATAAATCCAATTCAAGGAAAGGAGCCTTCCTGTACAGGTTCGATAAAAGAAAATATAGAAAATTGATGGATGCGGGCTTCAATTTCACCATTTGAATGGTGAAATTGTAGCAAGTCGAAAGTCGAAAGTTAAAAGGATAAAAGATATGATTAAGGATTTGAAAGAGTTGGAGGTGTGGTTTGTGACTGGAAGTCAGCACCTCTATGGCGAAGAGACACTGAAACAGGTAGATAAAAATTCAAAGGAGATTGCAGAAGCACTGGATAAGTGCAGTGCCATACCTGTGAGGGTGGTTTTTAAACCTGTTTTAACCACTCCGGATGCCATTTATAATCTTTGTCAGGAAGCAAATGTGTCAAAGAGCTGTATCGGATTGATCACCTGGATGCATACATTCTCTCCGGCCAAGATGTGGATAGCCGGACTGAAGATTTTGTCCAAACCATTCATGCATCTTCATACCCAGTTTAACAGAGATATCCCCTGGGGCTCCATTGATATGGACTTTATGAATCTAAACCAGTCCGCCCATGGAGGCAGGGAATTTGGTTTTATTGGATCCAGGTTAAAAATAGAACGAAAAGTGGTGGTGGGTCACTGGCAGAATCCCGACGTACAGTTAAAAATCGGGGTTTGGGTCAGGGCAGCAGCTGCCTGGTTTGACTGGCAGGGAGGAAAAGTGGCACGCTTTGGAGACAACATGCGTGAAGTGGCTGTTACCGAAGGCAACAAAGTATCGGCCCAGATACAGTTTGGATATTCTGTGTCTGGATATGGGGTTGGAGATCTGGTGGCTATAGTTAACAGCGTATCGGACAAGGAAATTGAGGAGCTTATTGAAACCTATGAGGAGCTTTACCAGGTACCTGAAGATGCCAAAGAGGGAGGGCCCCTTAGAAATGCACTTAAGGAGGCTGCACGCATTGAAAAAGGAATGCGAAATTTCCTTGAAGCGGGAGATTTCTCTGCTTTTACCACCACATTTGAGGATCTGCATGGACTGTCTCAACTGCCGGGACTGGCTGTTCAAAGGTTGATGGCCGATGGTTATGGATTTGGAGCAGAAGGAGACTGGAAAACCGCTGCACTGGTCAGGGCCATGAAGGTGATGGCACATGGAATGGAAGGCGGTACCTCATTTATGGAAGATTATACCTATCACCTGCATCCCGATGGAATGAAGGTGCTTGGAGCTCATATGCTTGAGGTTTGTCCCACCATTGGTGACGGAAAATCCAGTCTGGAAGTTCACCCCCTGGGAATCGGAGGGAAAGCAGATCCGGCCAGGCTGGTTTTTGATGTGGCCTCAGGACCGGGGATTAATGCATCACTTATGGACATGGGTAATCGCTTCAGGTTGTTGGTAAATCTCTGTGATGTGGTTCCGGCCGATGAACCCTTGCCAAATCTGCCGGTGGCCAGGGTGGTATGGCAGCCCTATCCAAATCTGGAAGTGGCAGCTGGTTCATGGATACTTGCCGGTGGAGCTCATCATACCGGCTTTAGCATGGCGTTAAGCAATGAGCACATGGAGGATTTTTCGGAGATTGCCGGAATAGAGTATGTGCTCATAGACAATGATACCACCATCTCTTCCATTAAGAAGGAGTTAAGGTGGAATGAACTCTACTATCATCTGGCAAAAGGATTGTAAAGAAAAAATATCAAAGATCTAGAATTATGCTTGAATTATTGAAGGAGAAGGTGCTGGAAGCCAACCTGGATTTGGTCAGGCACAAGCTGGTTGTATTTACCTGGGGAAATGCCAGCGAAAGAGACCCGGAAACAGGATATATAGTAATTAAGCCATCCGGAGTTCCCTATGACCAGATGAAGGCAAAGGATATGGTAGTGCTGGCTGCGGATGGAACCAAGGTTGAGGGCGATTTAAAACCATCCTCTGATGCTCCCACCCATGTGGAACTATACAGGCAATTCAAGGAGATTGGGGGTGTGGTCCATACCCATTCTGAGTGGGCTACTTCTTGGGCACAGGCAGGGAAAAGCATCCCGGCTTATGGGACAACTCACGCAGACTATTTCTTTGGTGAGATTCCTTGTTTAAGGGCATTAAGCAGGGAAGAGGTTGAAACCGAATATGAATTGAACACTGGCAAGGTGATTGTTGAAGCATTCAGATCACTGGATTATAAAAGTATGCCTGGTGTGCTGATTCACGGTCATGGACCCTTTGCCTGGGGAAAGAATGGCAACGATTCAGTGCATCATGCGGTGGTGATGGAAGAGGTGGCCAAAATGGCATTTCGTACCGAGGTGCTGGGGAACCTAAATCCCATAGATCAGTTCTTGCTGAATAAACACTACCTCAGAAAGCACGGCAAAGATTCTTATTATGGACAGGAAAGTTAATGGTTAGAAGGTAGTGGTTAGTGGCAAAGACATTTAGGACTTTACGACTTTACAGACATTACGACTTTACAGACATTACG
>PVMS01143561.1_pt1 | contig 21323 bp, 17 predicted proteins | sample 1853461 | NCBI WGS metagenome assembly PVMS01 (sample SAMN08582032, study PRJNA380276) | Marine sediment metagenome, whole genome shotgun sequencing project. | isolation source: ocean sediment barecode stripped | collected 2017 | reverse complement strand
GCCAGAACCTGCTGGACCGTCATTTGATTCTGCGTAAGCGTCCCGGTCTTGTCAGAGCAGATTACGGTGGTGCTGCCCAGTGTCTCCACTGCCGGCAGTCATGACGATTACACTCGCGATTGGCGTAGCGCGGCTGGCCAAACGACGGGCGATTATCCGCAATTTGCCGGCGGTGGAGACACTGGGCAGCACCACCGTAATCTGCTCTGACAAGACCGGGACGCTTACGCAGAATCAAATGACGGTCCAGCAGGTTCTGGCAGGTGGTGAATTATTCGATGTTTCGGGTGTTGGCTACGCGCCGGACGGGGAATTCAGCAAGAGAGGCGTAAAGGTTGATCTCCGCACTCACAGTGCACTGTTTGAGTGCTTAACGGCGGGCGTTCTCTGCAATGACGCGCGGCTGGTATCGACTGAGGACGGATGGCGCGTGGAAGGTGATCCCACGGAAGGCGCCCTGCTGACTTCGGCGCGCAAAGCCGGTGTATCGCCGGATTCGGTCACATGCGAACGGCCACCGCTCGACACCCTGGCCTTTGAATCAGAGCGCCAGTACATGGCGACCCTTCATGATGTGGGGGCCGGTGGAGCTCGTATCCTGTATCTCAAGGGCTCAGTCGAACAAATTGTCGCACGATGCAAGGAATCCGTAGATTCAAATCTGCAATCGGTGGATCTCGATATTGACGCTATTCACCGACAGGTGGATGAAATGGCCGCGACGGGGATGCGTGTGCTTGCCTTTGCCCGAGTCGAATTGCCTGCGGGCTGCGTCTCGATAACTCATCGAGATGTCGATGGTGGGCTTACGTTTCTGGGGCTCCAGGCCATGATTGACCCACCCCGGCCAGATGCGATCGAAGCCGTGCACACCTGCCAGGCGGCAGGAATCCGCGTCAAGATGATTACCGGCGATCACATCGGGACGGCTTCGGCCATAGCCCGGCAAATCGGCCTTGATGGTGCCGATGATGCCGGCGGCACAGGCATTGCACTCAATGGCGCTGCGATTGCGAGGCTATCGGACGAGGAGTTGATCGAAACCGCTCAACGAATCTCGGTCTTCGCCCGGGTCGCTCCGGAGCAGAAATTGCGGTTGGTCAAAGCGCTCCAGGCCAGGAACCACGTTGTCGCGATGACCGGCGATGGGGTCAACGACGCTCCGGCATTACGCCAGGCGAACATTGGAATCGCGATGGGCATCACCGGCACGGAGGTCGCGAAGGAGGCCGCCGACATGGTGTTGACCGATGACAGTTTTTCCAGCATCAAAGCAGCTGTGGACGAGGGCCGTGGTGTATTCGATAACCTCGTCAAGTTCATCGCCTGGGTGCTGCCCACGAATGTCGGTGAGGGACTGGTCATTCTGGTTGCGGTTTTCGCTGGTCTTACCTTGCCGATTCTTCCCTTGCAGATTCTCTGGATCAATATGACCACGACCGTGATGCTGGGGCTTACACTGGCATTCGAACCGAAGGAACCCGGAACCATGAGCCGCCGTCCGCGCGATCCAAAAAGCCCGATTCTTACCCGACCGTTGATCCGGCGAATCCTGCTGGTGGGACTGATGCTATTCGCCGGATCATTCGGATTGTTCGAGTGGGAGTTGTATCAGGGAGCAAGCATCCCTGCCGCTCGAACCGCTGCCGTTAACGTGCTGGTTTTCGGAGAGCTCTTCTATCTCTTTAATTGCCGTTCACTGACTTATTCCATGTTCACGCGCGGCGTGTTTTCAAATCCGTGGTTATTCGTTGGGGTTGTTACGATGGTCGCATCGCAACTACTCTTCACCTACTTGCCAGCCATGCAGCATGTGTTTGGTACCGCCAGCCTGGGCGTCACCGAATGGATGCTCATCCTTGCTGTCGGCCTGGTTATCTATGTCGTTGTTGAGATTGAGAAAAAGGCCTCAACATCGCGTGACTAGAGCAGCCCTTCCAGCCCGTCGAGATCATTGATCACCTGCCAGTGCCCGCCGGACTTTTCGACTTTCGTTCGCCATTCTTCGAGTCGTGCGAGGTATTCCCGGGGGTCGATATTATCCGAGCGAAGCTTCGTGACGTTCAATGCAATAATATCGAAGCCGGCGAGGTCGAAATCGATATCACGGATATACCCGTCCTGCAGATCCTCCTTGAGGTCAGAGAAAATCAGTACGGTTTTCACGGCCGGCCCTTTCTCGTTCAGGTATTCCACTGCCTGCAATAAGCCGCCGGTGATGTCCGTGTAGGGCGAAGAGCCTGATTCCCGCACAAAAGTACTGATCTTCTCTACGAAATCGCGCTTCTGCCGATTGACCGTGCTCGGACGATCGTCAAAGGTTATTTTTGCAACGATGTCTTTTTCGCTGAAGCTGCCCGTGTCGATTCGGGCGACGGCGAATGAGTCCGACGCATCGAGCCGGGAAAGAGAGTAGCGAATGATCTGCTCGGCCTTGTTCATTTCCTCGCGATAGGTGCCGGATGTATCGATCAGCATATACACGCCGGAGTTGGTTGCTGCGGGCGGAGAACAACTGGTAAGCAGCACGCAAGCTGCAAGTAAACTGATTGTTTTCATGACGTCACCTTATGCAATTGGCTGTCTTCAGGACGACTGTCGCTGCGGTCTCTCGCAGCCCACCACAGAGGGATGAACAAGGGCAGGTCATACAACTGTGCGAGGAGTACGCCCATGTAACGAAATCCGCTACCGAGCAGGCGCAACAGCAACGAAGTGACTTGCAGCAGTCCCATTGCGACAAGCCCGACGATTGTGCGGAGCGAATGCACGAACGTTTCCAGTGGAATGGCAACAAAGGTCAGTGCAAACGGCAGGATGAATCCCATGCCCATCTGTGCGGCCGTTGTAATCCACATGTAATCGTTGCTTATCGCCGCACTGCCGTCGCCGCGCAGCAGCGCACTGGTTGCGAGTTCGTCGTGGAGCAACACTTCACGCATGAACGCAAGTCCTGCCTCTACGCTGGCGAGAAGAAACAGCATCGTGAATGTAATCCATATCATGCGCACGCGGGTCTTGTCTGGCAGGGCGCCGATCACGGGAAACAGGCGCGTGATCCGCAGAGATTCCATAAGGAACAGGCCCATGGAAATCTCGACCAGGATGATCACCAGGGCCGCGATGTCCGCCGTTTTGAAACCGCCAACCATGCTGGTCCCGCCGACCATCTCGGCCATTGGACGGGCGATTAGCGAGAAGTTAATCGTCGCACCGCCGACGGCCACGACCAGCACGAGCGCCGAAACAAAGAAATAGACCAGCGATGAGGAGGACAGAACCGAAACCGCGCGATCCTCGCCTTTGACGATGTCTTCGTACTCCTGCATATGCCGGTCGATCGTGGAGGATCGACCCAGCAAGCTCTCGACATTCTTGCCGACCTTGTCCAGCGTCTGCTGAATTTCGCGCCACTCCGGGCGCATTTTTCGCAGCAGCGCGTGACGTTTTCCGCTGGCCTCGTGATACGCAACCATGGCTTCCTTGTGCGCCCTGACCAATGACTTGTGAATATCGCTCAGCACGCCACCCACACCGACGCGGCTGTCTTTCGAGTCAATCGCCGCGACCGCTTCAACGGCATTTACCCAGCCAGGCGGATCCGGAGGAACGTCCACCGCCTCCTGGTGATCGTTTTCGATTCGATTAATCGACTCGCTGAGATTGCGGTGTAGCGCTGAGTAATTCGCCAGGTCCTTGCGGACGGTTTCATTGATTCGGTAAAACTCACGCTCGACGATTCGTTCCTTGGCCTCGCGACCGGCCGCTAACAAGACTTCTCTGTTTCGTTCAGCAAGTGTTGTCTGGGCTTTGCTAACCGACAGTGACGCGGCACGAAATATTCTGTACAGCGATCGGCCGGTTGCAAGAATAAGCGCGTGCGCTGTGGGCCGTGCGAAGAAAAGCGCGGTAACGGCCAGGACTATCCACAAGACGGCGGAGAGGACAGGCCAGGGCGTAATATTTAGGAAGAAAGTCATAATGGTAACTCCGCTGTCTGCATTGAAATGAGACCGGTGGCTTTGCGTCCCTTCCTCGCGGAAGGTTTGCCTTTGTCATTGGTTTGCACAGAGTTTCACAGACAAAACGAGGCTGTCAACGACGTCAGTGGAGGTCCAACAAGATTTTTGATTATAAAAATTAAATCGTTTAAAAACAGTGGCGTAGGATTCTACATAATGGTGTCCGGATTACGATTCATGTTCGAATCACTTGTCGATTGCGTAAACATGAACTCGGAAATGCCGATCGCTTGAACATAAGGAAACCGACCTAAACTTGCGAAACAGGGGTCAAATCAAGGTGCTTTGGGCGCCGATTCTTCCAGTTGCTGCTCGACTACTGCCAATTGCTCATCGACAAGGTGAACCACTTCTCTGGAGCGTGTCAAGTCTCGCGGGGAGTCGACCCGGGCCGGGTAGATTGCTAGCATGCACGACCTGCATTGAATGGTCCTATGCCCATGCAACACTACAAAATCGTGCTGCCCGAGCACCTGAACGACTATGGTTTCCTGTTTGGCGGGAATTTACTGAAGTGGGTGGATGAAATTGCCTACATCCGCGTCAGCCTGGATCTGCCGGAAAAAAAATTCGTTACCGTCGGTCTGGATGAGGTGACGTTTCGTCATCAGATTGTGAAAGGGCAAATACTTTGTTTTGATTGTCAGCAGACGCGCGTCGGCAATACCTCAGTCACCTATCATGTTCAGGTTTTTGGCGAACGCTATCAACGCGAACAGCGTAAAGTACTGTTTGAAACTCACATAACCTTTGTCCGCGTCGATGACGACGGCAACAAGATTCAAATTCAATGAAAATGTTCGAACAACTCGGCTCGATTCACCCAGTACTGCCGCCCATCGCGGGTTTGCTCGCGCTGCTTTTGGGCGCGATTATCATTGACCTGGTCGCCAAGCGCGTTTTGGTTCGTGCGGTCCGTGCGTTCGCCAGGCGATCCCGGGCCAGTTGGGATGACGCGTTGGTTACGCACAACGTCTTCGGTCGCCTCGTGCAGGTTGTGCCGGCGCTGATCATTTACGCTGGCGTGCCGTTCATCCCGGACCTGCCGGAAGGCGGCGCGCAGGTTCTGCGAAACGTCTCGATGGGCTACATGGTGTTGATGCTGACCCTGACACTGACCGCGGTGCTGAGCGCGGCGAGCATGGTCTATGCTGCATCGCCGGTTGCAAAGGACCGCCCAATAAAGGGATTTGTGCAACTCGTGCAGATCGTAGTCTGGGTTGTCGGTGGAGTGCTCATCGTGGCGACGGTAATGGATCGCTCACCACTGTTGTTGCTCAGCGGTTTCGGCGCGATGACCGCAATCGCGATGCTCGTGTTCAAGGATACGATTCTGTCATTGGTCGCCAGCGTACAAATCACCGCACAGGATATGGTTCGGGTGGGCGACTGGATCGAGATGCCGCAGTTCGGTGCTGACGGCGACGTGGTCGACGTGCAGCTCCACACTATCAAGGTGCAGAACTGGGACAAAACGATCACCACGATCCCGACGCACCGGCTAATTACGGACTCATTCAAGAACTGGCGCGGCATGTCGTTATCTGGCGGCCGACGGATCAAGCGTTCTATTTTTCTCGACGTGTCGTCGATCAGGTTTCAGTCGCAAGACGAAGTTGATCATTTCACGCGATTCGGTTTGCTCAAGGACTACGTACGGAACAAGGAGCAGGAGCTGGCCGATTACAACGTGGGGCTCGCGACCGAGGTGGATGCAGAAGTAAACAGGCGGCGACTGACGAATGTCGGCACATTCCGTGCGTATGCATACAACTACCTGAAGAATCACCCGCGAATCCACAAGGATATGACGTTGATTGTACGGCAGCTTGCACCGGGGCCCGAAGGACTGCCTTTGGAGATTTATTGCTTTACGGACACGACCGAATGGGCCGTCTACGAGGATATCCAGTCGGATATCTTCGATCACCTGCTGGCAATCGTGCCGGAATTCGGGCTGCGCCTGTACCAGAAACCGGCGGGTTCAGACCTGGCGAATCTCAAGTAGGCCGAGCTACTGTCAGATTGCCTCTACCCTGGGGGATGAAATTTCGCCGGTTCCTGGTTCTGCATATGTTCATAGGTTTCCCAGCGCCGGTCGATTTGTTCCTGCGCGCTTTGCATGAGTTTTTCCGCTTCTTCCGGGTGGGTTCGCGTAAGAATCTTGTACCGCATCTCGTTGTATGCATATTCCCTTAGCTGAATGGTCGGACGCGGGGAGTCCAGGACGAAAGGCTTTTGGCCCGCCGCGCGCAATGCCGGATTGTAACGAATCAGTGGCCAATAACCGCTGGCTGTAGCCAGTTTTTGTTGTTTCATGCCATCGCCCATGTCATAGCCGTGAGCGATGCAGTGGCTGTAGGCTAGAAGCAGGGACGGACCCTCATACTCTTCCGCCTCGCGCATTGCGAGCAGCGTCTGTTGCGCATTGGCACCCATCGCAATTTGCGCAACATAGACACTGCCATACGAAATCGCCTGCAGGGCGAGGTCCTTTTTACCGCTGCGTTTTCCGGCAGAGGCGAACTTCGCGGATGCGCCAAGTGGCGTTGCCTTGGACATCTGGCCACCGGTGTTCGAATAGACTTCAGTATCGAGGACGATAATGTTGACGTTTCGTCCGCTGGCCAGCACGTGGTCGAGGCCACCCGAGTCGATATCGTAAGCCCAGCCGTCGCCGCCGACGAGCCAAACGCTGCGCCGCACGAGATGGTCGACGATCGACAGCAACGCCGCCGCTTGGTCGTTGTGCTCGCCGCCCAGCATCTCGGTCAGCCTGGTTTTCAAACGGGCGACGCGGCTTCTTTGTGCACGAATCTCGCTGCCGATGCGCTGTCGTTCATTGACCAGTTTATCCGCGAAGTCTGCGCCGATTTGTGGTGCGAGCTCTGTAACGAGCTTTTTCGCGATGTCCATGTGGTGATCGGCGGCGATTCGCATTCCCAAACCGAATTCCGCATTGTCCTCGAAAAGCGAATTTGACCAGGCGGGGCCGCTGCCTTCTTCATTTTTGGTCCACGGTGTCGTGGGCAGGTTGCCACCATAAATGGACGAGCAGCCAGTCGCGTTGGCGACGAGCAGTCGGGGACCAAAGAGTTGCGACAATAGCCTTATATAAGGTGTCTCGCCGCAGCCTGCGCATGCTCCGGAGAATTCGAACAGCGGCTCCAGGAACTGCGCGCCCCTGACAGAGGAGAAATCGACTTTTGCACGATCACTGAACTGCAGTTGGTCAAAAAACTCGATATTCGCTTTTTCCTTTTCGAATATTGGTTTTTTGTCGGCCATATTGATCGCGCGAAAGTCCGGGTCCTCCGGGCTCTTCACCGGGCACGCTTCGACACAAAGATTGCAGCCGGTGCAATCTTCCAGGTACACCTGCAACGTGTAGCGGGTCTCCGGAAAGCCACGCGCACTGATGGGTGCCGATTGAAACGATTCCGGTGCGTCATCGAGCGCACGTTCATGGTAAAACTTTGCGCGGATAACGCTGTGAGGACAGACGAAGCTACAGTTACCGCATTGGATACAAAGGTCGGGTTCCCATGCCGCGATGCGATCGGAGACGTTGCTTTTTTCCCAGCGTGTCGTACCGCTCGGGTAGGTGCCATCAATGGGAAGCTTGCTAACCGGAAGATCGTCGCCGTGGCCACGCATCATGGTCGCCGTCACTTCCCGGACGAAGCGGGGTGCGTCTGCCGGGACCAGCTCATTCAGAGGCCTCGAGCTGCTGACAGTGGCGGGAACATCTACTTCGTGCAGATGATCGAGCGCGGCGTCTACAGCCGCAAAGTTCTGGTCAACCACTGCCTGGCCTTTGGCGCGGTAGGTTTTCTCGATCGCATCCTTGATCTGACGAATCGACTCATCTTGCGGCAGCACCCCGGAGAGTGCGAAGAAGCAGACCTGCATAATCGTATTAATGCGTTTTCCCATGCCTGCATCTTTCGCGACACGTGACGCATCGATGACGTGGAACCGGAGTCCGCGGTCCAGTATCGTTTGTTGCACTGGCTGCGGCAGTTTGTCCCAGACTTCGTCCGGCGGGTAAGGGCTGTTAAGCAGGAACACCGCGCCTTTGGCAGCAGTGGTCAACATCTCGATCTGGTCGACCAGGTTGAACTTGTGACAGGCGATAAAGTTCGCTGACTGAATCAGATACGGCGCGCGGATCTGTTCGGGACCGAATCGAAGATGTGAGACGGTTCGCGAACCCGACTTCTTTGAATCGTAGACAAAATATCCCTGGCAATAGAGATCCGTGTTTTCGCCAATAATCTTGATGCTGTTCTTGTTGGCGCCGACGGTCCCGTCGGAACCGAGACCGAAAAACAGGGCGCGCGTGGTTTCATCGCTTTCGATATTGAATGACTTGTCGTACTCGAGGCTCGTGTGCGTGACGTCATCGTCAATACCGATCGTAAAATGGTTCTTCGGTGTTACACGCTCGAGTTCCTCGAAAATCGTCTTTACCATGGCGGGCGTGAATTCTTTGGACGATAATCCGTAGCGACCGCCGATTATCCGCGGCATTGTTGCAAGGCGCCCGTCGCCGGCGGCTTCCGCCAGCACCGTAACAACATCCTGGTACAGTGGCTCACCGCTGGCACCGATCTCTTTGGTTCGATCCAGCACGGCAATCGTACGCACCGATTCAGGAATTGCTGCCAGTAAGTGCTCCGAAGAGAAGGGACGGAAAAGCCTGAGATTGATCACGCCGAGACCATCTCCCGGCGGCGTATTGATCGTCTGTTCGACAGTAATCGCGGCGGAACCCATGATGATGATGATGCGCTCGGCTTCCGGGTCACCGTGGTATTCGAACAGCTTGTATTGGCGGCCGGATATTTCTGCGAAACGATCCATCGCACGCTGCACGATCCCCGGTGTTTCCTGGTAGAAACGATTGACGGTTTCGCGTCCCTGGAAGTAGACATCGGGATTCTGTGCCGTGCCGCGAATAAACGGGTTGTCCGGATTCAGTGCTCGTTTTCGATGTTCATAGACCAGGTCCATGTTAATCATCCGCCGGATGTGTTCGATCGGCAGTACATCGATCTTGTTGATCTCGTGCGAGGTCCGAAAACCATCGAAGAAATGAATAAACGGTACGCGCGCCTCAAGCGTCGCTGCATGGCTGATCAGGGCCAGGTCCTGTGCGGCTTGCACAGAGGAGGCCGCAAGCAAGCCGAATCCTGTTGTGCGGGCAGCCATCACATCCTGGTGATCACCGAAAATCGACAAAGCCTGGGCGGCAAGTGAACGCGACGCGACATGGAACACGGCGGAAGTCAGCTCGCCTGCAATTTTGTACATGTTGGGCAACATCAACATCAATCCCTGCGATGCCGTGAAGGTCGTGGTCAGTGCGCCGGTCTGCAGGGCGCCGTGTGCCGTGCCGGCAGCACCACCTTCGCTTTGCATCTCGATGATGTCGGGCACCTGGCCCCAGATGTTTTTCTTGCCGCCAGCCGCCCATTCGTCTGCATGTTCGGCCATTGCCGACGATGGTGTGATCGGAAATATCGAACAGATTTCGCTAACCGAGTAGGCGATGCGGGCAACCGCCTCATTGGCGTCTAGCGTTTGTTTGCCGGCCGTCATCTCGAGACCTGGCTTGCGTCGGGTTCGTCGATCATATCGATCGCATGGCAGGGACATTGCTCGTAGCAAATCGCGCAACCCGTGCACAGATCATAGTTGAAGCGATAGCGTTTTCCCGGACCGAGCTTGATGATCGCGCCTTCCGGGCAGGCGCCATAACAGCCATCGCACTCGAAGCAATTGCCGCAGGATAAACATCGCTTTGCCTCAAATAGCGCATCTGCCTCGGACAGGTTCTGCATGATCTCATCGAAGCTGCTTTGGCGCGCGGCGACGGGCAGTTGTTGCTGTTCGACCTGGGGAGCAGATGTGCGATACCAGAGTTGTACCTCTTCATGGCCGACCAGTTTATGCCTTGGCGGGATTTCGTATGTCCTGCCATCGAGGTAAGCGTCAATATGCCGGGCCGCTTGTTTGCCATGTCCGACTGCGATGGTCACCGAGCGTTCGCTTGGCACCATGTCGCCGCCTGCAAAAATTCCTGCGTGTCCTGTCATCATGTTTTTGCCGACAATCACGGTCTGATCCACCTTGAACTCGATGCCCGGCACCTTTTCGAGAAAGGCGGTATCGGTATCCTGACCGATCGCCAGTATCAGTGAATCGGCCTCGAGGGTTTCAAACTTACCCGTAGGTACCGGGCGACCATCCTCATCGAGGTCCATTACTTCGACCTTGAAGGTCGATTGATCGATTTCCTTGATCGTTCTCAGCCAGTTGATCTTGACGCCTTCCTCGAGTGCCTCGTCAGCTTCAAAGTCATGCGCCGGCATGCTGCTCCGATCACGGCGGTAGATAATGATCGCTTCCTCCGCACCGAGTCGTTTGGCTGTCCGAGCCGCATCCATCGCTGTGTTGCCGCCGCCATAGATCGCAACACGTCGGCCGATCTTCGGCTTGTCTCCTTTGTTTGCACTGCTCAGGAAACTGACTGCATCCAGAATCTTGCTGGCATCCCGAGTCGGGATTTCGATCTTCTTGCTGATGTGCGCCCCAACCGCAACAAATACTGCATCGAAATCGCCCGCCGTCTTTTCGGCAAGCACATCCTCGACACGGTGATTCAAAACGATTCTTACACCCATGTCCTCGATGCGTTGGACCTCCGCCTGAAGTTCATCGCGCGGCATGCGATAGGCCGGGATACCGAAATGGATCATGCCGCCGGCCATCGGGCCGGCTTCGTGAATCTCGACAGTGTGCCCGATGCGGGTCAGGTGATAAGCGGCAGAAAGACCGCTGGGGCCGGCACCCACTATCAGGATTTTCTTGCCGCTACTTTTATCTGGCTTCGGCAGCGACCAGCCTTTCTCTAGCGCCAGGTCGCCGAGGTAGCGCTCTACCGCGTGGATGCTGACCTCGCTGTCCGTATAGATGCGGTTACATACGGTTTCGCAGGGGTGGTAGCAAACGCGACCGTGAATTGCCGGGAAAGGATTATTCTGGATGAGTTCCAGCCATGCTTCTTCGAATCGCCCGTCCTGGGCATGGGCCAGCCAGGCCTGGATGTTTTCGCCGGCGGGGCAGGCGTCGTTGCATGGCGGGAGAAAATCGACATAGTCCGGGCGCCGGGTGCGCAATGCGCCCGTGCCGTGGCCGTGGCGGGTCAGATCTATATTCTTTGTCAGGTCGTGGTTTGCCATGATCTTGCCCCGATATTATTGAGTCCCGCCGGCGCTCTAAAAGACCGATTTCCTCAACGGGATTACTGGATGATGGTGTCGCTTTTTCGAAGGTTTTGCGTTTATGGCACAGTGAAACTGACCACAACGGGCAAGTGATCCGATATTTTCAGCGTACCCGATGATCTTACGTAGTGTTCACCCAAGATCAAGTCACCGGCATAAAAAACGTAATCGATGGTTTTATCGGGCATTGAACTTTTGTTGTCATTTGGGATATGAGTAAACCAGTCCTGTTTATTGCTGCTCAGTGTTTCGGGCAACGATGGAATGGAGTGATAGTGTTGAAGTAGAGGCGCGATTTCAGTGCCATCCGCATTGTAATACTTGCGACTGTCCGCACCCAGATCCTGGTAGGCGGCGTCGCTGGGAATCAGGTTGAAGTCACCCGCCAACACCACGGTCTCCCCCCGTGCCGCGAGGTTCCCCAGGATTTTATCGACGGAAGCGACCTGGTGCAGCATGGTGTCTGTTCCCTGGGCATATGCACTGAGGTGCGTATTGAGTACATGCAGTTTGCCGCCTCCCTCGATTGGCAGATACACGCCATGTATCGCTCTTTTCGGGTTGTATTGCCTGGTGAATATGTCGTCTGTGGTGATGGCTGGCAGTGCATATCGTTTGGCTTGCTCCAAACGATATTTGGAGATAATCGACATCTTCATTCCCACGCCCCACATCAGCTCGGTGTGCGGAACGAAGTCCGCCAGCCAGTAAAAGCTTGACGTGTGCGCGGCATAGATTTCAGGCAATAAGTCCAGCAACTGTTGCAGCTGATCGTGAAAACGGGTTCGCTCCGCGCCGTCATCCAGTTCCTGCAACAAAATGATGTCGGGGTCTTCCTGCTCAATGATGTTTGCAACCGCTTTCGCCGTTTCTGTCACCTTGTCGGCAGATGGCCAGGGATCGCTGCCGCCATCAAAGAAAAATTTATTGTTTGGCCTGCCGGCGAAAAATTGCACATTCCAACTCAGGATTTTCAGTTGCTGGCCGGATGTTAGTCGTGGGGCAGGGGCGAGCGAAATAATTACTTCGTCTTCGATCGCGTCGGGGTGATAAGTGGTGAGGTAGACCGAGCCCGACACCAGTGATGCGACTGCGACGACCACGATCGCTCCCCATCTAAGAAACTGTGGAATCACTCGAACCTCGGGCCTTCGGCTATTACGTATACCCATTCTATGACAGCGGGTTGTAAACTTCTCATGCTTGAAGCTGGCGAAAACATCCTCCAAACACGGATCGACTCGCCGCGGCCGGGGTCTCTAAAATGATGCAAGGGCTTGCCGGAGAGTTCGACAGTCTGAAGAATCACGCCAATGTACGGATCATCCTGCTCTGTACGTTTTTAGCTGTCGGTATTTTCCTGATTGACGTGGGGTCACTACCCTTGGGGGTCGCAGCGGGTGTGCCTTACGTTGCTGTGGTTCTGATCTCCCTGTGGCTGTCCCGATGGAAATACTCGATCATCGTCGCCGGTGGCGTATCCGTTCTCACGATACTCGGTTTTCTTTTGTCGGAACCGGCTGGTATTCCATGGATGGTCATTATGAACCGGTTGCTGGCTTTGCTCGCAATCTGGCTAACGGCGATTGTTGGCGGTTGGCTTGTTTTCGTGAAACGCAAGAAGTTGGAGGAGGCACTGCAGAAGGCTGAGCAGGAGACCGATCGGGCCATCGATGCGAAGGCTCGCTTCCTGGAAACGACCAGCAATGATATGCGCCAGTATTTGCAGACGCTGAGCCTGCTAAGTGCGGTATTACGCAAGAGCGCAGTCGATCCAAAGATGCAGGAATTGTGTGTGCAGCAAGGTGAAGCGGTCGCTCAGTTGGGTGATCTCTTAAACGATATCCTGGAATTCAGCGAACTTGAATCAGGCGACGTCGAGCTGAACATCACAGAAGCACCGATCCAGGAAATTTTCGAGCAACTGAAGGATGAGTTCGAAGGTCAGGCTGAGGCAAAGGGATTGCAACTACAATTCGATTCTCGAAATACGGTTGCGTATTCGGATCGCATGCTGTTAATACGGATCCTTCGAAGCCTGGTTTCGAACGCTATTCGCTATACAAAGCAAGGTGCAGTAAACGTTAGTTGCCTGCCAGAAACTGACGGTTTGAGAATCACCGTTAGGGATACCGGTATCGGCATATCGCCAGAAAACCTAGCCAGGATATTCGACGAGTTTTATCGGGTTGATCATGACCCTGTAAGCAAGGATGGCGGACGGGGACTGGGCCTTGCTGTCGTCGAGAGAAGTGTCAAGCTTCTGGGCACGAAGGTGGAAGTGGAGTCGGAACCCGGCCAGGGCGCCAGCTTTTCAATTATTGTGCCCGCCGCTAATTAAATAGTACGCTCGTGCCGTCGGGCGAAATCCAACTTACAAGGCTTTTCTCATGTGACTTCGAGGATGTTACCGCGGAAACATCGAAGATCCGCTATCACCAATAAGAGCCGCTCAAACTGCTGCAAATACGATGGCGCGAACGGCGGGCACGACCGAGGCTGTCATACGCATTGCGAATCTTTTAGATCAGAAGTGTTTCCGGATACCGAGCAAAAACGACGTGACATTGGGGCCGTTTAGATCCTTCATTACCCCTGCCTCGAGTACCCAGCTTGGATGGACCCAGAGCGCACCAACGGTAAATTGATGAACCATTTCAGACCCCTCCGCGTAGCGACCGCCTAACTCCACCACGGACTGCCATTCTGTGGGTATGCCCCATTCCGGGTATTCGGATGGAGTGAGGCGATATTGCCAGGAAACATCATATCGGGCGTTGTTGCCGCCTCGCCCGAGCCCTTGCATCCATACGAGATCGAAGTCCCATTCGCTTCGCTGCTTGTACACGGTTGCCACCAAACCAGCAGTGATCTGCGTATCGAGGTCGTTGTTCGTTGGCACACGAAAGCCGCCGATGACCGCAATGCGCCGCGTCGCATTGGGTTCATCGTGTTGGTACACAGTGCCACGATACAAACCCGTGACATAACCAAAGCCATCATCACCGCGTTCCAGATCTCTATAAGGGACATTGAAAATCAATGTCTGACGCGTTGTGAGTCCGTACAATACGGTTCCGGAAACGAGCATGTTATCCGGATTCGATGAACCCACGACCTGGAGTCGTGTAACGATGCCGCCGGGTTCCAGCGGTAAAGCAACGAGGGATCGCAGTCCACCTGCATGCGCCGCGTGTCCAAGCAGACAAGCCAATGTCACCAGACCAAACAGTGCGCGGTGTGACCTCACTATTCTCTTTCCGAAACGTCCCTAACTTCGCCCGGCGTAAAGCCCGCCCTCACAACGACTTCTTGCAAGGTGTCAGAGTCGATATGAGCACCCTCTTTTAGGGTAAGCCGCGCCTTATTTGACTTTAGACTGATCAATACATCTTCTACCTCACTTAGTTTGCCCAACTCTTTTTCGAGGTTGTAAACACAGAACGGGCAAGTCATTCCTTTGATGTCAATTTCAAGGACTGTTTCATCGGCACCGAAAACTGATGTTGCGAGGAAAAAGAGAACCGCGACGACGAATAGATGACGCATAAAATGTCTACCTACAATTGATCAAGATACATTCGCACGGGTAGCGCCAAATAGGCTGCGACAAAACCGAAGAACCAGACGATCACCGAAACCCACAATATTCTCGTGTTCCAGCGTTGCATTCGTTGACATTGCTGAGCCAGAAGAGGGTCTGTCGGACAGTGCTGTCCTGAACGCCAAATCAACCCGGCCGTAGCCGCCAAAAGGACGCCAGATATTGCGAACATCCAATTCTTGTGCGCACCTAGCACAATGAGTATCGGAAACTGGCTGGTAATGCCCGCTAAAATAGCGCCAGCGCCCACGGTGACTAATAATACCGGTAAGGCACAACAGATCCACGTGCTTGCACTTGCGAAAAGGCTTATCCAACCTAATCCCGCCCCCATGCGGGGACTTTCCCAATTCGACTCGGCAAACGAGTGGTCATCCATCGCTGATTTGGTATCCAGTGTCGATCCTGTTATACGGAGTTTAAACCCTGTAGCAGATACAGAGTCAAGGACGAACGTCCGTTTTGGGTCAGTAGCCGGTGGAAGTGGAATCGGAACCCGGTCACGGATCCAGCTTTTCAATTACTGTGCCAGCCGCGAATTAAATAGTACGCCCGTGCCACAGGGTGATCAGCGCTCCAGCTGGCGAAATCCTTCGAAGGACCAGTTTCGTATCGCCAGCACCATGGTCGTGCCTTGCCGTTGATTGGCAGTCAGCTTTCTCTCATCCCGGCTTATGTCATCAAATTGCTCGCTGAAAGCCTGCAGCCTGTCGGCAAGTTGCACCTGGCCTTTCTTTGACAGCATGCCGATCTTCACTATGCGTATTGCGCCTTCGTCACTGAAACTGCTGTCAAAGAATTCCGCCTGAACCTGGCCCCTGAAAAACTTCTCAATGGCGCCATTTTTCCGCCAGCTGAATTTGTTCGAAATGAGCATGCGAACCCGATTGCCTGGTTGCAGGTCAATCAGCATCATTCGATCGAGCTTATTCAGCAATTTGATGCCGTCATCCCGGGTTATGGCGTACTTCTCCAGGATTTCATCGAAGGTCCAATAGTTGATCAGGCAATACGCGACCAGCAGTAGCCGGATGTCGGCAACAAGTTCGTGCTCGAGATCGGCTGAAAGTTCTTCAATTCGCGCTTCCTGGAATTCGGCGATATTGACCAGCTCGCCGATATCCAGTTCCAGGATTGCACATAACTCGTCTAATCGCTTGATAGACAGATTGCCGGTAGAAAACATGTGCTTGATCGCTGACTCAGACAATTCGAGCTGCCTGGCGAGCGCTTTATAGGTGATTCCGCGGTGTTTCAGCTGCTGCTTGAGGGTCGTGACGATTTTCGTTGAATTAGTCATGTTTGCACAGATAGTCCAATAATATTGTACTTATAGTTCCTAAATCGGAACTTTGCAAATAAACGTTGCTTGAAATTATACCAATTACTAAACTCTTGATTGGCCGATAAACCAACTGGAGTCGTCATGCGATTATTTAAGAGAATCTCGACCACCGTTACTTCATCCATCGATAAAGCGGTAAGCAAGGTCGAAAACCACGATGCCATCATCAATGCCGCGCTGCGGGAAACCCAGCAAGCGGCCGCGAGATCCAGGGTGCGACTCGTGCGCGTCCAAAAGGACGGTAACGCCCTGAGAACTCGCCGCGATGAGCTGCAGGTAGCGATATCGCGGTGGACAGCGCGCGCCAAAAGCGTGGCAGCCGAGGATGAGGCAAAGGCACTGGAGTGTCTCAGGCGAGAAAAGAGTGCGAGATGCAAGCCAATGGCATTGAGCAGTCACTCGAAAAACACAGGGAACTCGAGCAGCGGATTACGGAGAACCTCAAAAAAATCGATGCTCGAATTGGCGAGGTATCCCATCAGCGCAACATGATGCGATCGCGTCAATCTGTCGCCGAGGCGACCCGGATCATCAATAACGTCGAAGGCGTTTCCTACGGCGAGATCGAAGATACATTCGATCGATGGGAAATCAATCTGGGTGAAACGGAAATCATCCTGGGTAGCGGTGCGAGCACTGATTCTCTTGAGTCAGCGTTCCTTGTCGAAGAGGATCAGGAATCGCTGCGAGCAGAACTCGCTGAACTCATGAACAAGGACAATGAGGCATAGTTATGAATACTCGAATGGACGCGATTTTTGGCGATCAACAGCTTGTTGACGAATCTCAGGAACCTGTTGCGCCACGCAATGGTATGGAACGCATCATGAAGTCGCTGCAAAACTTTGCGACGATTTCAGAGGTTCTTAGAATCCTCGGCGCCGCAGTCTTGCTTGCGTCGATGTCAATCTTCCTGCTGCAAGGGTGGAACGAGGGCAATGACATTCACCGTTACCTGCTCTTGTTGTCGCAGACCGGGCTACTGGCCGCCAGTGGTTTTGCCTTGAGCCACGGGCTTAAGGAAACCAAGGGTGCACGACTGTTTTTCGGTCTGGCGCTGGTATCCATCCCCGCGAACTTCACCATTCTTAGCGCGTTGATCTATTCGGTCTTTCAATGGGACGGTGGATTGATCACGTATCCCGGTTTCGCCACCTGGAGTATCGGCGACGTGGCGAGCATTGGAATAACGCTTGGTGGCGCGATGTTAGTGCTGATTCCTGTCGCGATGTTTTGTTTTGCGATCATGGCGCGGCGCTCGGCCATAACGCTGTCACTGCACTTCCTTGTGATCAACTGCCTGTTGTTGTTGCCGATTCGAAGCTCGACGGCAATCGGCGTAGTTGCACTCCTTGCCACGACCTATGCGTTGCTCGTCGTCAGCAAACTTGCCCGAGTTGACGGGGCACTCAAGACGCCGGAGGGAAAGTTCGCGCTGATGACCCTGTTTATTCCAGGCGGCATCATTTTGTTCCGGAGCATGTACTTTTACCAGGTCGATAGCCTGCTGATTGCGATGTTGTCCATCGCCGTATTCCTGACCGCAAGACAAGCGTCATTGTTTCCTGATCGCAAGCGAGGAGTTGCTCTTGCCCTGGACTTCCTGTCACTGCCGGTTGCGTTTGTTGCGGCATTATCGCTGACGGCTGGGCTCGATCATTTGGTCTCATGGGAGTTTCGTGTACCGATATTCGCGATCACCTTTGCGATAATGGCCATCGATCTCATTCGCAGATCCGACAGCAGGTTCGTGAGAGCCAGCGCGGGCGTTTCCATCAGTGTGCTGACCTGTGTGAGCTTCGTTGTCAATGCGAGCGGTGGAACTAATCCGCTTACCGCGTTGATGTGTCTAATGGCCGGTATCGTGTTGGTAGTGGCAGGGCATACGTTTAAAGATCGCATTGCGCTTTTCGCTGGAGTCGTGACTTCTTTCGCAGGTGTTGCGTTTGGATTCAGTGAGTTCGTCCAAATGATCCTGCACAGTAGCTGGGTGGACCTGGCAATTTTCGGCGCCAGCGCGATTGCGTTAGGGTCGTTGCTGGACCGGCACGGCGCTGCGTTAAAACTGCGCTTCGGAAAATGGCTCTCGCAACATGGAAGGGCAAATCGGGATCCCGAAGAATTGCTTGAGGCGAATATCCAGTCGCGATAGGAGGTGTTGGTCGGGGTGACAATCTCTGGATCACCCCGACCCAACCTTATTCGGGCAGCGTAAGAGTCCGCGGATCGTCAAATAATTGCCAGCGATTCTCTTGAATATTCCTGAACAAAGACTCAAATCGCTGGCTGTCCGCGGACTCTTCAGTCACATTTCGTATGTAAACCCCCAAAACTTGCTCCGGGTGTTCTCGCATTAGTTTCGTATAGACTTCCGGATCCTGTTCGCCACTGTCTCCGACAAGTACGAACTTTCGGCCTGGATAGGCTCTCAAGAGCTTTTTGATCGCTACTGGTTTGGTTTCAGTTCCCTTTTTAAAGAGTTCTAACAGTGTTTCATCACGAAACCGCACCGCTTTCAGGCTAAAGGATGCTCGCGGAAAGTTGCTCGTACCAAGAAACTCCTCCAGTGCCGGGTACAATTGCCAAGGGCTGGACGAGACGAAATGCAGACTTACGTCATGTTCGGACCACTCTTTGTAGAGCTGTGCCATGCCTGGAACCGCGCTGAAATCGAGAAAAAACGTGTTTTCCAGAAGACGTTTTCGATCGGTTACGTTAGATATTTTCACCGTGTCATCAATATCGCTAATAATTGATAATCCAGTGGGTTTTACCAACAGGATTTCTCCCGCGAAGGTCCGCGTTTCATTCTTCTGTGTTACCAGGGAGTAACTCAAGAGAGCGCGTTCAGCATACTTTTCAATTTCGGCCTCCGGAATTATCAGCGTTTTCTCGAACTGACCATTTTCGCTCGAAGGTGGCATTACGTATCGTCGGCCCGCGACTCTCACTACTATGTGCTTGCCCCGTTCATTGTCGGCGATCAACAGATTGAAACGGCGTGTGAAATTTGCGTCTGTTTGCGCATCGGGTGCGAGGTTGTATTCACTTTTTAGTATCGTTGCAAACAGAGCCTTTCGGGCAGCACTATCCTCGTTTTCGTAGATCCAGCCGTGTATTGGTACGTGCCATTCTTGATTCGTTTCGTCCAGCCAGGCAGTGGTGCGGAAGAAAATAACATTCTCATCGGGCTTTATGTCTGAGTAGGCAATCTCACTTTCGGAATTCACCGGGTCAATATCGCAGCCAACCATCATGATGGATAGGCACAACAAAACTAGTTTATCCATGAGTGGGTACCTCTAGGGCAAATTCAGTGCGCACGGGTTCTCGTATAGCGGTTCGTATGGCTTGATCCATTAGTCTTCCTCTGCATCGAACTCGAGAAAGATCGGCAGATCCGGGCTGTGCGCATGCTCAAAAATCAAACCTGTTTCAATATGCGCGACCTCTTCACGTGCAGTAAATGAATTCATCGCGAGCTTGCGCAGGTGTTCCGGATCTTTCACCCACACATGCACCAGGAAATCGTTCGCGCCGGCAATGTGGTAGAACTGCCGTACTTCCGGTAACGCAAGCATGTGAGCCCGGAACGATTCAACAATTGCCTGCGAGTGCCGTTGCAGGCGGATGGAGATCATCGCCTGTAATCCCACGCCAAGGGAATTCGGGTCGACGTCGGCGTGATAGCCCCGTAGCACGCCATCACGTTGCAATCCGCGGACCCGCACAAGACAGCTCGATGGCGCAAGCCCGACCTTCGCGGCCAGTTCCTTATTGGACAGCCGAGCATTATTTCGTAGCAGCCGGACTATCTCGTAGTCGATTCGGTCTAGCTCCTCCATATCGCCTCCAATACGAATAAAATTCGTGTGTAGTATAACCCAGTAAAGAATGTTCTAAAATGGGATAACAATCACGAATTAGTACTAACTGCAGAGGCAGCGCAATGACCACCAGGAATCCGATTGAGCGCCTGGCTGAGACTCGTCATGAATTCGGCGAACACGGTGGCGTTAACATGTCCATCGAAGCCAGTACGACGTTTACTGTCATGGAGCCCGGCACGATGCCAGAACTTTTCGAAGGCAGGAAAGCGGCGCCGGAGGGCTGCTATCTTTACGGCCGGCATTTCAATCCAACCGTCTACCAGCTCGGACAACAGCTTGCAGCCATCGAAGGAACCGAAGCAGCCTACTGCGCAGCCAGCGGAATGGCCGCAATCTCAGCTGCGGTATTGCAGATGTGCGAATCGGGCGACCATATTGTCGCATCCAATACGGTCTATGGTGGTACCTATGCGTTGATGCATGATTTTCTGCCGGCTAAGACGAACATTTGCACGACGTTTGTCGATATTACCGATCTCAAAGCAGTGAAAGCAGCAATTACCGACAAGACGAAGGTAATTTTCGCAGAGAGCGTCGCTAACCCGACGCTGCGTGTTGCCGATATTCCTGCGCTTGCGAGGGTCGCGCATGCACACAACGCACAACTGGTGATCGACAATACATTTAGCCCGCTGCTTCTAAGTCCCGCTTCGCTGGGAGCGGATGTCGTCGTGCACAGCATGACGAAGTTCATCAATGGTGCTTCCGATATCATCGCCGGTGCGGTTTGCGGCAGTACGGACTTCATTCAGGGGCTAATGGATCTGCACATGGGACCGCTGATGATTCTCGGGCCGACAATGGACCCGACCATCGCCTCGAAAATCAGTTTACGAATTCCGCACCTGGCGTTACGCATGATGGAGCATGCCAATAGGGCGCAAGTGTTCGCAGAAAGGTTGCAGGAGTTGGGAGTGCCAGTTGCCTACCCGGGCCTGCCTGACCACCCGGATCATGATTTGATGCAACGATTGCGCTGCAACGATTATGGCTTCGGTGGCATCCTGACGCTCGACCTTGGCAGTGAGCAGAAAGCCAATGACCTGATGGACGTATTACAGAACGAATATGGCTTCGGATTTATGGCCGTAAGCCTTGGCTACTTCGACACACTCATGTCCTGCCCCGGCAGCAGCACATCCAGCGAGATGACGGATGAAGATCGATTGT
>PVMS01027566.1_pt1 | contig 21356 bp, 13 predicted proteins | sample 1853461 | NCBI WGS metagenome assembly PVMS01 (sample SAMN08582032, study PRJNA380276) | Marine sediment metagenome, whole genome shotgun sequencing project. | isolation source: ocean sediment barecode stripped | collected 2017 | reverse complement strand
ATATGCGGAACGATCCATAGGAGTTGTTTTACCTGTTAAAAATAGCGATTCTCTTTCGATTGTTTGATATGTTTAGAGCACTCCTCATCGGCCTCAAATAATTATTATCTTGAGTGCTTTATCTAAGCCAATTCTTATGAAGCGTTATCTCTCCTCCTTTTTTGCATTATTGATAGTCTTATCCCTCGGCGCCCAGCCATTGGATATGGAACTCTTAAAAGGAATGAAGGCCCGAAGTATTGGTCCGGGCGGAATGAGTGGCAGGGTAACCGCCATTGATGTGGAAAGCAGAAATGATGCGGTATTTTATATTGGAACTGCCTCAGGTGGATTGTGGAAGACGGAGAATGGCGGAATAGATTTCAAGCCCTTGTTTGATAAGGAGAAGGTCGCCAGCATCGGTGCCCTGGACATCGATCCATCTAACGAAGATGTGATATGGGCGGGGACCGGTGAGGGAAATCCAAGAAACAGTCTGAATGGAGGTTACGGGATATATAAAAGTCTGGATGGAGGAAGAAACTGGACGCTGATGGGACTGGAAAACACCCGACACATTCACCGGATCATTGTGCATCCATCTAACCCGGATGTGGTCTATGTGGGTGCCATTGGTTCCCCATGGGGTCCACATCCCGAAAGAGGAGTCTATAAGACCTCCGACGGAGGCAGGAGCTGGAAGCAGATCCTTTACGTCAATGAATTAAGTGGAGTTGCCGATATGGTCATGGATCCCCAGAATCCGAACAAACTGTTTGTGGCCATGTGGGAACATCAGCGCTGGCCCTGGTTTTTCAAGTCAGGTGGTGAGGGGTCCGGACTGCATATGACTGTGGACGGAGGTGAGAATTGGAAAGAGCTTACAGAGAAGGATGGACTTCCCAAAGGGGAACTTGGAAGGATGGGCCTGGCCATTGCCAGAGGCAACAGTAAGTATGTTTACGCCCTGATCGAATCGAAAGAAAATGCCATCTACCGTTCTGGCGATGGTGGCTACTCCTGGGAGAAGCGGGGGGACAAAAATATGGGCAACAGACCCTTTTATTACTCTGAGATTTATGTGGATCCGGCCAATGAGAACAGGGTCTATACGCTATTTTCGCCCGTGAATGTAAGTGAGGACGGAGGCAAGAGTTTCTCCACACTGCTTAGTCAGAAAATTCATGTGGATCATCATGCCTGGTGGATCCATCCGGAGAATCCTTCATTTATGATAGATGGAAACGATGGAGGGATGGCAATTACCTACGACCGGGGGAAGAGCTGGCGACATGTTAGCAATCTGCCTGTTTCTCAGTTTTATCATATCCGGGCCGATATGGAATTGCCCTACAATGTTTATGGCGGGATGCAGGACAATGGTTCCTGGGTGGGACCCGGCTACATGTGGAGTGGCGGGGGGATCATCAACACTTACTGGGAGTTTCTGATGGGTGGAGATGGATTTGATGTAATGCCGGCTCCCGGTGATCCCGGTACCTGTTATGCCATGTCGCAACAGGGAAATGTAAGAAGACTTAATCTGGAAACTGGAAACTCGGTGGATATTAAACCCGCAGGCGATGGGGAAACCGAACTGCGTTATCACTGGAATGCAGCCATTGCCCAGGATCCCTTTCATAAGAATACCATTTATTTCGGGAGTCAGTTTGTACATAAGAGTAATGACAGGGGCAACTCATGGTCTGCCATATCACCCGATCTGACCACCAATGATACCGCAAAGCAGAAGTTTAATGAAAGTGGTGGGCTTACCTACGATGTAACCGGTGCTGAGAACCATACCTGTATTCTGGCCATTGAACCCAGTCCCGTGAAAGAAGGGGTGATCTGGGTAGGTACCGACGACGGCAACATTCAGGTGAGCACGGACGGGGGTGAATCGTGGACCAATTGCGCCCCGAATATCAAGGAGCTGCCTGTTGGTGCCTGGGTGCCTCAGATTGTTCCTTCCGGATCGAATGAAGACGAAGCCTGGGTGGTTGTGAATAACTACAGGCAGAACGATTATGCACCCTACCTCTTCCACACCACGGATATGGGAAAGCGGTGGACCAGGGTAATTGGACCGGATCATGTGGATGGCTATGTACTCTCCTTTGCTCAGGACCCCGAGGAGCCGAAGCTTCAGTTCCTGGGAACGGAGCACGGACTGTGGGTAAGTATCGATGCGGGGGCGCATTGGACCAAATGGACCGTGGGATACCCCACGGTACCAACCATGGACATGGTGATTCACCCCCGTGAGCACGACCTGGTGATCGGGACATTCGGTCGCGCAGCCTATATCCTCGATGATATCAGACCTTTAAGGGCACTTGCAAGGGAGCATGATCAGATCACCTCATCGCTTATCTATGCCTTTGAGCCACCGCCAGCCTATCTGGCCGATACAAAGAACCCACCGGGCTATTATTTTTCCGGAGACGCTTATTACGAAGGGGAGAACAGGCCCTTGGGAGCCAGGATCAGCTATTATTGTCAGGTGGATGAGGATGCCGGGGAGGAGAAGAAAGACAGTGTCAGTATCGCAGTGCTGGATCAGGATGGGAATCATATACGCACCATAGAAAGCGTTCCGGAAAATGGCTTGAACCGGAGTATCTGGTACCTGGACCGTAAGGGTGTAAGAGTTAGCTTCAGTGAAAAAAAGGATAGCCGGCAAGGCAAGGAATCAGGTGGTGGTGGATCCGTGCTGCCGGGTACATATCAACTGCAGATTTCATACCGGGGAGATACCACTGTAACTTCCATCGAAGTGAAGGCAGATCCCCGGAGGGAGTATGATCCGGTGGGGATGAAACTCAAGCAGGAGAGAAGCGATATGCTAATTGACCGCCTGAGCGCACTGAACAAATCCCTTCAATCTGTGAGAGAGTGCAGGGAGAGCTATGAACTGGTGAAGAAACTGGCAGGAGAGGAGCTCAGCGAAGATCTGAAGGAAGCCACAAAAAGCATGAAAGAGGAGATGGATAGAATCTCTAAACTGGTCTTCCGGGATGAGTCTGTCCAGGGGATTTACTATCCCTCTGATGCACTCTATGTGAAAATGGGGGGTACCAACAGCATTACAGGAGCAGCTAATCCGCTTACGGAAAATCAGATTCAGAAACAGGAGCAGTATATTTCGCTTGCCAACAAGACCATAGCTATGATCGACCAATTTCTTGAGAATGAGTGGAAAAACTATCGAGAGCTGGTGACTGCTGAAGAGATTTCATTGATTGAATGAATTTATGTAACTTTTGGTAGTTAAATGGCAAAACAGAACAGCGGCACAGAAAGCCCAACAACGAATTTAGGAAAAAGAGGAAAGTGTACACTGCATATTTCTAACCGTTCAGGAAGTATACTTAACCTGGTGATTCATAGTACGGAAATTAATACCGTGCGTGCTATGATTATTCGTCGAAGAAAGAAGCTTCACCTGATCAAGGGCACCTATGTGGTTGAGATCTGGCTGGTCAGTGGCCGGATAACGATTAATCCTGTGGGTATACCACATATCAGTATTGAGCGAATCACAACCCGGAAGGATGTCTCCATCCGGGGCCGAAAAATTGTAGCCGACTTTATTAATGACAGAGCGAGACTGGAAATTGATCGTGAGCGAAATGGGAGCGACCCGCTTTAGTCTGTTTAGTAGTTCAGATTTGAAGCCAGCAGGCTCTCCACCTCCTTAATGCTCAGATTCTTTCTCCGGGCATAGTCCTTCACCTGGTCCCTTCCGATTTTCCCCACAAAAAAATACCTGGATTCGGGATGGGCAAAAATCAGCCCGCTTACCGAGGCAGCCGGAACCATGGAGCAAGTCTCAGTCAGATGAATGCCATACTTTTCTGCTTCAAGCAGCTCAAACAAAACCTTCTTCTCGGAGTGGTCAGGACAGGCGGGATAGCCATGGGCCGGTCTGATTCCCTTGTATTTCTCACGGAACAGATCACCCATGTCCAGCTCCTCTCCCGGAGCGTATCCCCAACTCGTTTTCCGGATTTCTTCATGCAGTAATTCGGTGAAGGCTTCTGCAAGGCGGTCAGCCAGACCTTTCAGTATGATGGAAGAGTAGTCATCATGCTCTGCTTCAAATTCTGCCAATTTTGCTTCAATGCCGATTCCTGCTGTTACCGCAAAGGCTCCCACATAATCCTTTTCTCCCGAAGAAAGAGGTGCTACAAAATCTGAAAGGCACAGGTTGCTTTGCCCTTCCTCCTTCAGGGTTTGGTTCCTCAGGTTGGTGAAGCGGCTCCGAATATGCTTCCGGTCTGCCGTATCATAGACCAGCAGGTCATCTCCTTCTGCATTGGCCGGGAATATGCCATATACGGCATTAGCAGTCAGCCATTTTTCATGGATGATCTTCTGAAGCATCTCCTGGGCATCCTCATAAAGTTTCCTTGCCTCGGTTCCATAATCAGGATGCTCAAAAATATCAGGGAATTTCCCCCTGAGTTCCCAGATGGTAAAAAAGAAAATCCAGTTGATGTAAGGGGCAAGCTTTTCTATGGGAAAGTCAGTAAGGCTCTGCAGTCCTGTCTTTCCTGGTGTGAAGATATCTTCTGCGTTCCAATTTAGCCGGAGGGCATTCTTCCTTGCTTTCTCCAGAGAGAGGTATTTAATATCCCGGCTGGCATCTGCATAAGATTCTCTTAAGGCCCTGTACTCTTCCCGAATCCCTGAGCTATATTTCTCCTGTCGGTCCGGTGAAAGCAGTGCGCTAACCACTGCCACGCTCCTGGAAGCATCTTTCACATGGATTACGCTTTGGTTGTAAGCGGGTTCTATCTTGACGGCCGTATGTATCTTGGAAGTGGTGGCTCCACCTATAAGCAAAGGCTGCTTCATGTTGCGACGCTTCATTTCTGCGGCAACATTGATCATCTCTTCCAGAGAGGGTGTGATTAATCCGGAGAGCCCCACTACATCCACTTGTTGTTTTTCTGCTTCATCCAGGATTTTTTCGGTCGGGACCATTACCCCAAGATCAATCACCTCGTAGTTGTTACATCCAAGCACCACACCCACAATGTTTTTTCCAATGTCGTGTACATCCCCTTTGACTGTGGCCATAAGTATTTTTCCGGCCGAAGAGCTTTTACCTGACTTGCCGCTGGCTTTTTCCTGTTCGATAAAGGGGAGGAGGGTGGCCACAGCACGCTTCATAACCCGCGCACTCTTTACCACCTGGGGCAGGAACATTTTACCATCTCCAAAGAGGTCGCCCACCACATTCATTCCATCCATCATCGGCCCTTCAATCACCTTCAGACCAAGTCCGTACTTCTGATGGGCCTCCAGGGCATCTGCCTCAATATGCTCGGTGATTCCCTTTATCAGAGCATGCTTCAGACGTTCTTCCACCGTTTCATCCCGCCAGAGATCTCTTCGCTCCTCCACTTTTTCCACCTCTTCCAGCGTGGCGGAGTATTCGATAATCCGTTCGGTTGCATCGGACCTGCGATTCAGTACCAGGTCCTCTGTATATTCCAGTAATTCAGCCGGGATTTCATCGTATACCTGGAGCATGCCAGGATTTACGATACCCATATCCAGACCGGCCCGGATGGCATGGTACAGGAAAACGGAGTGGATGGCTTCCCTGACCACATTGTTCCCTCTGAAGGAAAAGGAGAGGTTGCTGATGCCCCCGCTTACCCTGGCATATGGCAGGTGAGCCTTAATCCAGCGGGTGGTGTTTATAAAGTCCACCCCGTAATTATTATGCTCCTCCATACCGGTGCCAATCGTGAGCACATTGGGATCAAAGACTATATCGCCAGGCGGGAAGTGGAGCTTTTCGGTAAGCAGCCGGTAGGCCCTTTCGCAAATCTCATTACGTCTTTCATAGCTGTCGGCCTGACCCTGTTCATCAAAGGCCATTACAATAACTGCCGCACCATAGCCCCTGATAAGTTTTGCATGCTCCAGGAACTGTTCCTCGCCCTCCTTCAGACTGATGGAGTTGACCACAGCTTTGCCCTGGATGCATTTAAGACCGGTTTCAATGACTTCAAATTTAGAGGAGTCGACCATCAGGGGAACCCTGGATATTTCCGGTTCGGCCAGCAAAAGATTCAGGAAAATATGCATCTCATGCTGCGCATCCAGCATGGCATCGTCCAGATTGATATCCAGGATCTGTGCCCCATCCTCCACCTGTCTGCGGGCAATCTCAAGGGCCTTATCATATTTTTTTTCACGGATAAGGCGGGCAAACTTCCGGCTACCGGCCACATTGCATCGCTCCCCGATATTGATGAAATTGGATCCTTCAAAGGCAGTAAGGGCTTCCAGTCCACTCAGGGTCAATCCGGGAACTGCTTCAGCCGGCCGGCGGATCTTTCCCACTGCGGTCAGTTCTGCAAACGCCCGGATATGATCAGGTGTGGTTCCACAGCAACCTCCTACGATATTCACAAATTCTGAATCGATAAATTCCTTGATCAGCGTTGACATATCTTCGGGCGATTCGTCATATTCCCCGAACTGGTTGGGCAGCCCGGCGTTGGGATGTACCGAGGTGAAAATGGTCGACTTCTCTGCCATCTCCTTCAGGTAGGGTCGTATTTCTTTAGCTCCAAGCGAGCAGTTCAAACCAATGGATAGCAAGTCCACATGACTCAGGGAATGCATAAAAGCCTCCAGGGTCTGTCCCGACAGCGTCCGCCCGCTGGCATCAGTAATGGTTCCACTCACCATCACCGGAATATTCCTGCCGGCCGATTCCAGGTACTCCTCTATCCCCATCAGGGCCGCTTTTGCATTTAGGGTATCGAAAACAGTCTCCACCAGCAGCAGGTCAGCACCTCCTTCCACAAGTCCTTTCACCTGCTCCTTATAGGAGGCTTTCATTTCATCAAAGAAGATGGCCCTGAAGCCTGGATCATTTACATCCGGAGAAAGAGAAGTGGTCTTATTGGTTGGTCCGATAGAACCAGCAACAAACCTTGGTTTGTGGGGAGTAAGCTGACTGAAACGTGCGGCGGCTTCTGCGGCGATCCTGGCCGATTCAAAGTTTATTTCATAAACCAGCGCTTCAGCCTGGTAATCGGCTTGAGAAATAGAAGTGGCATTAAAGGTATTTGTTTCAATAATGTCTGATCCAGCCTCAAGGTATGCATTATGGATTTCAGCAATCACATCTGGCCTGGTGATTGAAAGCAGATCATTGTTGCCTTTCAGATCGCTTGGATGGTCCTTAAAACGCTCTCCCCTGTAGTCTTCTTCACTAAGTTTATAACGCTGGATCATGGTACCCATGGCCCCATCCAGCAGAAGGATACGCTCTTCCAATAGCCTGGCAATCTCTTTCCCGCTTTTATTTCTCATAACACCCCGAAATTACGCATTTTCACAAAGAGCAGCACTAGGCTTTAAAGGCCTGTTCAAAATCGGCAATTATATCATCAATATGCTCAATTCCAACGGAAACTCTCAACAGGGTGGGAAGGACACCTGCTGCAAGCAGGGCCTCCTCAGGCAATTGCTGGTGCGTTGTTGCTGCTGGCTGGATAATCAGGGTTTTTACATCGCCCACATTGGCCAGGTGACTCACCAGTTTCAGATTGTCTACCAGTCGGATAGCCTCTTCCTTCTTTCCTTTTAAAGTGAAGGAAAGTACACCCCCCGCACCACGCGGAAGGTATTTTTTTGCATTCAAATGATGGGGGCTATCTTCCAGACCTGGATATTTAACCTCGTCCACCTTTGGATGCTTCTGCAGCCAACGTGCCAGAGCGAGGGTGTTTTCCACATGCCTGTCAACCCGCAGAGAAAGCGTTTCCAGTCCCTGAATAAACAGGAAGGAATTGAAGGGGCTCTGGCTCGGTCCCAGGTCACGTAAGCCTTCCACACGTGCCTTAATAATAAAGGCTATGTTTCCGAAGGGGCTCTCACTGCCAAAGGTCTCCCAGAATTTCAATCCATGGTAGCCTTCACTGGGTTCAGTAAACTGGGGGAATTTCCCATTTCCCCAGTTGTAGTTTCCACTGTCAACAATCACTCCTCCAATGGAATTGCCATGTCCGCCGATCCACTTGGTGGCCGATTCCACAACGATAGCGGCTCCATGCTCTATGGGTCTGAAAAGGTAACCGGCTGCTGCAAAGGTATTATCAACCACAAACGGGATATCATATTTTTTGGCCAGGGCTGCGAACTTTTCAAAATCAGGTATATCTAATCCTGGGTTTCCTATGGTCTCCAGGAAGATTGCTTTGGTTTTTTCGTCAATCAGACTTTCAAAATCTTCCACTTCCAGTGAGTCCGCAAAACGGGCTTCCCAGTTATATTGTTTAAAGGTTACTTTGAACTGGTTGTAGGTTCCCCCGTAGAGGTAAGGACTGCTCACAATATTATCGCCTGCTTGCAGGATGGTGCTAAAGGTAAGAAACTGTGCAGCATGTCCTGAAGAAACTGCCAGTGCCGCCACACCCCCTTCCAGGGCTGCAATGCGTTGTTCAAACACATCATTGGTGGGATTCATAATACGCGAGTAAATGTTCCCAAATTCCTTCAGGGCAAAAAGGTTTGCTCCGTGCTCGGAATCGTTAAAGGTATAGGAGGTGGTCTGGTAAATCGGAACCGCCCGTGCGTTGGTGGTTGAATCGGGTGTATGTCCTGCATGAACCTGCAGGGTCTCAAAGTTCTTGTATGTTGTACTCATGATTTTTGGTATTAGATGCTTATGAATGAAGACTTGTGCTTAGACTAATAGGATAACAGTTAATAAGCTAATATGTTAACAAGTTATTGAATTGACTATTAACTTACTAACTTGTTAACTCATTAACTTCCTACCCATTCCCATAGGCAGTAAAAGATAGAAAGAAGATATTATTTTCATGATTCTCATTTATGTTATTATCTCCCTTTCGGGTTAGGTTTTGGCACCTTCGCCTGGTGGCGGGTTGCCAGGGGATCAGTGAGCCTAATCTCTTACCCCTTCTAAATAACAATCGCAATAAGCGAATTGATGGCATAAAGATATATCTAAGCTGGATCATTGGCAAATGATCGCAGTGTTGATTCTTCTTTTTATTTAGACCAGATTATTCGAAAGCACATATAATCAGGTGTTTAGCTGTAATTGCAATTCAGATTAAAAAGAATAGGTGAGTCCCAGTCCGACGCCCCTTGTATTAAGCTATTTTGTTCTCGGGACTTTCAGCAAATAGTTTAAAACGGTCCATATTCAACATGGTGTTGTGTATGAAGGCCCTTTTCATAAAGGGAACCATCAGCATCATAATCCCTCCGAATCGGAAATAGTTTTCGGTTCGCCAGAGGGTCAGCCCCGGCTCCTTTTCAGTAAACCAGTTTTCAACTTCGTTGTAAACTCCACGAGATTTGTAGCTCATATGAAATTGTTCGGGGAGCTTTTTTATTCTAATGGTTTCTGTCATCACCAGGTCGCCTTTTCTACCTTCATAAACCAGTTCAGATCGGGCACCCACCTCCCCCGGCTCACCTTCCAGATGGGTAAAACCTTTTAGCCCTGGTTGCCACCTGGAAAGATTATCGGTACTATCGAACAGTTCAATGACCCTGCTACGGGGAAGATTTATCAGAATTTCGGTTGTGTATCTCATTTTGGGCAAAGTTCAAATGCAATAACAAATTTACTTTTTATTTGTTTGACACCTCTCATTTTACTGTTTTCCGAATTTCCACCGATATTCAATCCGTTTTTAAGCCTGTAAAAATTAGGGACCGTAAATTAGATCTAAACCAAGGCATTCAGTTATGGAAAAAAAGGTGATTATTATCGGCGGCGGCGTGGCCGGACTCTCAAGTGGTATTTATGGGCAGCTCAATGGTTACAGCACTGAAATTCTGGAGATGCATTCCCTTCCCGGGGGACAATGTACGGCATGGAAAAGAAAGGATTACACCTTCGATTATTGCATCCACTGGCTGGTGGGTTCTTCCTTCGGACCTTTTCATGATATATGGAAAGAGACCGGGGCGCTGGACGAGCATACAGAGATCTGGGATCCCAACACCTTTGTGACCATCCGGATGCCCGATGGAGAAGACTTTATTGTCTTTGCGGATATCGACCGCTGGGAACAATATCTGATTAATCTCGCACCTGCCGACATTATACCCATTGCCAGGATGTGCAGAGACATGCGGAAGATGTCTGGCATGCAGATGTTTGAAGATCCTGCTTTCCGTAGAAGTCTGCTGGATTATGCCCGATTTATGCTAAAAAGCGGACCCGCGGTCAGGCTGTTTATGAAGTACGGAAAAATGCCCCTGGATAAGTACTTTAAAAAGCTTGGGTTTAAAAACCAGGAGCTGAAGGAGCGACTTTTGGCAATTGCCGGTGGGATGGAGGATTTTTCTACTATCGGATTCCTTTTTGTGCTGCTCTGGTTCTCCCAGAAAAATGCCGGCTATCCCCTTGGAGGCTCCATGCCTTTTACCATGCGTATGACCGAAAGGTATAAGTCTTTGGGTGGAACCTTTTCCGGGAAGTCCAGGGTGGAAAAAATTCTTACTGATGGAAACAGTGCCATTGGTGTCAGGTTGGACGACGGCACTCTGAAGTATGCCGATTATATTATCGGAGCCTGTGACCTGCATGCGCTGATGTATGATATGCTCGAGGGCAAATACCTGAGTCCAAAGATTGAAAAGGCATTTGCAGAGTGGCCCCTGTTTAAACCGATTGTGCAAGTCTCTTTCGGAATAAACCGTCCCATAGAAAGTGAGTTTCATACCTACCAGGTGATTGCACCTGGTGAAAGTATTGGCAGGACCACATTAGCCACTGGTTACGGGGTATCCAATTACAACCATGACCCGCTGATTACTCCTGAGGGGAAATGTGTAATGAAGATGCTTTTTGATTCACCCATTGAACTATGGGAAGACCTGAAAGGGGAGGAATACCGTGCTGAGAAGGAGAAGATTGCTTCTGATGCCACAGCAAAACTCGAAGACCTGTATCCTGCTGTTAAGGGAAACATTGAGGTGGTGGATGTGGCTACACCGCTCACAGATATCAGATATACCGGGGTCTGGAGAGGGGCATACGAGGGATTCTCACCCACCAGTAAGAATATGACCAAGACCTTGCCCAATACAGTAAAAGGACTTGATAATTTATACCTGGCTGGACAATGGCTCTTTCCCGGTGGAGGATTACCACCTTCCGCGCAATCGGGCAAATGGCTCTTCCAGCTGATCACCAAAAAAGACAAGAAGAAATTTAAGGTGGAATAAGAGGATTGTGCCGATTTGTATATTTTTGTATTATGGAAATCGGAGCCTTATACAGTCAGCTGAAAAAAGCCTATACCGCTGAAACCCTGGGTTTGATTTCGGGACGCATTATCGAGATGTTCAGGGATAAAAAGCATGATGGTTTTCGGGCCCTGCAGAAGGTGGTGAATGAATATACGCCCTGTACTGAAGAAAAGCTTAACAAAATATTTTCCCGCCTGATTATGCTTTACCACCCCGACCGGCAAAGTCAGAATCTGGAGCAGTTGGAGAAGGCTTATGGGGCAGGGGATTTCGAGATGTTATATTCCATGTCCCATATTCTTACTGTTCAGAATCTTGAACCGGATCATGTGGTGCTGAGCTCTGTACTTACCGAGGAGGACCTTGCTGAAGAGTTTGGCTGGGATGAGGATGTTGATGGTTACTCCTATTTTATATCTGAAGATGAGCTTGAACAGAACGAAGAGGATGATTCGGGACTTGAGCGACGCAGTTTTCTTTCTGTATTGAAGAGAAGGATCTATGGGAATCTCAATGTGGACTTCCCCATGAATCTGCTGGAGGATCTGGAAGAGGTTGAGATGGCCGATTATGAGCTGGAAGATCTGGATGGCATTTCTGCCTGCCACTTTACGCGGGCTGTGGATCTTTCCAATAACAACCTGACCGATATCAGTGAACTTGGCTATCTGCGCCAGGTGGAACGGCTATATCTTTCCAACAATCATATCGGACTTATTGATGCGCTTTACAACCTGACTGTTTTGCAGGTCCTGGATATCTCCTATAATGACGTGGATGATATCTCCCCTTTGTTTGAGCTAAACTACCTCAGCTACCTGAATGTGATGGGGAACCGGATTCCTGCCTGGCAACTGGAGAAGCTGCAACTGAAGGGGGTATCTATTGTGGCATAGACGCTCCCTTTAATCTATGTTGGGTCTATTTCAGGGCCTGATCAAGATCGGCCTTTAGATCATCCACATCTTCTATGCCCACCGACAACCTGATCAGTTCTTCCGGGATCCCTTCAGCCCTTCTTCCTTCCGGTCCAAGGTGTCTGTGGGAAGTGTGGGCAGGCGAAGAGCAAATGGATTCCAGTCCACCCAGACTCATGGAGGGTTTGATCAGTTTCAAACGTTTTTGAACGGCAAGACTTTCCTGCCCGCTTACTTCGAAGGAGAGCATCCCACCAAAACCACTCATCTGTTTTGTGGCAATCTCATGCCCTTTATGTCCGGGTAATCCCGGGTAGTTCACCTGCTTTACGGCAGGGTGGGTTTCCAGGAAATGTGCCAGCTCCATGGCATTATCATTGATTCGTTCCACACGCAGGTGAATGGTCTTCAGGCTGCGCTCCAGCAGATAGAGGGTCATGGCATTCAGGGATCCCCCGAAATTCAGGCCGGTCTGGTAAACTTCTTTCATAAGCTCTTCCTTTCCTGCCACTGCCCCGGCCAGGATGTCGCTATGACCGCCCATATACTTGGTTGCACTATGTACCACAAGATCGATACCTAAAGCTGCAGGCTGCTGGTTGACCGGTGAAGCAAAGGTATTGTCGATAATGGAGATGATACCCTTTCTTTTCGCCATATCGGCTACAGCCTGGATATCTGTAATACTAAGCAGAGGATTGGAGGGGGTTTCTATATAGACCACCCTGGTATTATTCCGGATGCACGACTCCATATCTTCGGCCGTCTGACTTGTAGCCACGGTGCATTCAATGCCAAAGCGTTCAAATTCCCGGTCAAGAAAATGGGATGTGCCTCCATAGAGTCCTTTCTGGAAAACTGCATGATCGCCCTTTCCCAGAAAGGAAAAGAGAACGGTGCTTATGGCAGCCATTCCTGAGCTGAACACCAGCGCACTTTCAGCATCTTCCAGGGAGGCGATTTTCTCGGCCACCGCCTTCTCGTTTGGCGTGTTCAGATAGCGGGGATATATGGTATCCGGCTGATCGATAAATTCAAAGGAGGTGGAGGTATAAATGGGGGAGTTGATCCCCTTTTTTACCTCATCGTGCATGGTGCCCGCATGGACACATCTTGTGGGAAATCTATCCATTGATTAAGAGTTTAATGGCTTCCACATTTTGTGGATTGATTACTTTCTTTGATTCAGGGGTATAAAGAAATTCGAATAGCTCTTTGTAGTGCTCTTCCACCTTGGGTCTCACTACCTTGAAGGTGGGATTCATCAATTTATTTTCCAGGGTAAATCCTTCCCCCAGGACCCCGATATTGGAAGGGATCCATCTCTGCGGAAACATATCTCCGTATTTCCCGTTTTTCCTGTACTCCCTAACCTCATTGTCCAGTAGTGTGAGGCAAGCCTCGACCCCCTCATCCGAGTCAGCTGTCAGCCCTTTTCCTTTCAGATACCTGAGCAGCGCATCCTTAAGAGGAAACACAAGGGCTACCGTGTAAGGATCCTGATTGTTATGCAGCAATGCCTGACTGATATATTCAGACTGGTCGATAAATGACTCCTCAATCCCTTCCGGACTGTATTTCTCGCCATCATCGGCAATCAGCAGGCTCTTGTAACGGCCCAGTACATAAAGAAATCCATCGGGGTCCATATAGCCCATATCGCCCGTGAAGAGCCAGCCTTCCTTTATGGTGTCTGCTGTGGCTTCCTTGTTTTTCCAGTACCCTTTCATCACATTATCACCCCTGATAACGATTTCGCCCTTCTCTCCCAGGGGCAACTCGACACCCTCATCATTGCATATTTTCACCTCCAGGTTCTCAGGGATGAGTCCCGATGAACCCATCTTGTACGCGTTCTCACCATTGGCACTGATGATGGGGCTGGCTTCTGTAAGCCCATACCCCTGATAAATGGGAATGCCAATAGCGTAGAAGAATCGTTGCAGTTCAATATCAAGGAGTGCTCCGCCACCAAAGAAATATTGCATATTTCCACCCAGGCCATCTCTGACTTTTTTGAAAACTACTGCATCGAAAAGTGCATAGATCGGTTTCAACAAGGCTGTCATTCCTTTGCCCTTATCCCATGCAATGCCATTGTATCGGTAGGCAATTTTGAGTCCGGCCTGGAAGAGCTTCCAGGTGAAGTTCCCTTTGGCCCGTACACCGGCTTCAATGTTGTTTCTGAAATTCTTGGAGATGGTGGGAACACTGAACATTATATCTGGCTTTACCTCTTTGATGTTCTTTCCAATGTTCCTGGTAGTTTCAATGGCATTCTTTCCCATTTCCAGCGCCACAATGCTGGCGCCAACTGCCATAACCGTAAATAGCCCTGCGGTATGTGCAAAACTGTGGTCCCAGGGCAGAAACAAAAACATCTTGTAATGTTCCGGTACGGTGAGAATGGACAGCGCCTGTTCCGTATTAGAAGTATAGTTGCGCTGACTTAGCATGATTCCTTTAGGATCGGAAGTGGTGCCGGAGGTGTAGCATATATTTGCCACATCGTCAGGATGGACCGCCTCATACCTTGTTTTAAAGGAACCCGGATCTTTATCAAGAATTTTCTTACCCTCTTCCATCACATCTCCCATATAAACCTCATCCTTTTCGTACTTCTCTTTGGGGTCCATATGGATGTATTTCTCCACAAGTGGAAGTTCTTTCTTTAGGGAATCAATTTTCCTGGCCTGGCTTCCCGATACGATGATCATCCGTGATTCGGAGTGCTTGATTCGGAATGTCAGATCGGCCGGCTCATTTAGCTGGATGGAAATGGGAACATCAATGGCACTCAGATAAAACATGCTCATTTCGGCCACCACCCACCAGGAACGGCCTTCAGCCAGCAGGGTGATTCGGTCCCCCTTATTAATCCCAAGGCTCATCAAGCCTGCAGCAAACTGGTACACCTGTTCACGCATTTCTCCATAGGTGGTGGGACGAAACTCTCCATCCCGCTTCTCCCACATATAGGGATTGTCCTTAAACCTGTCGACATTCTCTTCGAAAAACTGAAGCAGTGATTTCATTTAGTGAAAGTAAGAATTGTTAGAGATCATTGTTTGGCTTGTCCGGAAAAACAAGATATGAAAATACGAAAAATTGCGCAGTATTATTCTGCTTCACTCCTCAAAGGAGGGGAAGTTGAAAAATGCAAATCTCTGCTTAAATAACTATAATTCAATTATCTGTTCCCGGTCGGGACCCACGGAGACATATTTAACCGGCACCTTCAGTTCCTTCTCCAGGAAGGTGATATACTCCTTGAGTTCTTTGGGGAACTGATCTTTTGAACGTACTCCGGTCAGATCGGTATTCCATCCGGGCATTTCGGTAAATACCGGTTTCACATCCACATCCAGATCAAAGGGCATCTGATCGGTCAGTTCACCATCAATGGAATAGGCAGTGGCCACCCTGATCACATCAAAGGTGTCCAGTACATCGGTCTTGGTCATGATCAACTGGGTGACCCCATTGAGCATCAGGCTGTATTTTAGCGCTACCAGGTCAAGCCATCCGCACCTGCGAGGTCTGCCGGTGGTAGCACCATACTCCTTCCCGATGTCCCTCAGCTTCTCACCCTCTTCCTCTAACAACTCAGAAGGAAAGGGTCCGCTTCCCACGCGTGTACAATAGGCTTTAAATATGCCATATACCTCACCGATGGCAGAAGGGGAAACACCCATGCCTGTACATGCACCGGCACAGATGGTATTGGATGAGGTGACAAAAGGGTAGGAGCCGAAGTCAATATCAAGCAAAGTTCCCTGGGCACCTTCTGCCAGGATGCTTTTTCCCTGCTCCAGAAACCTGTTTATCTCATATTCTGTATCGACGCGGGTGAATTTCCGGATTACTTCAATGGCATCGAAGAACTTCTCCTCTTCATCCAGGTTGTATTCGAAGTCATACTGTTTAAGCAACTTAATGTGCTTAGCTTTCAGCGCTTCATATTTTGTCTTGAAGTTATTATCAATATCACCTACCCTGAGGCCATTGCGACCTGTCTTGTCCATATAGGTGGGACCGATGCCTTTCAGAGTCGAGCCAATTTTCGATTTGCCCTTGGCTGCCTCAGAGGCTGCATCCAGGATTCTGTGTGTGGGAAGGATCAGGTGGGCCTTTTTGGAGATCCAGAGGTTCTTGGTCAGATCAATGTCCATGGCCTCAAGCGATTCAATTTCGCGCCTGAATATAACGGGATCCAGCACCACGCCATTGGCCACAATGTTAAGCTTATTTTCTCTGAAAATCCCGGATGGAATGTTGTGAAGGATATGCTTTATGTTGTTGAATTCCAGAGTATGTCCGGCATTTGGACCACCCTGGAACCGGGTGATTATATCGTAGCGGGGGGTCAGTACATCCACTATTTTACCTTTTCCTTCATCTCCCCACTGGAGACCTAAGAGCACATCAACTTTCATAAATTGTGAGATTTATATCCGGATAAAATTAGGAAAAAAAATGGTACTTATTTGCTCCCGTCCTGGCCAATTTTGCTCTTCCCGTAGATATACAGGGAATGATGACTGGGAGAGAAGTTGTTAAGCTCGCATGCAGTCTTAATAATCTCTTCAATCCTTGGGTCGCAAAATTCAATCACATTGCCCGAATTCATATCGATCAGGTGATCGTGCTGCATGCAACGGTATGCCTTTTCAAACTGGGCAATATTTTTACCGAATTGATGTTTCACAACCAGGCTGCAGTCGAGTAGCAACTCAATGGTATTGTAAAGTGTAGCCCTGCTAACCCTGTAATTTTTGTTCTTCATGAAGATATAGAGTGACTCTATATCGAAGTGACCATCCCTGGAGTAAATCTCATCAAGTATGGCATAACGTTCGGGTGTTTTCCGGTGCCCTTTTCTTTCCAGATAATCAGTGAAGATCTGCTTTACCGTCTCTTTGGTCTCCTCTTGCACCATACTTAGTCTAAGTAAAAATTGCAGTGCAAGATAATAATAATTTTAATTTAGAACAGATAAACGGAGAAATTTACTCCTTCACATCTACGCGGTGGACAGATTCTACGCCACGAAGCTTTATCAGGTTAAGAATCAGGTTATTGAGGTCATTTGTGTTGTGCACGTACAGGTCAATGGTGCCATCAAAGATGCCGTCGTGACCATGCAGATTAATGGTCCTCATGCTGATATTCAGCTCTTCGGTAATGGTATTGGTTATGGAGTTATATACTCCGAAACGGTCCCAACCCTTTAACTGGATTCTGGCCAGGTAGGAGAGTACTTTGTGTTGTGTCCATTTGGCAGCAACGAGCCGGTCTCCCTGACTCGACATAATCTTTACAGCTGTGCTGCAGTCTGTCCGGTGAACCAGGGCGGTCCCATCATCCTGACGTACAGCAACCACTTCGTCACCGGGAATGGGGCTGCAACACTTTGCCAGGTTATAATGGCTTTTCTCATCTCCAACGCTCTCTCTGAGAATAAGGGTGCCCCTGGAATCATACTCCTCCTTTTTCTCCGGTTTTTTCTGAGACCGGCCTACCGAGAGGTCCCAAACCCTGACCCATTTATTCTTCGTGTTTTTGCTCAACACCTCTTTCAGATCATCCAGGCTGATGATTCCGCTTCCAATTTTAGAATAGAGTTCGTCCTTATGGGTAGATTCATAGGCCGGAACAAGTTTTTTCAGAATTCTTGAACTGGGCGTCAAATTTAGTTCTTTCAGCTTATCGATCAGGATCTGTTTTCCCACTTCGGTACGATTCTTTGTCTCGGCTTTAAGCGCATTTTTAATGGCTGTTTTTGCTTTTACCGTACTCACAAACTGATACCACTCCAGGGTGGGCTTCTGTACATCCGAGGAAAGGATTTCAACCTGGTCGCTACTGCTCAGGATATGGCTGAGGGGAACAAGCCTGTGGTTGACTTTGGCACCAATGGCTTTGTTTCCTATCTCTGTATGAATCTCATAGGCAAAATCCAGCGCCGTAGAATTCTTAGGAAGGGTAATAATATGCCCCTTGGGCGTAAAGACCATTATCTCCGAAGAGAAGAGGTTCAGCTTGAAGTCGTCCAAAAATTCCAGGGCATCTCCTGAAGGGGTCTCCAGGGTTTCCCTGATGCGTTTGATCCATTTGTCAAGTTCCGATTCAGGAGAAGCTTTATCCTTGTACTTCCAGTGTGCAGCAAATCCTCTTTCGGCAATTTCATCCATCCGCCTGGAACGAATTTGAATTTCCATCCATTTTCCATTTGGTCCCATAACCGTGGTATGCAGTGCCTCATATCCATTGGCCTTGGGGGTTGATACCCAGTCACGGATCCGTTCAGGTTTAGGTGCATAAATATCTGTGATGATGGAGTAGACGTTCCAGCATTGTGTTTTTTCAGGCACATCCGGCTTGGGTTCGAAAACTATTCTGATGGCAAACAGGTCGTAAATCTCTTCAAAGGAGACATTTTTCTGGTGCATCTTCTGCCAGATGGAATAGATTGATTTTGGTCTTCCCGAGATGTTGAACTGAAATCCGTTGTTGTCCAGGGAGTCAATAATAGGGAGGGAAAAGTGATTAATCAGGTGAAGACGACGCTCTTCGGTAATTTTTATTTTTTCAGATATTTCATTGTATACTTCCGGATACCTGTACTTCAGGCTGAGATCCTCCAGTTCTGATTTAACCCGGTGCAGACCCAGCCTGTGGGCCAGTGGTGCATAAAGGTAGATGGTTTCACCGGCAATCTTGATCTGCTTTTTACGAGTAAGGGAACCCAGGGTGCGCATATTGTGCAACCTGTCTGCCAGCTTAATAAAGATCACCCTTACATCATCGGAGAGGGTTAGAAGCATTTTTCGGAAATTCTCCGCCTGCAATGAATTAGATTCCTTATCAAATACGCCTGAGATCTTGGTAAGTCCATCAACAATTGATGCGATCTTTTTACCAAAAGCATTCTCAATGTCTTCAATGCTTATATATGTATCTTCCACCACATCGTGCAGGATGGCGCAAACGGTGCTGGTTACCCCCAGTCCGATCTCCTGGCTAACTATAACAGCAACCTCCAGTGGATGAATAATATAAGGTTCTCCCGATTTTCTGCGGGTGCCCTTATGAGCCTCATTGGCCATCTTAAAAGCTTTGCGGATCAGCTTTTCATCTTTGACCGATTTGCAATGGGAACAGTTTTGAATTAACTGTTCAAGCAGGCTGTTTACCTTATGTTCATCAGTGAGTACCTTATCCTCCATAATTGCTCTCCCGTCCAGATAGACTTAATTGCAAAATTAGTGATTTAAGATAAAGGGCCTTGCTATGAGGAATTTATTTTAGGATCAGGGATACAATACGGTTACATTCCCTGTGTAAGTCATGAATAATCCGGTGAAGTCGGTATACTCTATGTAGTAGACATAAACGGCTTCATTTACAAAGGATCCACCCTGAAAGCGCCCGTTCCAGCCTTCATTAGGGTCGGTGGTTTCAAACATCTTCCGGCCACCCCTGTCTACCACGATCATCACATAGTCACTGGGAGCAAAATCCATCAAGGGCTTAAATTCGGAGTTAATATCATTGCTGCCTGGAGTAAAAGCACTGGGTACCTGCATATGTGTCTCCACTACAGCAGCAGTTATATTCGAAATACTCTGTTCCTCTATTCCCCCATTATGAGGATTCGAAAGTGCGATCACTCTGTATTGTATTTCTCCGACCTGATATCCATTTAAAAGGTTTTGAATGGATTCCTGCCACTGAGTGGTGAGCGGGCCCACAGAGGCTATATCAACGAAGTCCCCGCTTTCGTTCATTCGCTGTATAATATATCCTGCCAGTCCGGGTTCATAAGTCTCATAGGGGGTCCAGTTCAGCGTGAGTATCTGGTCGTTAATTTCATTGACCAGTAAAATGCTGTTTCCCTGGTTTGACTGGGAAATAACAAGTGATGTGCCACATCCATCCGGTTGATATACAGACTCTACCAGGTACTGGTAGGTGTAGCTGCCTGTTAGAAACTGATCCTGTACCACCTGGATGGATTCACTTACATTATATCGTGTGTCCAGTACAGTGAAGGGCGAATTGGGATTGCCTCTTCGCAGCAACCTGAAACTGTTCACCTCTCCAGTAATATCTGCTGAATACTGAATTTCCACACTTGCCTCGTCCAGTACGCTTACATGATCGAGCGTGAGGTAGGAAGGAGCTTCCGGATATCTTACAGACACGGTGTCGAGAGGAGAGAGTGAGGAGCTTCCGTTTATGTTAACGGTTTCGATATAGTAGATATAATCTGTATTTGACTGCACCCCTGTATGCTTATAGGAGGAGGTGGAGGCCGGTACAAATGTGAGCTCCTGCAATGGGCTTCCTGAAATTCCACCATGAACCCTGTATCCTGAAATATCCCCTTCCCAGCCTTCATAAGCGGTCCATTGGATTATGTTTGACTCTGTGCAAAGATCGAAGGTCAGGGAGGTGGCTACGGCCCGGTGAACATTGTCACTGAATATGCTCTCGTTGCCGGCGCTGTCCAAAGCGGTCACTGCGTAGGCCAGGTTCTGAAGCCCGCTGGTCATGTGTTTGTATTCAAGGGTAGAAGACATGAAAGCAAAGAGAAAAACAAAATCACCATTGGCATCCATCTTATAGAGTTGGTAGAACCTGATATCCGTGTCATCACTGGGATTCCATTGGATTAGTACACCGTTATCGGAGTGGTCAACCGTGACCCGGATAAGATCCGGAATATCAGGTAGCTGAGCCTGCACCCAGAAAGGAAGCAGGACAAGGCCCACAAGTAGCATTGCCTTGCCTTTGCTAAGCACATATGTTCTTATCCTGCTCATCTCATCAATAAACGAACAACACCCTGATAATATTTCGGAATTCCTTAAACAAAGATAATACATCTAAATTATGCATTCCTTATTGTTCTGCAGGCTAAAATGTTAATTTTGTCACTCTATGCCGGAAAGCAGGTTCATTCAGAGGGTTAATAATTTTAGAATCAGGTATTTACCTGGTCATCGCTTCCTTTATGTTCTGTCTGCTTTTGTGGGGCTAGGTGTGGGGCTGGCTGCTGTAATAATCAAAAATCTGGTTCACTTTATACGTGAAGTTTTACAAAAAGGGTTTCAGGGAGATTACAGCCAGTATTACATCTTTATTCTTCCCGTGGTGGGAATTACCCTGACCGTTTTATTT
>PVMS01175718.1_pt1 | contig 21361 bp, 23 predicted proteins | sample 1853461 | NCBI WGS metagenome assembly PVMS01 (sample SAMN08582032, study PRJNA380276) | Marine sediment metagenome, whole genome shotgun sequencing project. | isolation source: ocean sediment barecode stripped | collected 2017 | reverse complement strand
GACCGTGGTTTTCGTACGGATGGTCGTCCGCATGGCGGCCTCCTACATCGGGCGTGGGTTTTCTACATCAACCGCAGCCTTCGAAACCTTCGGAGTCCATTTTGGCTTCGTAAGGTCCGGCGACATCACTGCCCGGGGTCAGGGTGGCCTTGACGGAATCCCAGCCTTCCGGTTGTATCTGCACCATCCAGTTGGTGTAGGGGTCCTGGTTGGCCAGGCTGGGGTTGCTTAGCAAATCTTCGTTGAAACCCACCACTTCGCCGCCGGCGGCAGACTTTGCGGGGCCGACCCACTTGCCGGATTCCACGGTGGCGCAGGACTTTCCTGCACGGACTGAGCGGCCGACCCTCTTCGGTGTAAAGGCCACCAACTGGCCGGCCATGGCCGTTGCGATGGTGGTCATTCCGATTCGAACCGTGCCGTCACCCACTTCAGTGAACCAGGTGTGGTTCTCCACGTCATAGAGCAAATCATCAGGTAGATTACATCCACGGACGTTAGGCATAAGCAGAGTCTCCTTAAATTCTCAGATGGTTTAATCAAAATATTACTTCTACTGTGCGGGCAGCTCCCCGTCAACCTTTTCGCGAAGGGGCCTTGACGCACAGCAAAAATCGCCCAGCTGTTGTGTTTCCATCTTACCGGCGATGAACAGGTACAAGTGATTGGCCACCCAGGCCATCATGCGGGCACGTTGCCCGGCATCCGGATGGTCCGCCTGCTGCGTCACGAGGTTGTAGTGATAAACCAATTCACGACAGGTTTCGCGACAGGCGTTGAAGCTGGGGTCCTTGTCTGCTCCCTGGCGGTGCAAGGCCAGCAAACGGAAACCTTCGCGCTGGTCTTGTGTCGGCTCTTTACCCTTTGCCACCACCCAGTGCCCGAGTATCTCCTCACCCAGGATGAGCAGTTCCGCTGCATCCGCTGTTGCCGGCGGTTTTGCGATCAACTGATCCAGGCGCAAACCGATGTCAGCCACTGAGCGTTCGGGACCGGCGTTCACGCGAGTCCTTTTTCTTTCACAAAACCGAAAGAATCCGAAATGTTCTCATGCAGACCGACTTTTTTCGGCTTGAGTCCGATGGCCATACCCAGCAACTGGGTGAAATAGATGATTTTCACGCTGGTCTTGATACCCAGCACCTGCTCAGCGCGAATCTGATGCATCTCCAGTCCGCTGTGGCAGGTCGGGCACTCGGTGGCGATCACTTCGGCACCGGAGGCCTCAGCGGTTTGCAGTATATTGGCGACCAGCCTGGTGGAGGTGTCACTGTCGGACAGGGTGTGCGCACCACCACAACAAGCGGTTTTGAGTGGGAAATCTACGCTCTTTGCACCCGCAGCGTCCAGTAAATCGTCCATGAAGTGGGGTTTGGATGTCGATTCGCTGCCTGGCCCGGCATCCTTCTCGGGAAAAATGTGCCGGGGCCGGGTATACATGCAGCCATAGTAGTTGGCGATCTTGATCCCTTTCAGTGAGTTCTTAACGCGTTCCTTCAGGCCTTCTTCACCGATCGTTTCTTTCACCCAGTCGAGCGCATGAATCGTTTCCACCTGGCCGGCCTGGTAGGTTTCATGGCCCGCCTTTTTTGACAGCCGGTCGACGACCTCTGCCGATTTTTCATCATTGGCCAGGTCATATTCAGCTTTCTTCAGATTGTGGTAACAGCCGTTGCAGGGCGCCATGACCACATCCATGTTCATCTTGTTGGCGGCAATGGACATCACACGTGAAGACAGGTAAGTCTGTATTTTGGGATCGATGTTCTTGACTTCCATCGCACCGCAACAGTTCCAGTTATCCACTTCTTTTATTTTCAAACCCAGGGCGCTGCCGAGTGCTTTGGTCGAGCGGTTGTAAGCGTGACCGCTGCCCTCCAGTCCACAACCCGGGTAATAGGCAACCTCGCCATATTTTTCCATACCGGATTTTTTCTCGCCGGGCTTTACGTTGGTATCAGACATAAATTCCTTCCTGCATTAAAACAGCGCCTATTTCGCCGCGCCGGCTTTCAATTCACTACTGGCCATCTGGACCAGTTCATCCAGTCCCAGGGCCTCACGGTGGTGTTGTTCCTGCTCGTCGATGTACTCATTGATTGCATCACGCGCGCCGGACCAACTGCTGGTACGCGGTGTGATGACATTGGCCAGCCCCATGCGGGTCAGCATGCCGATCGGCAAATTGCGGATCATGCGTTTGACCATTTCCACCAGCCAGGGTTGTAGCAGAGCCTGGCCGGTGCGTTGGAAAAATCGGCGTACGGTGCGGCCATCCTCGATCTTGCCGGTGGCGATGACCTGCTCGCTGAAGATTTCGTCAAAAATCATCGAGTGGGATTTCGGTGTGTGGCCCTTCAGTTCCAGCCAGTGAGAAGTTGCCTTCATCACACCCTCCGGCATCACGTCGCGCGGACAGGCGTAAGTACATTTGTTGCAGGACACGCACTGCCAGATGATGTCTTTGTCCCGTAACAATTCAGACTCCATACCAGTGCGGATCAGGTAGATCCAGTAACGCGGGTTGAAATCCTCGTTGATCGCGTGGACCGTGCAGGAGTTGGTGCAGGAACCACACTGCCAGCAACGATGGATGAATTCACCGCCGGGTAGTGCCGCAATTTCCTCTTCGAGTTTCTCGTTGTAGTCGGTGACTACGCGGCTCTCGATAAATGTGCTCCAGTGGCCGGATACATCTACGCCCTCAAGTTCAAGTTTTTCATGAACCTGCAGGTTCTCGGGTCGTATCAGTGATTTTTCATGAATGGGCATTGATCAATTCCACCTGATTCCCAAAATTCTGAATGCCAGGGTGCGGTTCACTCCTGGCTACCTGAATCCAGCGTCTTACTGTCTTCAATGACAAAAGCCTCACCCGTGATGGCCTTGAGGCGGGTTCGCCCGCTGTCAGCCTTGACCCCGTCCAGGCCCAGCAAGCGACGGGTGTGCTCCATCGGATCCTCGGGTGCGGAAAAATCCGCACGCAGGTAAACGCCGCCCTGTGCCGAGATGTAGTCTGCATATATCTTTGCGCACAGCAGGTCTACGTACCAGACCACGTCGCGGAATACGCCGTTATCCGTGAGGAACTGGCTGAGCTCTTCACGCAGCATCAAGTAGGTGGCGTAGCTGTCCGATACATCAATAGTGATACTGTCGACATCATCAGCGAACCAGATTTCCCGGATTACCCCGGTATTGGCCTTGCGATCCCAGACCCAGCGATTCATCAGCGGATACCGCTCCGGGTCCACGCCATGCAGGATTTCTGCCGCCAGGTCCCGCACCCAGCGATGCTTGTTGTCGGCGGGAAAACTGCCGCAAAAAGCCTCCAGCCGAGCGTCCGTGGTGGTCGTGTCCCGCGCGTCGGCCAGCAGTTCCGCTATCGCCTTCACCATCTCGTCGAATGCCGGCTGTTGCAGGAACGGGCCGACCCGGCGCCTGACACTGGCCATGAAAGCGCACAGGCTTTTGCAGGTCTCCAGCGGCAGGTCTGCCGGATGCCCCTGCCCCAGCGCCTGGCTGAACATCCGGTTTTTCAGTTTGAGGGCATCGATCCAGTGTTCTACCCCGCCCTGTTGCTCGGTGCCTGTAACCAGCGATTCCAGCGCATGCTTCAACAGCGGACCACTGAGGTCCAGCCGCGGACGCTCCAGCTCTTGCGGATTGCGCGTTTGCAGGAAACGGGTCACAGATGCCATCGTTATTTTTCAGCCAATTTGGGTTCAGCCAAGCAGGGCTCAGCCGACCAGGCGAGCGGCCAACTGGCGCTGTTCGAGCACCGCCATCGCCGCGGCCTTGCCCTGCGCGATCGAGTCATCGATGGTTTCCGGGCCGTTGGCGGCTCCGGCGACAAAAACCCCGGCCTTGTTGGTCAGGCCGGTGGCGGCATAGCTGTTCGCTTTGTCCAGAAAACCATTGGGCTCGAGGTCCACACCGAAAATCGATGAAATTTCCCGATTGTCGACATTCGGGTCCATACCGATGGCATGTACGACCAGGTCAAAAGGAATCGTGATGGGCCGCTTGACCAACGTGTCCTCACCCTTGACGATCAGCTTCTCGCCATCGGAAGTCACTTCGGCAATTCGGGCCTTGATGTACTTGACCTTGAACTCTTCCTGGCTCTTCCAGTAGTAGGTGGTTTCATACAGGCCAAAGGTACGGATGTCCATGTAATAGATATACACGTGACAATCCGGCAACTCCTCACGGATTTCCATCGCCAGGTTGGCCGAAACCGTGCAGCAGATCTTGGAGCACCACTCACGGCCGATCTGGCGATCACGTGAGCCGACACACAGCAATATCGCTACCCGTTTCGGCTTGCGGCCGTCGGACAGGCAGCGCACGCCATTGCCGGAGGAAATCATCTGTTCGACCTGGGACGTCGTCACCACATCCGGGAAGGTACCGAAGCCCCACTCAGGTTTGTTGGCCGAATCGAAATGGGTAAATCCGGTGCACAGGATGGCGGCTGACGCATCTACGCTATCGCCATTGGACAGGCCGGCCGCGAAAGCACCCGCCTGCCCCGTGAACGAGCTGACCGTGGTGTCGCTGCGTACGTCGATCATCTCGGCGCTTTCGACCCGTTCAACCATGCCGCCGATGGCGTCCCTGGCCCACTCCCCGGAAGGCACCAGTTTGGCATAACCTTCCAGGATCGGCGCACCGCCGAGGCGGTCTTCCTTTTCAACCAGTATGCACGGCTGACCGAAGGTAGCCAGTGCGTGAGCTGCGGCCAGACCTGCCGGCCCCCCGCCTACAATCAAGATTGGTTTTGACATGTGTATATACTCGATCAATTACTCTCTATGCGTTCACTGCTTTCAATTCGCTGATACCCTGGCCCGGAGGTTATGGCCAGACGGGGGTCATAAAGACTTTCGAACTTACCGGCCTCCACTTCCTTCAGGTAACCTTCGAACTCCACTTTCCTGGCTTGCCAGTCAATGCCCATTTTCTCCATCAGCGTTTCGGTGGCTGATGCATGCCAATGGGATTGAACGATTTTGTAGGGGTGTGCACCGCAGGCCAGCGCTGCGAACTGCACGTCCGCCAGAACCGCCAAGCTAAAATCCTTGCCAACGGCCTTGCCGATCCACTGATTCTTGTCCAGTGTGGTTATGCAGCCGGTATCGTGGCCTATCATCACGTCGGACTGCGCCTCCTCCACCGCAACCTTGATCTTGCGGTCAAAGGCGAAGGAGCGGGTGAACTCACGTTCTGAAATGATGTGCCGGAAACCGAAACCGCAGCAGTCGTACCAGGTTGAATAGTCGATCACCTGGGTGCCGAGCTCCTGCATGATACCGGTGGAAACCGCGACGCGGTTGCCGCCGAGTATATTGTCATCGTAGATGGCATCCTGCGGCACCATCTTGTACACGTGGCAGGCCGGGTGGATGGTGGCGCGAATGTTACTGACATCGATGGTCTGGCGCTGAGCAATATCACTGCGCATCATGTGCAACCATTCGGAATAATGCACAATTTCCTCTGGAATCAACAGTTTGCCGTCTACCAGGCGCCCCAGCTTGGCCAGGATTTTTTTCACTTTCTCACGCAAGGGGGCAGAATGAATCAGGTAGGCGCGCACTTCCTTGTAATTTCCAAACGAAGTGCCGCAGTGAACCAATGGATAGAAATAACCATCGGCCAGGCCCTGGGCGCGAGCCGACACGTAGGCCTGGTGAAAATTACGCAGGAAAACGGCAGCCAGACTTTCAATGTTTCCAATGCCGGAGCCGTGATAATTCCAGGCCGTGCACGAAGTCTGGTCGGTCTCGTCCAGGTACTTGATGTCCATCTCGTTCATCAACCACAACAGGGATGCCGGGTAACCCGGAATGTTGCCGCACTGGCCGCAGGACTTATGGTGCCACAACTGGGTGGTGGGCACTTTCTTGTCCCAACCGTAAATGGTCTTGGCTACGCGGGGCTGGTGCTCGTCATTGATGCGGTGTACGACAATTTCGCCTTCCTTTTCCAGCTGCCACATTTCATCGCGTACGTCCTTGACGCGATCCTTGTTGGTTTGCATGGAACGTTTGTTGATGACCTGCTCGACCCAGGCGGTGGCGACCTGCGCTTCCTCAGGCTTCAGGTTTGAGTCACGCCATTCGGATCCGTGTCCGGTGAAGCGGTCTCCGTTATTGCCATTTCCAGCGTTCATAATCTGCTCTTCTTGTTGGAGCGAGCCTTGCTCGCGATTAGCCGCATCGCGGGTACTGCCTGTTCGCGAGCAAAGCTCGCTCCTACAGTCAGCCCTGCTCGTCCTCCCAGTCTTCCAGGTCCTCGCGTTTCTCGTCCATGATGTCTACGATCACGTCATAGAGGTTCTCGTCGATGGTTTCCAGCTGGTCGAGCACGCCCGTTTCTTCCCAGATGGTGTACAGCTCGACTGAAGTGGTCAGGTTGACCTCCCAGGCCGTTTTGGTGGTGTTCAGGGTCGGTATCGGAATGGCCTGGCGCAGCACGTTCAGCGGTGCGTCGATCTTGGAGACATTCGGCCCCCAGTCGGGAAAACCATCCGCGTTTATCATGTCGGGTGAGAGCTGGTTACCGGTGGAAATCAGCTTCAGCATCACCCGGCTGAAGGGTCTCAACACGTTCTTCGCGGACTCCATGCCATGTTTGATGGCCGCCTCGCGCATCAGCATGATGAGGCCACCGGGAGAATTCTCGAAAGGGCAGCGTGCCGCACAGGTGTAACACTGGGCACAGGCCCAGATTTTTTCCTGCATGGCGTCGTAGATGCCCTCAAGGTTTTCCGTCCACAACAACTGGACAATTTCCCGCGGACTGAAGTCGTAATAATGAGCGGCCGGGCAGGTGGCCGTGCAGATGCCGCAATTCAGGCAACCATTGAGTTCGTGGTCAAAGCGGATGTCCGCCTGGATATCCTGGAATATTTCTTCCAGCGCCTCCCGGCTCACTTGCGGGCTGTCGGAAACCGGGTCACCGATGTATTCCTGGATTCTGCTTGAGTGTGCGTGTGCCATGGTTCTCCCGGGGCGGCAGCTCAATTAACGCTGCCGGCCATTCAATCAGTAAATTAATAAGTCAGAACCTTGCAGTCTTCTTCCATGATTTCCTCTATCAGGTGAGCCCCGCCTACAATGCCTTGGCATTCGGGGATCAGGTCGTCGGTTGTCATGTCAAACAGTTCGAGGTTGGGTGAACAGCAAAAGAATTTCGCGCCCGCTTCGTGGGCATCCTTGATGAAATCATAGACCGATTTGGGTGAGCCCTCTTTGACGACCAGGTTCTCGGCCACGCCTTTCTTCATCAGCCGGCCCGAGGTCGCGGTACAAATAACATCTACTTCGTATTCCATCGCGGCGGCCACCGTGGCCTGGAAAATCGGGGCGCCCAGTTCTTCGCCGTTGCGCAGGTCGGTGTTGGCCATGACGATGATGAGTTTTTCTGCCATTGTTGCGTCTTCTCAATTCTTGCTGCCGAATCAGCGTGATTACCAATCTTCGCCGCCCGTTCGGTGGGGCGGCCAATTTAAGAACCCAATTGGGGAATCCGATTTGATTCTTAATATTACGATATTCTAATGTAAATAGCCAATAGTGCCGCCGGTGCGCTTTTTCACAGGCTATGGCCAGTATACGCCCGCAAGATGCAGGCGATTACTCCGTCTTCAATTCTATCGGGATTCGGCGCCTGATTTGCATCAATCCGGTAATCTGGATGATACCGGTCATGATCGGAACCAGGGCATCCTCGATGTCGCGCACCATCAGGCGAAATTTCTCCAGTTGGGGCACCGGATTTTCCGGGCCTTCCTCAAATTCCATGATCAGATCTTCCGCCATGGCCGGCTTGAATCCGGGGTGCCCACAAAAACCCAGGGCGTTGGCGGCTACCTGGAAAACAGCCGGACGGTCGTGCTCATCCACCGCCAGCACCGTGCTGCCCATCGGTGGCTCGGGCCGGTCGCGCATGTAACTGACCAGTGGAAACTGTTCCGGCATGAAGCCGTTGAGCGCAGCGGCATCCACCCGCGTCGCGTAGCCGGTTTCGAAAACCAACGGGGCGGGACTCGAACCGCCGCCGGCGGCAATTGCCAGTATCTGCGCCCCCAGTCCAATCCCGATCACCGGCTGACCCTGATCGAGGGCCATGCGGGCAAGCCCGACTTCCGCATCAAGCGTCGGCACGTCCCGGGCCCCGGCGCTGCCCCAGGGACCACCGCCCAGCAAAACCAGGCCATCGCAGACATCGCCGGCCTGCGGCACGGTTCCCTGCTCCGTGAACGGGCGAAAATAACGGAAACGGATTCGCCTGCCTTCCAGGTGATCCTCGATCAGGCCCAGGTAATCGGCAGAAGTGTGCTGAAGCACATTCAGCAGGTTCATACTCGGTCCTGACCCTGACCGGCGCGGTCACTGGACAGTGCATTATTGATTGAAGTGATAAAATCTTCTGCCGACACCGACAGCACTTCGACCTGCACTGTTTGAAAGAAATCCCGCACCGCCGCATCCAGCTGATCGATGTAAACGCCACGCAGGCTGGCTTCCAGGTCGTAAATGACCCGCGGCGGCGTGATGAAGAAATCTCCGGTGATCAGGGCCGCCCGGATCCGGTTCTGGGCCGGGCCTTCGAGACGGATGTACGTGCTTATTGTACCTCCGGGACTCTGGTGCCGGCCGGCCAGATCGCCCCGGGCCGCGGGCGGTTCTTCGATTTCGCTGACGAATTCATCCTGTCCAATTTCCTCATGCCAAAGATGCTGTGCTTGTTCGTATTCTGAAGCACTGAGTTCCGCGGGAGCCATCTGCAGGCCGAAACGCTCGGAGAATGCCGCCACCAGCGCATCCTGGATCTGTGGCAGACCCGGTGTATCGTCACCGAGCAATTCACGCAGGGTGACCACACGCTGTTCCGCTGAATCCAGATTGCGCTTTTCCAGCTTGGCTTTTGGTACGCGCAGAGCGGACACCATGAGTTGCGGATTCATGTCCACCAGCACGGTGCCCTGATAAAACAGGGTATCACCGTCGAAAAACCCGCCGGTACCACTGATTTTTCGCCCGCCGACTTCAATGTCATTGCGCGGCCGGTAGCCGGCCTCAACTCCAAGCCGGCTGATTCCATCCGCAACCGCCTCGCATATCTCCCGCGCCAGATCAGCCAGGGACGTGATACCGAGCGTGGATCGCCCAAAAGCCAGCTCCCAGCCCAGTTGGCCCGGATCGAGGAAGATCGCCCCGCCACCCGTGATACGCCGCACCACGCCGATATCGTTCTCGCGGCAGTAATCGAGGTCAATCTCCTGTGCCAGGGCCTGATGGCGGCCCACCAGTGCGGTGGGTGGAAACCGCAGAAATCGCAGTGTATCCGGCACGGCGCCCGCCTGATGGGCTTCGATAATGGCCTGCCCGATGGCAATATTCAGGCGGCCTTCGATGACGCCTGAATCGATGACACGGAACACCTGCGACATGTTGCTTCGACCACGCCTCAAACGAGGCGCTGCGGAATATCCAGTTGCTTGCGGATTTTCTTGACGTCTTTTCGTTCCGGCTGGAACGGATAACTCGCGATGTCGCTTGGAGGCGAGTCACCATAAGGGCGATCACAGGCCGAAATGTCATCCTGGAATTTACCCGGACAACCAGAGGTCCGAAAAGCCAGGCCGGAATCGATGATATCGTCCAGCTCGCCACGCGGCAGACCGAAATCGGCCAGCCTGCCCTGCTCATCGAACTTCATCTGATCCACTCGCGCGCCGGCGTAATCGATCAGGTAACGGCCCAGCTGTACACGCCGCCACTGGTCGCGTGGCGTGGCCGGCAGGTGATCCATCAGGGATCCCTGTTCCGGGAAAAAGCAGAACATGTGATTGTGGCCGCCGAGATCAACGATTTTCTGTACCAGCTGCAGTACGTCATACTCGGTCTCGCCCATGCCGACAATGATGTGCACACCAAATTTTTGCGGCCCGAAAACATCTCGCGCATCCAGCAGGATTTCCCAGTATTTATCCCATTAGTGCGGAGACTGGACGCCCTTGCCTCGGGTGCGATCGAAAATCTCCGGTGTGGCGGCATCCATTGCCACGGTGAAAATATCCGATCCTAAATCCTTGAGTCGCTGTACATCCTTGCGCCCCATGGTGGTTGGGTTAGACAGGATGGACACCGGGATAGTGTCCGGGTCGATACGGTCGGTCCACTTTTTAAGCACCGACACCGTATCGTCGTCGGAGTGAGGGTGGGTGATCATCGAAATACACATACGATGGAAGGGGCTGTTTTCACCATCGCTGGCGACCTTATCAACCACTACGTCCATCGGCACCGCCGGCCAGTCCACACGGATAAAATTGCGGTCAGCGTAATCGCGCTCGGCTTCACGGTGCCGGGCCAGACCGCAATAAGCGCAGTTGGCGCGGCAACCCTCGGGATAGGTCAGTAACAGATTCAGGCATCGAGTGCAGGAACAGCGATACATTCTGCCGCTTGTCACACCCAGGGTGATCGCCGCAGCGGTCGACATCTGCACGTAATCCGGAGAGCGCAGGTGCGGGGTCAGAATGTTGTAGTCCGGTCGGTAAACGCCATCGGGTTCGATATCCCGGGACTTCACCGGTGCGCCGTTGCGGAACGCCGTGGGGGTTTTGTCCGGCTTGCGCGGCTCCATCATATCGAAGGGGTTGAAGTCCCCGCCGTTTGCTCCTGTTTCGGCCGGCTGGGCTCCTTCCTGCTTCACACAACTCATAATCGATCTCCTGAAACTATCTGTTGGCTGCTTCTTCGCGTTGTTGTTCAGGCGGCGCAGCTGGTTCGGGCCAGCGTGGCAATGCTCTCGCCCAGCTTGATCGAACAACAGGCATGGGCCTGGTGGAAGGGCCGGCCGATACTGTCGGCCACGGCCACTGCACCGTCAGCCGGAAAGGCGATGCCGTCCAGGCCCGCCATGACGGCATAAGCGTCCGTTACCCTTTTGTGCATCCCGGGCGGGCGGGCGCAGCCCAACAGCACCTGCCGGTCGGGCAGACGGCGCCGGGCTTGGAGAAAAATACGCCCCACATCGCCGGCCTCTGGCGTGACAAAAGTGCCCGGCCTGGCGTAGAACGGCATGATAACAACCAGCACCAGGGCTTGCGTGTTGTGCCGGCTGAGTATGTCCAGGGCATTGGACTCACCGAGAATCCGGCCGTAGTGCAGGCCAATGACGATATGCGGTGAAATCTGCATTGACGTGGCGCACAGGGCGGCCAGTGTCGCTTCGAAGTCTTCCACCGGCCGGTCCAGATGGTAGACCTCGCGAATGGTTTCCTCCGCGCCGATGATGTCGAGCATGGCAACGTCGACCCCTGCTGATTCCATCTCCCTGGCGCCCGCGTCGTCTGTCAATGCGGTATGAATGGCGATACGCAGATGGGGAAAGTCCCGTTTCAGTTTCTCCACCACCGGATAGAAACGCGAGTAACGGATTTCATTGCGTTTGTTGGAGCCACCCGAAAGTAAAAAGCCCTGCAGGTCCTCTGTTTCGATCAGCTGCCGCACCTTCCGCTCGAGCATTTCGGGCTTGATGGCGGGAATCATCGGCTGCAGAATCCTGGCCTCGCAATGATCACACATCAGGGCGCAGCCAGCGGCCGTGATCGAAAAAGCCGGAAAGCTGTTCTTGCCGCAACTTTGCAGCTCGCTACTCTCGTATTCCTTGAAAGTGGGAGTTGAAAATCGCACCATCCTGGACGCGTTGAAAGATGCTTCATGCTCCATCTCTGCAACCAGACGTACATCAAATTCTGCGTCCTCGAACTCTTCGATCTGCTCTATTCTGTCCAGCCAGGTCATGTCGTTTTCATGCCTCTGATCGTCATTTACCCCACTATTAGCCATTTTGAATGATGTCACCGCAAGACGGTTTCCACCAGGTCTTTAATTTCAGGGCGTACCGCTCCGGTATTGGCCGGGTCCGCCAGCGTCGTGATCCAGTCGGCCCTGATATCTTCCTCATCCACCAGATCGCATTCGAGCCTCTGCAGGTAGGCCTGCGCCTGGAGCGGCAACCGGTCGGGAATCGTGCGCTGGCTCAGCCGGCCCCATAGCCCGGTCCAGCAGCGGATGAGCGTCCAGGGATTATAACCACCGCCCCCCAGCACCACGTTGCGCCGGGTCAGTTCAAGCAGCTTTTCTACCGCATTCCACAAGGCCAGGTTGCTGATCTTCAGCCCCGACAAGGGATCGCCGTCCAGTGCATCCGTACCGCAGGTGATGACCAGGGCCTGCGGGCTGAAATCCCGGCCCAGAGGCAGCACGGCGTGCTCCATCAGGTAGTCCAGCTCACTGTCGTTAAATGCCCTCGGTACCGGAAGGTTGCGGGCCGCAATCCCCGCGCGGTCATCGACCGGACCCGAGTGCGGCCAGCGCTTTTCCTCGTGTACGGACAGCGTGAACACACGCGGATCCAGCGCAAAGGCGTCCTGTACGCCGTCACCATGATGGGCGTCCAGGTCCACGTACAAAACCCGGTTCATACCACCCTCGAGCAGGGTCATAATGGCAAATACCGGGTCATTAAAATAGCAAAAACCACTGGCCCGGTCCGGCCGGCCATGGTGCGTTCCGCCCGACGGGTGAAAGGCCGTCTCCCCCTGCAGGGCCCGCTCAGCCGCCAGGATGGAACCGCCGACGGCTGTCGTTGCGCGCTCGAAAAGCCCAGGGAAAATAGGGTTTTCCATGGTTCCAATGCGATATTGGTCGCGTACCTCTTTGGCCACACTGCCCTGTTCTTCGGCTCGCTTCAGCGCCTGCACATAATCCTCGTTGTGAAACCGGATCAGCTGATCCTCGCTGGCGCGCGGGCTATCCAGATACCGATCTTCATCCAGCCAGCCGAGCATGTTGCACAGTTCCATGACGCCAGCGACGCGGGGAATGGACAGGGGGTGATGCGCACCGAATGCGTCATTCCGGTAGACCTGACTGCTGATGAAAACCGCAGGACCCTGGTTCATTGACGACAGCGGCGTCATGTCGCGCTCCTGAATAAGCTGAATTGAAATGATCTGGGTCTCCTGATCGATGTTCTTCTTGCATCATGAGAATTTTCAATAGTATTCGATTTCCCTAATAAATGAAAATTGTATATAATAAATTCACCATTTCTCCCCTTTCAGAGGCGTAAAACCATGTCAGACGAAACCAACGGCGGCGGTGCCATCAATCCGCATACCATGTCCATTATTGTCACCAAGGGCAGTCTGGACTGGGCCTATCCGCCTTTTATTCTGAGCACCACCGCTGCGGCGATGGGACTCGATGTCACGATGTTTTTTACGTTCTACGGCTTACCCCTGCTGCTCAAGGATCTCGACCTGAAGGTCACTTCGCTGGGTAATACGGCAATGAAAATGCCGATGAGGGGGGGGGCACATGGGCATGCCGAACATTGTTTCAGCGATTCCCGGTGTCGACCGCATGGCTTCAATCATGATGAAGAACCTGATCAAGAAAAAAGGGGTTGCCTCCATTCCCGAACTACGGGAAATGGCGGTAGAGGCAGACGTCCGCCTGATCGCCTGCCAGATGACGATGGACCTGTTCGAATACGATCTGGGCGACATGATCGACGGCATTGAAATTGGCGGCGCGGCAACCTACATCGAAGTGGCCACGCAATCCCACATCAATCTTTTCATCTAATTTCAATAAACAGGAATAGTTAAATGGCAGATCAAGTACTAGACGCAAAAGGACTGAATTGTCCTCTCCCGATTCTCAAGGCAAAGAAAGCCCTGAAGGATGTACCAGCCGGCGGAACGCTGGAAATCCTGGCGACCGACCCCGGTTCCGTAGCTGATTTCCAGGCTTTTTGCCGCACCACCGGAAATGAGTATGTAGAACAAAGCGAAGAAGGCGGAGTTTACAAATTCCTGCTGCGCAAGAAAGCGTAAATCTGCTCTACCCTCCAACCCGGCCGGTCATGTACCGGCCGGGTTTTTTGCAGAAAGTCTGACTTAGAACCTCCAGCCGTAGCTGACTTCCAGTTCAAACTGGTGCATTTCGAAGGTGACGTTCTGGGTCGGATCGAAGTTTTGCGGTCCCGTCACATCCACATTTGGCGCGTACATCACCGCAACATTCAACTCACGGTCCGGAGAGGTGGCCAGGGTGAAGCCCGCTGTTAAGTGATGTTCCATCACGCCGGGCGCCAGGATGTTGAATGACATCTGGTCTTCCGGAATGGGCTGTTCGCCGTAGCTGTAACCAAAGCGCCAGGTCCAGTCTTCATTGTTCGACCAGGCCAGCCCGCCCTTGAAAACGGTCATGTCTTCCCAACCGAAACCGCCGCCGTTATCACCACCCAGGCAATAACTTGGATCCATGCCGCCCATCTGCGTCATGGGACAGTCGGTAAAAAGAACCTGGATCGGGTTGCCAACCGAACCGATATCGCTGTACCAGATATGCTCGATATCGAAACTCAGCGACACGGCGTCGCTGGCCTTGAAGGTCAGGCCAATTTTGAAATCGGCCGGAATATCCATGTCGCCCTGATCTGCGAACAAGTCGGCATAGTCATCGAATTCGGTCATGTAGATTTTGCTCTGGTATGAGACGCCAAAACTGACCCGCTCTGAAAGCGTTGCATGCAGGCCGACCTTCAGGCCGCCGCCGAAGGCCCAGTCTGTTCCGTTGTTCGACAGGTTCTGCGGCATGTCGCAGAACGGCATGTTGGCGGGGTTGAAGCTGAGCGCACAGGTTTCTGTCAGGGGGGCGAAGGTGCCCACGCCGTTGGCCTTGAACATCTGCGCCACCAGCACGGGGGCGATACCCAGTGACACGTTTTCGTTGATCTTTTTTGCCCAGGTGATGTCCAGGAAAGCCTGGCTGAAATTCACACCCGCTTTTCCCGCGCCATAGGTACCCTCAAAGGTCGTTGGAACGCCATCCCCGTCATGATCAAAAGTTGCCGTGCCACCCTTCCAGTCGGTGTTCATGCCGCCACGGCCGTAGAAGGAAAGCGCCCAGGCGCTGTCATTATCCAGTTGCCAGCTTTTGGAAATATGCGGAATGACAAAATAATTGCTTCCGCTCTTGATGTTGTTGGGACCGATTGTAATTCGGCCACCCGTCCCGGGGGGATATTCAGGAGGAGGTGCGGTGGTCTGATACTTACGCGTCGGGCTAAACAGGGCGGCACCAATAACCAGCTGATCACCGACAAAAGGCGCGACCGCTGGATTGTTGGTGACATCGATAGCGTCTTCGGGCATCGCAATGCCGGCGCCGGCCATGGCCTTGTTCTTGGTTCCGGTTCCATGCGTGAAGTAGCCGTTGGTGGCAAACGCACTTCCAGCTGCGAATAAGCCCACTACGACAGACGCCGTTGTGAAACATAAAGTAAATCTTCTCATTGAAGCCTCCGTTAACTGTGTATTCATGCTTTTAATTTAAGCTATTCTAATATAGAACTCATTGATATCACTAGCTGGTGTCAACAAAGTATTTGATCCGGATCATCTATTCGACCGGAAATAGGATGAAAAAGGGGAGTAAAGAGGAATCAGCCGGCCAGGCGTACTTCAGCTTCGCTGCAATAGATCTCGTGCATCAACTGCACCATTCGGGCAGCCTCCTGGCTGGCGATGGCGTAGTAAATGGTCTGGGCTTCACGGCGGGTGGTCACCAGGTTTTCTTTTCTCATGCGCGCCAGGTGCTGGGAAAGAGGGGATTGTGGAATATCCAGAAGACGTGCCAGCTCACCCACGGATTTCTCACCGGAACTCAGATGACACAGCACCATCAGGCGATCCTTGTGCCCAAGGGTCTTCATCAGCTCGCTGGCTTTCGAGGCCGCTGCAGCCATGCGCCTGGGGTCAATGGGCGACTCTTCTTTGACGGATTCTGTTGCTGAATTCAAAATTGTCTTCCAGTTCCAATAGAAATGCTTGCTTCGCTAGTGTACTGCATCGTAATTAATGGCACTTGCAGCCACAGGTAGCCTCTGAAATTACCATTAATTACGATGCAGTACGCTAGTGCCGAATTTGCCGAATTGTAACCTGATTTTCGCCATTCTGTAATCTTCATCTTGTTTCAGACAGGGCCTGCATCATCCCGCAAGGCCTTGTTTGAGAGCAGCCTGAGCCGCCTGGCCGCTCAGGAAACGGTAGTATCCGAATCGTTGTGACTTTCCGGCCGGAGTCTGGTGGTTTTCCTGCTGCTGTTCCAGCAGGCTGAAATTCGGACCCAGCTCCTTTCCCAGGCCGATTTCGTCGTATTGCACGATGTCCAGACCACTGCATTTTGACGGGCCATCGATGGCGAAGGCGGCGATCACGGCCTGCCCGGCCGGGCGCAATGCCTTGCGCATTGCCTGCACATAGGCTTTTCGATCTTTTTCCCGCGTTAAAAAATGAAACATGGCCCGATCGTGCCACAAGGCATAAGGCCGGTCTGCGATGAATCGGGTGATATCCTGCTCGATCCACTCAATTCGCGAAGCATCGTCGCCCAGGCGTTGCCGGCCCTTGCCCAGCGCCGCGGCGGAAATGTCCAGTACCGTGAGATCCCGGTAGCCCTTTTTCAGCAGGCAGTCAGCGAGCACCGAGGCGCCACCACCAACGTCGATAATCGCGTCATCGAAGCCGACACCGGAGTTCCGGATCATGGCCAGAGAAATTGCCGGATATTCCTGATACCAGCTAAGTTCCCCGCTGCGCCGTGCGGCGTAGGTGCTTTCCCAGTGCTCTTTCCTGTCCATCACGGCGGTCCCTGAACCTCAATATAAAAACCTTGTCGTGCTCATGATTGCCCCGCAATGCTAACGCAGGTTTGACCCAAATCAGGCGAAACTGATATTTATTAGAAAAATTGAATGTTCAAGCCGCCGACAGATTCATTTTCATCTAAGCTGGCAGAACGTATCAATGTGACGAGGAATAATGATGAATATGAAGTTTTTCCCTGTACTGTTCATATCACTGTTTCTGGCGACCAACGCCGCGGCAGAATCCGCCTATCAGCCCTTCGTTCTGGCCTCGGTTAATGAAACCGGCTTGGATGAACAAACCGGGGCCACCGTTTCCGCGCTCGAGCGAGCCGGTTTTACCATTGCCGGCCAGTATTCCCCGCTCGAGGACAGTAATGTGATCGTGGTGACCAGCCCGAACCTGAAAGCTGTGGCAGCCCTGTCAGAGCGCGGCGGCTATGGCGCCGGTCAGCGGGTTTCCGTTTCACTGCGGGATGGTAAAACCGAGGTGGCTTTCATTAGCCCGCTATATATACAACATGCCTATCGGCTGGAGGGCGATCTGCTAAGCGTATATGACCAGTTAACCAAGGCACTGGGCTATGTGGAAGATTTTGGTGCAGAAAAGAAGATGACTGCCAAAAAGCTGGCGAAATACCATTACATGGTGGCCATGCAGCGTTTTGACGACCCGTCGGAGCTGGGCGGCTTCGAGAGTCACGAAGCCGCCCTCGCCGCGGTGGAAAACGGCCTGGCGGTCGAGGGTGATCCGCTGACATTGATCTACCGGATCGACATTCCGGGTAAAGACCAGACCGTATTTGGCGTTGGAATGAAGGCAACCAGTGACGAAGAGGCCGAAATTGACATCGACGCGGTACACCAGATGGCCATCGTGGATTATGAAGGCCACAGTAAAGCAGCCTATTTTCCATACGAAGTCCTGGTCAATGGTAATGAGGTAGAGGCGCTGCACATGCGTTTTCGCTTGGCGGTACATTTCCCGGATTTGAGTATGATGGGAGCACACGGTTTCACCAAGCTGATGTCATCGCCTGGCGCAACGGAAGACGCACTGGAAGCCATGGTCGCAACAGACTGAGTGTGATTAAAGGAAACGCCATGATTCGTCGATATCCATCCCTATTCCTGGCCAGTTGCCTGGCGCTGGTTCTGCCGCTGATGGCAGCAGCAGGTGATCCGCTGTGGATCGATGTGCGCAGTGATTCCGAATACAGCGAAGAGCACGTAGAGCAAGCCATCAATATCCCCTATACGGAGATTGCCGCCGGCGTTGCGGAACTCGGCACCGAAAAAGATGCTGTCATCTACCTCTATTGCCGCAGTGGCCGCCGCTCAGGTATCGCGAAAGAGACGCTGGACGGCATGGGTTTTACCCGCGTGGTCAACATCGGCGGAATAGATGATGCATTGAAGAAAGCTGGCCACGGAACCGGTAACTGATCCCTGTTTTGATTCTCCATCATGGACAGACACTCTGGCCTTATTGCTGACCGCCTGGTTAGCCCGCATATTGCATGAGTTTCGCTTCGCTTTACTCGATTCTTGAATCAAAGCAATTGCATGAAGGGTTAATTCAGGGTTATTAGATAGCACAAAGTGTACCGCTGCCGGTTTGTCGCCTGATTTCACGGCACATCCCGGCTGATCCCGCTTGAACCATAGCTATTGCTATGCTTCGGCGCGCGATCAACCAGGCTGCACTCGTGAAATCAACCGACAATTCCGGCAACTCATGCAATATGCGGGTCAGGTGCTCCAAGTGGAAATTCCGTCACTGAGCAAGATCCTGCCGTCACAGATAGAAGAGCTGGTGGTGCGGCCCCGGTAAAAGAAAATTGCCGCTCCTGCATTCAGAGCAAATCGGCGATTTTTCGGTTGAAGGGTGTCCTGAGATAGGCCACACCGTTTTTTTCGGCGGCCGGCGCCTCGCCAGCCTGGATGTTGACCTGCAGAGAAGGCAAGATCAACCGCGGCAGGCCGAGCTGTGCGTCCCGGGCGGTGCGCATGGCTACAAACTCATCACACGTGGTTTCTGCACTGAAGTGAATGTTGCCGCCACGGGATTCATCCACCGTAATCTGGCAGACAGGCTGATTTCCCGCCTTGGGATAGTCGTGGCACAGGAACACCCGGGTTGCGCCGGGCAGTTGGTAGATCTTGCTGATCGAGTCGTACAACTGGCCGGCATCGCCTCCGGGAAAATCACAACGCGCCGTACCAAACGAAGGCGAAAACAGGGTGTCACCAATAAACGCCGCATCTTCCACCAGATAGGTGACGCTGTCATTGGTGTGGCCCGGTGTTTCAATCACCTGGATTTCCAGCGCTCCCAGTTTGATGCGGTCCCCTTCCTCCAGCAGGCGGTCGAACTGACTTCCGTCGGTGGCCAATCCGGTCATGTTGAACACCCGGGCAAAGGTCTTCTGCACCGAACGGATTCCTTTTCCGCAGGCGATCCGGGCGCCGTTACGCCGGCGAATTTCACCCGCCGCAGTCAGGTGGTCAGCGTGTGCATGCGTTTCCAGTACCCAGTCGATCTGCAGATTTTTCTGCTCCGCATCAGCCAACACCCGGTCGATAAATTCACTGTCAACCATGCCGCTGACCGGGTTGAAGACCCACACAGGGTCGATAATCGCTGCGATATTATGAGTCGTGTCGCTCAGGAGGTAGGTCCAGGTACCTGAGTCATTTTCGTAATATGGGGTAATTTCCATGGTCACCGGCCCGCCCTCTCATTACATCAGTAAATTCTTAATAAGGTGTTTGTAATTTAGATGATTTGCAAATAGAATTCCAGTATCAAATGATGAAACAAGCACACAGGGCGTGGTGAGTATGGACTTCGTTACCATGCAGCAAAATGCGGCAGACGCTGTGAACCTTTTGAAAGGCCTGGCCAACGAAAGCAGGCTGATGATCATGTGTGTTCTGGCCGAAGGCGAAGTGTCCGTTGGGCAGCTCAATAGCCGAATCAAACTGAGCCAGTCGGCCTTGTCCCAACACCTGGCGGTTCTGCGCGAACAGGGCCTGGTCAAAACCAGGCGAGAAAGCCAAACCATATACTACCGTCTGGCTGAAACACCCGCGATGAATGTCATCGAACTGCTGCACGACGTCTACTGCGAAGCTTGAATATAGCCCTCCAATTACCCTGGTAGGTCGGCTCTGGCTTGTCCAGGATATCTATTTGCCGATGCAGAAGCTGGCGAAGATTTCACCCAACAAGTCATCGGGCAGGAACTCACCGGTAATTTCACCCAGGGAACGCTGAGCCAGCCGCAGCTCTTCGGCCAGCAACTCCCCGGCCTGGCTTTCCTGTAGCTGATCTCGCCCGCTGGCTAGATGGTGCTGAGCCCTGTTCAGCGCATCAATGTGTCTCTGGCGTGCTGAAAAGCTGCCTTGCGCGTGATCGGCCGCCCCTACCACCTCTCGTATCCTGGATCGTAGCTGCTCAATGCCCTGCCCTGTTTTAGCCGATATCCACAGATCCGGCATCACGCCGCCCTGCTCTTTTTGCTTACGATACGATTCGGCGCCCAAATCGACCTTGTTGGCGATGCGGATACAGCCGACATTCGGAGGCAGTTCGAGCGCGAGGTCGTCATGCTCATCAAGCGGCGCCGTGACGTCTTCCACCAGTAATGCCAGGTCCGCTGATTCCAGCGCCAGGCGTGCACGTCTGACACCTTCGGCTTCGATCCGGTCACTGGTTTCACGAATTCCGGCGGTATCCGCCAGGTGTACCGGTATCCCGTCCAGCTCAATCTGTTCACGCAGCACATCGCGGGTCGTACCGGGAATTTCTGTCACAATGGCGCTGTCCTGGCCTGATAATGCGTTGAGAAGGCTGGACTTTCCGGTGTTGGGACGGCCAATGATGGCCAACACGATGCCGTCGCGCAAAAGCCGCCCCTGTCGCGCCTCCTGAAGTAGTTCGGTGAGTTGCCGGCGTGCCTTATCCAGGCGCTGCAACACATCGCTCTCCGCCAGGAAGTCGATTTCTTCGTCCGGAAAATCAATGGCCGCCTCAACGAAAACCCGCAACTGGGTCAGGCTTGTCTGCAGGCCGTTGATCTGCCCTGAAAACACCCCCTGAAGGCTGCGTTGCGCTGCTCTTGCAGCAGCGTCCGTACTGGACTCGATCAGGTCGGCAATCGCTTCTGCCTGGGCCAGGTCCAACTTGTCATTCAAAAAAGCGCGCTCTGAGAACTCACCCGGGCGTGCTGCCCGCGCGCCGAGATCCAGTATTCTCTGCATGATCTGTTGCAGCACAAAGGGGCCGCCGTGACCCTGCAATTCCAGGACGTCTTCGCCGGTAAAGGAGGCCGGCCCGGGAAAATAGAGAACAATACCGGAATCAATGGTTTCGCCGGAATCAGCGGGGAAATTCGCCAGGGTCGCGTACCTGGGCTGTGGTAAGTGGCCCAGCATGTGCTCTGCTATCTCCTGCACACGAGGCCCGGAGACACGCACGATTCCCAGGCCGCCGGCGCCAGGTGGGGTGGCAATGGCGCAGATCGTATCGTTAACTGATTCCAGCTCAGTGCTCATTGTGGTTACACACCAGTACTCGGCTTTTTGAGACCCGGCCGGGGAATGGTTCGGG
>PVMS01063407.1_pt1 | contig 21367 bp, 19 predicted proteins | sample 1853461 | NCBI WGS metagenome assembly PVMS01 (sample SAMN08582032, study PRJNA380276) | Marine sediment metagenome, whole genome shotgun sequencing project. | isolation source: ocean sediment barecode stripped | collected 2017 | reverse complement strand
TGTCATCGGGCGTCTCCGACACCCACGGCATGAAAGCGATCCGTCGCGAGGTGGTCGCGGAGATCGCTCCCCAGGTCCGGTCGACCCAGGACCTCTTCGACACCGAACTGGTGGTTCGAGCCGAACGTGCCGGCTACCGGATCGTGGAGGTGCCTGCGCTGGTCGAGGAGAAACGCGCGACTCGCGACTCGCGACTCGCGACTCAGGAGCCGGTTGATCCTCCATACGCCTCTCAGGGTGCGGGGGACGCGGGTCACGAGGTGGGCGTTCGTCGCGCGTTTCTCCTCGACCAGTGCAGGCACTTCCACGATCCGGTAGCCGGCACGTTCGGCTCGAACCACCAGTTCGGTATCGAAGAGGTCCTGGGTCGACCGGACCTGGGGAGCGATCTCCGCGACCACCTCGCGACGGATCGCTTTCATGCCGTGGGTGTCGGAGACGCCCGATGACAGGCCGAAGCGCAGGATCTGGTTGAACGACCAGGTCGCGAATCTCCGGAACCACCCGCGCTGATCTTCGGCACCTGGGGCACGTTTCGAAGCGAGCACGATATCGGCCGAATCCGCATGCTCGAGAACCGATGTCAGGAAATCGCTCGAGAAGTAGTCGATGTCGAAGTTGACGAGCCAGTCTCCCGAGGACTGAATGAATCCGTCGCGCATCGCTGCGCCGTAGTCGGGTTCCGGCAGCTCGAGCAGATCGAGATTCGCGTGGCGTTCCATCTGGGTGCGAACTGCGTCCGCCGTCCCGTCGGTTGAGCCGTTCTCGGCGACGAGCACCGTCACGGCAGCAGGGACCGACGCCACCTCGGCGAACAGCTCGTCGAGCGCGTCGGGCAGGTAGTCGGCTTCGTTGTGAACGGGGATGACGACAGAGATGGTCGTCCGGCTTTCGGTCATCGGTCCCGGGAGTGTAGGGAGCAGCTGCGCTCAGCATCCGGTGGGAACGCACGAGGTCGTAGAATCCCGCTCATGACGCTCTCACCGATATTCAAGGCGTACGACGTTCGCGGGCTCGTACCCGACCAACTCGACCCGGGAAGGGCAGAACGCATCGGCGTGGGTTTTGCCGAGTTCGCGGGGGCACCGACCATCGCGGTGGGAAGGGACTGCCGGGTGTCTTCGCCCGACCTCGCGGAAGCACTGATCGAAGGCATCACCGGTCGGGGGGTCGACGTCATCGATCTCGGCGAGATCTCCACCGACATGCTCTACTTCGCTTCCGGCGCCTACGACCTGCCCGGTGTGGTGGTGACCGCATCGCACAATCCCCCTGAGTGGAACGGGATGAAGTTCTGCCTGTCCGGAGCTGCCCCGGTCGGTCGCGAGACCGGTCTCACCGATATCGAGCGGATCGCTTCCGACGTGCCGGACGATCGTCGAAGCGCCGGTGCCGTTGAGCAGAGGGACGTGCGCTCTGCCTACGTGGATCACGTCTTCGGGATCGTCGACGCTGCCGCTTTCCGACCGCTTCGGGTCGCGGCCGACGGCGGGAACGGGATGGCGGGTGTCGTGCTTTCCCAGGTCTTCGATCGGATCCCCGCCGAACTGCTCGGCCTCTACCTCGAGCCGGACGGCACGTTCCCGAACCATCCTGCAGACCCCCTCCGTCCCGAGAACCTCGTCGATCTCCTCGCCTTGATGGAGGACGAGAGGCCCGATCTCGGTGTGGCCTTCGACGGCGATGCGGATCGGGCGTTTTTCATCGACGATCTCGGCGTGCCGCTGCCGGGGAGCACGACGACCGCGATCATCGCCGACTGGTTCCTCGAACGGGAGCCCGGCGCCACCGTCGTCCACAACCTCATCTGTTCGAAAGCGGTACCGGAGAGGATCACCGCGGCGGGCGGGAAGCCGGTTCGGACCCGGGTCGGCCACTCGTACATCAAACAGGTCATGAAGGAGACCGGGGCCGTGTTCGGCGGTGAGCACTCCGGCCACTACTACTTTCGTGACAACTACCGGGCCGATTCCGGCATTCTCGCGATGCTCGTCCTGATGCAGGTGTTGTCCGAGGACGGCCGCTCGCTCTCGCAGCTCCGCGCCGACTACGAGCCGTATGCCGGATCCGGCGAGATCAACTTCGTCGTGGCCGATCAGGAGGCCACGACCGCAGCGGTCGCGGCCTCGTTCCCGGACGCGACCATCGATCATCTCGACGGGCTCACCGTGGACCTCGGCGACCGATGGTTCAACGTTCGCCCGTCGAACACAGAGCCGAAGCTCCGGCTCAACGCAGAGGCTCCCGATCCCGAAGCGGTCGACGAACTCGTCGCCAGGGTCGGTGCCGTCATCCAGGAGGGATCGTGACCAACCACCTCGTCTCACCGGATCTCCTCGAGATCATGCAGTGTCCGGCATGCGCCGGTGAGCTGCGCGAGCGGCTCGAGCCGCCTGCCCTCGTCTGCCAGACGTGCGGGCTCCAGTACCCCGTGCGTGACGGCATCCCCGTGATGCTCGTCGACGAAGCAACGCCGTCCGAGGAAACTCCGTCTGAGGAGACCTCATGACCATGATGGACCGCGTTCTCGAGTTGCCCCAGCAACTCGCATGGGGGAGGAGTGTCACTGTGGGCGACCTCCCCAGAGATCGTGCCGTGATCCTGCTCGGGATGGGCGGATCGGCGATGGCAGGATCGGTCGGGATGTTGGCCGCACGACGGCAACGCCCGATGGTCGTCCACCGCTCGTACGGTTTGCCGCCCTGGGCGGCGACGAGCGATCCGCTCGTGATCGCGGTCTCCTATTCCGGGAACACCGAGGAGGTGTTGTCGGGAGTCGAAGAGGCACTCGACCTCGGTTTGGAGATCGTGGGGATCGCGTCCGGGGGAGTGCTCTCGGAGATCGCTGCCGAGCGCGGCTTCACGTTCGTGACCGTCCCCGGGGGGATGCAGCCGCGGGCGGGAGTCGGATACCAGGCGGCGGCGGTGACGCGGGTCCTCGAGGCGGCCGGAGCAGTGGATGACGCTGATGGCCTGCTCGACGAAGCAGCCGGCGTCCTCGGCGATCTGCTCGGCGGCGGCGAAGGCGCGGCGGTGGGGCTCGGTCGGGACATCGCAGTCGCGCTTGAAGGGCGACTCCCCATCATCTATGGAGGTGTCGGGCTCGGATCCCTTGCCGCGTACCGGTGGAAGACACAGTTCAACGAGAACACCAAGGCGCCCGCATATGCCGGCGAGATTCCCGAGCTCGACCACAACGAACTCGAGGGATGGACCGGCGACAGCGAGTTCGTCGCGAACCGGGTGGGTCTCGTCTATCTGCGCGACGCGGATGACCATCCCCGCATCGTCAGGAGGATCGATCTCACCGAGCAGGTTCTCGAGACGCTCGCTCCTCAGGCCGGATCCGTGCGATCGCAGGGCACGGGTGCTCTGTCGCGATTCTTCAGTTTGGCCGTCGTGGGCGACGTGGCGTCGGTCGCGATGGCTGAGACGACCGGTGTCGACGCTACCCCGGTCCCGACGTTGGAACGATTCAAGGACATGTTGAGAGAGGACGGATAGTGGACTACGACATCGCCGACCCGACCCTGGCCGACGAAGGCCGCCGCAGAATGGCATGGGCGGCCCGCAGGATGCCTGTGCTCGCCTCGATCACGGAGCGGTTCGAGAAGGAGAAGCCGCTCGAGGGCATCAGGATCGCCGCGTGCATGCATGTGACGACCGAGACCGCGAACCTGATGCTGGCTCTTCGCACCGGGGGAGCGTCGGTCGCTCTCTGTGCATCGAATCCTCTTTCGACACAGGACGATGTGGCCGCCGCGTTGGTCGAGGAAGGGATCCCGACGTTCGCGGTGCGGCGCGAGGACGACGCCACCTTCTACCGGCACATCAACGCCATTCTGGACACCGAGCCCCATCTGGTCTTCGACGACGGTGCCGATACCACCACCGTCCTCCACAAGGACCGAACCGAATTGCCGATCCTCGGCGGTCTCGAAGAGACGACGACCGGTGTCCTCCGATTGCGCGCCATGGCCGCCGACGGCGTCCTGCGATACCCGGTGGTCGCCGTAAACGACTCGGATACCAAACATCTGTTCGACAACCGCCACGGTACCGGCCAGTCCTCGCTCGACGGGATCCTGCGAGCGTCGAACATCCTGTTCGCCGGACGCACAGTGGTGGTGGCAGGATTCGGCGACTGCGGTTGGGGGATCGCCCGCCGCGCTTCGGGTCTCGGGGCGAACGTCGTGGTGATCGAGGTCGACCCGATCCGGGCTCTCTCGGCGGCGATGGAGGGGTACCGGGTGATGACCACCGCAGATGCAGCTCCGGTCGGCGATGTCTTCATCACCGCCACCGGAGACCTTCATGTGTTCCGGGGAGAACATTTCGGCGTCATGAAGGATTCGGTCATCCTCGCCAATGCCGGACACTTCGACGTCGAACTCGATCTGAAGGAACTCGACGACATGGCCGTCGCGCGGCGAGAGTTGCGCGACAACCTCGAAGAGTATGAACTCGCCGACGGCCGCCGGATCGTCGTCGTAGCCGAGGGCCGTCTCGTGAACCTCGGGGCCGCCGAGGGACATCCCGCCGACGTGATGGACATGTCGTTCGCGGATCAGGCGCTCGCCGCGGAGTGGCTCATCGAGAAGGGAGAGAGCTTGCCTCCCGACGTGTACACGCTGCCTCGCGAACTCGACGAAGAGGTAGCCCGATTGAAGCTCGAGGCGATGGGTGCCGGTCTCGAGCGATTGACCGATGAGCAGAGTGACTACCTCAACTCCTGGGAGGAAGGCACCTAGACGAAGCGCGGATAAGTGAGGGTCGCGAGTCGCGAGTCGCGAGTCGGAAGCGCGGGTTCCGTTTCCTCCCCCGCGGGCGAAGCGAATGTTAGGTGGATCCGGCTCGCTTTGGGGCCGGAGACGGAGGTGGCCGAGGGCAGCGAGGAAGCGAAGGTGAGGTCAACCGCCCCGGTCGGCGACGGAGGGGGACACCTGGTAGCCCGAGCAGAACGAGGTCGCAGTGGACGCCCACGGTCGGCACAGCCACGGGAGCCCCTACCAATCCCCTATCGGCGCGTCCGCCTGACACCCCGCTCGACGAGGGCGGTTCGCTTCCAGCCGTGCGATCGCCGTTCGGTTCCTGTCACAGTGGCGGCGTACGGTCGCCGGCATGATCTGTCTCGCGTGCCGAGGGTTCACATTCGATGTGCTTTGTCGCGACTGCTCGGCGGGGTTCTCGCGGGCGTTCGAATCGACGCTCGGAGACGATCTGCGGGCCATCGCACCGTTCCAGCATCGGGGCACGGCGCGAAAGCTCGTCCATGTGCTCAAGTACCAGGGTGTCGTTGCCGCGGCTGAACCGCTCGTCACCGCCATGGCGGACCTCGCGCCTCCGAACATCCCGGCGCTCGTTCCGGTACCGCGGTCGGCCGCACGAGCGATCCGATACGGAATCGATCCTGCCGTCGTGCTCGCTCGCGGCGTCGGGTTCCTCACCGGGATCCCGGTGATCGACGCACTGCGCGCCCCTCTGTGGTGGAAACACCATGCGGTTCGCGGTCGCGCCGACCGCCGGTGGGTGCCGTTTCGCCGGCGCCGTGATGTTCCACCCGGTGCGGCGCTCGTGGACGATGTGCTCACCACCGGGTCCACGATCCTGGCCGCACGGAGCGCGCTCAAAGGACTTCCTACCCTTGCGCTCACAGCCACCACCGCGGGTAGGATGCGATCAGGAAACGGCCACCCGGCCATGGAGGCGAAGTGACGGCATCGCCGTCCGGCACCAAGCGATGTACGAGTCGACTGGGCTTGCCTTCGCGTCGAACGACCTCCCCGCGAGCCATCTTGATGGTTCCGTCGCGCGGTGGTGAACCGGGGGGCCGACCCACGTCGAGCTCACGGAAGGAGCATCGGTGAACGTTCTGATCCAGGGTAGGAACATGACCGTCAGCGACGACCTGCGCCAGATCGCGGAGGATCGCATCGAGCGGTCGGAGCGGATCTTCGACGGACGAGCCAACGTCGACGTGGAGTTCACGGAGAAGTTCAACCCGAGTCGCTCGGACGGCCGCTTCAAGGTCGAGATCACGAGCAATGTCGCCGGTCATTTCGTTCGCGGTGAAGCCGATGCCGTCGATGCGCGCTCGGCGCTCGATTCGGCCGCGGACAAATACGAGCGCCAGTTGCGTCGCCTCAAGGAGCGGATGATCCAGCGCAGCCGAACTCGGGACCACAAGGCAGTCGACGTCGTCATCGAATCGACCGATGAGCAGCCCGACCAGGGTCGCGCCGTGGTGCGGACGAAGCAGTTCGCGATGCGGCCCATGGCGACGGACGAGGCGATCCTGCAGATGGAGATGCTCGGTCACGACTTCTTTTTCTTCTTCAACGCCGATAGCGGCAAGTACTCGGTGGTCTACAGCCGCCGCGACGGCGACATGGGCCTGATCGAACCGGAGTGACCGACTCGCGACTCGTGGGTCGCGACTCGCGACTCGCCAAACAGCCTCGTTCAAGAATCCTCGGCTTCCCCGTAGTATCCACACCACATGTCACTCTTCAGCAAGGTCCTCCGTATCGGCGAGGGCAAACGCCTCAAGGAACTCCAGGAACTCGTTGAACGCGTGAACGCGCTCGAACCCGAGATGGAGACGCTCACCGACGACGAGCTGCGGATCAAGACCGGGGAGTTCAGGGAACGGGTGGCTGCCGGCGAATCGCTCGACGACATCGAGGGCGAAGCCTTCGCCGTGGTCCGGGAGGCGGCGAAACGGACGCTTGGGCAGCGCCATTTCGACGTCCAGATCGTCGGAGCCGGGGCGCTGCACCGGGGCATGATCGCCGAGATGAAGACGGGAGAGGGCAAGACGCTCGTTTCGACCATGCCGTCGTATCTCAACGCCCTTGGGGGCGGTGGCGTCCACCTCGTGACGGTGAACGATTACCTAGCGAAACGCGATGCCGAGTGGATGGGAAGGATCCATCGATTCCTCGGGCTCGAGGTGGGTTTGATCCAAGCGGACATGCTCCCCGCAGAGCGGAGACCCGCCTACGCGGCCGACATCACCTACGGCACGAACAACGAGTTCGGTTTCGACTACCTACGCGACAACATGGCGATGCGGCCCGAGGACATGGTGCAGCGGGGCCATGCCTTCTCGATCGTGGACGAGGTGGATTCGATCCTCGTCGACGAAGCCCGCACACCGCTGATCATCAGCGGTCGGGTCGGGGAAACCGGGAAGTGGTACCGCGAGTTCGCCAGGATCGCCGAGCGCCTCCGGCGTGACCAGGACTACGAGGTCGACGAGAAGAAACGTCAGGTCATGGTCACCGAAGACGGCGTTGCCAAGGTCGAACAGGTCCTCGGTGTCGAGAACATGTACGACTTCGCCAACGTGGATTTCATCCACCATCTCGATGTTGCGCTCAAGGCCAAGGCGCTGTACCAACACGATGTCGACTACCTGATCCGCAACGGCGAGGTGATGATCGTCGACGAGTTCACCGGTCGCGTGCTCGAGGGACGTCGCTACTCCGAAGGCCTCCATCAGGCGATCGAGGCGAAAGAGGGTGTCCGGATCAAGGAAGAGAACCAGACCCTCGCCACGATCACGCTGCAGAACTACTTCCGCATGTACGACAAGCTGAGCGGGATGACCGGGACGGCCAAGACGGAGGCAGGCGAGTTCGCCGAGATCTACGGTCTCGAGGTTCTCGAGGCGCCGACGAACAAACCGATCAAGAGAGCCGATGAACCGGATCTCGTCTACATCGATGAGGACCACAAGTTCCTCGCCGTTGCCGATGACATCGCCGAACGACACGAGGCCGGACAACCGATTCTCGTCGGTACCGTCTCGATCGAGAAGTCGGAACGGCTTGCATCCCTCCTCCAGAGGCGGGGGATTCCCCACGAGGTGCTGAACGCCAAGCAGCATGAGCGAGAGGCCCACATCATCGCTCAGGCCGGTCAACGCGGTGCACTGACCGTGGCGACGAACATGGCCGGCCGGGGGGTCGACATCATGCTCGGCGGTAACCCGGAAGAGCTCGCCCAGACGGAGGTGGCGAAGAAAGGCATCCTCGAGGGTGAAGCGGGGTATGACGACGCGTACGCGCACGCGTTCGAGCGTTTCCAGGTCGAGACGGAAGCCGAGAAACAGGCGCTCCTCGACCTCGGCGGCCTCTATGTGCTCGGCACCGAACGTCACGAGTCGCGGCGAATCGACAACCAGCTTCGCGGCCGTTCCGGACGTCAGGGTGACCCCGGAGAGTCCCGATTCTACCTGTCGCTGCAGGACGACCTGATGCGGAGATTCGCCAACGAGCGGGTGGCTTCGATCATGTCCCGGCTCAAGATCCCCCCCGATGTCCCCATCGAGCACAAGATGGTCACGAAGGCGATCGAGCGAGCCCAGACCCAGGTCGAGTCACAGAACTTCGAGATCCGCAAAAACGTGCTGAAGTACGACGAGGTGATGAACACCCAGCGGGTGATCGTCTACAAGTGGCGTAATCAGATCCTCCACGGTGAGAAAACCGAGGAGCTTCTCGCCGACTGGCGTACCGAAGTCATCGAGTACGAAGTCGCAGCCATGACCGAAGGACTCGACCCGTACGACTGGGACTGGGAGGACTTCGTTGCCCGGATGGGCGCTATCTACCCGACGCAACTCGGCCGGGACTCCTTCCACGCCCCCGACAGCTTGACCGAACAGGAGGTAGCCGACAGGTTCCTCGCCGAGGCCGACGCCGCGTATGAGGAGCGTGAGGAGGCATTTGGTGAGGATCTCATGCGACATCTCGAACGGACCGTGGTGTTGTCGATCATCGACAACAAATGGAGAGAGCACCTCGCCGAGATGGATTACCTGCGTTCCGGTATCGGACTGCGCGCCATGGGTCAGCGCGATCCTCTCGTCGAGTACCAGCGTGAAGCCTTTTCCTTCTTCGAGGACCTCGTCAATTCGGTGAAACACGACGCGACCCGGTACATGTTCCATGTCGACGTCGTACAGAAAGAGGAGGAACCGAAGCCGGTCCAGGTGACGACGTCGTCGGCGAAGACGGTGGCCCAGCTCAAAGGTCGCCAGGTGACGCGAGACGGCGACAAGATCGGCCGGAACGCCCCCTGCCCGTGCGGCTCGGACAAGAAGTACAAACGATGCCACGGCGCGCCGGGTGCGGAGCCGCTGGCGGCGAGCTGATCGCCGGATTCTCGTTGGGCAGTGCCCGCGGCCATAATCGGCATCATGGACCGGAAGCTCGCTCGATACTGCGCAGCGCGCGGATCACTCGAAAGGTCGCGTCATGAACGAACAGAAGCAGTCCCGATTCGAGAACACCGACTGGGGTGCGGTTGCCACCGGGGTTGCCGACTGGACGAATCCTCTCCTCTCCTCAGCCGGCGGTCCCCTGGAGGCCGTCGCCATGGCCGGTTCTTTCGAACCGTCGCTGATGCCGCGCACCTCGATGCAACAGGGCATCATGACCGGTCTCGCGGGCTTGACGGCGCGCTCGACGGCCGCGCTCATCGAGAAGGCAACCCATCGGCTCGTTCCCGCCGGCGCGGGGCTCCCCGCCAAACTGACCGCACGGGCGATCCTGGGCGGTGTCGGTACCGGCCTGGCGATGATCAAACGCGAACCCGACGAATCGCTGTGGCGCGCCGGGGCACGCAGCGCCGGCTACCTCATGGCCTGGTCGGCTGCCGGAGGGGCCGTTCACGACACCTCCACCGCGATCACGGCCTCCGCGCAAGGCCGCGGCGCGGTCCGTGCCGGGATCGCCTCCGCCGCGGTCACCGGAGGGTTGCTCGCCTGGTCGGCGAAGAACCTCAAGGAGCGCAAATCGGTGATCAAACGTTGGCCGGTCGAACAGAAGAACGAATTGCCGATGGCTGTCGGCATCGGATACGTCGTCTACGCGGCCGGCGCCGGGCTCGGCAAGGCTTTCGTCGCCTCTGAGCGAGGGATCGTCGGGTACCTCGGTCCCGGTTACCCGAAGAAGGTGCTCGGGAGAGCCGTCAATGCCGGGATCTGGGTCGGGGGAGCCGTTGTGCTCTACAACACCTTGGTACGATTCGTCGGGCGCTCCAACGAGAAGGTGGAGCCCGCCTATGCGACCCCGCCGGCGTCACCGCTGCTCTCGGGAAGTCCGGAGAGCAAGTCGCCATTCGTGGAACTCGGTCTGCAGGGGCGGCGCTACGTCACCGACGTCGTGACGCCCGGTCTCATCGAGGAGGTCACCGGCGAGCCAGCGATCGCGGCACCGATCCGAGTGTTCGTCGGCTTCAACTCGGAACCGATGTACTCGATGGGTCGAACCGAGATGGCGATGACCGAACTCGAGCGCACCGGAGCCTTCGACCGCAGCTATCTGCTGCTCGTTTCGCCTACGGGCACCGGTTGGGTCGATCAGACGATGATCGAAAGCACCGAGCTCCTCACTCGCGGGGACGTCGCAACCTGTGTTGTGCAGTATGCCAAGTCGCCGTCGTTCCTCGCCGCGCAGCAGGTGCCGCTCGGCCGTCACCAGTTCCGTGCGCTGTTGTGGAGCGTCAAGCAGCGCCTCGCCGAGCGCGCTCCCGAGGATCGTCCGAAGGTTTTCGTCTTCGGCGAGAGCCTGGGGGCCTGGTCCAGCTCCGACACTCTCATGTATCAGGGCATCGACGGCTTCGACCACTACGGCATCGACAAGGCGCTGTGGGTCGGTCTCCCCGGGCTGGCCAAGTGGTCGCGCAACGGAATGGCCCACGGCGCGAGCGACCTGGTTCCCGAGGGCACCGTCGGGGTGTTCGATCGGCATGAGGAGCTTGCCGCGTTGAGCACCGAGGAGCGTTCCAGGCTTCGTGTCATCATCCTGAGTCACGACAACGATCCGATCGCGAACATGTCCCCGGACACGCTCGTGAAGAAGCCGGACTGGCTCGGCGAGCCGCGCGGGCGGGGTGTTCCCGAGGACATGGACTGGGTGCCGGCGCTCACCGGCATGCAGGTCATGATCGACGCCATGAACGCCATGGTGACGGTTCCCGGCAAGTTCGGCTCGTTCGGGCATGACTACCGCGCCGACATGGCCCGCTTCGTCAAAGACGCTTTCGAATTGGACGACATGACCGACGACCAGGTCGAGGCGATCGAAGAGACGCTGGTCCAACTCGACCTGGACCGATCAGAACGGATCAAGGCGGCGAAGGCCGAGGACGCGCCGCTTCCACCGCAGTACAAGGACTACGCCGAGGCAGGTGAACTCCCGACGTCCGTCGCCGGTGTGCCGCTGGTCGCCAAGCGGACGCCCGGGGCGCATTGGATCAAGGCGCTCTTCGGTGAGAAACGGAAGGAGAACCTGGGCGAACCCGCCGACCTCCAATGAGGCGCGACGACTGATAACCTCACGACTTCATGGAAACTGCAGACCTTCGCGCTCTCCTCAAGGATCTCCGCTCCCGGCTCGACGATGCCCGGAGGTTCCTTTGACATCGCCGGTAAAGAAGCAGAGCTCGTCGAGCTGAAGGAGCGCGCTTCGGCCCCTGATCTGTGGAACGACCAGGAGCGCGCCCTCGAAGTCACCCGCCGCCTGGCTCGTCATGAGCAGTCGATCCAGTTGGTTGCCGACCTGGACGCATCGCTCGAGGACGCCGAGGTGCTGCTGGAACTCGCGGCAGAGGAGAGCGACGAATCTGCGATCGCGGAGGTTCTGGAGGAGATCGCCGCTGTCGAGACGACGCTGGCACGCCTCGAGCGGGAAACCCTGTTCTTCGGTGAATACGACGACCGCACCGCCATCGTGACCTTGCACGCCGGGGCCGGCGGCGTGGATGCACAGGATTGGGCCGAGATGCTGTTCCGGATGTACACCCGGTACCTGGAGCGATCGGATCTCCATTTCCGGATCGATGAGTACCAACCCGGAGATGAGGCTGGTATCAAGTCGGCGATCATCACCGTCGAAGGCGACCATGCCTACGGCACGTTCGAGGGTGAGCGCGGCGTTCATCGTCTCGTTCGGATCAGTCCCTTCGATGCGAACGCCAGACGGCACACGTCGTTCGTCGGCGTCGATGTGGTGCCCGAGGTCGACGTGGCCGAAGTTGAGATCAACCAGGACGACCTCAAGATCGAGACGTTCCGTTCCCAGGGTGCCGGCGGTCAGCATGTGAACGTGACGGACTCCGCGGTGAGGATCACACACCTGCCGTCGGGAGTTGTGGTCTCGTGCCAGGCAGAACGCTCGCAGATCCAGAATCGGGCCCGGGCGATGCAGATCTTGGCCGCCCGGCTCGCCGAACGGGCGCGGGAGGACCAGAAAGACGAGATCGATGCGATTCGGGGCGAGCAGTCCGAAGCTGCCTGGGGTCGCCAGATCCGCAGCTATGTGATGCAGCCGTACCAGATGGCCAAGGATCTGAGGACGAGCCTCGAGATCGGCAACGTGCAGGGGGTCCTGGACGGAAACCTGGACCCGTTCGTCGATTCGTATCTCCAGTGGCGGCGCCGCCGGGCCGGCTAGGAACCCGTCGACCGACATGGACGGTCGGGGGGCGCCGGAGGCGGGCTCATCGTCCCGAAACACTCACGATTGAGCGCGATCGAGGTTATCGTTCCGCGGCACTTTTGGAGAGAAACGCGCAGTCTGCCGAGGGCTCCAATGATCCGTCTCGAGAACGTCACGAAGACCTACGACGGTGGTGTCGTGGCGCTGAAGGACATCGACATCGACGTCAACAAGGGCGAGTTCGTTTTCCTCGTGGGCCCATCCGGTTCGGGGAAATCCACGTTGATCCGCCTGGTGATGCGCGAGGAGACGCCCACGAGCGGTGAGATCTGGGTTGCCGGGAAACATGCCTCGGCCTTGGCGTCGTGGAAGGTTCCGCATCTGCGGCGGTCGATCGGGACGGTGTTCCAGGACTTCAAGCTCCTACCCAACAAGACCGTGTACGAGAACGTGGCGTTCGCCATGGAGGTCACCGGGAAGAGCCGAGCCGTGATCGGCACACAGGTCCCTCAGGTCCTCAAGCTGGTCGGACTCTCCGCGATGGCCGATCGACGTCCTCGCCAGCTATCCGGCGGAGAGCAGCAGCGGGTTTCGATCGCCCGGGCGTTCGTGAACCGACCGCTCATCGTTCTCGCCGACGAGCCAACGGGCAACCTCGATCCGGCTACGTCCGTCGGGATCATGCGGATCCTCGACCGGATCAACCGTACCGGCACCACGGTGGTGATGGCCACCCACGACCACGCCATCGTCGACGCGATGCGCCGCCGGGTCGTCGAACTCGACCGGGGCCGGGTCGTTCGCGACGAGAGTCGCGGGGTGTACGAGACCATGGAACAGGCTGTGGTCCGGCCGGCTGTCCGGTCCGGATCGTCCGACGATGGGCCACCACCGGAGCCGGATCCCGAAGCGGTTGCAGCTGCGAACGGCGAGATCGCTGCCGACGAGGAGGCTGTTGTCGAAGTGAGCACCCCCGCGGATGAGGCATCTGCCGTCGCGGGGGTTTCTGCGGATGCGGACGAAGCGAAGGACCGTTCGTGACCCATTTCACGTACGTGATCCGGGAGGCCTTCGGCAACATCGGTCGGAATGGCCTCGTTGTGCTCGGTGCCGTGCTCGCCGTGTTCATCTCGCTCACCTTGACCTTCGGCACGCTGGTATTCGGCGAGATCGTCCGTGTGAACACGCTGCAATGGGCCGAGGATGTCCGAGTGATCGCCTACATCCGCGACGACCTCGCCGCCGCCGCGGTCACGGACCTCGAGCAGGAGGTCACCGGGTGGGACGAGGTCGCGGACGTGTCCTTCGTCTCGAAAGCGGATGCTCTCGAAGAGGCCCGGATCCTGCTCTCCAATCAGCCGGCGACGCTCCGGGTCATCGAGGAGAACCCCGACATCGTCCCGGCGTCGCTGCGCGTGCAACCGACGAACCCGGACGACTACTCGGCCATCGTGATCCGACTGGAAGGAACCCCAGGTCTCTTACGGGTCCAGTCCGCGGGGCCTGCGATCGATGCCATGATCGCCCTCCGCGACGGTCTGCGCGTGATGTTCTGGTTGTTGGCGCTCGCCCTCGGGGTTGCTGCGGTTGCGCTCATCGCCAACACGATCCACATGGCGATCTATGCGCGCCGTGAGGAGATCGAGATCATGCGTCTTGTCGGTGCGAGCAACTGGTTCGTCCGAACTCCGTTCCTCATCGAAGGTGCCGCCGAGGGGTTCGTCGGCGGCTTACTTGCCGTTCTGTTCATCGTGATCGCCCAACAACTGGCGGTCGATCGCCTCCACGATCTGCCCCAATGGATCAACGTGGCGGTCCCCGATTCCTTTCTCCTGCAGCAGGGTGCGCTGGTTCTGCTGTTCGGGATGCTTGCCGGTCTGATCGGCAGCGGCCTGAGCTTGACAGTCCATCGATACCTGCGCGCATGATCCGAACCCTCAGAACTCTTACCCTCACCCTCGCCTCCGTGACCGTCCTCCTCCTGGGAGGACTCGCGCCCGCGACCGCGGACGACCTGGACGACGACCTCGATTCGGTGGCCGGGCGCATCGCCGCGTTGAGTGCTCAGATCAGCGATGCGACGGCGCAACGGAGTTCGCTCGCTGCACAGATCAAGGCCACCAAGGTGAAGATGGACGAAACGGTGGCGGCCCGGGAGGATGTGCAGGTCGACATCGTTCGCGTTGAGTCCGATCTCACCGTGAGAGAACGGGTGCTCCACGGTCTCCAGGTTGAACTGACGGAGCAGTACGCGCTGCTTGCCGCGACTCGGGCCGAACTCGAGGCGGTCCGTGACGACGCGATCCGATCCGCTCTGGACTCGTACATGTCGGCGGGCACGCCGATCCCGGTGGTCGCGTTCACTGCGAGCGCGTGGACCGACCTCGCGGTGGGGATCGAATACGAGGAACGTGCGGCCGCGGCGAGCACCGCCGCCGCCGAGCACTTCGTGGACGTCGTCGCCGAAGAGGAGCGGATCAGGGACGATGTCCAGGACCGTGAGGTCGAGGTAGAGGCGGAGTTGGCCCGACTCACGGCCACCGGGATCGCCCTGCAGCGGCTGCGCGCCGACCTCGATGCTCGAAACCGTGACCTGGAGGCGGAGAGGGTCAAGCAGAAGGCGCTCCTCTCCGAGGTCGAAGCGGCGATCGACGAATTCGAGAACGAGATCGGTTCTCTCCAACGGGAACAGGTTTCGATCCGGCGTCTCATCGCGGCACGGGCGGCTCCGCCCCCGCCCCCGGCTCCAGCTCCGCCCGCTCCGACTCCGGCAGCGAAAGCCGCAGATGCCGCGGGGGGCCCGGCGACGACCGCCCCCGCTGCGGCTCCGGCAACCACCACCACGACCGCCGCCCCGGCGCGGTCGGGGCTCGTGCGACCCGTTCCCGGTGCCGTCACCTCGGGTTACGGCCCTCGGATCCATCCGATCTACGGCAACGAGCGGCTCCACACGGGATGGGACATGAACGGCGCCATGGGATCGCCGATCGTGGCCGCGGCGTCGGGTACGGTCATCTTCGCCGGGGTGAAGGGCGGTTACGGCAACACGATGATGATCGACCACGGCGGTGGAATGGTCACGCTGTACGCCCACCAGTCACAGTTCGCCGTCGGCTACGGCCAGCAGGTTTCCGCCGGCCAGGTGATCGGCTATGTGGGGTCGACCGGTGATTCGACCGGGCCACACCTCCACTTCGAGGTCCGGATCAACGGGACCCCGGTGAATCCCTCCCGGTACCTCTAACCTGCCGGTCATGTCAGAGGGTCGCAAAGTCGTCGCAACGAATCGGCGCGCTCGCCACAACTACGACATCGTCGACATCTTCGAAGCCGGCATCGTGCTGCGAGGTTCGGAGGTGAAGAGTCTGCGGGCCGGCCAGGTGCAGCTCAAAGATGCCTACGCCACCATCCGGAACGGTGAGCTGTGGCTCGAGAACGCCCACATCGCCCCGTACAGCTTCGCCAGCGGAGGCGGTCACGATCCGGAGCGACCCCGCAAGTTGCTCTTGCATCGCCGTGAGATCGACCGCCTCATCGGCAAGGTCAACGAGCAGGGCCTCACGCTCATCCCGCTCCAGGTTTACTTCACGAGCGGCAAAGCGAAGGTCGAACTGGCACTCGCCAAAGGACGCCGCACCTACGACAAGCGCCGCAAGCTGGCAGAACGTGAACAGCGCCGCGAGATGGACCGAGCAACCCGGCACCGTTGACCTCGCTGACCTCGCTGCGCTCGGGGTATTGCGTATTACGTACTACGACACCCGCCGAGGGCCGGATGTCAGGGTTTCCGGGCGATGACTCGGGCTTCGTGGCGGTTGTCGCCGAACCAGCCTTCTGTGGCGAAGAGCACGTCGAGAGGGTCCACCAGCGCTTCCGCCTCACCCGGTTCGAGGAGATACGGGCGAGGGGGTCGCTCGTGACGTTCCAGGTTGCGCTCGGTGGCGATGGAGAAGGCCAGGAGCCCGCGCGGGGCGAGGCGATCGATGAATCGGGGGAAGAGATCCCGCTGGAGGTAGTGCACCATCAGGATCAGGTCCCACGGTCCCGCCGGCAAGGGCTCGGCTGTGAGATCGGCCACGATCGTGTCGATGCGGAACCCTCTCGCTTTCGCAGTGTCACGTACGACCCCGACGGCAACGGGTGAGATGTCGAGGAGGGTGGTGTGCCAGCCTCGCTCGGCGAGCCACAGGCTGTTACGACCCGCTCCTCCGGCGACGTCGAACGCTCTTCCCGGAGCTTCCAGCCGTGGTTCCAGGTCGTCGACAACGAACGATGCAGGTGTCGCCGGGGCAGGCTGACCCCGGTAGCGCTCGTCCCACCGATGGCCAGGACCGGTCACGCGTAGCTCAGGCCGCCAGATCCTCGAGTTGACCGGCGATCGCCTCGACCTGCTCGATCGGCAAGAGGCCGGCGGTGCGGAACAGAACCGTGCCATCCCCGTCGGTGACGACCCAGAACGGGAAGGCGGATACCCCGAACTGTGATGACATCGTGAGGTCGTCGTCGACGAGTGTCGGAAACGGGAGCTGGAGGTCGTCGAGGTACGGCTCGAGCGGGTTACCTCGGCTCGGATCGATCGAGGTGGTCACGCTGACGACTTCGACGTTCTCGAAGGAGTCCGCGTTCGCCGTCCACCACGCTGAGACTCCGGGGAGCTCTTCTTGACAGTACGGGCACCAATGCGCCCAGATGAGCCAGAGTCGAGCGGTGCCGTCTGCCGGGTCGACGTCGAGCGCGGATTGCGTGTAGTACTCGTCGCCGGCGACGTTCCCCAGATGGACACCCACGGCAGTGTCCTCCTGGCCTTGCTCGAAGCGGGGAAGCGACCCGGTCGGCACTGCGGCCGCCGAAGGGGTACCGGAGGCCAGCGACGAGTTGGCGGCCGCGGCTTCGAACTCGGCGACCTGGGTCCCCACCTGTTCCACCGATCCCTCGACGCGGGCGACGTCTCCGGACAGATTGGATACCGCGCCTTCGAGACTCTCGACCTGGGCGGATGTACTGTTCGTCGAGATCACGATGTAGGCCTGCATCCCGAGGATGGCGATGAGTGCGACGGATCCCAGCACGACGAGAACCTTCGGCAGGACCGTGTGAGAGGAAGCGGTTTCCTGGTGATCTGTTGCGGCAGTGTCTGCTGCGGACGGAGGTGGAGTCGTCGCCGGGGACGGCTCCGGCGTCGTCGGATCAGCCGATGTCTCATCCTCGACTGCGGGTTTCGGCTCGTCCGGGTGTGCGTCGTGTTCCATGGCGAGCAGGCTATCGCTGCCGACGCGGTACAGGTGGGTGGGGAACGAGATGTCGCGCGGAGACGTTACGATAGAGGTGACAACGCAAACAGCGTTGCCTCGAACGGGGGTGACCTGGTTTCGACCGTGAGGGTTGATGCGTCGGAAGCGAGCCGAGGTCCCCGGATCCTCGTAAAAGAGCCGGGAAACAACCACAAGTGCCGACGAACCTGTCGCACTCGCTGCCTAAATAGGCAGCGTGTCCACCCGGAGGGTGCCTGCCTCGCCGGGATCGGGCATCGCAATGCAGGATGCCCCCGCCGGGATGTCAGGACCGGAGGGTCAAGCCAACTCTGACTAGGGCCCGAGAGAAACTGCCGATGGCGTCTCCCGGGTTCCGACAGCTCGCTGTCGGCTGCGCCCGGAGATGCCGGCGCAGAAACCTCAGGGGACGGGGGTTCGATTCCCCCCACCTCCACGGTGGACCCCGGCAGAAATGCCGGGGTCCACGTCATGTCGGATCCGGACTCACTCAACCCGCGTCGCTGGAGGTCGCCCACAGGTTCAGCCCTCCTTCGCGGGCGAAGCGGTCGATCTCTTCGATCTCGTCGGCGCTGAACTCGAGGTTGTCCAGTGCCCCGAGGCTGTTTTCGATCTGGGACCAGCGACTGGCACCGATCAGGGCGGTGGTGATCCGCGGATCTCGCAAGACCCAGGCGACCGCCATCTGCGCCAGGGTCTGTCCCCGGCGACCGGCGATCGAGTTGAGAGCCCGGAGGTTGGCCAGGTTCTCATCGGACAGGTAATCCGTGCGCAGCGAGGCGTTGTCTGCAGCCCGCGACCCTTCGGGGACCCCATCGAGGTACTTATCCGTCAACATCCCCTGCGCCAGCGGCGAGAACGCGATACACCCGATCCCCTCGTGATCGAGCACCTCGAGCAACTCTTCTTCTATCCACCGGTTCAACATGGAGTACGAGGGTTGATGGATCAGGCAGGGTGTGCCCAGGTCGCGCAGGATCGCTGCGGCTTCCCGGGTTTTCTGCGCGCTGTAGGAGGAGATCCCGACGTAGAGCGCTTTGCCGTGGCGCACCGCCGTGTCGAGGGCGCCCATGGTCTCTTCGAGCGGTGTCGTCGGATCGAAGCGGTGTGAGTAGAAGATGTCGACGTAGTCCACGCCCATCCGCGCCAGGCTCTGATCCAAACTGGTCAGGAGGTACTTGCGGGACCCACCGCCCTGGCCGTAGGGACCGGGCCACATGTCGTACCCAGCCTTGGTCGAGATGATCAACTCGTCACGATACGGCGACAGGTCAGCGCGCAGGATCCGCCCGAAACTCTCCTCTGCCGATCCGTAGGGTGGGCCGTAGTTGTTGGCGAGATCGAAGTGAGTGATGCCGTGATCGAACGAGCGCAGGATCATCTCGCGTGCACTCTCGATGGGGGTATCACCGCCGAAGTTCCACCACAGCCCGAGTGAGATCTTGGGCAGGTCGAGGCCACTGCGGCCCGAACGAGCGAACGGCATCCGTTCGTAGCGGTCGTCGTCTGCTCGGTACATCGTGTTGTTCCTCCTCGGGAGCAGGGTGACTCGTGCGTCGGCGGTGCCGACGCACCCGACCGATCCTAGGGTGCACGTCTGCCTCCGAGGAGCATCGATGAGCGAACCCAAAGTCGTTGCCGAAGATGTCGTGCGCCACTTCGGCGACGTCAAGGCTCTCGATGGAGTGAGCCTGACGATCGAGCCGGGAACGATCTACGGCCTGCTCGGACCCAACGGAGCCGGCAAGACGACCCTCATCCGGGTTCTCACGACGCTCCTCAAGCCGGACTCGGGTACCGCGCTGGTTTCGGGTGTCGATGTGGTGGCGCATCCCCATCGGGCCCGCAAGGTGCTCGGCCTCGCGGGCCAGAACGCCGCGGTCGATGAGTTCCTCACCGGGCGGGAGAATCTCGAGATGGTCGGCAACCTCTACCACCTTCCCTCGCGGGAGGTGAAGGAGCGGGCCGCGGACGTGCTCGACCGGATCCATCTCAACGAGGCCGGCGACCGCCAGGTCGGCACGTACTCGGGGGGAATGCGACGTCGCCTGGACCTAGCGGCGAGTCTGGTCGGCCGTCCGGAGGTGCTGTTCCTGGATGAGCCGACCACGGGTCTCGATCCTCGGAACCGTCTCGAGATGTGGGGGCTGATCCAGGAACTGGTCGACGCCGGGACGACGGTCATGCTCACCACGCAGTACCTCGAGGAGGCAGATCGCCTCGCCGGTCGCGTCGGAGTCATCGACCATGGGCGGCTCATCACCGAGGGAACGCCCGCCGAGCTCAAAGCGAAGCTGGCCGGTGACGTCATCGACATCGTCGTGTCCGCAGATCAAAGGGACCAAACCGCGCGTGTGCTCGAAGAGGTCGTCGGCGACGAAGCGGCATGGGACGAGACCGCGCTGCGATTCACGATCCCGGCTCGCGATGGTGCCCGGACCCTCACGGAGGTGGTCCTTCGGCTCGACAAGGCGGCGATCGTCCCCGACGACCTCGCTCTGCACCGGCCCAGTCTCGACGACGTGTTCCTGTCGCTCACCGGCCATCCCACACAAGGCGATGTCGCAGATACCGAGGCGCAATCCGAAGGCGAACGCAGCGGAAGGACGGAGCGATGACCACCATGATCAGAACCGCGGCCGAAGGGGTCGGGTCGCAGATGCGCGACACGCGTGTGATCGTGAAGCGCAATCTCCTCCGCATCATTCGCCTCCCGCAACTCCTGTTCTTCTCGTCGGTCCAGCCGATCATCTTCCTGTTGCTGTTCACCTACGTCTTCGGCGGCGCCATCACCCGGGGCACCGACCTCTCGTATATCGATTACCTGTTGCCCGGCGTCATCGTGCAGACCGCTCTCTTCGGAGCGACGCAGACGGCGATCGGCCTCACCGAGGATCTTTCGGCAGGGGTGATCGATCGTTTCCGTTCGCTTCCCATGGCCCGATCAGCGGTCCTTGCAGGAAGGACCACAGCCGACCTCGTGCGCAACGCGGCCGTCACGGTGATCATGCTGACCGTCGGCGTGATCATCGGATTCCGGCTGGGCGGTACGTTCCTCGAAGGTGCCCTGGGTGTCGTGATCGCACTGCTCTTCGGATTCTCGTTCTCGTGGGTGATGGCCGCTCTCGGGCTCTCGGTCAAGAACGCCGAGGCGGCGCAAACGGCGTCCTTCGTGATCGTGTTCCCGCTTGTCTTCGCGAGCTCGGTGTTCGTCCCCACCCAGACGATGCCCGGCTGGCTTCAAGGTTTCGCCGCCAACCAGCCGGTCTCGGTGATCGCCGACACGGTGCGCGCCCTGCTGGGCGGTCTGCCGGTGGGAAACCTGGTGTGGGAATCGCTGGCCTGGATCGCGGTGATCCTCGCCGTCTTCTTCCCGCTGGGTGTTCACCTGTACCGCAGAGCGGTCAGCACGTAGCCGCGGGCCGGCGGTCCCGGCCGACGGCGCCATCGGGATTCCCCTCCGAAGCACGGCCTGTTGCACTATCGTGGGCCCCGAGGGGGCCGTAGGTCCAGGGAACCAACGGTCCAGGGAAGGCGACGACAAGGAGATGTCATGGGGGAATTGACGCGCGGCCGTTCAGGTCGTTTCGTACTGTTGGCGATGGTGCTGGGGTTGGTGGTCGCGTTGGCGATCATCGTGCCGCCGGG
>PVMS01002740.1_pt1 | contig 21371 bp, 56 predicted proteins | sample 1853461 | NCBI WGS metagenome assembly PVMS01 (sample SAMN08582032, study PRJNA380276) | Marine sediment metagenome, whole genome shotgun sequencing project. | isolation source: ocean sediment barecode stripped | collected 2017 | reverse complement strand
GCGTCAACTTTGCCGCCTAGTTTGGTGTTTGCATTTAGCTTTAATGCTATTTCTTGCATTCTTGCTTCTGCATTAGCTTTTAATTCAGCTAAATTGTACTCATAAATAGTTGTAATAAATAGATCTTGCTGGAATGAATCCCAGCCAATGCGTCGAGTAAATTGTTCAGACGGCGTACTCTCGCCTTCTGCTATATAGGCATCATTAACCTCTGTTATTACTTCATCGACTAAGTCACTGCGTAACGAACTAATACGCCCGTCCTCGTATGTCTCGCGCATAAATACAGTATAACCCAAATCATCAAGAAGTGGCTCTATATCATCGCGGAAATCATTAAGATAAGTAGTGCTCATGATACCCTGTCATTAAAAAATCTATTTGTATCATCGTTTGCATTTTCTTCTTCTTCAATCGCTTCATCAGTCATAAAGTCAGCCTTAGTAAGTAAAGCCTCATATTGTTCTTCTTGTGCCAACCATTTTTTACACTTTATAGCCCATTCATCCATGTTATAGTTAACATTGGTATTGAGTGGTGCAGGTGTTGATTTAATCAGTGTAGTAGCTACGCGAGCCGACACATGGTATACTAGAACTTCCTTAACAATATCACTTACTTCATCTTCAGGTTTTAAATCAGCCTCAAGTACTCCGAGTGTACGCCATAGATATTCGTATTTAACATCACCTTTAACTAAGAATGTATTATCACCATCAGGGTTATTAACGGTAACAACGCCAGCCTTAGCAACCTTTTCTTTAACGGTTGAATCATCATAGTCATTCTGGTTTGTTATAGTGGACATTATGCAACCTTAAGTGATAGTTTATACTCTTTTACGAAATCATCTAGAAAGCCATCTATAAGCTTCTTAGCGTGTTGTTGCCAGTTATTTAATATGAACGGATCACCTTTGTATCCTGGATGCAATATCTTTTTTCCAAAGAAAGATTCCCCATTAGACAACACTTGTTTGTTTTTTACCTTTATTTCAAAAGGCTCATAACCATCATAAACAGCTGCCGCATAAGGCACAACATCGGTATCTATAAAAACATGGCCAAGTTTGCCTTGTAGCTCACTGGTAACATGGTTTTCCATCCACTTACTACGACTAATGAAACTATGGTTCTTTTTAGATAACCCCTCAAGTTCATCTAACATATTCTGAAAAGCATTATTATAAATACGCTTCAACGTCGATGTATCACCGATGTTTTTAGCAAACTTAATCATTTGCTTAACGTCTATTTTAATGCTATCAGCCATAATCAGGAAGACTCCGAGAAGGAGCCTTATTTTTTACCTTTGAGTTCTTCGATATCTGCTTTCATATCTAGAATAGCAGTCCAAACGCGCCCAAACTCTTTCATTAGACTGTACGGTGTAATACTTCCAAATCTACGAAAACCCCAATAGAATTTATCAGCAATTTTTTTACCAACCTTCTCTACTTTAACTTCTTCTTTTTTAACTTCTTTTTCGGCATCAGCATCGGCCTGTGCTTTCGCTTCAGCTTCTTTATTAACCTTGGCTTCAGCTTCAGTTTTTTCGTCAGCCTCTTTCTTTGCCACTAATTCAGCCTGTGCTTTCGCTTCAGCTTCTTTCTTTTTATCTTCTTCAGATTGAACTTTTGCCATGATAATTCCTTTATAAGGGGGCTATTAACCCCCTATAATTAACTTACGTATACAATGTATGCGTTTACAGTTTTTGCTACTTCGTCTGTAGTGGTAGTTACAAGAATCTTGAACCACATATCAGTTGTTTCGCGAGGTGGGATATATTTTACTAAATCGTCACCCGTAACAATTGCACCAGCCGCCGCAGTGAATAAGCCACCAGCTACAGTTGCGTAAGATCCTGCTTCAGTACTAGAAGATTGAATCTCGAATGTTACATCAGCACCAAGTGTTCCGCCAGTTTCAACTACAACTTTAACTTCATTGCGGCCCATTGGATTACCCAAACGGAAAGCAGATGATAAAAGAGTTGTTGACGTTGGTAGTGCGTTGGCACGAAAGATTTTGTCTGGCCCTGCGTTTAGATCGTTTTCGTTAAAATCATGATCTTCAGGAGATTTTGAATATACAGTCATTGTATTTCCTTTTTTAAGGGGTTTTTACGCCCCGATTAATAATTAAGCAGTTGCCAGAGCTTCTGTTTCTGAGAAGTTGCGAGATGTAACAATTCTGATTCCGTTCCAGTTAGCAATAACACGATTGAAATCCATATCTGTAGGACTCATCTGTAAAGCTCCACCTTTATACACGTTAAGCGCGTTTAACACTTTAGGGTGCATGTAGAGGTAAGTGTTTGCAGAGTTCGCTCTTGCTCTTTCAAGTACATCATCAATCTCTGACTCAGTAGGAAGGAATTCATAACCATTAGGATTAGATTCATTCTTTGTTAGGTCAATATTACGGATAGTTCCAACGTTACGACCATTAGTCAACTGGAAGCCAAGGTAATTCTTGATTCTCATTGAGTAGCCAGGAATTGTGTTTCCACTTCCATCATCAATATCAATGAGCTGTCCACCACTAAGAGCTTTCATGTCAAAGATTTTACCGTTACCGAGTCCAGTAGGATCGTAAAGACCTTGAGTCTCGCCAGCGCGCCATTTAAGAGCGATGATTGAAAAGTTAATATCGGCAGTTGTAGAGCCCGCAAGAGTTTGATTTCCAACAGATTTAGCAAAAGCATACACAGAGGCAATCCATGATTTCTCTACGTTTGCGCCTGTATCTGTGAGGATCGTAGGTAGTTTACTGTTAAAATATTTAGCTGGGCCGCCTAATTTGAGCGCTTTATCTTCACCAACTGACATTTTACCACCAAGTACAGATAGATCTTTATAGCGACGGTCGCCATTCATGTCAATATGTAGGAGTTCACTGTCAAGGTCAACGACCTGTGCACCAGTTACATCTTTAAGTTCTTCATAAACGTGCTGAATACCATTAGAGGCAGGAGCCATAGGCATCATAGCAAGAATTGGGGACTCTTCTGTGATTGCATCAATAAGATGCTCTTGTTTGGGAGCTTGTGCAATTGCCAGCTCTTTCATGGTAGTTTTTGTAGACATACTTTACCTTTAATTAAATTGATTTTCTAAGTCTTGTAGTGTTGTTTCTCCGAGTGCAACGTCTCCGCCGCCTCCGCCACCTCCACCGCCATCAGCAGGGGCCTTTTTAAATCCGAGATTGTCCGGTAAATTGAGCCATGTCTCTACTTTAGCTTGCAAATTATCCGCCGATATACTGGCAAAGTCTGGATTCTCAAGTAAAAACGATTTAACAATTGTACCCATTTTTTTATCAATGGCATTCGCTTTAGATAGTGCAGGTCTAAGAAGGTCTGTAAAGTCTGCTTTAATTTTCGAATTCTTCAGAGTTTCATTTTCAGTTTTGAAAGTGTCTCGGTCTGTTTTAAGCCCGTCTCTCTCTTCTGTAATGCGCTCTAGATCACTCAAACCTTTTAAGCGTTCGTCATTAGCTGTCTTATCTGCAAGCTCTTTAGCTGTCTTCAATTCGCCTAATTTGGCTTCAAGTTGATCAGCAGGAATGTCTTTCAATCCAAAATGTTCTTTTAAAAGGTTAATTGTGCCAGTCTTCTTCCCTAAATCGGTTTCTAATCCGGTTTTAACGCCAAGTAACTTCTCTAGTTCAGTAGGTTCGCCTCCGCCACCAGATCCGCCAGCATCACCGCCGCCTTCTCCACCTGCATCTGCATCACGCATAATTCTATTAAAAATAGATCTCTTCATTAAATATCCTTTTTTTGATTTATACAGTCACAAACCGTATTTTTGTGCCACTGACACGACAGATTCAACACCACAAGCGTTTTATCCTTATATTAAAATTTACATAGAGGTGTTTTTGAGAGTGTTTTATTTATTAAATACAGTCTTTTGCTCGTCACTTACTTTTTTATTTATTATATTCTTTAATAAACAAACATATGGAGTAACATGGCTTACGGAATAACAGGGAATGATGATAGCACTGATAAGTGTAGACAAATGGCTGAGGATACTAATAGGAGCGTGTCTGGGGTAATACGGCATTTGGTGCTCGAAGAGGATAAGCGCATTAGGGATCGTCGTGGTAACGATTTTGAAACAACAAACCAAGAAAAGGATAACGCATGAATAAAAAAACACAATCAACATTTTACATAGTAATGATGATTATACTGACGCCTATAGGTGTCGGCTGGATTTCAAATATTATCCAGTTAATTAATATCGAGAATTTGTCACTTACAACTACAGTTATTGTAAAGTTTATAGGTGTCATTATGGTTCCGCTAGGGTCTGTAATGGGCGCTATAGGGTGGTTCTAATGGGATTATTTGGAGATTTAATAGACATAGCAACTGCACCAGTAAAAATAGTTGTTGATGTTGTAGAGGTGGCAACTGAGCCAATAGCAGAAGTAGCCAATGAGATTGTAGAGGCGGTAAAGGATGTCACTGACGATTTAAAATAACAATTTCACAGGGAGCTAAACGTTAATCATGTTGGGAAACACGAATTGACACTCCCTTTTTTGAGGATTATATATGAAATCAGGCTGGTTAAAGCGACTGAAAGATATGCTCGACAAGCAAGGCATTAAAACAAGTGCTGAGTTGTTTTTCACTGACGAGCAAGCTCGCGATATGTTAGAGAATCCTCAAATATTTATGACTCCATTATCAAAGATGAGTGACGACCTTATTGATGCATTGAGATACGCTCCAGACATGTCTAATTCAATATTCAGGGCAGACAAGAACAAAGAGATAATATTTATAAGCGCTAATGATCTTTCATGGCAACAAACATACGAAATAGACCCCGACATAACCCCAATACTAGACCGTATCGAGTCACAACAACTAAGTAATCACATTAAATGGATGAGGGAATTGACATGATATCAATACTACAAGATGGAAAGCTGCAAGTGTTTGACTCTGATAAGATAATGGATCACCTAGTAAAGCGGTATATTATTAAGCAAAAAGAGAATGATCACAAATGTAGCCAATTCCAAGATAAAGATTTCACTGGGTATCTGCCAAAATTGAGCTACTTGTTTGATAACGCAAATTCATTACAACAGTTTTTAGATGAACATGGATATATACACAAAAGCAAACTAAAGGAACACAATGCCTAAAACACACTACGCAGTACTAGTAACAGCAACAAGCAAGACAATGAAGATAGACGGTAAAGAGGTCGAGGTAGATCTAACATGGGCGGATGGTCAAACGGGGTGCATACCGGTGTTTACCAATAAGAAGAAGGCTATGAAGCTTGCAGGTGATAAGTATCCTGTTGTATCTATGGAGGCTATGGGATGAGTAGACAGCAACAGGCCGAGGCGTTCGTTTTAAAGGAAGAACTACCAAAGATAAAGGATCAAGAAAATCTATTCGTAGGCACATTATATGGTGCTAATTTATCAATAGAGACGTCTAAAGAAGTGTTATTGTGTGCATTGAGTCACGCACTGAGAGAGCGTCGTGAGCAGCAAGAACGAATCAACAATAGGTTTTTATGAACGATCTAACCAAAAACGCCCTAGATACAGCAATCAAATCCCTGAGCTACAACAGTCAGAGCAGGATCAGTCAAGTCAAGAATCTAGGCGCTGAAATGAAACTGATTGAGCAAAAGACATGTACTCTATCTGCACGGACTAGGGCTGTACTGGTTGAGTTGGCTGATAGAATGGCTATGAATGTTGAGAATAAGGTGTTGTTATGAGTGAATGTACTTGTAATTTATTAGAACACTTGAATAAAGAAGATCATACTTTTAAATGCGGTAATTGTATTGAGAAAATTATAAGTGATAGTCTTGATAAAGTTGAATGCATACCGATAGCGAGAACTACAATTAATCATATGGCTTTCCATAAGATGATTGCAGATATAAGCCTATTGGTTGATGATCTAATATTTGAACAGCAACGCAATCAAGAGACATTTAATGTTAAAAGAAAGGCGACACACAAGTCTATAAAAGATTTGATAATGTGCACCGTTAAACCGGAAATAAACGAGCACCAGAAGGTGAGTTATGAGTGAATCTAAAAAAGTACATGATTGCGTAGTGGATAAGGTGTATGATGAAGTAATAAATGATTATTATAATGATAGTGATCGTGATATTATAAGCTTTAGACAGGCAAAAATCTATAAATCCATAATCCGCCACACCCTAAACATGGCTCTGGAGATATGTAAATGAAAAACTACATAGAATATGATGGTCAAGTACTCCCGCTCGATCACAATGTTGGTGATATCGTTTACATAAAAACAGATGTCAGTCAATCGCCCTGCATGATTACAGGTTATCAATTTAGAGGCACATCTATTGTATATCTTGTATCTCAAGTTGCCAATGAGAATTGCTTTCGTGCGTTTGAGATAAGTAACGAGCCAGACCAATTACTTAAATCGATTTCAAATGATGGAGATAGGTAATGAATAAGCGCATACGTAAGAAGAAGGCGAAACAACTAGACGAATTCGCTACTTTAAGAGCAAAAGAATTCATTGCACTTTGTAATGCTAGGGTTAAGGCTGAAGTATTAATGCATAAGATATTTAGGGTGCATGACAGGAAGTTTTTTCAAGGCTGTGTATCATTAACTCACCAATCATTAAAAGAACATGAGCGCATTGTACCAGCTATCACAAATGAGAGTGTCTTGAGTTGTGACCAACAGGCAGAGCTATTAAATGTAGTATGGATTGATCCTGAGAAATCAGATCTATTTGAAACTATAAATAAACGAATGTCACTCGAAAAAAGAAACGAATTGCTTAATGGGAAATGGGAGGCGCGTGATGAGAGCTAGGCACAAAGGTTTTTTGTTGCACAATTGGTTTATGGAGTCCAAAAAAGAAGAGATTAGGGAGAGCGCAAGAAAGTATCACCGTATGAACCAAATATTGTCGCCTGTTATCAATGGAATTAGGGTGTATTATAAGAATGATCACGCTTTACGAATGGCTTTCTTATACAGAAAAGGCAACGGTATCGCCGTTACGATGGATCAATTTGAACACTGCAAAAAGCTTGGGATAATAGATGGATATTAAACCTCATTAACATAATCAGTGTAAAACTTAGCCTTCCTCAAATCAACAGGCTTAGGCAATACTCCTTTCCAAACTTTATCGACATAAATTTTTCCACGCTTCTCTGTAGCGATTCGAATATGATTAGATAAATCCTTTTCATATTCCGCTTTTGACTTACGTTCAGGTCTCTCTAGTGTGCGCTTAAACTTAACAGAACACGAACAGTGTGTATGGAAGCTCGGCTCTAATGCTTGATTGGTTTGTTGCCACCCTAAATCCTCAACCATTAAACAATATGGACACGGATTTGAACCGCTTGTAATGGATGCAACATATTGTGTATCTGGATTCTGCAAAGCCTTGATCATTTTAGCTTGTGCAACATTATTCAAAGATTCAGTCTGAGCGACGGCCATTGCATGCTGTTCAGCTTTAGCCTTCATAGCTCGCTCAATAGCGTTATCAATTCTGCTCAACCGCCTATCACGAGCACCACCTGTCAACGCCTTATCAGTCTCGATAGCCTTTAATAAATCGCGATATGCTCCACGTAATGAAGGATTAACAGCTTGACCGTCCTTGAATTGTCTCAGTGTCTTTTTCAAATACGCTTCGATATCTGCGATTTTCTTTGATGAATCTGCATAGCCAAAGTTTGCTATTTGCGCTCTGGCTTCTGATACTCTCTTGAATAGCTTTTTATTAATTACTGTTTGCGGTATCTGTTCAGCCTTTGCAATCTCTTTAATTCGCCCGAACTTCTCCTGCACAACCTGTAACTCTTTGGCTGTTTGGCGTATTGTACGACCAGTTCTCAGTGCGTTGTTTATGATTACGCGCTGTTCTTCTAAAGCCTGTGTAGCTCGCCCTCTGATGGCTTGATTAACTGTCTTCTCTTTACCTTTTGCGAGTATCTTACCAATTTTAGGCTCGAACTCGTCAAATGACATTGCACCCAGGTTATCCAGTGATAATGATTCAGAAAATGAGGATAAAGCAATTGTTCTCAATACCTCATCATAGAACTTTGTACTGAAGCTCACATTTAAGGCTGCTTCAGTGAATATTTTGTCTAAATCCTTGAGTGCTGCGGTAAATGTGACATCAGACTCAATCAACTCTCTAAGCGCAACCTTTACCTCATCATACAATTCAACACTTAAGGCTCCAACACCTAGTTGGAGCTTCTCAAGGTTGCTAATTGCGTCTTTACGGGTTGGATATGGCATTGTTATTTAATAATTTCCCAGTCTTTAGCAAGTATATCTGTTTGGCTTGCGTGCCAAGGGCATTTATCACCATTAGGATATTCAATATAAAAATACGGTAATGTCATTTTGCTGTTTTCATCTGGCACCTGTAATTTAACTAGCAAATCTTTACCATTCCACCCAAGGCGCCTTGCAGATGCGCCTTTTTCCAGAAAAACAATAACACTGTCAAAGCCCCATTTTTTATTGCTAAAATCTATGTTTATGTTTATTTTTTCGTTCATAATTATTCCTCATCCTTTATATTGTCAATTACGTTACCATTAGCGTCAACATTTGACAGAGTATTAGTGTTAATCTCAGACTTTGCCTCTGCAATAGCTTCAAGTAATTCCGTATCATTAGGATCCAGCTTCTGATAGAGTGCTTTGAGTAACATGTAATTGATGTTATTCGGCAACCCAATAGCGTTATTGAGCCGTATCTTAGTCTCAACCTCTTCAAGCAATAAATCACCGCTCATAAAGGCGAATTTCTTATTATACAGCACTTTATAGACATATGTAGTACCGGTTAAGAATGCCTTTAGCGCAATATTCATGAACATCATTTCCCAAATCTCAGACATAGAAGCGGTTCGTTTATTCTGCTCAACCATTTGTTCATCGGCCATTTTGCGAGTGTCAGAACTTGCCCCATCGTCTACAGCAGAAGAGGCGTTCATATTACTTAAAATTTGGGATCTAATACGGTCTATTGCTTCAAATAGAGCCTCTACAGCATCACTTGGAGGTGTAACCCATTGTGGAGCATTGAGCCCTACACCGTAAGAAACACCAACATTTACACCGCTTGATTTGGTCTGGCCTGATTTCTGGGGTTTAGTGCCAACATTCTCTACCCAAATAGGGAAAGTGTTATTCTTTAATATCTCATTATGGAATGACTGCATGTTGAGGATTAATGCCTCAGCGGAGTGAATCTTCCTGTCCTTCGAATTAGCAAACAACCATTTCTTTTCAGGTATATTCGTTCTACACTCTACTATAGGCCAATTTTTAAGGTCAGATCTTATTGGCTCCTCTGTGCCGTCGTCACCTTTACCTGGTGAGGTAACACTTGGGGTTCCACTCATTGTTGTATTATACATCTCTATTACGCCACGATTACGGCGGTACACGCGATACTTTTGAACTGCATTTACGCTCTCTACTGGCACTTGAAAAGCGTTAATATCATCCTCTTCAATAGGGAATTTAATATAAACGAGGCTTCCGGTATCGGTTTTGCCATATACGGATAGATCAAGTGGGCTATAAATTGCGCCAAATGGTAAGTCATTACGGCCTATATTCTCAGCATTTGCAGGTAGCTTATCAGCCTTCTCATTATCTGCAATAAGTAAAGTTGTACCCATTACACGCGATAATTTACTATTCCACTCGAAAAAGGCGTTTATATCAGTACCACCCTTATCAATGTCTTGGGAAATTGTATCCATCTCTTTGCTGTAATTATCACTCTCTTCATTGAGTGTAGGCCTTGCAATCTTACCGTCAGCAAATACCTTTTCGACCTGATTATTCACATCGGTATCATAAGTATTATCAGCCGCAACATTACACTTTCTGAGCGCATAGTTGGTTGATCTCTCTTTGGTGAACTTATTTACAGCGGTATTGTCTTTCATTTTGCCAGCAGTAAAGTATGTGTCAAAAGCTCTTTGCCAATCAATAACGGCTTCGCTTCCTGTGTCTAGTGTTGTGTATATTGTTGCCATTTAAACCATCCAATGATCGTGTTCAGTTTCTTCAACGCCCTCATATGGCATACAATCCCATACTTCAACCATTGCAAATGTGTCCATAAAGTCAGGGGAATATTTAAGCGATTCCTTCTGCTTGTCTTTTCCTTCAATCCTGAGCTTACCATCATGATCGACCTTATCGCGTTTCATGACTCTCATCTCCGAAAATAGAATCTTTTTGAGTGTTAGTGTGCCTTTTTTGCGACTTTTAATGTCAAATTCACGATTTGCGACCTCTGGCAAAACGTAATATAGGCCGAAATTAACGGCATCAGCAGACTTGAAATATACCTGATCTTTAAGAGAATTATAGTTTTCTTCGTTGTAAGCTCTCGCATTATTAACAAAAGAATAAGCTCCGACAATAAACCCGTTAATGAACTGGCCAACTCCGTCAGCATCATATGCAATATTACACGGCTCTACGCCATAAGTTGCCGCTAATTTATTAATAAGGGTAATTATTTCCGCACCGTCTGACTTTTCCATTATCTCTATATCAACCAACACTTTACCAGTTGGCTCACATGTACTAGGTATTAATTGACCATCAGGAGTGTATAATCCTTTATCTGAACCGGTAACAAACCCACGCTTCCACACTTTAACTACAAAGCAATCAGCCCCCTGCATGGCTATATCGGCAGTAATAAAAGCGTCACCAATTGGTATAATGTGTGAATTATTGAACATCTGCTCAAATTTCTTATGCTTATATATCTCTTTACCGTCGAGGCGTATTTTCCAGTTACCATCAAGCAACATTCTTTGTTCGTCTTTAGGCAATGACAATAGATTACCTAAATATTCGGGGTTTTTATCTAGTAATTCAGTATTTTCATATACGGAGCCGTTTATGAATGTTATTGATTTTATCAGGTCTTTAGCTGTTACGCGCCCTTTTGCCTTCTCTAAGCTTCTATCAATGTGTTCTTTTGCTTGCTCATAGACTTCAAGAGCCGTGTTACCCCAAACGTAATTACCGCTTATCTGTGTAAAATACCTTAATACTCCAGATCGCTCTTCAATAGGAAACCCGTCTTCACCTATCCACCAATCTATTAAATCAGCAACAAAGCTGTCAGGATCAGGATTACAACCAGCATCCATGTAAGGCTTAACGCCGCATGTACTACGGTTCCTCGATATCATATAGAAGAACATTTTCTTTGTAAAATGCGTCAATTCGTCAAAACCTATAGCTGGTATCTCTGTACCTTGATAGTCCTCTAAATTCTTCTCATGTTGTAAATGACTAAATTTAGAACTCGCACCACTAGGCCAAGTATGAGTAAGCATTGATTTATTGGACTTGGCGCCTAGTAACGGGTATATCTGTTCTGCGGCATCCCATAAGCCACCAGGGTTTCTTATTTGCGGGGTTGTCCTCCTGAGTATAAGAGAATAGAAGTTTTTAACATGCATATGCCTTGTTCTACGCATTAACATAGAAAAAGTTTTTGACGCGCCGGCCGCACCTCCACCAATGGTTATATCAGCTCGACTCTTAAGCATTTTCATCTGGCATCCCGCCATAGGCTTAAATACTCTCTGTGCCATTGGCCTCATCCATTTCCGGTAAATATATTAAAGCCTTTGCTTGGTCGCCACTACCACTTGTATCTTCCTCAAGCTCGCCAGCCATACTAAATATTTTCTCTAAGTCTCTGGCGTTACCTGACTTAATAGCCTCATTAAGACATGACGCAAACGCAAGAACACCCTTATTGTAACCATCAACATCTCCCAACTCAAGAGTGTCAGCGAGATCCTTATCTTTATCTGATAAACCACTATTCAACAACTCAGAACAAAGCTCTCTTATCGCTTTTTTATTACGCTTAGATTCACCAGAAGCAACACCACCTTTCGATGCTATTGCCGAGCGCTCTTCTGGCGTCCTGTCTGCTAAACTTACGAGATTATCACTACTCAATTGCTTGTTTTACCGTTGTTTACCCGTTGTATAGGCATATTATACCTCTAAGATACATTATTTTACAATAAACGCCAAATTACTCTGAGCACTCAACAAATTCTTCACCACTACCATACATTTCAGCATAGCCATCATTCTTAATATCGTAATCATACATGAAGTTATAAGTACCTATTGTATACGAGTCTGAGAATAGCTGATCCACGATAACAGCGCTTACATGCTCATTACTGATAAATGTACTATCGCCCCTTACGCTATCTATTGCAACAACGTATATCTCAGTGCTTTGATTATCATACTCGACTATCGGATCTAAGGTATATATCTCTTTGATGGTTCCGCTATTCCATTTGTCAACCGAGCACCATGCACTTGTAGTACCGTCTCTTGTGATATAGTTTGTTTTTGTGATGCTATCTGCACAGTTAAGCAGTAGTAGTGTTGTTATTATTATTATTAGGTATTTCATTTTTTATCCTTTGTTTATTGTGTTACTTTTTTGTTTACTTTATCTTCCAGTTTCAATAAGTCGCCATATATTACATCATAAGCGCCTTTTGTTTTTTGCAACTTAGACATATGTAAGCACTCTAAAGAAGCACATACAGACCTCAGTATTCCTAAATTTAATGTATCGATATACTCCTGCTCAATCATCCATTCTCTCCCTTGCTCTCAGTCTGTGAGAGTATGTTTTCAGTGATGGATTTAGATATATTACGCAAATCACCATCAGTAAAAAAGTAGTGTTTCAAATCAGCACCCTTAAGTATCTCCACCCCTTCCTCTATCAGCTTCTCTTTCTGTGATTTATTCATTTGGTTGCTCCATTAAATTCACCATCTTTTATTAATTTCATGATTTTATCTGATAACCTTTCGGCGCTAACGTGAAATATATCAACCTTTTCTCTATAATGTCCTAAACAACATTCCCCGGGCCCGTTTGAATATGGATTTGAACAGTAGGGATTGTTACATTCGTATCTGTGGTTATCGCCAATTATTAAATTAATTATTTGTTCTTTCATAATAAGCTCATTTGTTCAACGTTCTGTGATTTTCTAACCACTTCATAGTCAATTGCACAATCTAGAATATGCTTCCCAAGTTTAGGCTGAACACAATTCCTCAGCACCTTATCTCTTCTCTGATCAAAAGAATATCCTGAAATATTAAAACCATGTAGCTCTTGCCATTCTTCAACATTGCCATTTTTAATGTCGGCATCATTTGATTCAAATTGCAATATATTAAAATTCGACCAAAAAGCATGGCGGCCAATTACAACAGATGGCTCAATTAAAAATTGATAATATGGAACAACGTTTTCAACAACAAATTCACCATCAAAATAATGTTTCAAAAATACAATTTCCTCATACAATTTGAAATCTGGAAATATTGGCTTAACTTTATCATTCGGTCGAGAACTCCAATACCGGGCCCGACTGTGTGAAGGACAAGTAATTGAAGACCATATAAAATCAAACTCGCTGTAATGATTCAATAAATAATCATGAGCATCGGCAATGACAACTTTATCACCTGCAAAATGATCTTGATAGAATTTTGCTATCGTTGGGTCAAATTCAACAGCTGTAACTTCATGTTCCGGGCCCCACAGTTTTCGGTTTCCACCAAGTCCAGCATAGAGATTGAGTATTTTCATCCCTCACCCCCTTCATTAAATTTATGCAGACACCGAATTGACCGACCCACCACCTCGTGACCTGCGAAGTTTTGGAGGCCGTTGGTTTTACATTCCTTGTTACAAAACACACTATTAACATAAACACTACAATCTCTTTTGCAAGTGGTAGGAACTAATAATTTATCTGACTCATACTCAACCACCTCATAAGCCTTAATCGAGTTGTCAACAATTTCTTTACAACTGGATTGACAACAGCACGTTTTACAGTACACACGATCACTATTATCAGCGTCGTGATGCTCGACTACAGTATTGCTACTACCACAAAATTTACACTCAGTGGGCTCACACTCAAACAGGCTTTTGATTTCAGGGTGATTGATTAGTTCCTTAATAAAATTATCCACACCTCTAGATATGCCGGCAGGAGGGTAAATGTTTTTTACTATATACTTAAATCTAGTTTCAGTTATCTTAGGCATTATCGGTCTCCATTAATTCAAGAAATTCTTCCATCTGCTTGTGTCGTTTCTCATATTCTTCAAGCGAATTGTACTTTTCAAACATGCCAACCTTTACAGCTATTTTAACAGCCTTAAATAATTTCTCACTTTTAATCATCCATCAGCCTCCATCAATACTTTCCTTATATCCTTCAATTCTCTATCAATTGTAGAACATGAGATCATCTTTGTTGCATTCTTAGACGCACTATCATTATATTTAAGAAGTGAATCTATCAATTTCAAAGCCGTTTCTATTCTAGTATCACTCATACACTCACCGCCCCAATAAAATGCTCATCCTCATCCGACTCAACCTCACCCATAAAGTGATTAAACGCCATCTCACAAAACACGTTCTTCTCTCGCTTGTTTGTTGTTATTCTAATGCTCATTATACCACCACCCCTCTATACTTATTTTTGCGCCAGTATTCGAATAGTTTTCTAGCCTCTTTGGTATCAACTTTGAATAGACATACTGGACAGCCACCCTCAGTAAAGCTACAATCAGCCTTATGATTAGTGCACCCAGAAACTATCTTCTGCGTTAACTCCTTGTGAAGAAGATCAGCCTTAGCTACCCCGTACATATTCGCAGGAACCCGCTTCTTCCTCAACTTCTTTTCCATTTTTAAATTCATCTGTCGATCCCTTTTTGGTATTGTAATTTTAAAAATCCGTATAGTTTTTTATGCATCCTATTATATAGATCTGGTTCATCTGCAACAATGTAGTACCCAGAATCACCGCCATCATAAAGATCGTTACCGCATGGTGGGTCAATAGGGTATCTCTCCAATATTATTGCCCTAGCTTCTGCATTTAAAGCACCATTAAGTGTTAAATATCTTCTACCCCTAGTTGGAGCCTTAAAAACAGTTGTCATTTCAGTTGTTATCATCTGTCGATCCTTTTTAGTGATTACTGGTGTTTCTCGATCTTCTCTTCAATTGCGTCACGTACAAATTTACTGAATGATATACCTAGATTATAAGCCCAGTCTTTGGCCTCATCTTCTAGGTCTGAAGGCATTCTAATGTCTATTCGTTTATCGTTTGGTTTTGGCATTGAAATATCCTTTTCAATTAAAAAATACAGTTTTACAGCATCCATCTACAAATTTTTGCATATCCTCTTCTGTTTTAATACATCCACCATCGGCAACAACCTGTCCGCAATGAGACAACTCTGGAAGGTTGTTTCTATCGGTGCGCAGCTCCCAATTCTCGAAATTTATTTTAGATTTCGGGAATCTAGCGTTAACTGTTCTTTTAAAAATGTGAAATTGTACTCCACCATCATGGTATGCGAGGCTCATATTTTTTGCTATCATCTATCAATCCTTATCGTTTGCTTCTTATCCAAATGTACATACATTGTACGTACATTTCAACATAATTCTTTATAAAGGTGAAAATAAATTACAATCCCGTGGTTTACCACCTGATTCAGCAATATACATCAATGCTCTTTTGCTACTCCCACCAACCAGTCTAACAGCCCCATTAAACTGCTCAATAAGTGGTGTTAAATGCTCTTTATTGGCAAAACGAATCAACCCATTCAGATGTATTCTATCGCCATTAGTAGACTCATAAACAGCGGAGCCGATATGTTTCCATTTGCCACTTAACTTAACGCTACTCATGATTTCCACCCAATCAAAACCAGAAAAACCACCCCCACCAGGAATACAGCTCCCAGCATCGCAATGGTTTTCACTGTTAATTTTACCATTTCTGTTGTTTCGTGGTCGTTGCTCATGTTTGCTCCTCTATATTTATGTTATAAGACATCGACCCGCCGCCTTCAATGTGAGATGTTTCACTTTTGGATCCAGACATTTCATATATTTCAGCAACGCCTCTTATTGCCTCAACAACATCTGTGCAATTCTTTATTTCTATTTCGATTTTTACTCTCACACCTCCCCCTTCTTCTCACGATTAACAATCCCACTCCGCCCAGCATAAGCAGTCAACCGCATAAGTTCATCCTCAGTAAACATATGAGCCTTACCATCCCTTTTAACTTTAAACCGCCCATCGTCGTCTTTCTTAACCGGTATGTTGTTACCAAAGTTCGACCTGTAAAGTATCTTACTGGTACGGCAAAACGAGTAATTGTGATAGTCTCGCAGTAATATCCTGTTTCGGTTGTCTGGATTAGTTTGTCTCATACTTCCTCATCCATTTTCTTCAAATATTTAACAAATCTGACAGTCTTTTCATATGCAACAATGGATAATCCAATAATTACAATCCCAATAATAATACCTATAGTGGTTGAAAGAACTTCCAATATAAATTCACTGCTTATCATACCCTACACCTCCCCTTCTGGAATAACGTTTATTGGGTTCCAGTCTATTTCTCTGTAAGCTCCAGTACTTCTACCATCTTTATGAGTGTAGAAAGTTCCATTAACATAGTATCTAATATACCATTTGTTATCCATGCTTCTGACCCGATACCACCCTTCCTCACGAACACACTCACACTTTTCCACCTCTTTAAAGCATCCCGCGCAGACCTGTATTGTTTTTGGGAGGGTGCGTTTTAACTTGAAACAATCTTCCGTTGAGTCTTTACTGCTCCAGTTACGGAAGTCATAATGTCCATCGCAATCTTCGTCCTGATCTGCAAAAAACATAAACCCATTTTCACCTACATCAAGTAATTTTCCGTTACCGTCTGCAAATTCTATCCCTTCCTCTGGGATCTCCATTCCCTTGTGTGGATATAATTTGGGAACGCCGGAGAAATCCACTTCATTAACAATGTTTTCCATTGTAAATATAGCCACCTCTTTACCTGAGTCAGGCACAGTCTCTTCATTGCAGACGCTGCCATTATTGTATTGTGTAAGTTTAGTTCCTACTGGAAGAATACATATACCATCCGTTAATATCTCTATAGTCTTATTTTTCATTCTGCTGATCCTTTTTGTTGTTAGTCTGTTTCATATTAGTATAAATCCTCTTTTAGCTTCTTCAGAACGTCAAAGCAGTCCTCTACAGAACTAAGGTCTCCAACGTTTTTAATATCATTAAGGTGGTCAAAAGCTTCCGTTACCAAGTCCTCAATTTCGTTTATAATTTCTTCTACCACTTCCTCAACAATCCCTGTTTCAAAGTCAGGTGCATGTTCCTCTATTGGCGCCACTACTTTTGCAATCATTTCTTTTCTATTCATCCTATAAATCCTTTTCGCTGGTAATTTGGTTTATGTTGTTGGTTGGGCTAGATAGTAACGCCTTCAAATTATCAATGCAACAATGAAATTTGTAATTAAGCCCTACTCTTGCGTTCTTATCCCAAAACTTCTGCACAAGATCATCGTGAACACTTGCTATTTTCTCAATTTTGACAAATACTTCTTCACTAACACCCTCACTTGATTGTCGAGCCTCACCAATCTTTATACCCTCTTCAATGCCTTCTTGATAGTCTCCTTTGGGTTCACTTGATTGGCGAGTGTTCCATCTGTGTTTGACTATTTCAAGGCTCTCATTTGCGGCTCTATGCATTAATGTAGGACACTTTGAGCACCCATACCCTTGCTCAAACAACATTGCTTTTCTACCGCAAAATGGACAATCCAATAATTTCTCTTCACTCATACTCATTCCCCTTTCCTAATTAAATCCTTGATATACTCATCTGCTTGGTTGCTGGTGAGTATTTGTTATGGTTGGTTTAATTTTTTTATCAATATTTCAAATTGAGGCTTGTCAATATAGAACTCCTTGAACTCTACCTTCTTCCTTGACCTCTGCAAAGTGTAGCCTCTTGATGCCATATAGAACAGAAACCAATCTACAGCGTAACAATGCCCGTCCACTGGATTAGGCATATTCTTAGCATTCTCAGAGTCACGATAAAGAACATGCATACCTTTTACAATATCTTTTTGGTCGTGAAAATCCCTAAGTGCACAAGGCAGATATTCGCCAGACTCTAACCAGTTTTGTAGTCCTTCACTCATATTATTGACCCTTTTCATTTTCAGGTTTTCTTACCAGAACTACAGCGCCACTATATTTATCTGAGTAGCTACTGTAGACCCTGCACCATTCAGTAGTACCGCAACTATCTACAGCCTTACCAAATCTTTGAAGTAAATAAACAACCACTCCAAATGGTATTAAAAACCAAAAGTAACGCTTAATTTTATTGTTTAATGGTTCCATATTATTTACCTACCAATTCGTTAATTTTATCATCTAATTCTTTACCGCAATACACACTAAAAGCAGTATATTCACCGTAACAATGTGTGCAATTTTTGCAAGCATAACTAGCAACTTTGCACCCTTCACCATGCGGACACATTCTAGGTAATCCAGTGTCGTTGTATATTATCTCGCACCTTTCCTGCATATCTCTTTGACTCATCCTCATTCCTTCCCCTGCCCTATCTGGCTGGTGGTGTGTTGTTGATTTTGGTTAATCTACTGGATGCCCTTTAACGACATATTTAATAAAATCCTCTTCACCTAGATAGTACTTCAAGACAACCGCAAAAGACTCTTTATATTTAGGTTCTTTATCGCAACTTCCAGACATATATTTCTGTATTAAATCTATCACAACAACCTTTAAAACTTCATTGTGATCTATTTTAACCTCTACCTTTAGGCCTTCCATTAACTCTCTATGTGACTCTATTATGCTCATCATATTATTTACCTACCAATTCGTTAATTTGATTTCTGTTTATTCAAGAGGTTAGCAATTATCTTACCCGCCTCTTCCTTATCAATTAATTTCCCTCTAAGACGCTTGAGAGTGGCTTTCTCTTTTAGCTTGATACATAACTCCCTGAGCTTCTTAATCTGCCTTTGTGTGATTTGAGCCATTATCCCTCATGTGCCATTTGATCATGTGATGCACATTTTCCAGAGCAGTAATCATTTGTTTTTCTATCTACAAATTTTTGGTACTTTCCTGTAAACGAATTATGTCTACCATTTTGGAAAATTATTTCAGATCTGATAGATTCTGATGGAGGAGTTATTTTACCACAATAGGCGCAACGGATGTGACCATTAGCGATTAGTTCATTTTCTTCATCCTTCTTCGCTTTAATATCAACTAATCTTTCTTTCGCTTCAACTTCTGTCAAGAAATATTTTTCTTTGAGTTCACTATGCTTGCAAGCGCTCATTGATTTTCCCATACCTTCATGATAGTGTACTGATACAAAAATATTATCAATATTGAATTCTGGTATGTTATCAGCATAAGTCTTTATTTTTTCAACGTCTGCTCTTGTAGGTTTTTTACTGTAAAAGTAAAATCTGTCTTTATTATAAATGTCATCAACAAACACCTCTACAACAGCGCCAAGTCCAGATGCTTTGTATACTTTTTCTGGTAGCTTTTCAACGTTCAATTCAATTTGTTCCAAAAGAATACCTTTAATATACTCTTCGTAAAAATTCCATTTCTCTAAATTCGTTTTCATTTTATCCCCTTAGTTACTGTTAATATCAATGTATCAACCATACTTTTCTATAGGTGAGTGGGTTAAAGATATAGCTCACGCATCTAGCATGAGTAATCTTAGTACTTCCCCACCGGAGCCGGAGCCAAGAAACAGCATGGTTTTTAAACCACAAGGCGATAATACACATAGCCCAACTTACTCGATTCGTCTGGGTGGCCGTATTATAAGCACTCGCATCGACAGCATTACCTGTCTATTAAAATCAATTGTATGCAGCCATAAACGTGACAAAACAAGTTTACTTCTACTGCTCTATATGTAATGTGAAGTAGTTATCTAAGAGTCTTCACATCTTCCTTTTTACCCATCTCCCAAGTAAGGAAGATGCGGGGAGTTAACATCTGAAATGTTAATCCCCAAAGAGCCGCTAAACTCTTCGTTCACTATATTAACAACATGAAAAGTTGTTGTCAAGGGTTATTTAGTATCAAGCAATAAATTTTGAAGAAACCTATCTGCCGCATCATTACAAATTTTAGGAAGACCGCTTTTACTGTCTCTTAATTCGTCATACAGCGCCATGGCTATGTTTGCTTTCCATGTATCGTAATATCCACTGTCACTATTAAGCTCCATTCTAAGAACATCCATAGCCTTGTGAAGTGCTGTTTTCTTTGTAAACGCTTCTATCTTATCTAGAGACTCTTGTGACACCTTACCAGCACCGCCACAAAAAATAGTATTATCTTTAATCAACATTACTTAACCTCCCTGTTCTTAACTTTATCATACAGTTCAAGCATATGAGCCGCAACCCGTAATCCTTCCCTGTAGCCTCTCTCATTGTCTGTAGCTGGACTATTACAGCCAACCTCTTCAATCATTTCGTTTAGCTGGTTTATTAGTATATCCATTATTTAACCACCTTCATTATTCAAAAATATTTGACGCCTACCACAATTACTACATTTGTACTTACCAGTATACTCAAATTGAGCGCCTTCAATTGGATAAAATAAATGTAGACCGATTCCACAAAGTGCTGTTTTAATTATTCGTTTTAGTTTTATCATTTAGATGCCTTCTTTTTTAAACTATCAAGATAAGCGCCTTCACTAAAATCGAAATAATTAACACCTCTTGATCCATCCTTCCTCAAAACGTAACCACTTGCGACCCAATGACCTCTCCATCCAGACCCATCAGATCCAATTATCTTGGTAACGATTCCTTTCTTGCCATAGTGAGTCCACCCGACAATAGTAACCTCATCATCAAAAGAAAAAGGACAAATCTCTAAAGCATATTCAAGTTCTGCTTTTTTATACTCTTCAATGGCTTCATTCATTTTGTCTCGTAAAACTACTTTACGGGATAGTTTTAGTATATCACTCATTTAGACACGCCTTTTTTGATTCTGTAAAGCCCTCTCTGGACTTTCTCAATTGCACCCATATTGGTAAGTTTTTCAATTGCAGGATATACACCTTCACCAAGTTTATTTCTGATATCCTTTGACTTAACCTCTCCACCTCTTGAATCTCTAATCATAGACCATACTGCTTTTTCAGTCTCTCTATCCAATCTATTCTCTACCTGACTATAAGTCTTAACTTGTTCCATTTTTAACCTTTCGTTGTGTTTGATAGTTAAAGTATATTTAATGTTTGTTTAATTGTCAAGCGGTACCGATTTAAAAGTTATT